>WNFU01001733.1_pt1 | contig 42851 bp, 43 predicted proteins | sample 5400121 | NCBI WGS metagenome assembly WNFU01 (sample SAMN13153360, study PRJNA577476) | soil metagenome | isolation source: 100 cm soil or saprolite under grassland replicate 1 | place: USA:California | collected 2016-06-15
ATCAATCGACGCCAGATTGCAGCTGCGCGAAACGCAGGCGCACGCGCTGCGCAGGGCGAATATTTGTTCTTCATCGACGCCGACACGCGGATCAATCGAGCGCACGTGACTGGGGGGATCGCCGCCTTGGAAAGTGGTTACGCGGGCGGCAGCGCGCGAGTGGCGATGGACGGATTTGTTCCCTTTTGGGGACGCATGCTGTTACGCGGGTTCTCCTCGGTTTATTTCGGCCTGAATCTTGGGGCTGGTGCATTTCTTTTCACTACACGGCGCAATTTCGATGTCATTGGCGGATTCGATGAGCAGTACTTTGCTGGTGAAGAAGTTTATTTTTCCCTGGAGCTAAAAAAGCTGGGCGGCTTCAAAGTGCTGCGGGAACCGGTTGTCACGTCAGGCCGGAAACTGCGCATGTATCCTGCGAAATATTTTCTGCGCAAATTCTTTGGCGTAATCGTCCGCGGCCCGCGCGGAGTTCGTTCGCGGGCAAAGCTCAGCCTTTGGTACGACGGCAAACGGGAAAGGCATCCAGCTTAGGAACGAAGTTCGCCTCCTTAAGGCGAGGCAAACCAAAACGCAACGTGAGAACGGCGATGGCTGCTCCAACGCACATCGCGTTGTGCGGTTGCGAAGATGGGTTCTTTGGCTACAATAGGCGCTTCGTTATGGCTGAGAGCAACCAAACGTTGGATCTCAAGGAGTTCCAGTTGCATGACAAAGATACCGGCAGCGCGGATGTGCAAGTCGCACTTCTCACGCATCGGATCGAGCATTTAACTGAGCACCTCAAGGTTAACCGGAAAGATCACTCTTCGCGGCGCGGCTTACTCAAAATGGTCGCGCAACGGAGGAGTCTGCTTGATTATTTGAGCAAAACGGAAGCTGATCGTTACAAGAATTTGATCGAGAAGCTGAACCTTCGGAAATAACCGCAGCGATCAATTCGGCAGGTTCGCTCGAAGCCACAACCAAACTAGAGAGACAATCAGCAGTCCAGGCGCAGTAATCACCTTGGATTTTAGGTTTTAGTTTCGCGTCCGCCGCGGCGGACAACGGGTTTAAAACCTACAGTCGGGGTGACCGCCTGGAACCGCGAATCCAGGAAAATAACCATGCAACAACAGGTCACCGCCAAAATCGGCGGCAATGAAATATCTATCGAAACCGGGAAAATCGCCAGGCTCGCCGATGGCGCAGTTATCGTTACGTGCGGCGACACTACTGTGCTTGTTAGCGCGGTTTCGGCCATAGTAGTCAAAGAAGGTCAGGATTACTTCCCGCTAACAGTTGATTACCGCGAGAAAGCAGCTGCCGTCGGAAAATTCCCGGGCGGCTATTTCAAACGCGAAGGTCGTCCTACGGAAAAGGAAACGCTCACTTCGCGAATGATCGATCGGCCACTGCGGCCGCTTTTTCCGAAGGGATATTTTTACGATACCCAGATCATCTCGATCCTGCTCAGCGCCGATGGCCAGAACGATCCCGACATTCTCGCGATGAACGGTGCATCCGCCGCGCTCTCTATTTCGGACATTCCTTTTGCAGGCCCGATTGGCGCGGTGCGCGTTGGTCGCGTTAACGGTGAGTTCGTTGCCAACCCGACACATGACGAGCGCGCCCAGAGCGATCTCGATCTTGTTTACGTCGGCACTGAAAACGATGTGATCATGATCGAAGGCTCGGCAAAGGAAATGCCGGAAGCTGAATTTACGAAAGCGCTCGAGTTCGCGCACGGATATGCGCGTGAGATGATTCAAGCCCAGAAAGAGTTGGCCTCGAGAGTGGGTAAACCAAAGCGTGACGTTCAGCTGCTCCACGTGAATCAGGAGATGGTGGATATCGCGCGCCAGGTTGCCGGCGATCGACTCGAACAGGCGCTCCGCACTGAAGGCAAGAGCGCCCGCGCGAAAGCGATCGACACTCTGCGAGAGGAGGTAAAGACGGCGATTCTCCAAAAATTTCCGGAGGCCGATTCGTTTGCGATCTCTCAGGCCTTCGATTTTGTCGAAAAGAAGACGTTTCGCGCCGGTATTCTGGAAAAACAGCAACGCGTGGATGGACGCGGCTATCACGATCTGCGCCCTATCACCTGCGAAGTGGGTGTGCTGCCGCGAGCACATGGTTCTGCGATTTTTCAACGCGGCGAAACTCAGGCACTCGCGCTGGCGACATTGGCTCCCATTGAAGAAGCACAGATGATTGATGCGTACGGTGGAGGCGAACAGTCAAAGCGCTTCATTCTGCATTACAATTTTCCGCCGTTTAGCGTGGGCGAAACAGGACGGACAGGCGGGCCCGGGCGTCGGGAGATTGGCCATGGCGCGTTGGCGGAGCGCTCGCTTGAGCCGGTCGTGCCGAGCGAAAACGAATTTCGTTATGCCATCCGCGTTTCCAGCGAGATCATGGAATCCAACGGCTCGACATCCATGGCCAGCGTGTGCGGCGGAATGCTCGCACTGATGGACGCAGGCGTGCGGATGAAGGACATGGTTGCCGGAATCTCTATCGGCCTCGTCAGCGAGGCCGGTGATGACGGGCAATTGAAACGCTACGAATTGCTCACAGACATCATCGGGTCCGAAGATCATTATGGCGATATGGATTTCAAGCTTTGCGGAACCGACGCAGGCGTGACGGGTTTTCAGCTTGACCTGAAACTCCCCGGTGTCGGTCACAACATCATCACGGAAGCAATTCAACGTGCGAAAGAAGCGCGTACGAAGATTCTCGAGATCATGCGTGGCACGCTGGATCAACCGCGGACCGAGTTGTCGAAATACGCGCCCCGGATCGAAACAATTAAAATCAATCCGGAGAAAATCGGCGCGCTCATCGGGCCCGGCGGCAAAACCATCAAGGGAATTGTCGCGGAAACCGGCGCCGAAATTAACATCGAGGACGACGGCTCAGTGCATATCTACGCAACCACTGGCGAAAGCATGGCGCGCGCGAAGGAAATTATCGGCGGGATGACGCGCGAAATCGAAATCGGGCAAACCTATCAGGGACGCGTCGTCACCACGAAGGAGTTCGGGGCGTTCGTTGAAGTTTTCCCAGGCAAAGACGGCTTGGTGCACATTTCCGAGCTCGCGGATTTTCGAGTGAAACGCACTGAGGACGTGGTCAAGATTGGCGACATGATTTGGGTCAAATGCATCGGTATCGACGACAAAGGCCGCGTAAAACTTTCGCGAAAGGCGGCGCTGAAAGAACGCGCTGAAAAAGAAACAGGGCAGGCTTTGGAGCCAGTAGCGGAGCGAGACGTCGCAAACAGTTCCCTGTGATCGCCCGGCGGCGATTTTCGATTTTTGTGTAGCATAAACCCTCGTGGGCTGAGGACAGCGCACTCTACAGCGCGGTGCGGCCTAGTTGACAATATCCGGCACGGATGGAGTAAAAAGGGGTGAGCGAATCATGATTACCCCGGTGCGAGTTTCTTACGCTGTGCTCGCCGCAACAATCATTCTGGCGGGGATTCTTCATCTTGGCGTGCCGCTGCTCGTTGTCTTGTTTTCGTATTTTGCATTGCGCCAACTATATTCTCTCACCAGAAGAAAGTGGCTGGCGCTCGCGTTGTTCATCATCGCTGTGGCCGGGATTGGCGGCGCCGGGGTTTATTTTACACGGGCGGCCATTTTGGCGTTGCCGGATGTGGCGGATACCTCGATTCCTTCGGCCAGCGCATGGGCTCAGAAGAGGCAGATCGACTTGCCTTTTAGTGATTTTGAAAGTCTCAGGCAGGTCGTGATCGGCACGCTGGGGGAGGAAGCGAATTATCTGCGCAACGTTGCAAACGTTGCCAAAGCCACGACCACGAACCTGGTTTTCAGCATCCTTGGAATCGTTGCTGCCGCGAGTCTCTTTTTCAAAACCGGGCTCGACCCCTACCGGGGCACGCATCGGGTGAAGAATAATCTTTATTCCATCTGCTGTGATCAAGTCTCGAGGCGGTTTCGCGATTTTTACCGAAGCTTTGCGACGGTCATGGGCGCGCAGATCACCATTTCTCTCATCAACACTGCGTTGACTGCGATCTTCCTCACGGCGGTTCACATGCCGCACGCGCCGCTGCTCATTGCGGTCACCTTCCTTTGCGGGCTTGTGCCGATCGTCGGGAACCTCGTCAGCAACACAATCATCGTCTTTGTCGCGTTGACGGTGTCCCTGAAGCTGGCGATTTCCGCGCTCGTGTTTCTGATTGTCATTCACAAGCTCGAGTATTTGCTGAACAGCAAGATCATAGGGGACCGGATCCGCAATCCGGTTTGGCTCACGTTAATCGCTTTGATCCTTGGTGAACGACTAATGGGGATTCCCGGCTTAATCCTCGCGCCGGTGGTTTTGAATTATTTGCGCGTGGAAATGCTGACGGTGGAGGTGCCGGTTCGACACGAAGAAGTTGCGGTGTTGAGTCGTTGAACAGTAAATCGGCGCAGCGCATCGGTTGCAACGCTTCAACGATTCACGCATTCAACCATGACCTAAGCTTATGAAAGCGGGTTTTCTTGAAAAACTCATCGAGCGCCTCGGCCGTATCGGGCCGGAAGATGTGCAGAATTATTTTCTGCGCCTGGCGCAAGAGAAAGGTTTCCTGGAAACCGTTTTCAATGCCATCCAGGAAGGCATCATCGTGACCGATTCGAAAGGCCGAATCACTTATCTGAATGATGCGGCTTGCAGCTTATTTGGACTCGAGGCGGGCGAAGCAATCGGCAAACGGCTCGATGAACGCATTGGCGGTCTCGATTGGGGATCGCTGACTCAAAGCGGCGGCCCGGTCAGCCACGACGTGGAAATCTTCTATCCGCAAAATCGGTTCATCAATTTTTACGTTGTCCCGCTGGTGATGGAGCAGCGCGAACCGACTATAGGCGGAGGCGGCTTGTCCGCCGTAGCCTTGGCGAAGACGGCTGATTCAGGCCAGCCGGCGCCAATGATCCCCGCTACGTCGGAAGAGGTTGGGCATGTGATGATCCTGCGCGACATCACTGAAAGCCGCCGCACTGCGCAGCAGACAATTGAGTCGGAACGTTTGAATGCGCTGAGGTTGTTGGCCGCAGGTGTCGCGCACGAAATCGGTAATCCGCTCAACTCACTGCACATTCATTTGCAATTGATGGAGCGCAGCGTGCAAAAGCTCCACGATGGTGAAAAAGCGGAGCTCGAACAATCGATCGATGTCGCCCGTTCTGAAGTCAACAGGCTGGATTCCATCGTCACGCAATTCCTGAAAGCCATCCGGCCATCACGTCCGCAACTGCGGCCGGAAAATGTAAACACAATTGTGGAAGAGGCAGTTCGCTTTTTCGCGCCTGAGCTTCGGGACCGCGAGATAGTCGTTGAACAAGAATTGCGCTCGGATCTGCCATTGCTTCAGCTCGATCGCGATCAGATGAAGCAAGCATTTTACAACGTGATCAAAAACAGTGTCGAAGCCATGCACCGCCACGGCACGTTGCGCATTCGGACTGATCTGGCCGATACGCATGTGATCGTCCGATTTGACGATACCGGTGGCGGTATGTCAGCGGAAAACTTGAGTCGTGTATTTGAGCCTTATTTCACAACTAAACCATCCGGCAGTGGGCTTGGATTGTTGATTGTACGCCGCATCGTTCGCGAGCACGGCGGCGAGCTCTCCATCGAGAGCAGCCAGGGCAGAGGTCTTACTCTGACGATTCGTTTGCCATTCATCGACAAACGCATTCGCATGTTGGAAGCAGGAAAAGCCAGAGATCAGAGGTCGGAAGAGCAGAAATCAGTGGTTGGTTGATCGGCGGCAAGTCAATTCGACGCACTCGCTTTTAATCGCCTCCAAATGTTTTCTTCAGCCAATCGCCGAACTGACGAAAAAGGAGACCGAGGTAAGCGCCGGGCGATTCTTTGAAGAGTTCGATGATGCGCTGGCTGAGGTCCTGCCTGGGTTCATCAATTGTGCCGGATAGATGTACGTCGGTCCATAGGTAGCCGCCGGAGCGTCGGCTAAACACTTCTTCAGGATTCGGCAGCCAATCCAGATATTCGCGGGTAAGCCCAAGTTTGATGGTGCCACGTAACAGTCGGCGCTTGACGGAAATTTCTCCCTCAATCCGGAATTTGCCTTTCTCCTCTATTGTGATGTCCCTGATGTCGATCTCTGGATAGCGCCACGCAAAACCGAGCGAACATTCGTTTAGATCCAGACGTTCAAAGGACTTTTTTTGGGCAAGCTCCGCGAGCTTGTTCAAAAGCGGGACATCGTCGACTCGCCCGGTATGAATGCGCAACGAACCTTCGCCGGATGAACGTTCCAGCTTTGGATCTTTTCCGGTCCAGTGAATATCGCCGAACGCACTGCCTTTGAGACGGCCTTTCCATTCCGCTGGCAACCATTGGCGAATGGGCACCGAGTTGAAGTTCGCTTTTACATCGATGCTTTTGTCCTGGCCGAGGCCTGCGTGTCCCTGAGCTCGAATGCTTTCGTCGCTGCGTGAATCGGATGCGAGATCGAGATCATAAAGCGTCAAAAGCGTTTTCGTGATCAGAAGGTGTGTGCGGCGAAGTTCGAGATCGGGAACCGGCGCCATCTTCAGTCGACCGTCTGTCGCAACGTATTCGAAATCCCGGCCGTTCGGTGTGATGAGCAGTTTGGTTCCGAAAAAGCCCGCTCGCTCGCCGCGAAAGCGCCAGGTGATGTTGGCATGTTCCGATTCGATCTTCTCCAGGTAAACTCTGTTCGGCAAAAAAATTGCGAACCACGGTTTGCCTGGTACTGCTTCAGGGTTCGCTTCGTAGATTTGAATCTCGACGTCGCCAGATTGCACACGCACATCGGTGAAGCGCCATTGCCGCAAAAACACGCCCCACGGATCGAATTTGGCGGTGATACCGTGAGCATCGAGTGACTTCATCGCCTTCTGTCCATTGTCCGCTTTGAAACTGTCGCTTTGCGCCGTGAGCGCGCCGGTGCGTCCAATCGGTGCGTAACGCGCCTGAGGAAAATGCAAACCCTTCGCCGTTTCCTCCTCCATCGCGATCCGGAAGGCGTCACCTTCCACGTAACGAGTGAGCAGCGGACTGAAAAAGACCGCCACACCAACTGCAATTACGAGCAGAAAGAAAATTCCAATCGCGGTGGCAAGGATCAGTTGTTTCCTTCGCAAGCGCACCAGATTACGTCGTTGCAACAGTTACAAGATCGCTTGTAACCGGTGTAACTAATCAACCGGCTTGCCCGACATCCCGAGTTGCGCAAAGAGAAACGCGTAAATGTCGGCCGACTGTTTGATGCGCTCGCTCAATGCAGTTCCGATGCCGTGGCCCGCGCTGGAGCTGGTCCGCAAAAGAATCGGGTTCTCAGATTTGTTCGCGGCAAGCAGGCGCGCCGTCATCTTGCGGGAGTGATACGGCGCCACGCGTCCATCGTTCGCGCCGGTCATCATTAGAACGGCAGGATATTTCGTTCCGTCGACCACGTGGTGGTACGGCGAATAGGCGTAAAGCGCCTTGAATTGATCAGAATTTTTGACCGTGCCGAATTCGGTGACGTTGAACGCACCGTTCGGTGCCAGCTCCACACGCAGCATGTCGTAAATGCCCACCGAGGAAACTATCGCCCGGAACAAATCAGGATGCTGCGTGATCATCGCGCCCATCAACAGGCCACCATTGCTTCCACCTTGAATCGCGAGCTTTCCCGGACGCGTGTAATTCTCCTTCATCAGGTACTCCGCGGCCGCCGCAAAATCGTCGAATACATTCTGTTTTTTCGTGAGATTGCCAGCCTTGTGCCATTCTTCGCCGAACTCGCCACCGCCTCGAATGTTTGCCACCACGTACACGCCGCCGCGATCGAACCAAAGCCGCCGCGTAAATTCAAAGTTGGGCGACATGCTGATTCCGTAGCCGCCGTACGCGTAGAGCAGCGTGGGGTTGTTTCCGTCGTGCTTCATTTCTTTTCGAGAAAGGATGTTCAATGGAATTTTCGTGCCGTCTTTTGAGGTGGCGAACTCGCGACGCACTTCAATATCGGCGAACGAGACTGGCGACGTGCTCCGCAGCGCGGTCTGCACCGCCTTGGTTTTTTCACTCGCACAGTGGAACCACGCCGCCGGCTCGGTGTAACTTAAATCCCGGAACAGGAGCGATCCGTCCTCAAGTGCGAGCATCTCCTGCACCGATGAGATTTGTGGAATCGGAATGGTAGTTTCGTTCTTACCGTTCAGATCGAAGCGCCGAACTTGAGAGGGCCCGCCGAGCAGATCGCTTACATAAAGCGCCTCTTTGCTCGGCACGATCTGCTCGATCACCGCTTCCCCGGAAGCAACAATCTCCGCGGCATTTTTCAATTCCGGCACATCGAGCGGCAGACGCAGAATCTTGCCGCGCGGCACACCCGCGCGCGAAAGCAGATAAAGCGCGTTATCGCGCCCGAGGCGGGCGAGTTTTATCTGATCGCTAAACTGCGTGATCTGCTTCCACGTTTCATCTGGCCCAAGCAGATAATGCGCGAAATCCCCGCCATCGCCGTTAGCCACAGTCGCGAGAACGTACTTGCCGTCGCGGGAAGCCGCGAGGGTGATCTCCGCGATTCGTGGGAACTCTTTGCCGATCGAATACTTGTCCTCTGTATCGGGCGTGCCGAGCTTATGAAAGTAAATCTGCTGATAAAAATTCAGATCAGCATCCGGCCGCTCGCCTTTCCGGGGAAAACGCGTGTAATAAACGCCGGAGCCATCCGCGTTCCAAGCCGCACTGCCGCCTGCCGTGGGATATTGGACATGCGCAATCGTGTCCGCCAGCGCTTTGCCCGTCGCAGTTTCGTAAAAGTGAAGTGTGCCGTCTTCGCTGCCACCTTTGGAAAGTGACATGGCGACGTATTTGCCGTCCAACGACGGCACAAACCAGTCGATGGCAGTGGTGCCTTTCGTGTCTAGGAGGTTCGGATCGAGCACAACTTTTTCCGACTTAAGATCGTCCGCCGACGCGAGCGTCACCAACACCGGCTGTTGTTTCGGCGGCTGGAACTTCATCGCGAACAGAATTCCGGGCCGCGAGACGAGCGACGAATAGCTCGGTGAAGTTTTCGCGTACCACTCTTGTAACTGTTTTTCAATCGCCGCCCGATCGGGGAAGCTGTCAAGATATTTGCGTGTCTGCTGGTTCTGCGCCTCCGACCACGCTTTCACCTGCGAGTCCTCGTCCGTTTCGAGCCACTGATACGGATCTTCCACGCTTACTCCATGGTATTCGGTGGCAACTGGTTTCTTTGGAGTATCGGGCGCGCTCCCGGCCAAAGTGGCGTCGTTGAGCGTAAACGCACCGGCGGTCATGACTAGAGACAGGAAGAAATTCGCTCTCATGCGGAGAGACAATACTCGCGCGCGTTACTCGCAAAAAGATTTTGCTAGGGCCTGGCGGGCGCAGGTGACGCCTGCGAAGCCACCGCGTACTTTGGCTCCTTTACCTGTTTGCGAACGGCCGCGAACAACCTTCGAATTCCAGTCAGGCTTACGCGGTTGTCGAGGAAGGATGGCAAAGAGCCGCCGCTATCCGTGTAGATGGAATACGTGGCAAGTGTTTTGGCGGGTCCTTCAGGCTCAAGCCGCCAGCCGCCCTCGCAAATTTTTACGCGCACTACACCTTTCCTTTCTGGCGGCCCCAGTTCATTCGCTGGCGACCACCGGCTCGTATAGACCACACCATCCGGTACGGGCAATGACTTTTTCGAAACGCGCAGTGTGTAATCACGATCTGCGCAAATCTTTGGCGAGAGCCGCTGATACCCGATCATCGTGTCGCCATCTTGTTTAATCAGCCGACATTCGGTCGTGAAAGGCATGAACTTTGGATAATTTTCGAAATCGTCGATCACAGCGCACACAGCACGAGTTGGCGCGTCAATCGGGCCGACTGCTTTGAATTCCTTGTGCGGCGAACCTGGGCGCGGACGGCTATAGATTTCAAGATCTTTGTCATGACCCACGAGTTTCCAGCTCGTGTCTGCACTGCCCGCGTCCTCGCCAGCAACCAGGGCGGGACAGCCGACAAAAACAATCGACATCAGACCCCGCAAGACTCGCTGACGCACGCGCGATGATACACGTTTCCGGCGCAAGCGCCACAGAGGCCCAAGGTTTTGTCACAACGTGGACCTCGCGCGAGCCACAGAAATGTTTTGAATCTCCATGAACTCTGCGTTCTCTGCGGTTAGTTGTTGGTTCCCTTATGGATCTTCAGCCCACGGTTCTGATTGTCGACGACGAGAAGCATACGCGCGACGGACTGCGGCGTTTGCTCGAGAACGATTACGACGTGTACGTCGGCGCCGATATTGCTGGTGCGATGGACGTGCTCGAGCGCGAGCAAGTTGATGTGCTTCTTACTGACCTCCGCCTCGGCAGCGAAGATGGGATGGTTCTAATCGATCGCGCCTTAAAAATGTCACGTCCGCCGATCTGCATCATGATGACCGCTTACGGCTCGGTCGATGTCGCAGTCGAGGCGATGAAGCGTGGCGCTTACGATTTCGTCACCAAGCCGCTGAATCTCGACAAAGTCGAATTGCTGGTCGCGCGCGCGGTGCAGAGCCGCAAACTTGAGCAGGAAAATCGCGCGCTCCGCGAACAGGTGGATGAACGCTACGGACTCGAAAACATCTGGGGCGATTCGCCGGCGTTGCATGAGGTGCTCGAGACAATCAAACAAGTCGCCCCCTCATCGGCCAATGTGTTGATCGAAGGCGAGAGCGGCACGGGGAAAGAACTAGCGGCGCATGCCATTCACAATCTCAGCCGGCGTAACAAAGCGAAATTCGTGGTTGTACATTGCGCCGCGCTTTCGCCGCAACTTCTCGAGAGCGAATTGTTTGGGCACGAGAAAGGCGCGTTCACTGGTGCCCATGAACGGCGCATCGGCCGATTCGAACAGGCTAATGGCGGCACGCTTTTCCTCGATGAAGTGGCGGAGATCGACTCGAGCACGCAGGTCAAACTGCTGCGCGTCATGAGCGAAGAGCGTGCGTTCGAGCGCGTGGGCGGCAATCAAACGCTGCGTGCCGATGTGCGATTGATCGCGGCGACAAACAAAAATCTCGAACAACTGGTACGCGAGGGAAAATTCCGCGACGACCTCTACTTTCGCCTCAACGTTGTCCGCATTGTGATGCCGCCGTTGCACGAGCGAAAAGAAGATATTCCGATTCTTGTCCGCGGATTTCTGCGCCATTTTTGCAAGGAAAACCAGAAACCACTTCTCGAACTCGCGCCGGACGCCATGGACGCGCTGCTTACCTACGATTGGCCAGGCAACGTTCGCGAGCTGCGCACCGCAATCGAGCACGGCGTAGTCATGGCAACCGGCAAACAAATCACGTTGCGCGATCTACCGATGGCCGTGCGTCAGGTGGCAACGACAAAGTTGCCTGGCGGCGTTTCACCTACTGAGGCGTTCGGCGAAAAAACCAGCCCGCTCGATCTACACGAAACCGAAAGAAGATTGATCGCTCAGGCGCTTGCCGCGACGAACGGCAATGTCACCGCGGCTGCCAAAAAGCTCGGCATCAGCCGCCGAACGCTGCATCGGAAAATTAACGAAATGAATGCCGCGAAAGCGGCACAATAGTTGTAGCCGGGCTCGGTTATCCCAGCTGGCCGGCATCACCGATGCGCTACAACGCCACAAACTTTCTTCTGCGATTCGTACTTGCTGCCCCTGCCGCGTTTTGACGCACCCATAAATATGGGCAAGACTTGTTTTGTGAAAACGACGCTCGAAATTCCCCAGCCTCTGTTCCGCAAAGCAAAAGCCATTGCGGCACGGAAAGGATGCACGCTCAAGCAGCTTGTCCAGGAAGCGTTGTCGGAAAAGATCGCGCGCGTGGATGGCGTCAGCCGTCAGCAAAAGCCGTGGATGGCATTGGCCGGTGGGCTAAAGCATCTCCATAGTGAAAACCGCCGGATCGACCGCTTGATCGAGGCAGAGTTTGAGAACGTCGAACCAGAAGATCGGCAATGATTCTCGATACCAACGCGCTCTCCGCGTTCGCCGATGACGTGCTTCCAGTTGTGCAACAGATCGCGACCGCTGATGAGCTTTACATTCCGGTCATCGTGCTGGGAGAGTACCGCTTCGGCATCGCAACCTCCCGTCGCCGCCGCGAATACGAAGCATGGCTTACCCGTGGCCGTGCGTTCTGGAGCGTGCTTCCAGTTGTGGAGGAAACGGCCACCCACTACGCGGCGATTCGGCTGCAACTGAAAAGAGCTGGCGCCTTTCTGCCTGCGAACGACGTTTGGATCGCCGCCTTGGCTCAACAGCACGATCTGTCGGTTCTGACCCGTGACGCTCACTTCGACGCGGTGCCCGGTCTTACGCGGTTGTCGTGGTAACAAATCCGTAAAAAACTGGGCATTAGCCGCCGCACGCTGCACCGAAAAATCAACGAGATGAATCTGTAGAGAGGTTCGGCGAAAAATACCGCGCTGCTATAACCGGGATCGGCTTGTCCGCCCGTAGCTTTAGCGAAGGCGGATGATCCCGGCTAACAGGTTATGGCCCCGCAGAGTCTTCTTCTGCGAGTCGTACCCCGCTCTCGAGCAGCAAAATCAAGACTGCCGATCCACGGGGGATGGCGGCTGACCCAGCCGTCCGTCGTTGTGATGGCTTCAAACTTTCACGTTTACGAATGGCGCTTTGAGCGTTTGAATTAGGGCCGTGACGGAGCATAAGAAGATTTTTGGAACCGACGGTGTTCGCGGCGTTGCGAACGTGGAGCCGGTGACGGCGGAGACGGCGCTGAAACTTGGACGCGCTGCGGCGTATGTGTTCGCGCAAATGAATCCGCGCAGGACGCCAGACGGCGCACGGCCTAAAATCGTGCTCGGCAAGGATACGCGTCGTTCCGGGTACATGCTCGAAAACGCGCTGGTGGCCGGAATCACTTCGCTCGGGGTTGATGTCCTCGTCATCGGACCGCTGCCGACACCGGGTGTTGCTTACATCACGCGCTCGCTACGTGCCGATGCCGGCATCGTCCTCTCTGCGTCACATAATCCTTATCAGGACAACGGCATCAAATTTTTCCGACACGATGGTTACAAGCTGGACGATCAGATCGAGGAAAAAATCGAAAACCTCGTTTTCACTGGCGAGATCGATTCGATTCGGCCGACCGCGAACAACATTGGTCGAGCCACACGAATCGATGACGCACTCGGCCGTTACGTGGAATTCGCGAAGGCGAGTTTTCCCAAGGGGATGTCGCTCGAGGAAATGCGTGTCGCAGTGGATGTAGCAAATGGCGCCGCTTACAAATCGACGCCGTGCGTTTTGCGCGAGTTAGGCGCGGAGGTTGCCGTGGCGCACAACCAGCCCAACGGCATTAACATCAATGACGGCTGCGGCAGCATGCATCCGGAGGAAATCCAGCGGTCTGTCCAAATCAGCGGCGCGGATGTCGGCATTAGTCACGACGGCGATGCTGATCGCGTTCTGCTTTGCGACGAGGACGGCGAGATTGTCGATGGCGATGAAATCCTCGCGATCGCGGCGTTTGATTTTTTGGAAGCTGGCCGGCTGGAGCAAAACACTGTCGTAGCGACGGTCATGAGCAACTTCGGTCTGGATGAAGCGCTCGCGGCGCGCGGCGGCAAAGTCGTGCGAACGAAAGTCGGCGATCGTCATGTCATTGAAGAAATGGTGCGGCAAAAACTCAATCTCGGTGGCGAACAAAGCGGTCACGTCATTTTTCGTGACTTCACGACGACTGGCGACGGCATCATTACCGCGCTCCAAATTTTGCGGGTTATGCACAAGACCGGTCAGCCACTGAGCAAGCTCAAGACGTGCTTGCAAAAATATCCGCAGGCCCAGCGCAATCTGGCGGTGAAAGAAAAGCGTCCGCTGGCAGAGCTGGATTCTGTAATGAAGTTGGTAACAGAGGCCGAGAAAGAGTTGTCCGGCAAAGGCCGTGTGCTCCTGCGTTATTCCGGCACCGAGCCAAAAATTCGTCTACTCATCGAAGGGCGCGAGTTTGAAATGATTGACAAACAAGCAGACCGGATCGCGGATGCGATTCAAACCGCGATCGGAGCGTAATGAACACCATCATTCCGAGCGAAGTCGAGGCTGCAACGCAGCGGACAAAGTCCGCGAGGCCAGGCTTTCAATCCCGATGCGAAAGCGACAAGCTGGCTCCGCGGGGTCCCTCGACTTCTCCCGCGGCTGCGGGATCCGCTCGGGATGACAACTAGTATGGGCTTGGAAAAGGTTATCGAAGCGCTCCTGTTCAGCGCGCAAAAGCCGCTCTCCATTCATGAAATCACCGCGGCGATCAAAGGGGCCGAAAGCGATCAGGCGAGTGAGACGCCTAACGAGTTCGCGCGCGTAAGGAATGCGGAAGTCGCCGCCGCACTGGAACAACTAAGGGTGGAATACATTCAGCAGCGCCGCGCGTTTCAACTGGTCGAAAAAGCAGAAGGCTGGCAACTGGCCACCGATCCTGGCTTTGCAAAATGGGTCCGGCAGCTTTTCCCGGCGCCGAAGCCGGCGCGTTTGAGTGCGCCTGCGCTGGAAACGTTGGCAATCATTGCGTATCGCCAGCCGATTACCCGCGCGGACGTAGAAGCGGTGCGCGGCGTCAACATCGATGGCGTGCTGCAAACGTTGATGGAGCGCGGTTTGGTGAAAATCGCCGGACGCGCCGAAATCCCGGGACGCCCGCTTCTTTACGAAACGACACAATTTTTCCTCGATCACTTCGGCCTGCGTAATCTCGACGAGCTGCCAAACGCGGAAGAGTTGCGGAGACGTTATTTGCCGGTAGCGCAACCTGTAGTCGGCATCGGAGATACTGGTCGGCCGGGGTCATCGGCCCCGGCTACAACGAATCTGTAGCCGTCGCCCTGTGGGCGACGCGATCTGCCTATGAAGCGTTCATCATTGTCACGCTTCGCACAGCGAAGCGGCTACAGCGGATTCTTACTTATTACGTTTGCGTTATCCCCGGCTGTGTTTTCAGAAATAAGCGTCTCCGATTGCGCGCGTGCTGCAAAATACTCCGAGAGCAGGCGTGGCGGTGCGATGCTGGTAATGCAAAATGGCCGAACGATTTTCGAGCATTACGCAAACGGTGGATCTGCGAACAGACGATGGCCGATCTTTAGCGGAACAAAAAATTTTTGGGGAATTGCAGCGCTCGCGGCTGTGCAACAGGGTCTGTTTAGACTCGACGATCCGGTGTCGGACACGATCACCGAGTGGAAAAGTGATCCGCGGAAATCACAGATCACGATTCGGCAATTGCTTAGCCAAATCGACGGCATTGAGGGCGCGTCGCGTCTTCAGCGGCCCTCGATTCGCGATCGAAACGCGATGGCGATCGGATTGCCCAGTGTGGCTGAATCTGGTTCGGCTTTTATCTACGGCCCAAGTCACCTCCAGATTTTTTCCGAACTGCTGCGTCGGAAATTGAGAGGCCGCGGTGTGATCAGCTACTTCGAAGCGCACGTGTCGAACCGGCTTGGACTGCACAATCTCAAATACAAGAAAGACGCGCGGGGCAATCCGCTGCTTGCGACCGGCTTTGAATTAACGGCACGCGAATGGGCGCGACTGGGCGAGCTTGTAATTGGGAACGGCAATTACCATCGACGCCAAATTGTCCCGTCGACTCTGTTGCGAGAAGCATTTGTTGGTTCGCAGATAAATCCAGCGTACGGACTCACGTTCTGGTTGAACCAGCAGGCACCGAACGGACGTGAGGCCGATGTGGAACGAATGCTCGATTTGCCGTGGCAAAACGCACAATGGTCCGCCGTTTGCATCTGCAAGGATGCGCCTGCGGACATGGTGGTGGCGCTTGGATCGCATTACCAGCGCCTATTCATTATTCCGTCGTTGAAAGCAGTCATTGTCCGCCAAGGATCGGGCGGAAACTTTTCGGACGCACAGTTTCTGCGATTGGTGCTCGGGCGCGGAGGTTGACTCAGATCGGTATTTCCTGAACCATTCACAACGTTATGAACAAATTCGCGCTCGGTTGCGGCGTCCTCATCGCCATTTTGCTTTTCGTCGTCGTAGTTGCTGCCATTGCAATTGGAGGCAGCTACAATCGTCTCGTCCGCTTGCAACAAGCTGTCGATCAAAGCTGGGCGCAGGTGCAAAATGTCTATCAGCGTCGCGCCGACTTAATCCCGAATCTCGTGAACACGGTGTCGGGTGCGGCCAATTTCGAGAAATCAACGCTTGTCGAAGTGACGAATGCCCGCGCCAGTGTCGGTCGCGTCCAAATGCAACTCGATCCGAACAAAGCGCCGGCCGACGCCGCACAACTGCAGCAGTTTCAGGCCGCACAGGGGCAGTTGAGCGCCGCCCTGTCGCGTTTGCTTCTGGTCTCGGAGCGCTATCCGGAATTAAAAGCGAACCAGAACTTCCTCAGTCTGCAGGCGCAATTGGAAGGAACCGAGAATCGAATTTCCGTCGAGCGCGGCAACTTCAACAAGACGGTGCAGGACTACAACGTCGCAGTGCGCAGTTTCCCGACAAATTTGATCGCGGGCATGCTCGGTTTTCCGCCGAGACCGTTCTTCACTGCGCAACCGGGCGCGGAAAAGCCGCCACCGGTGCAGTTCAATTTTAGCTCGCCCGCTCCGACGCCCGCGACCACCCCGTAAGCGGTACGCGAATGGTCGCGCACCAACAGCGCAGTGCGAATTCTGGGGAGCGCAGCGGCTCGCGTGCTGGCGAAAGCGGCCCGCTTTTTCGTGAATTTTGAACCCCAAAAAGATTGTTTTGGCGAGCCGCCAAAACTTGCACGCGAGCCGCGTGCGCTCCCCAGAATGCTGTGTTCCATCGTTGTGGGACTTTACGTCCTACTTATCTCGCACTCTTTTGCCGCCGAAGTCATCCCGCCGAAGCCCGACGGTTATTTTAATGATTACGCCGACGTTGTTTCGAAAGAAGCCGCATCTCGCTTCAACGAGCAGCTTGCGCAATTCGAACGAGAAACTTCGGACCAGGTGGTGGTCGCAGTTTTTCCCAAAATGCAGAGCGACTCGGATATCGCTGATTACACACAGCGCGTGGCACAGGCGTGGGGCGTGGGGCAAAAGGAACGGCGCAACGGCGTGGTTCTTTTTGTGTTCATCCAGGACCGCAAGATGTTTATCCAGGTCGGATACGGCTTGGAAGGCGCGCTTCCGGACGCCACGGCATTCGACATCACTGAGCGTCACATCAAGCCACTATTTCGGGCTGGCAATTATGAGCCTGGGCTGGCGACAGGAATCGATTTGATCTGTAAAGCGATCCGTGGCGAGTACAAAGGATCAGGAAAAACAGTAGCCGAACGCAAACGCGACGGCGGCGCGGTTACCAGTCTTTTGCCCTTCGTCATCTTTGTCATTGTGCTGATCATCCTTTCACGCCTATTCCGAAAACTGGGTGGCTACGGGTATTCATCGCGACGAGGTGGCCCTGTGTTCATCCCAAGCGGCGGAGGCTGGTCGTCTAGTGGCGGCAGTGGGGGCGGATTCAGCGGGTTCGGCGGTGGCGGCGGCAGTTTCGGGGGCGGCGGCGCGGGATCGAGCTGGTGATCAAATGCGAACGCGAGAATTCCTTAGCAAACTCGAACACGACCGGATTATTCAAGCGATAGGGGAAGCCGAATCGAAAACCTCCGGCGAGATTCGCGTTTTGATCCAGCGCGGGAAATTGAAGAATGATCCCCTCGTTGCCGCGCAGAGGAAGTTTCATCGGCTCGGGATGCACAAGACGCGCGAGCGCAATGCGGTGCTCATTTTTATCGCGCCGCGAGTCCATAAGTTCGCCGTTGTTGGCGACCAAGCCATTCACGAAAAATGTGGCGATGAATTCTGGCAATGCATCGTGGACGGAATGCGGACGCATTTTCAAAATGAGAAGTTCAGTGATGCGTTGGTAGAAGCGGTCAAGGAAATCGGGAGTGTACTGGCCAGGCACTTTCCGAAGACGGTTAGAGACACAAATGAACTGCCGGATGACGTGATCGAGACCTGAGAATGATCCGCGTTTGCAAAATTGCGGATTTAGTCTTTATTCCAAGCTCCGCAGCGAGTTTTTGAAATTACGCCGTTGGTCCCTGGGTCTCCGTCGCTGGATGTGAGATCGCGCTCGCCAGGGGAAACCCGGCGATAGAAGCAATTGCAGATTTAAGATCGTAGGTTTCGATTGTTAAGAAAGTCACCAACGCGTCTTTCTCATCGCAAATCGGCAATCGACAATCTGAAATCAATATATGCCTATCCGTTACGGTCGTTTTGAAATGCCGAAGACTCTCACTAAAGACGAGAGCACGGCTACAGATACCTATGCAAAGTTCACCGCCGAGCCTTTTGAGGCCGGCTACGGTCACACCGTTGGGAACTCCCTCCGGCGTGTCCTGCTTTCCTCACTCGAAGGCGCGGCCATAACCGCGGTAAAAATCGCCGGCGCGCAGCACGAGTTTGCCACGTTGCCCGGCGTGGTCGAGGACGTGACCGACATCGTCCTGAATCTCAAGAAAGTGAAATTTAAACTCGACGGTCAGGATCACGAGCCCAAGAAACTGTCGCTCATCGTGAACAAAGAAGGCGAGGTCACTGCCGGCGATATTCAGACGACTCAAGGTTTTGAAGTGCTGAATCCGAAGCAACTGATCTGCACCCTTGATCGAAAACACAAATTTGACGCGGAACTCGAGGTGCGCGTGGGCCGCGGATTTGCCACGGGCGAGGAAAACAAGCGCCCCGATCAGCCGATCGGCCTCATTCCCATCGACTCGATTTTTTCACCGGTCACGCGCGTGAAGTATGCAGTGGAAAACACTCGGGTCGGTCAGCGCACCGATTACGACAAACTCATTCTCGAAATGTGGACCGACGGCCGACTAACTCCAGATGACGCGCTGCTCCAGGCTTCCGCGATTCTGCGGCATCACCTCGACGTCTTCGTCCACTACAACGAGGAAGTGATCGAATTCGATCAGACGCCGGCGGGAGTGAGCGAAGAAAATATCAAGCTGAAGAAGCTCCTCAACATGAGTGTGAATGAGATCGAGCTGAGCGTGCGCGCAGCCAATTGCTTGAACAATGCGAACATCACGACCGTCGGACAGCTTGCCCAGAAGACTGAGGCCGAAATGCTGAAGTATCGTAATTTTGGCAAGAAATCGCTGAACGAGATCAAGGACAAACTGCAACAACTTGGGTTGGGTTTGGGCATGAAGTTCGAGGCGGGCTTGATCGATTTGCCGGTAAGCGCCGATGGCGCTGCGCCAGTGGCCGGGCCTGCTACTGGCCAACAGTAAACGTCTGTGCGAAGATCGCGTTTCGTCGCGTATGAGACACCAAAAGAAGACGATCAAGCTGGGGCGCACCGCTGACCACCGCCGGGCGTTACTCGCCAATCAGGTCTGTGCTTTAATCGAACATCAGCGAATCAAGACGACTCTGGCCAAGGCCAAAGCGGTTCGTCCTCTTGCTGAACGGATGGTGACACTCGGCAAGAACGGCTCGATTCACGCGCGTCGCAGGGCGCTGGCGGTGTTAAGGCAGAAAGGCGTCGTGAAAAAATTATTCGACGACATCGCGCAACGTTCCGCTGAACGAAACGGCGGTTACACCCGAATCGTCAAACTCGGCGCGCGGAAGAGCGATTCTGCGCGTATGGCATTTATCGAGTGGGTCGATACTGAGCATGTCGCCGAGGAAAAACCGAAGAAGGAAAAGAAGGCGAAACGCAAAGAACCAGAAGCGGAACCGCAGCAGATAACGCCTGAAGCCGAGCAGCCCACGCGAGAAGAGCCAAGGGCCGAAGCCCCCACTCCGGGACAAGAGGAACCCACCGCGCCGCCGCCCGAAGAACCGAAGCCGAAAAAGCGGCGTTGGTTCGGACGAAAGTCGGGCGACAGCTAAAACTAGCTGTTGCGGCGTTCGCGCAGTTCTAGTCGGTGCGAAATATTAAGCCTCGAGTGCGGAGAGGTCCGCGAGATCCTGTGGCCGGCCTGCTCGCTTGTTCCGTATCAACGCGTCTCTGCCAAGGATGAAAACAGGAATGCCGTCGATAATCGCCGACACTTTCGCGTCGAATGCTTCGTCGGTAGCCACACCTGTGAGACATCAGTAGATCGATTCTGCTCGGGACGCGTCCGAGTTGAATGATTTGCTCGGTCTGGAGGAAATCAGTTCCTTGAAGCTGGATTGCTCGAATCCGAACTCATTCAGAAGCGCGAGAAGTAGCCGCGCGTTGTCTGAAGTAGGCGCCCGTGAAGTGCCAGGCTCTGCGCGCCGACGATGACGTAATCAACGCCGCGGGAATTTAATAATTCGAGAAACTCTCTCCAGTCTTTGCTCAGGGCCATGATTGAGGAGCTCCACCAAAATTTGCAAACGCTCGTTGCCGGTCAGCTTTTTGTAAAAATCGCGGTCCGCTTTCTCAGCCTCAGAAAAGCTGCGAAATTTTCTCGCTGTTTTCTTCACGCCGTAACTATAAGCTTGGCAGTGATCACTTCCGAGCGAATTTGATTGCCGACTGGATGAATCCGCATCCGTATTTCTTCATTGTTATTTTCATTGGCGTGGCGCTGATGTTTCCACTGGTTCCATTGGCTTTGGCCTGGCTGTGGCGGCGATTTTTCCAGCCGCCAAAGCCCGGTCCGGACAAGACTTCGACGTACGAATGCGGCGTCGAATCGATCGGCGACGCGCAAATTCAATTCCACGCGCAGTATTATCTCTATGCCATAATTTTTTTGATCTTCGACGTTGAGGCCGTGTTTCTCGTGCCGTTTGCAGTCGCATTCACCGGTTTGCCGGTCGGAGCGTTTATCGCGATCCTGATTTTTCTTCTGCTCCTCATCGAAGGGCTTGTCTGGGCCTGGGGCAAGGGATGTTTGCAATGGCAGCGCTAGCGCGCTCACGCGCTGGTTAAAAGAGCTAAAAGAGTTACATTGTTACAAGCTGCCAGCTTCCTGGCCGCAATTTAACCTTTGTAACTCTTGTAACGAGAATCCATGAGCCAAATCGACGAACAACTGCGCACCGAACTGCAGCGGCAGGGAGTCTGGGTGACTTCAATGCAGGACCTTTACAACTGGGGTCGCAAAAACTCGATCTGGCCGCTGCAATTCGGACTGGCCTGTTGCGCCATTGAAATGATCGCCACTGCGGCATCCCGCTATGACATTGCGCGCTTCGGTGGCGAAGTGTTCCGTCCGTCACCGCGTCAGGCCGATCTCATGATCGTTGCTGGAACGGTCACCAAGAAAATGGCGCCGCAAATCGTGCGGCTTTACAACCAGATGGCTGATCCAAAATACGTGATTGCCATGGGCGCGTGCGCGATTTCCGGCGGGCCTTTTAAGCAGGGTTACAATGTGCTCAAAGGCATCGACCGTTACATCCCAGTCGATGTTTACATCCCCGGTTGCCCGCCGCGCCCGGAAGCGTTGCTTCACGCATTCATGGAATTGCAACGCAAGATCGACGATCAAAAGTTGACCGGCGCAGACAAGGCCGCGTTTCTCAAGCCTGACCAACCAAGCGAGTTCCCCGTGCCGAAGTTTGGTCGACACGATCTCGAACCGCGGGCGAATCCGAATGTGTTTCAACCACCTGTAATCGAACGATGATTGTTCAGGGTGGATCGCGTTGTCCTCAACGCGATGTGATACAGGCGCCGGAGGCGCAGTTATTCTTCGTATCGTCTTCAGAGAAGTCGATCCACCTTTTTTAAATGGAATCTTTGGAGCAAATCAAAACGCGGATCGAAGCCGGCGTGGCCGGCACAAAAATCGAGATCGTGCAAAACGGAAGCCCGTCGCAGCAGCACTCACTACTGATCGATAACGAGCACGCGGTCGCGGTTGCGAGATTTTTACGCGTCGATCCGGCGCTATGCCTCGATTTTTGCTCCAATGTTACGGGCGTCGATTGGCTGGATCGCACGGTCAAGAACGCGACTAAGGTGAAAAAACTTGTCGACGGTCAAGAAAAGGAAATCGTCGAGACTACTGAGGAGAAAATTCCCGGGTATCTCGAGGCGGTTTATCACCTTTACTCGATGACCCATAAACACGGCCCGGTCATCATTCGCATGCGCACCCTTGATCGTACAGAGGGCGCGCGCGTGCCTTCACTTACGCCGATCTGGCGGAGCGCGGAATTCCAGGAGCGCGAAATTTTCGATCTGTACGGCATCCATTTTGAAGGACATCCCGATCTGCGGCGGATTTTAATGTGGGACGAGTTTGAAGATCATCCGATGCGCAAGGATTACCGTGAGCCGGACGATTACGAATGGGAACCCACGCCTCATGATGAGGTGCTGGAGAAAGCAAAGCAGCATTACACCCCAAGGCCAGCCGAGGAGGAATTAAAACCGTCCTGATCTGTCATGTTGACCGAAGCGATGCAACGAAGTGCGAAGCATGAGGCCAGACTTTCAAACATCTCTGGCAATTTCCGAATGCAAGAACTCCGAAACACATCCAGAGATCCTTCGTCGTCTTCGCGATTCAGGATGACAATTTGAAATGAGCGGAGCCGTTGAAACAATCGAAGCAATAGAGAGGCCGCCAGTCAGTATGGGCTCGCGGCTCGAGGGCGAATTGCTCGAAGTCTCGATGGGACCGCAGCATCCATCCACGCATGGCGTGTTTCGCATGAATGTGGCACTCGAAGGCGAGGTCGTTCGCAAGCTCAAACCAGTCTTCGGTTATCTGCATCGAAATCACGAGAAAATCGGCGAGAACACCAATTACCTCGGGTCGATGCCGTACACCGACCGGCTCGATTATTTCTGCTCGATGACTAACAACTGGGCGTACGCGCTCAGCGTCGAGAAACTCGCTGGGATCGAAGTTCCTGAACGCGCCGAGTATCTGCGCATCATTCTCGCCGAGCTGACGCGGTTGCAGAATCACGCATCATTGCTGGGGTTTTTGTTGAGCGACATGGGCGCGTGGGGTACGCCACTGATGTACGCATTCCGCGAGCGCGAAAAAATTCTCGATCTTTTTGAATCGTTATCCGGTTCGCGAATGATGTGCGATTACATGCGCTTCGGCGGCTGCCGCGTGGACGCGGGCGATGAGTGGCTCGCCCGAGCGAAACAGATTGTCGATCGTTTCCCGAAGTTTCTCGACGAATTCGAGGAACTCATTCTCGGGAACGAGATCGTCATCGGTCGCACCCAAAACGTCGGCAAACTGTCCGCCGAATTGGCGATCAACGCCGGTATCACAGGTCCGATGTTGCGCGCGTGCGGTGTGAATTACGACATTCGCAAAGTAGACGGCTACGGATTTTATCCGCGTTTCAAATTCCGGATCCCGCTTGGCGAGCACGGCGACACTTACGATCGCCTAATGATGCGGGCGTTGGAGATGCGCGAGAGCGTGGAGATCCTGAAACAGGCGTTCGCGCTAATTGCACCCGGCCCAATTGTGAACCCAAAAGTAAAAGTGCGCGCATTTCGTCCCCCGGTTGGCGAAGCGTACGGTCGAATCGAAGGACCAAAGGGTGAGCTCGGATTTTATTTGATCAGCGACGGCAGCCCTAATCCGTATCGGTACCGGGTGCGCCCGCCCAGTTTCATTAATCTCACGCTTCTCGAGGACCTGTGCCTCGGTCACACCGTGGCTGACATAATGGTAATCCTCGGCAGCATCGATATCGTAATGGGAGAGGTGGACCGATGATTGGCACAGGCATACTCAAGGGAATGGCCGTCACGGCACGGAACTTTGTCGGAAGTTATTTCGAGAAGGAACGCCTGACCACGGTGCAGTACCCGGAGGAGCGCATTCCTCTTCCGGAAAATTATCGAAATTTTCCGTTCCTGATTTTCGACGGCAACGATCCGCACGCGGGTTTGCGCTGCGTGGCGTGCAAAATTTGCGAGAAGGAATGCCCGCCGCAGTGCATTTACATCGTCAAGAGTGACGACAAAAAGCCCGATTACATGGGCAAACCGCAGTTTTACCCGAAGGTGTTCGACATTGACATCTCGGTGTGCATGAGCTGCCAGATTTGCGTCGAGGTGTGTCCATTCGAGGCGATCAAGATGGACAAGGAATTCGAGCTGAGTCAGCGCGAGCGGTTCGATCATTTGCTTTTGCGCAAAGAGCAACTTTCCAAATCGAACAGGTACTATCAGAAGATCCATCCCGTCGAAGCAGAGGCGGTTGACAAGAACCTCGCGGACGCGGCAGCCGCCGCTGAGGCGAAGAAGAAAGCTGCAGCTGAAGCAGCGGCGAAAGCCGCGGCAGCGAAGGCAGCGGCCGCTGCAACCGTTGAGGCAAAACCCCCGGCAGGCGAGCCGTCACCATCGACTGCTTCTTCCTAAGCAAAACCGCGAGCCACGACTAGAATTACGGCGCTGGGATGTTCTCGCGCGCGTACCGGAGCGCGCGCGCCATCCAAACAAGCTCGTTTAGGAATTTCTCCACGCGACGGGTGTAAGCTGGTTCGGTGATCTTGCCGGTCGCTGGATTGAAAAGCTTTCCAGCCATGCCGAAATAGACATCCGAGAAAATCGTGACCAGGCCGAGCTCGCGCAGCACCGGAAGCAAACTCTGGATCATCCGTGCACCACCAAACGGACCAGCTGATACGCCGCAAACGCCAACCGCTTTGTGAATGTATTCCTTGAGATTTGTATCCAGTACATGTTTCAGCAGACCTGGAAAACTGTGATTGTATTCCGGGGCCACGATGATCAGGCCGTCGGCGCGCTCGACCGTGGCGCAGAACTGGCTGTCCTTTAGTGCTTCACCCGCGTCATCGATGCGGATCGGAATTTTGCGGATGTCGATTAACTCCGTTTCTATATCGCTACGCTTTGAGACTTCACCAAAAACGAAATTGGCTGCGGGTTCGGTTAGGCGGCCTTGTCGCGGTGTGCCGATAATGACCGGGAGGAAAACGGGTCGACTCACCTCTTGTGCTGCCATCCTTCGATTTGTCGCAGGAACCGGAGGAAGCTTACAAGCGCAATTTGCCCGAAGCAGCCAATACAGCGAGGGTCGGAGCATCGCAATTTGCCGGGGTGGCGGAATTGGCAGACGCGCCAGACTTAGGATCTGGTGGAGAAATCCGTAGGGGTTCGAGTCCCCTCCCTGGCAGTTTTCCAAGGATAAGCAGTTGCGGCAAAAAGAAGGCTTCTCTCAACGGCCTGGCCATGTAATAATGCGGGGTGCCGTGGGAAGAAGTCGCCATCTAAAGGCAGGCATTTCTGTGGTTGTAGGCACCGCAGTCGCGACAGTCACATCGGGACTGGTTTCTGCATCCGATACATTTTTCGTTACCCGACAAAGCGTTCCCCTCGAAGCCAATGATAAAATGAGGATCGCTGAAGATGAAGGGTACTTCCGTATCTTTTGAAGCTGCGGACATCCAATCGGCAGCGCGGAAGGGGAGCACTTTCGGCGCGTTTTTCGATCGGCGTTTTTTCGCAACCTCATTATGCGTGTTCGCCGGATATTACCTTGGATGCAAAATTGGGTTTGCACTCACGTTTCAACCTCATCCTGTCTCCGTTCTTTGGCCTCCGAATGGCATCGTAGTTGCAGCGCTTTTGCTGACGCCGCCGCGCAGCTGGTGGCTCGTGTTATTAGCTGCGTTTCCGGCGCATTTGGTGGCGCAATTGCAGAGTCAAGTTCCGCCGCTGATGATTTTGAGCTGGTTTGTCAGCAACTGCTGCGAAGCAGTAATTGGCGCCGGCTTGATGCGCTACCTGGTTGTCGAGCCTATTCGCTTCACGACCCTTCGCACGGTGGGCCTTTTTTGCCTTTGCGTGGTATTCATTGGTCCGTTTCTGTCCTCGTTTCTAGACGCCGCGTTTGTGGTCTGGAATCATTGGGGGCAGGACGGCTACTGGGAGCTGATCCGGATACGACTTTTTTCAAATGCGCTCGCGGCGTTAATAATCGTGCCGTTGATCGTAACGTGGGTTACGAACGGAGTTCAGGCCCTACGAACAGCGTCCCTTTCCCGTTACTTGGAGGGCGTCATTCTCTTTTTCGCCCTGTTGGTGGTTAGCTACGCTGTCTTTTACAAAATTGGATCCCGCGCGGATGCGGCGCTTCTTTTTCTCCCTCTGCCATTCTTGATTTGGGCAGCGGTACGATTCGGTACGTTGGGAGCAAGCACTGCCATCTCGATTGTCGGTTTCCTGGCGATTTGGAGTGCATCCCACGGCCATGGACCATTCTCCGACGAAACGCCTGAACAAAACGCGCTTTCGATTCAGATATTTCTAATCGTTCTGGCGATTCCGCTGTTGTTTCTGGCGACAGTGATCGAGGAGCGCGCAACTGGAGCGACCGAACTGGGCGAAAGCGAGTCGCGTTTCCGGAACGTCGCGGATGCTGCGCCCGTCCTTATCTGGATGGCCGGCGTGGATAAGCTCTGCACTTTCTTTAACAAGCCGTGGTTAGAGTTTACTGGCCGCAGCATCGAACAGGAGCTTGGAAACGGCTGGGCTGAAGGCGTGCATCCGGACGATTTGCAAAAGTGCCTCGAGGTTTACACCGAGGCATTCGATGCGCGGCAGCCATTCGTTATGCAATACCGGCTCCGGCGAAACGATGGCGAGTATCGCTGGCTTTCGGATCAGGGCGTGGCACGCCATGACGCGCAGGGAGGGTTCGCCGGCTACATCGGCTCATGCGTGGACATCACAGAATTAATGAAAAAGGAAGAGGCTTTGCACGAATTCGAGGAACGAGTCGTTCTCGCAGCCGAAGCAGCTCATCTCGGGGTGTGGGAGATGGACCCCGCCACCAACGAGCTTTGGATGTCTGACAGCGCGCGCACTTTGTTTCAATTTGATTCCGAGACTCCCCTCGACCACGCGGCGCTTCAAGCTCGCGTTCACCCAGAGGATGGTGCGCTTCGCGATTCAGCCGTCAAACGCGCAATCGAAACAGGCGGTGGATACGAAATCGAATATCGTGTTTTGTTACCGGATGGAACGCAACGCTGGATCGGGGCGCGTGCACGCTGCGTAGCCGGGGACAATCGCAAAGGGGCTCGGCTCATTGGTGTTTCCATAGACATAACGCCGCGCAAGCTCGCTGAAGCAGAAGCGCTGCGGCAACGTGACGAACTCAGTCACCTCAGTCGTGTGGCGTTAATGGGTGAAATGTCTGCCTCCATTGCTCATGAGTTGAATCAACCGTTGGCTGGAATTCTCAGTAACGCGGCCGCTGGACAGCGTTTCATCGATCGCGGGAATGTTGATCAGGGAGAAATTCGCGAACTGCTCGGTGACATCATCGCAGATGGTCGCCGCGCCAGTGACGTAGTTCGCGGCATTCGGGGCATGGTCAAGAAGGAGCAGGTGGCGCGTCGCTCGGTGAATCTCAACGAGGTTGTGATGGACGCAGTGCACATGGTATCTCCCGATGCCGTGCTGCGTTCGTGTCAGGTGGAAACATCGCTCGATGCGAGTTTGCGGGCCATCGAAGCCGACCCGGTTCAACTTCAACAGGTGTTGCTGAATCTTGTGATCAACGCATTCGATGCGATGCGAGACACACCGATCTCCAGACGCAAGGTCGTGATCGCCACGCAATCAAACGGTGATAGTACAGTTTGCGCGAGCGTACGCGATTACGGTGTCGGAATTTCGACGGAGATGCAGGATCGTCTGTTCGATCCTTTCTTCACTAGTAAAAACGAAGGACTGGGAATGGGCCTGGCTATTGCACGTTCGATTCTTGAATCGCACGGCGGCACCATCGCGGGGAAAAACGCGGATGGTGGTGGGGCTCGATTTGAATTTGTCCTTCCGGTGAACGGACCTTCTACATGATGCGTCGGTCGCTGATTTGGTTCCTTTGGTCGAAACAAGCACAGATTGCGTTCCCTAGGTGGCGTGAGACTAAGGTCTCATATGGCTGCGTCGAACGTTACCGTAGTATTCACTTGTTTTGCCTGCTCCACGCCCAGATCTGATCTGCCTTCTCGACGATGATCCTTCCGTTTTGAGAGGCCTCAATCGGCTTCTCATGTCGGCAGGCTGGCACCCTGAACAATTCAGCGATCCAGATCCGTTTCTAAATTATGTGAAGCTTCATCGGCCTACGGTTGCCATCATTGATATTTGGATGCCGCTCATGAACGGCCTCGAGGTTCAATCGCGGGTCCACCAGCTTTCGCCTTCGACGCGTGTCATCATGTTCACCGGCAAAGACGATCCGCTCGTGCGCTCTGCCTCTCTGAAAGCCGGCGCGTCGGCTTTTTTCATTAAGCCATTCGACGACGAAGAATTTCTCACCGCTGTTCGGCTGGCCCTTTCTGCAATGTGATGTCGCTCTGGACCGGCTGTAAATCGCAGCTCGGAACGAGAATTTCCGACTGGATTTGTCCCTGAAGATTGTGTATTCCAACACGCGTTCCTGAACACAATGCCAACTTCTTCGAGTGATTTGGTCGCGATCGAGCGTCCGAAAACAAATTCCACAATGTTTGCGCAGACGCGCTGGGACGTCATCCCTGTCGCGGCCGGCGTTCTGCACTGCGTCTATTTCTTCGGCATGTTTTATCTTTTCCCGCGCGTCCCGCTCTGGGTCATGCTGATGCTCGGTTTTATTTATTCGGTCAGCATTTCGTGGAACATCAACGGCATTTCCCATAACTTCATTCACAATCCGTATTTTCGTTCGCCGCTGTTGAATCGGTTATTCAGCATCATGGAGTCGATTACGGTTGGCTTCGGTCAGGTTTTTTATGACTGCATTCACATGCAGCATCACAAGGGCAATGCCGATCGACCCGACAATCATGTCGAAACGATCGATTGGATTTCGATTTACAAGCACGGCCATGACGGTGAAGCGGAACATCCGTTGAAATACACGTTTATCAGTTTTTTTCGCGAGGATCCCAAGACCGTCCTCAGGGAACTGAAGCGCAAAAACCCGCGCGAGGCGTTTTGGGGAGTATTGGAGCTGGTGTGCTTCGTCACGACTTTTGTGATCCTTGGTATACTGAACTGGCATTACATCTGTTTCCTTCTGCCGTTTTGGTATTTTGGCCACTGCCTCTCTTATTTGAACGGCTACTATCGGCATTACGGGGGCAATCCCGACGAACCAATTGCCTGGGGCGTGAGCACCTACGGCAAGCTCTATAACTGGACGTGGTTCTATAATGGCTACCATGCCGAACATCATTTCCGGCCAAAAGTGCATTGGACTCGGATGCAGGCGCTCCGCGATCAAATTGTCGAGCAACAGCGCAGGGCTGGAGTGCGTGTTATTAAGGTACCGCACGCGCTCGGGTTTCTTGAATCCGATTTGCCGGATGCTGATCTACGGCAGAGGCATCGAGAACTAAGTTCCGAGCCGGCTGCCTAGCACGGCAATCCCGACTTGCGTCAGATCAAAAAAAATTGACAACTGAGAGCGACCTGAAGCATCACGCGGACTCGTCAACTGCCCATTAATGCCATGAAATCTTTATTCTCGTTATCGATCGCCATCCTTACCGGGTTGTTCGTTCTTGCGTGGTCATTCATGTTGGCTGAAACCTTTACCGAAGGCGTCCGAGTCTCTCCGGAAACGCTAACGTTGAAACCCGGTCAATATGTTTGGGAACCTGAGCGCGCGCCGGAAGGACCACTTTTGATCGTCGCCAGCATTACTGAGCAGGTGGCGTATGTGTATCGGAATGGCATCTGCATCGCACGATCAAGCGTTAGTACTGGGCGGCCGGGTCACTCTACTCCCACGGGCGTGTTCACGATCCTGGAAAAGGAGGTGCATCATACCTCGAGTATCTACAAGGGCGCAGAGATGCCATACATGGAGCGCGTCACCTGGGGCGGGATCGCGTTACATGCCGGAGACCTGCCAGGATACCCCGATTCCCATGGATGTGTCCGGCTTCCGCTTGAATTTTCCAAGCTGCTGTTCGGAGTGACAATGAAAGGCGCGACGGTGATCATCGCGGACGCGCACTCCGCGCCTGCGACAACCGTGCACCCCGGTCTGTTCTTTTCCCAGAGCGGTCAGGAAAGTGAGCCGATCACCGCCGGCAAATTTGACTGGGATCCAGACAAGTCCCCCAGCGGTCCAGTGTCTATGATTGCGAGCAGCGCGGACAAAACAGTCTATGTGTATCGCAACGGCGTGGAAATCGGCCGGGCGGGAATACCAAATCCGCAGGTAATTTTGCCTCTTGACGACTTGGTCTTTACCGCACTGCAGGGAACCGATCCGGACGGACATCTTCGCTGGGCGGAAGTGACGGCAACTGGAGAGAGCAAATCAAATCAAAGTATTTTTGTGAGCGTGCAGAAGAGTGGCCTGCCGCCTGAATTCCTCGACAAGGCAAAGTCCGTCATCACGCCAGGTGCGACCCTCATCTTCACTGATAGGCCTGTCGATCCAAGCACGCAGAGTCCTCCGAACTTTCAGATTCTGGTTGCGCAAAAGGACAAGCCTGCAAAAACCTAGTCAGTTGCAGTAACAAAGACCTGATTTGGGCTGCCACCGGAGGTTGCGCCTGAATTGCGGTGCAGTTGCGTTTCGCGGCAAATATGAGCAGAGATATTTAGGCGTTGGCTAACGATGTGAGATCTAAGGTTGTGAAGTGATCGCGCGGAAATGTCGGAATGATTATCATTATTGCTGCAATTCTCTTCGCAGGTCTGGTCGGTGTGATGTTAGTGGGTGCGCGTCTCCGCCGGCTCATTCCCGCTGAGCACCTCAGCACCGATTCCAAAGACGCCGTCAAACTCGCGCTCGGACTTGTCGCCACTATGACAGCCATACTCCTTGGGCTTCTGGTCAGTTCAGCGAAGAATTCGTTCGACACCGCGCGAAGCGAAGTCATCCAAATGTCTGCGAAGATCGCTTTGCTTGATCGCGTACTTGTACTTTACGGACCGGAAACAGCGGACGCGCGCCGGGCACTTCGCGACTCGGTGGCAGAAGGCGTCCGCCGTACCTGGCCGGCAGACGGGCGTCGGCCGGCCAGGCTAGAGCCCAACGAGCAGATGGGCGATGCTGTTTACGCGGCTATTAGTCGACTCGCGCCGCAGGATGAGCCGCAACGTGCTCTCAAAACGGAGGCAGTCACACTGATGGTCCAATTGGCGGAGCTTCGGTCCCTGGTGCAAGCGCAGGCGGTTTCATCGCTTGCTAAGCCGTTGCTGATTGCGTTGGTAATATGGCTCGTGGTGATTTTCCTGGGCTTTAGTATTCTGGCCCCCACCAACGCTACAAGCACCCTCGCCCTGCTCGGCGGGGCGTTCTCTGTCGCGTGCGCCGTGTTCATAATCCTCGAGCTCGACTATCCATTCGCAGGCGTTGTGCGAATTCCCAGTGAACCGATGATCAGGACGCTCGACCATCTGTCGAAAGAAACTAGCTAAATCCATGTTCGTCGAAGTCTCGTCCGAGATGTAGCTCGTGTCTGGCGATCATGTTCATTGAACGCATGCGTGTTGTCTCAAAATTGTTGCAATGGTTCTTCATTGTCACGCTGTTCGTATTTGCGTACGACCACGGAGTTGGAGCTGAACCACGGTCTAATCCGACAACGGCAGACGAATTGAAACAATTAAATGATCCCACCCTGCTCGCAACTCACATCTCACTAGGATCAGAGTGGGACCATTTCAAAGATGGCGCTGAAAGAGCGAATTGGACATTCACCGGGTTGTGGGGCTGGCGTGTCAGCGATTGGCAGGATTGGGCGATACGTTTCACGTTGCCCTTCGTCTATGACAGAACTACTCCGGGATCAGATCACCTTGATACCGGAGGTGTCGGCGACGTGGAACTCGGGACAGGCACCGCGTTTCGTTTGAGTCACAAGTGGAGGATGGCTGGTGGCATTGAGCTACATGCCGATACCGCTTCAGATCCCTCTTTTGCAGAAAGCGTGTGGCGATTAAAGTGGGGCTGGGGAGTTGCCCACGACTTTACCGACTGGTTAAGTTTGTCACCCAATCTCGAGTACAACCGTTCCATTGCCGAAGAAGACGATGTTCGGCCGCAAAGTTATCTTGACATGTCCGTACCGGCGACCTTCATCCTTCCACAGCACTGGTCCGTAAGCGCAAAATATCGGACATTGCTGGATTTCAACAACGGCGATCGATGGGCTCACAGTCTAACCGCTGGCATAGCGAAGCGTCTTTCAAAGCTGCCGGTTGTGCTTAGCGCTACATTTCAAAAGCCACTCAGTAGCGGAGCAAAAAGATTTCAGGTCGGTGTAACCGTCGTTTATTACTTTTGATCGCTACCACTCTCCGAAATAAGCATAGGCCAGCGGCTCTTTCGAGCTCCGTCATGGCAACTATGCGCGAAGTCGCCGTAGTAGTGGCGAATTTAAGCTGCTGTTTCTCGCGTTTGCATTAGATGTGCTGTTGGCAATTTTGTTGTTGCGAGTCTGGTTCAAATACTAATTCGTCGAAGCGAGAAAAGTCATGAACGCCTTCCGTAGTGCCGCTAGCACGGCCATAGCCATCTTTGCAGGAACATTTTTCCCCAACTCGGTAGCGATTTGCGGCACGCCGGAATTTCAGGCGACCGTCGCAAACAAGAATTCTCCGGCAGCCAAAGCACCTGAAGGGATGATGTGGATCCCCGGCGGCGAATTTTCCATGGGCGCGGCGGTTGGCGGCGAAGGAAGTCATGTGATGCCGATGGCTTCGAATGACTCGCAGCCGGTGCATCGTGTGTACGTAGATGCTTTCTGGATGGATGCGACTCCGGTAACCAATGCGCAGTTTGAGAAGTTCGTCAGAGCGACGAATTACGTCACAATTGCTGAACGCGCGCCCACAAAAGAAGAATTCTCGACGGCACCCGAGGAGAATCTCGTGGCAGGTGCAATCGTTTTCGCGCCGACCGATCACGAAGTTCCGCTCAACAATCATTATCAATGGTGGAGCTACATAAAAGGCGCGAACTGGCGTCACCCGCTCGGTCCGCAAAGCGATATCAAAGGCAAGGAAAATTACCCAGTGCTGCACATCGCGTACCCTGATGCGGAAGCTTACGCGAAATGGGCGGATAAACGTTTGCCGACTGAAGCGGAGTTTGAATTTGCGGCGCGCGGCGGTCTCTCAGAAAAGACCTACGTGTGGGGCGACGAATTTCGTCCCGACGGCAAATGGATGGCCAACACGTGGCAGGGAGCATTTCCAGTGAAAGATGCAGGTGAGGACGGTTACGCCGGCATCGCGCCGGTGAAATCGTTTCCGCCGAACCGCTATGGGCTCTACGATATGGCCGGAAACGTTTGGGAATGGTGCAGCGACTGGTATCGGCCTGAGTACTATAAGACCCTCGCAGACAAAGCCGGAGTGGCGCTCAACCCGCAAGGGCCCGACTCACCATTTGATCCGGCTGAGCCTAACGAGAAGAAGCGTGTCCATCGCGGTGGCTCCTTTCTTTGCAATGAACAATATTGCTCGCGCTACATCGTCGGGACGCGCGGCAAAGGCGAAGTGAACACTGGGACAAACCATCTCAGTTTTCGCTGCGTGAAATCCCCTTCGCGAGCGGGGACAAAGTGATCACTAGCGCTGGTCCCGAAACCAAAACGACAGGAGCGTTTTCGCTTTTGGTTCCATCTGTTCGGTTTGGGTTTATAACTGAACTGTATTGCGACGCTCAGGGCTTGAGCGTGCCAGCGTCGCGTTACGTGACGCGATGAAAGACCATAACCTTTCCGCAGACGTTGTGTCGGCCGGCTAAGGCCCGCACGCACTGGACCCGGGCAAAAGCGTGAAGAAGCGCACAGAGGCGTAAGCGGCGAACCGGGCGCCGATGAATTGGCGACGGTACTTGCGATGATGCCTGCCACGCTCGAGTCCGCCACGGATGCCATCCTCGTCGCTGACCACGCGAATTACGTCAGGGAATGGTCGTTCGCCTTCCTGCCGCGCGCGGAGAGGTGCAAAAAAGCAAGGCGGCGGCATGAGCGAATCGGCTGACGCGCAGGCGAATGAGGTCTGCATCGTGGATGACGATCCTTCCGTCCTTAAATCGATGCATTACCTGCTCGCGTCCGAAGGGTTCGAGGTCCGTCCGTTCAATAAAGCGGAAGATTTTCTGGCACACGCCGGCGCTCATCATGTGCCGGTGGTCGTAACTGATATCTGGATGGATCAGGTGACCGGTTTGGAACTGCTTGCGCGACTCTGTGCCATCTCACCGCGCACAAAAGTGATCGTCATCACTGCGCGTGAAGATCTGGCCGCGCGCGCCGCGGCCATGGCCATTGGCCCAGTCGCATTTTTCATGAAGCCGTTCAATGACGAAAAGTTCATTGCCGCCGTCCGTAATGCACTCAGCTAAGGCTGAAGTTCTTCTTTTCGCCTTGTGACTTCTGCCTTCACTGCGTAGGACTTAAGTCCTATTGCCTAAGCTGATCGGCATCTGTCAATCTCGCGGGGGAATGGGCTCTGTCGTCTGCAGCCCGGCAATACGGGCGAGATGCTTTAGCCTCGACAAAATCTGCTCAATTCATTTAAAACAGGTACGCTTTATGAAAACACAACAATCGCAATTAAACGTTATTCTCATCTTTGCCACAGCTGTTACCGCGCTCTTTGTGGCTGGTTGTGCCGAGATGGGATCAGGAAACACAACATCCCTGCTTACTGCAGCGGGATTCCGCGCGCGCACCCCGCAGACGCCACAGCAACAGCAAATCTATGCCGCCCTGCCACCATACCAGGTCCACCGGGCCATCGTGAAAGGAAGAACCTTTTACGTTTACAAAGACGAGAAAGCGGGGATTGCCTACGTCGGCCGGGAACAGGAATACCAGCGTTACCGCGAGTTGGCGGTTCAGCAGCAGATTGCCCAAAACTATTACATGGCAGCGGAAATGGACCGTGCAGCCGCATTTGGTTGGTACGGAGCGTGGGGTCCGCGAGCTTTCTGGTGGTGAACGCTTGATGCTAAAGACATAAGCTTCGATTCAAACAGCACCAGTTGCCGAGACCAAGGGACCGCGAACGCCTGGACCGTGGTCAGTATGAAAGACGATTGGAAGACCGTTTTTCAACCGTAATACACGAACACGTCATCTCGATTTTAGCGCGCGTTGGATTCATGACTTCGACGTCAGCAAACGCGTAGAGGGTGACGGATTCAACTTCAGCGCGAGCCTGAAATTCTGATTCGTTACAGTCGCACAGCGAATGAGTCTTCAAGAACGGGAACCAAGATTTGTGTAGAAATTCACTATTGTGTCGTCCTTCCGACGACGGGAGCGTTCGCCCTAGCAGCAGAATTAATGGCGAAAATTGCTCGTTTGCGGTGCTGCCTTGTGTGAAAATCCGAGTCACCGATGAAACTGCCGACAGACGTTGAGTTTCACGACGATATCCATCTGCTCATCTATCGACCGCACGGTGTGATCGACGAGGCGGCTGTTAAAAAGGTTGTGTCTGTTCTCGAAGATCTCGAAGCCAAGCTGCAGAAGCCGTTCAATCGATTTTCCGATACTCTAGGGGCCGATGAAGTTGAGCTTAACTTCAAATACGTCATTCAAGTCTCTCTCTGTCGGCGCCTTTCCTACGCCGGCCATCCACCGGTGAAGTCGGCAATTCTTGCTACCGATGCTACGATGATTCATTACGCCCGGTTGCATGCCTTGCTGACTCAAGGCTCGCCGATCAACGTGCGTGTTTTCCGGGATCGCGCTGAAGCTGCGGAATGGTTAGACTTGCCTGTCGAGCGACTGAAGCAGATCTGAAGGCCGCAATCATCGCTTAGGGTTAAAGCAGTGCCCTTGCGTTCATGGTCTGATGTTGGCAGTGCCATTTCCCTTCGCGGATAGGACCAAAGTCCTATTGTTGATGTGTCTTGCTTTCGTAAGGCTCTATCGATTAACAGATGGAGTTATGAACAAGTATATCGCCGAATTCATCGGAACCTTTTTTCTCGTCCTGACAATTGGCTGCACGGGAATTGGCGCTGGGGCGGGGGTCATCGCGCCGCTCGCCATCGGCGCAGCGCTCATGGTGATGGTTTTCGCCGGCGGTCACATCTCAGGAGCACATTATAATCCAGCAGTCACGCTAGGCGTCCTGATCCGGGGCAAGGTGAATGCGCCTGACGTAGTCCCTTACTGGGTGGCACAGCTCGCCGGCGCCGCAGTCGCGGCGCTGATCGTAAGTAAGATCTTTCGCGCTGGTGTAGCTGTTACTCCCATCGCGCCGCAGATTGGTCCGGCGCTGCTAGCGGAATTTCTTTTCACATTTGCGCTTGTCTATGTGGTGTTGAACGCCGCCACGGCGGAAGGCACTTCAGGAAATTCATTTTATGGCCTGGCCATCGGCATGACCGTGATGACCGGCGCATTCGCCGTTGGCGACATTTCAGGCGGCGCATTCAATCCCGCGGTCGCTCTGGGCATCTGCATCCTCGGGATTTCAAGCTGGGCAAACATCTGGATCTATCTGCTGGCCGATTTTGCTGCTGCTGTTCTTGCAGCTATTGTTTTCCAATTAATCAACCAGCCGATGCAAACAACCCCGATCGCTACAGACGAGCCGCCGTACGAAACGCCCGATTGAAATCTCAACCAACAACTCTTCAGAATCCTATGGCACAACTCAAAGTTATTGCAGTTATCGCCTTAGTCTGTGTTGCCGCTTCATTTGTAAATGCAGCGACGATTCCGGCTGGAACAACACTGACAGTAAGTACCGTTAGCCAGTTCAGCTCGAAGACTGTGGTGGGCAGAAGTTTCGAGGGGAAGCTAGCTCAGGACGTCTCGATCAACGGACGCGTTGTATTGAAAGCTGGAAGTAAAACCTTCGGAAAGATCGCGACGTCTCGTTACAATCCGCGCAAGAACGATCCGCTCACGGTGGAATTGACGTCCGTCTCGGTGAACGGCCGCAACGTCGCGGTGAAGACGAATGCGTTTCAGCCGGGTCAGGGGCCAGTCACAGCGCGTCAGGCACGATACGGGCATACTGGCGGAACGTTAGTGGTTAATCCCGGAACCTTGATGCGGTTCCAGCTTTTGCAACCAGTGACGTTGTGATTGCTATTTTAATCAGTAAGCCCAGAGCATCCGCATTAGGGAAGCACGAAGGGCAGACCTTTCCTGATCAGTTGTGAAAAATCAGGAGAGTCGTTAGCGGCACGGGCGCGTGTGTCGATCAGGCTTCGGCTCTTTAGCTCGGCAAAAGGAAGTCCGCCGGTCACGATGGCATGGCGTTCGTACATCAGTTCGTCGCCTTTCCCGTTGAGCAGGATCCGCCAATCCCACGGCACGCGCTCGTTGCGTGGATGCTGTGTGCGGATGCTCGTTGTACAGTTGGTTGTGATTGCGTTATACCAACGCGGTGTGTTCCGCAGAGCGTTGAGCGAATGGATGTATTCAAGAAACCGTTCCCGCGCCTGCGCTGGCGAAACCGTCGTGCGGTAAAGATAGACATCTTCCTTGCGATAGTTTGTGCGCAGACGAATCACGTCACGCTCATCGGCTACGATATAGATGAGTTCGAACTGTCGGTAGAGTCCGCCGATAGTCGAGTAAGTTTGACCAAGCTTCTTGCGAATCTCGATCGAGAAGCAGAGTGGCGGCGCGTCAGCAAACTGGAAGCTGACGATGGGATGCGCGATCCAGGGCGAGCCCCAGTAATTAATCGCGAGGTCGACGCCAGTGATCTGCGAGATGCGTACGGTACGCGTCTCCCACTGCGGGGTGTAGTCGGTCTCGCTCCGGTAGTCGCAGTTGCGTACGTTCTGAAATGTGACTTCGTCGCCTTGAATGTCGGCCCACGCTTCCTTGGCCACGTCCGGCTGCCAGTCGCCATCGTTGATGGGAGAAAGCGTCAGCCACCAAATGAGCACTCCGGCAAAGAGCACGGCAACGACGACCAGCTTTCGCCAGAATGGCCTAACGAATAAGAGTGTCATTACGAACACCGTCGCAAGCAGTGCCGCCGCCATCTGATTCCCCGCTCCGAACGGCGCGTCATACCATACGGCGCCAAATGCCCAGACGATCGCAATGCTGGCTGCGAGGAGAACGAGCAGTGCGCTAAACCATCGAATGATTCGCATCAGATTACATTAGGAACGTTTAGGAACCTGAGGCGAAGAGCCAGCACGATGATGCATGTCTCGCAGAAACACGCGCGGCAAGTGAGACAACCGTAGGAAGCAGCAACCGATCAATCGCAAAGTCGTGCGTGCCGAGTCAAGGAGCCGCCTGAGCCAAGATCCCTCTTGAGGAGTTGCCCGTCCTAAGATGTAAACGCAGAATCCGGTCAAGCTCGGCGATGGTTTGCGGCAGTTCGCATGCCCCATGCGGGCCGGGAACAATCACCTCGGATTGGGCGCCATCGAGATGAGAGCTCCAGTAAGGGACGACACCATCCGTACAATCCGGGCAATGATCCTTCCCGCGATCACCGATGATCGAGTGGTAAGGAACCGTGATCGGCACGCTGTTGACTACCGGCAACGCTGGATTTGACGGTTTCAGGCCAGTGATACTGTTGGGCAGACTTTTGGAACTCCCGGTCAATTGCACAAGTTCTGCGCTGGTGAGCGTGTCTTTCATGGCCGAGGCAATGTTAAGTGGAAGAGCAATCAAGCTAGTGCCAAATCTACCCAATCCGCTGCTGGCCATCTTGCTCCCGCGGTGCGGAGTACAAATGAACACAACGCGTTTAATCCGAGGATTGGCATGAAAAATTGTGGCGCGAAGAATCAAGCTATCGTTGGAATTTTCTCTAGAAATGCTTTTCGCAGTTTCCCCTAGACCTTTCTCCCACATCGGCTTTGTAACCGTAATTACCTGCATGCGTGTAAGCATCCCTCCCATGCTGTGACCAACAACAACGTACGGGCGATGGTTCGGATAAAGTTTGTCGACCCTGGCGAGCTCTTCGCGCAATCGCAATGCGGAATAGAGGATGGGGTTGCCGGTCGGATACGCAAAGACCCAGAATTGATAATGTTTACGGATTTCAGGATCGGCTTGAAGTCCATTGATCGTTTGCACCCAGTCGAACGGCGTTGAGAAGAGGCCGTGCACGAAAACAAGCGGAATCCGGTCGGGATCGTAAGGCTGCAGAAAATACAAGCCAGTCTTGTCCATATAATGACTGGATCGAAGCATTGCCATCAATGACACGAACAGGAGATTAGGCGGCGGCTGATAGAAACCGACGGGTGCCGAGAAATCGGCGGCGAGCGGACGAATTTTTCCCTGTACGACCGCCGTCGGTTGTATGAACGGACGCCGCAGAGCCAAAGTAGCGTCGTTTTTCTTGAAATCGATCGTGGCTGTGACGGCTGCGGGAATCCCTTTGTGGGGGGCAAAGTTTTCAGGCGGAGTAACATTTCGCACCCCGACAAGGGAGCCGCCCACGCCCTCCTGGTAGTTTCCCTTTTTTATCAATTTTTCCTTGATCTCCGCGGAAGGCACAAAAGAGGTAAAGTAGTCAGGCGACCAGACAGCGTTACTGGCGGGTTGAAACCGTAGGTGGTAGGGCTGGTCGCTTCCCGTCAGTGTGAGCGGATGGTTCCACAGCCTTCCTCCTTCACTCGAGCGCAGCAGAACGGTAAGTTCGCCGCACGCTGCGTTGTAGGTTTCACAGGCGGGTGTCCCAATTCCGGTGCCGAGCAATGGTGCGGTCACCGCGGCAGCCTGCAAATAATCGGCTGCTCGCTTTTCAACTTGGACATTTGCGGAGCGTGCCTCGCGCATGAGGCTCGCGGTCGGCGCATATTCGGGACCCCGTACTGTCTGCGGCGCCGTTGCACAACTGGCGAACAACGCGATACACGTGACAGCGGCAATCAGGCGGATGGATACTTTTGCGTTTTCAAGCCTCATAAGCGTTGGGGGTGTTCAGACGGTTGGCGATGATAGCGAAGAAGTGTTCGGCGCGCAGCAAGTTTTCCTGTAAGACTTTGGGACTAGCTCTGCGTCGTCGAGAAATTCACGCGGTTGCGCCGCCGTCCAACTGATGAAACAGCGTGCTCAGGAATCATCGGATTTCGCCCTCGAATAAAGTGAAACCAACCGGGCGATCAAGACCGCCACGTAAAGCAGACCCGTCATCGCTTCCAATGCCGCGAGCCAGCGCGCAGCTTGTGAAACCGGCGTGATGTCACCGTACCCCACGGTGCTCAGGGTAATGAAGCTAAAGTAAAATCCAGTGAATCCGTTCATTGAGTGCACGCCACGGTCCGTGTTGAAAGAAAACGCACCGCCCGGCGTCAACTGATCCACCAGCCAGTATGCGACGGTCCACATCAAGCCCAGCATGAGGTAAGCCGCGACGCTCGCGCAGAGCACTTCTACGGTGACGACAGGCGCGCGCAGAATGAATAGCAGCAGATGCGCGATTACAAACCCCAGCAGGAGGAGTGCGCAGATGAGAAAAACGGGAGGGTGAACCAGGTCCGGCCGAAACTGGCTGATCCATCTGGCCGTGATAGCTGGAACCACGAGCACGACCGCGATGGCGAGGGTGCGCTTCCGATCCGCGACTGCAAACACCGCGGCGAGCAGGACCAACGAAAATAAAACCGACAGAATGAGATGGCCGCCTTCGAGTTCTTCAACAAAAGGGGCGAAAATCAGGAGAACGACGAGAGCAACGAGAAGTTGCACGGTCGAGAAGCGACGAAATCTTAGCCGCTCCAGCATCGGCTTGATTGAATGTCTCGACTGCGCCGTCTCGTTCATTCAGTTTTCCACGACTGTTCACTGCAACGCCCAACTCGCCGGGGCACAACGACAGGAACGTCCTGATAGAACTCGCCGTACAACTGCTTTTGATTTCTCAGGTGTGCTCGGATGGTCGGCTTGTTTTAGAATGGCGCCGGTCCTCCCATGGGTCCCCACACTCCTTCGCCACCTTCCCACAGACTCCACTCCATGGTCGCATCCTGATACATTTCGGCGTCCTGGAGATCTTCCCTGGCGAGCTTCTTGTCGGCGCGGATCTGTTGGTAAGCCTGGTACTCCTTGGGTCCACCGACGTATGCCTGATTGTGAGCCGGGTCCGGGAAAACGTAATAGGTTTTCTTGCCTTTTTTGATCATGGTCACCTTGCCGGCCGGAAGATTCTGGAGCTTTTGGTTTTGGGCGGCCGTTTTGGGAGTGATGACTTTAAAGCCGGAGGCCACAAGCATGCTCTCTCTGTTTTGCGTGGTGGTCTGCGTGCTGGCGCAGCTGATTAACAGTGCTGTGCATCCAGCCGCGATACTGCTGAGGAAGAGGCGTGTTGTTGGTTTCATAGATGGTGATCTGCCGTTCGTACTGAATCCGTCGAATCTTTGCAATGCCTTACTTCGGCTTTAGATACTTCATTTGCCTCGTACCAGCTTCGCGGCCGTCATCCGGCCGCTCTTCAATCAAATCCTCGGCGAGCACAGTGTGAAAGGAAACAACTGCCCAATCCGCCGCGGCGTCAATTACCGGGCGATGCCAAACATTCGGCGGAATCGAAATCCAGCGCTGTTCCAAGGGCGCGTCAGGATTGCTAACCAAAACATTCGATTGCCATTTTCCCGGCTCACCGGTTTGCAAATCACCGCTGCCTTCGAACGACATCATACGTTGATGACTGTTCGGATGCCTTTCCGCGCCTGTGTCCGCGCCTGCGCGCAAAACAAATACCCACGCAGATTGAATCTCAGGCGGTAGTGTCGTTGCGAGAACGTCCAACGGAAACGGCTCCCAACTCATTAGCGCATCTTTTCTGCGAGCCAGATGCTCGCGAACGCGTGCCACAACAGAACGAATGTGTTCGCGCACGCTGTCTGATCGCAAGGCCGTATCGAGCGCCTCAAGCCGCGAACGTTCCTCATCCTTTGTCATGAAACTCGCGCTCATAAAATTTCTGTCCGCTGCAACTATCGTCTGCGCTGCAGATGTTCCCATTACGCAGGACGAACTGGTCCGACGCACTCAAGAGCTTTACGACGCCGTGGTACCCGGCAATCAGGCGCCGTGGAAAAAACATTTCGCCGACGACTGCATCTTCGCCGACGAGAAAGGACGCATTTTCGACAAACCGAAGCTGATCGCCGACATCACACCGCTGCCGGCCGGATATTCCGGAACGATTAAGATCGAGAAGGTTCAGAGCAGGATCATTGGAAACACGGCGGTACTCAGTTACGACGCGGATGAGACCGAGACGATCTTCGGGCAAAATCTGAAAGCGCGTTATCACATCACTGACACCTAGCTACAGCGCAACGGCAATTGGCAGATTATCGCCAGTCAGGCACATCGTTACTATGAAAATCCTGCGGCAGGTAAGGCCGACCTGAAAAAATTTGTCGATTTCATCGGCACGTACGAACTGGCGCCTGGCCAAACAAGATCCGTCAGTGGTGAAGACGATAAGCTATTCGTCGAACGGAACGGCAAAAAAGAGCGACTGCTGCAGGAAACATCAAAGCTTTTCTTCCGCAAAGGTATCGAAGGCAGAATTCTGTTCCGTTACGCCGCCACGGGTAAAGTCGACACGCTAATCGACCGTCGTAACAACGAAGACGTCATCTGGCGCGAGACGAAATAGTTCGCGATCGCTTCGGTTTGTTTCCTGGCTTCCTGGGTTTCCTGATTAGCTTTTCCGTTCCTGCTTTTGCGGCACGAGCACGATTTTTCCCATCGCTGCTGATTCCATCACCGCTCGATGCGCCTCGGTCGCGTCGGCCAGCGAAAATTCTTTGCCGATCACCGGACGCAACGTTCCGTTTACCAAACCGGCCACGAGCGCGGCGTGAATGCTTGCCAGCTTTGCCGGCGGCGTGTTCGGCAAAATCATCCCGCGTACATCGGCATCGCGCTGCATCGTGTCACGCGGATTGATCTCCACGCGACCGCGGTTCC
>WNFU01002168.1_pt1 | contig 42824 bp, 46 predicted proteins | sample 5400121 | NCBI WGS metagenome assembly WNFU01 (sample SAMN13153360, study PRJNA577476) | soil metagenome | isolation source: 100 cm soil or saprolite under grassland replicate 1 | place: USA:California | collected 2016-06-15
GGGTTGTCGGGCGTCGCGACGTTCGTCCAGTCCATGAACACCTGTTTGGCGTCCGAGCCGCAGATGCCCGCCATCCGAGGTTGCGTGATGACCCAGTCGGACAGCAGGAAGTCGGGGTCGGGCAGGTCGAGCAGCCGCATCGGTGTCTCGGCGAGACCACGGAGGAGGTGGTTGTCCTCGGCCGGCTCGGGCTGCGGCTCGGGCGCCACTCCGTACAGCAGACCTTGCATCGTGCGCTGCGCCCTCCGTGTCTGACGGTGCCGTCAGCTTACCGACGGCGGTTCGCCGGCCCGACGGGGCATGGCGGACGCCGCGAACGGGAAGGAACGAAGGGAGGAGAAGAACGGCTCGTGACCGTGCAGGAGCACCCGGCGGCACCCTCCGAGCCCGAGATTGCCGATCCCGAGCTCGAAGAAGAGCTGCACGCGGAGCGGCGTCTGGCCCGCGCCATCATCATCGGAGTCGTCATCGCGGTTCCGATCAACGTCGGCGTGTGGATGGGGCTGGTCGGGTTCGCCGTGAGTCGTGCGGGGGCGAGCTTGGCGGGCCCGCTGGCGATGGCCGCCGGCGTCGGTGTGCTGAGCGGGCTGTTCTTTGGCACGTGGGCGGCCTTCGTCGCGACCACACATGCATTCGAGGAGTTCGACCGGAAGGCCGCTAGCGGCGGAGCTGCGCAAGCGCCTCAGCGACCATCGCCTCGGTGACGCGGTCGTCGAGCTGGGCGGCTGCGCCCTCGACGGCCTCCCGGCTGCCGAGCGGGTCGTTCTCGCGGGCGCGCGCCATGCGGTCCTCGCGGCTGAGCCAGCGGGCGAGCTCGATCGCCGGGGCACCCGTGAGCTCGGGCCGCTCTTCGAACAGGTAGCCGAGCTGCCCGACGACCCGCGACACCGACGGCCCGTCGGCCATCGGTCAGCTCACCCCACGGTCGCGCCCCTCCCAGTACGGGGCGCGCAGCTTGAACTTCTGGAGCTTCCCGGTGGCGGTGCGGGCGAGCTCGGACCGGAACTCGATCGACGTGGGGCACTTGTAATGCGCGAGGCGGTCGCGCGCGTGAGCGATGAGGTCGGCCTCGGACGCGTCGGCGCCCGGCGCCAACACGACGAGCGCGATGACCGTCTCGCCCCACTTCTCGTCGGGCACGCCGATGACGGCGACCTCGGCCACGGCCGGATGTGAGAACAGGCAGTCCTCGACCTCGATCGACGACACGTTCTCGCCGCCCGAGATGATGACGTCCTTCTTGCGGTCCGAGATCGTGAGGTAGTGCTCCTGGTCGAGCGCGCCGCCATCGCCGGTGTGGAACCACCCGTCGGGAACGGCCCTGGCGGTCTCGTCGGGCTGCTCCCAGTAGCCGTCCATGATCACGTTGCCCGCCGCGTGCACCTCTCCCTCGTCGTCGATCCGGATCCGCACGCCGAGCGACGGTGCGCCGGCGCGCCCCAGCCGCTGCGCGCGCTCGCCCGCCGGGAGCGCGTCGTACTCGGCGCGGCTGCGGTTCATCGTGAGCAGCGGCGCGGTCTCGGTGAGGCCGTAGATCTGGATGAACTCCCATCCCAGCTCGGACTCGACGCGCTCGATCGTGCGCGTCGGCGGCGGCGCGCCGGCCACGACGATGCGCGTCCGACCCTTGCCGGGGATCTCGCCCGACCACGACGCCGCCGCGTCGAGCACGGCGCTCACGACCGCCGGCGCTCCGTTGAGCAGCGTGACGCCGTGGGCCTCGATGCGGCGGAGGATCTCGGCGCCGTCCACCTTGCGCAACACCACGTGACGGCCGCCCATCCCGGTGACGCCATAAGGCATCCCCCAGCCGTTGCAATGGAACATGGGCAGCGTGTGCAGGTACACGTCGCGGTCGTTCACGCCCAACTGCCAACCGAGGATGGTGGCGTTGACCCAACAGTTGCGGTGCGTGAGCTGCACTCCCTTGGGGCGCGCGGTCGTCCCGCTCGTGTAGTTGATCGTGGCGGTGGCGTCCTCGTCGGGCTCACACGGCTCCGGCTCCACACCCTCGCGGAACAGCTCGTGATCGGCTTCGGCACCGAGTACGAACCGGTGTTTCGCGCCGACGCTCGACAGCGTCTCGTCGAGCTCGGGATCGACGAGCAGCATGGCGGCGCCGGAGTGCTCGACGATGTAGCCGACCTCGTCGGCGTTGAGCCGGAAGTTGACGGGCACGAGGATCCTCCCCGAGCCGCTCACGCCGAAGAACGAGACGAACAGGCGAGCCGCGTTCGGCGAGACGATGGCGACGCGTTCCCCGACGCCGACGCCGAGGTGATCGAGCGCCGCCGCCTGAGCACGCGCCAGCTCGCGGATCCGCCGGTACGTGAGCTCGCCCAGCGATGCCGCAGGCTGGTCGGGCTCGTCGACGACGCCGATCCGGTCGCCGTAGACGAGTGCGGCGCGGTCGATGAAGTCGTTGACTGTGAGCGGCACCTTCATCCCGTTCGCCCCCCTTGGCTCACGAGTCGGTCTTCGGATCGTAGCGAGGCACTACGCGGGACGCAGCGTGCGCAGCGGTGCGCCGTTCGTCCACGCCGCCGGATCGCCCGGCACCCAGCGACGCCCGCCGCCCTCTTCGGCGATGCGCCGGCGCGCCATCTCCTCCGCCGCGTGGCCGGGGGGCCCGCCCGACTCGCGCGCCAGCGCGAACACGCGGCAAACGGTCTCGCCGATCTGCGCCGTTCGCTTGAGCGCCTTGTCGCGGTCGTAGCCGACGAACTCCTCGGCGAGGTTGATGATGCCGCCCGCGTTCACGACGAAGTCCGGGGCGTAAAGAATGCCGCGCGCTGCGAGCGCGTGGTCGGCCGCCGCGTCGGCAAGCTGGTTGTTGGCTGCACCGCAGACGGCGCGGCATTGCAGCCGCGGGATTGTGGACTCACTCAGGGCAGCGCCGAGCGCGCACGGCGCGAGCACGTCGCACGGTTCCTCGAGCGCGGCCTCGACCGCCAATGCATCGGCGCCGACCTCACGCACCAACGTGTCGACGCGGTCGGCGTTCACGTCCGCCACCGCGACGCGGGCGCCGGCGTCGGCGAGGAGCCGGGCGAGGTGCGAGCCGACGTGGCCGACGCCGTCCACGACGACGCGCTTTCCCACGAGGGAGGGGTCACCGTCGAGCTCTTCGAGCACGGCCTGCATGGCGCACACCACGCCGTACGCCGTCACCGGCGAGGGGTCGCCCGAGCCGCCGTGGCCCTCGATGCCGGTCACCCAGGGTGTCTCCGACGCGATGATCTGCATGTCGCGCGGGGTCGCACCGACGTCCTCGGCGGCAATGTAGCGGCCGCCGAGCTCGTCGATCGCTCTTCCCATCGCCCGCAGCAACGGCTCGCCGCGCGGCGCGTCGGGGTCGTCGCACAGCACGACCGCTTTCCCGCCGCCCTGGTGCAGCCCGGCTGCAGCGGCCTTGAGGCTCATCGCCTCCGAGAGGCGCAGCGCGTCGACGAGCGCCTCCCGTTCGGAAGCGTAACGCCAGAAGCGGATGCCCCCGAGCGACGGGCCCAGCGCCGTCGAGTGCACGGCGATGACGGCCCGCAATCCCGACGGGGCGTCGGCGACGAACACGACCTGTTCGTGGCCCATCTCGGTCATGAGCTCGGTGACCGCGGCCTGGGTCGTTTCCATCGCGTTCGACGGTACTGTGCCGCGCGCCCCTCCGGATCCCACCGGTGGGAGGAACCAACGCCCGATACGGGGATGACGTGTACGAACGGCGTCCGCGTGCGATGCTTCCCGCGTGCGCGGCAGGATCTCCGTTTTCTTCGTGACCTTGTGCGTCGCGGGCCTCGCCGCCGCGGCCTGCTCCGGCGGCGGCGGCGACACCAAGGTGCAGAGCACGAAGCCGGCGACGACACCGAGGACGACCGCTCCACCTCCGACGACCGCCGCCACGCTCAATAACGTGTACCAGTACACGCAGGCCGGTCAGCTGGCACCGTCCGTCAGAGACATCCCGGAGCGCGTGTACGTCCCGAACTCGCAGTCGAACACGGTCGACGTCATCGATCCGAACACGATGGCGGTCATCGACCACTACCCGGTCAAGGCGCTGCCGCAGCACGTCGTGCCGTCGTACGACATGCAGACGCTGTACGTGAACAACAACAACGGCAACACGCTGACGCCCATCGATCCGCGCACCGGGAAGCCGGGCGCCGACATCCCGATCGACGACCCGTACAACCTCTACTTCTCGCCCGACGGGTCGAAGGCGATCGTGATGGCCGAGCGCAACAACGCCGTCGACTTCTACGACCCGAAGACCTGGACGCTCATCAAGAAGCTGCCGATTCCCCATCGCGGCGTGAACCACGCCGAGTTCACCGCCGACGGGAAGACCATGGTGGCGAGCTGCGAGTTCTCGGGCTTCCTCGTACGCATCGACCTCGACACGATGGAGATCACGGGTGAGCTCGACGTCGGCGGGAAGCCGGTCGACCTCAAGCTCTCGCCCGACGGCAGCGTCATGTTCAACGCCAACGAGACGCGGGATGGCGTCTCGGTGATCGACTGGGCGAACATGCGCGACCTCGGGTTCATCCCGACGGGCAAAGGTACTCACGGCCTGTACCCCAGCCGCGATGGGAAGCAGCTGTACGTGAGCAACCGCGGCGCCGGATCGGTGAGCGTGATCGATTTCGCAACCCACAAGGTCGTCGCCGACTGGCACACCGGGGGCAGTCCCGACATGGGGGGCGTCACGACCGACGGCAAGCAGCTCTGGCTGAGCGGCCGCTACAACTCCGAGGTCTACGTCATCGACACGACGAGCGGGCAGCTCATCAAGACGATCCCGGTCGGCGAGGGCCCGCACGGCCTCGCGTACTTCCCGCAGCCCGGCCGCTTCAGCATGGGCCACACCGGCAACTACCGCTAGCCATCATGATGCGTACGCGAGTTTCTCGAGCTGCTTGTCTTGCAACAGCGGCGAGCCCTGCTGCACGTACAACGGCATCCTGCCGAGTGGGACGTCCTCGGTGATCTCGACCGGACCCTGCACCACTCTGGACCGGTCCCAGAAGTCGACCCACGCGCCCTTCGGCAGGTAGACGCTCCGGCTGCGCGCACCTGATTCCCAGACGGGAGCGACCAGAAGGTCGTTGCCGAGCTGCCACTCGTCCCAACGGTCGGCGACGTTCGGGTCGCGCGGGTAGTTGTACGCCAGCGGGCGGACGAGCGGAGCGCCCGTCCGGCGCGCGTCGTGCGAAAGTCCTACCAGGTAGGGCTGCAGCGCGTGGTGCAGCTTCACGTACCGCGTGAAGATGTCGAGCACCTCCTGGTCGAACGTGGGCTCGGTGGGCATGTTCCATGGCGTGCGCGGCGCCTTGCCGTCCAGGATCATCAGCGGGCTCGCAGCGCCGACCTCCAGCCAGCGCGCGAACACCTCGCGGTCGCCGAAGCTCGTGTACCCGCCGACGTCGGTGCCGTAGTACGGCTGGCCCATGAACGCCTCACGCTGGAGGCTGATGAGCACGCTGCGCAGGCCGAGGTCGGTCGACGGGCCGGTGTCGGGCTGCTCGGGGATGGCGACGCCGGTGCGGGAGTGCGTGTCGCTCCAACCGTTCATCCCGAGGCTGGTCGTCCCCGTGTACGACCCACGGGTGATGAACCATCCGCCGTCGGGACGCGTCTTGTTCAGCGCGTCGCGCACGATGCGTTGCATGAGCACCGGGTAGGCGTTGTGGATTTGCCGGCCGGTACGCCCGTCGTGGTACACGTCGCCGGCGCTGCTCGGCACGATCTCCTCCGTCCGGTCGATGAAGAACCCGTCCACGTAGCGACCTTCGGGCCCGCGCAGGAAGTCTTCGAGGTCCTTCCGGATCGAGCGCACCGCCTCCGGGTTGGTGAGGTCCGGCTCGCGCTCGCTGCCTGGCGCGAGCCATCCACCGGTGCGTGCTTTCGCGGCCCGCTCGTCGAGCACCCACTCCGAGATCCACACCTGCGTCTTCCAGCCCCGCGCGTGGAGCAGCTTCAGCATGCCGACGGGATCGGGGAAGCGGGCGGGATCGAAGCGGAACTCGCCGATGCCCTCGGTGCCGACGGCCCACGGCCGGTCGAAGTGGTAGATGCCCGGCGGGATCCCGTACTGCTCGTACCTCGCGAGGTCGTCGGCCACCGTCGGGTTCAGGGGGACGCCGTCAACGACGACCGGGTCGCCCGGCGGGAGCACGTCGTAGCCCTGCCAGTGGAGGAACACGTCTTTGGGCGGCACGGCGGGCCGTCCGGTGAGACGCGAGTACGCGTCGTTCTGGCGGTAGTGGTCGCCGGCGAAGACGAAGTATCGGGCCGCGTGCGCCTGCGGGTCGAGCTCGAACTCGAACGACAGGATCGCAGGGTCGGTCGCGCCGAGGTCGTACACACCGGGCAGCGTCCCGTCGACGAGGAGCCCGTAACCCTTCGACGACTGGTAGAAGGGCTGGTACTGCGAGATCGTCGGAGTGACGTACATCTTCACCCGCTCGCCCTTGCGGTTCAGCGAGCCCACGGCTTGCGGCGCGGTCTCCGACGCCGCGAGGTCGTCGACCGTGCGTGCCGTCAGGCCGTAGACGAGCTCGTCGGGCGACGTGACCAGCTGCTCGCCCCAATGCGTGACCGACGTGTCGTCGACTGCGAGCGACAGCGAGACCGTGTCGTCGCCCTGGGCTTGGAGCGTGACCGTGCCCGCGGTGCCGTCGCCGAAGCGGGCTTGCAGTTCCACCGCGCAGCGGCCGATGCGCGCCGGTTCGGCCGTCGTGACCGGGATGGGCGCGGTGCCCTCGCCGCGCTTGACGTACAGGCCGCCGGCCTGGATCTCGCGGACGATCTCGCCGCGATTCGTGGAGATAGTGATCGCGAGCGGGTCGAGGCCGACGGCCAGGCGGACGCGGCCGGACCGTGCGGTGACGCGGTTGCCATCCCGGTGCGCCGCGGAGAAGTCACGTGCCGGCGGACGCAGCGCGCCGGACGCCTTCGCGACCGAAGGGTCGCCGCAGGCCGAGCCGGACGACTGCGTCGTCCCCGCCGACGCCGGCGTCGCCAGCGCACCGCACGCGAGCCCGAGCGCGACCGCGACGGCAAGAGACCGGCGTCTTGGAGGTCGCACCCGGGGTCAGCCGCCCCTCAGCTCGACCACGGTGGCGACCGGTGCGCGATCGGTGCCCTGCCCGCCGACGAGGTACGCCGTGTCGCCGATGCTCGTCACCGCGCCGTCCGTCACCGGCGACGGGAGTGTCCCGGCCGGGGCGACGGCCCCGCTGCGGGGGTCGTACTGCAGGACCTGCCCCGTCACCTGGTTGTTCACGAAGCCGCCGAGCACGTAGATCCGACCACCGAGCTCGACGGCGCTCGCGTGCGACAGCGCCGCCGGCAGCTGACCGACCACCGTGACCTGGCCGCTGGCGGGATCGATCTTCTGGATCGAGCGCGTGTCGCCGCCGCTCGCGTTGGCCACGCCTCCGAACACGTAGATCGCGCCGCCGGCCCCCGCCACGGCGGGGTAGCGCACGGGCTCGGCGAGGGTGCCAAGGACGCGGAAGTGCGCGCCGTCCTCGCTCACGAGCACGTTCGGCGAGATCTGACGACCGTCGAACCCGCCGACCACGTACACCTTGGTGTCGATCGTCACCGCCACGTGGTCGGACAGCGGGCCTGGAAGGCTGCCGACGACCTTGGCGGCGGAACCGGGCTGGAAGGACTGCACCGACGCGCTTCCTTCCTCGCCCGAGCCGCCCGCGATCACGATGTACGCGTCGTTCACGAAGGCGCCCGCAGCGTCGTGCACGGGCTGCGCGAGGGATCCGGCCGTGTCCGACGCGCCATTCGACGGATCAACGCGCACGATGTTGCCGGTCGTCTGCTTCGACGCGTCGAGGCCGCCCAGCACCACCAGCTGCTTCCCGTCGGTGAGCACGACCTCGCGTGACGACGGCGTCGGCAACTTCCACTGCGCGGGCGTGATGCGCACACCACTCGACGCCGTCGTCGCCGGCGCGGACGACGCCGGGCTCCCCGACGCGGTCGTCACGGGCGCGCGCTTCGACGTGGAGTCACCGCCGCTGCCTCCCCCGCACGCGCCGGCGAGCAGCGCGATCGCGCCGAGCGCGACAGCGGATCGGGCGGCGCGCAGCACAGCGGCACCCTTGCACACGAAACGCGCCGTCCCCAGTCGGATCACCACGCTACGATCGGGCTCGACCCGTGGGGAGCTCGGGACAGCCGGGCTGAGAGGGTGGCCACGCCGACCGCGTGTGGCAGCGCCACCGACCCGTGGAACCTGCACCGGGTAATTCCGGCGAAGGGAGGGATCGTGAAGGCGCCCCCGGCGAGCGTGGTGCTCGTCTTCGCGGGTGGAGACCCGGTCGATGCCGCGACCGCGACGCGCCTGCCCGACGCTTCCATGGTCGTCGCCGCCGACTCGGGCGTCGAGCACGCGCTCGCCGCGGGCCGGCGCGTGGACGTCGTCGTCGGCGACCTCGACTCGGCCGACCCGGCCGCCGTCGACGCCGCGGTCGCGGACGGCGCCGAGGTCCGCCGGTACCCCGCCGAGAAGGACAAGAGCGACCTCGAGCTCGCGCTGGACACGGCTCGAGAGCGGGGCGCAACTCGCGTGATCGTCGTCGGCGGGTACGGCGGACGCCTCGACCACTTCCTCGCCAACGCGCTCCTGATCGCGTCGCCGGTCCTCGCCGACATCGAGATCGAGGCGCGCGTGGGCGACGCGCGCATCACCGTGATCCACGAGCGCGCCCGCCTGTCCGGAACACCCGGCGACCTGTGCTCGCTGCTCGCAGTGGGAGGCGCGGCCCGCCGCGTGCGGACCACCGGCTTGCGCTACCCGCTCGACGGCGAGGACCTGCTGCCCGGCTCCACCCGCGGACTCAGCAACGAGCTCGCCGAACCCGTCGCCACCGTCTCACTCGAGCACGGCGCCCTGCTCGCCGTGCAACCCGACACCGGAGGAACCTGACATGCGCCGTCTCGCTCTGCTCACCATCGTCGTCGCGCTGCTCGTCTCGACCGTGGCGGCGGTCGGCCCGGTTGCGGCGGCGACGTCGACCGCACCGTCCGAGTCGGGCGGGACCACGATCACGCTCGTCACGCACGACTCGTTCAACGCCTCGAAGAGCGTGCTGCGTGCGTTCACGAAACAGACGGGCGTGACGGTGAAGGTGCTCCAGTCCGGTGACGCGGGGGCGGCCGTCAACCAGGCGATCCTCACCAAGAGCAACCCGCTCGGCGACGTGTTCTACGGCGTCGACAACACCCTCCTGAGCCGCGCGCTCGACGAGGGCATCTTCACCCCGTACAAGTCTCCGGAGCTCGCCAACATCCCGGCTGGCCTCGAACTCGACCCGAAGCACCGCGTGAGCCCGGTCGACACCGGGGACGTCTGCATCAACTACGACAAGAAGTACTTCGCCGACAAGAAGCTCACGGTCCCGAAGACCATCGAAGACCTCGCCAAGCCCGAGTACAAAGGCCTGCTCGTCGTCGAGAACCCCGCCACGTCGTCGCCCGGGCTCGCCTTCCTGCTCGCCACCGTGGCCAAGTTCGGGAACGACGGCTGGCGCAGCTACTGGGAGAAGCTGCGCGACAACGACGTCAAGGTGGTCGACGGTTGGGAGCAGGCGTACAACACCGAGTTCTCGGGGAGCGCGGGCAAGGGCGACTACCCGCTCGTCGTGTCGTACGCGTCCAGCCCGCCGGCCGAGGTCGTGAATGCCGAGCGCCTACCGAAGGAAGCGCCGACGGGCGCGGCGCTCAACACGTGTTTCCGGCAGATCGAGTTCGTGGGAATCCTGAAGGGGACCGCGCACGAGAAGGCCGCGAAGCAGTTCGTCGACTTCATGCTGTCGGAGAAGTTCCAGCAGGACATGCCGCTCCAGATGTACGTGTTTCCGGCGCGCGACGGCACCAAGCTGCCGGAGGCGTTCCTGAAGTTCGCCAAGGTCGCGCCGCGGCCGTTGTCGCTGCCGCCCCAGCAGATCGCCGACAACCGCGACACGTGGATCAACCAGTGGACGGACACCGTGGTCCGATGAGCACCCGACCATGATGCGTATCTCCACCAACAATGTGTTGGTCGGGATACGCATCAACCGTGCGCGCCTGGCGCGAATCGGGCTGCTGGCGGTTCCGCTGGCGTTCCTGGCCGTGTTCTTCGTGTACCCGGTGGCGTCGATCATCGGCCGCGGGCTCACGCCGGACGGGAGTCTCGATCTCAGCCCGATCGGCCACGTGGTCACCGACTCGCAGCTGCGCGGGGTGGCGTGGTTCACGATCTGGCAGGCCGCGGTCTCGACCGCGCTCACGGTGCTGATCGCGCTGCCGGGCGCGTACGTGTTTGCCCGCTACGAGTTCCCCGGGAAGCGAGTCGTGCGGGCGGCGGTCATCGTGCCGTTCGTCCTGCCGACCGTGGTCGTCGGGTCCGCGTTCCTCTCGCTGCTGGGCCAAGGCGGCCCGCTCGGATTCCTGGGCCTCGATCAGTCGCTCGCCGCGATCCTCGTCGCCCACGTGTTCTTCAACTACGCGGTGGTCGTGCTGATCGTCGGCGGCCTGTGGTCGCATCTCGACCCGCGGCAGGAGGACGCGGCGCGCCTCCTCGGCGCGGGACGGTGGCAGACGTTCCGCGCCGTCACGCTGCCGGCGCTCCAGCCCGCAATTGCGGCCGCGGCTGCGATCGTCTTCCTGTTCACGTTCACCTCGTTCGGGGTGATCCTGATCCTCGGTGGGCCGAGCTACTCGACGCTCGAGACCGAGATCTACCGCCAGACCGCCCTGTTCCTCGACCTGCCGCAGGCCGCTGCGCTCTCGATCGTGCAGCTCGTCGCGGTCGTCGGCATCCTGCTCGTCGCCGGCCGCGCCCAGGGCCGTCGCGTCGAGGCACTCCGTCTCCGCGCGAGCACCGAGACCGCGCGCCGGCCCAGGACCGCGGGCCAGCGCGCGGTCGTGGGCCTGAACCTCGTCGTGATGGGGGCGCTGCTCGGCATCCCGATCGCCGTGCTCGTCGAGCGCTCGTTCCACCCCTCGGGCGGCTTCGGGTTCGGTTTCTACCGTGCGCTGTCGGAGCTGCGTCGCACGAGCACGATCTTCGTGCCGCCGATCGAGGCCGTGCGCAACTCGCTCGTGTTCGCGTCGATCGCGACGGTGATCGCACTCGTGATCGGGGGTCTGGCGGCGTTCGCGATCGCGGCGCCGCGGCGGGGCTCGGTACGCATCGGGGGATTCGACACGCTGTTGCTCATTCCCCTCGGCGTCTCGGCGGTGACGATCGGCTTCGGCTTCCTCATCGCGCTCGACCGACCGCCGGTCGACCTGCGCGCCTCCCCTGCCCTGATCCCGATCGCGCACGCGCTCGTGGCGGCGCCGTTCGTCGCCCGGGTGATGATCCCGGTGCTGCGCTCGATCGACCAGAGGCTGCGCGACGCCGCCGCTCTGCTCGGCGCGTCGCCGGGCCGGGTATGGCGGGAGATCGACCTGCCGATCGTGGCCCGCGCGCTGCTAGTCGCCGCCGGCTTCGCGTTCGCGATCTCGCTGGGTGAGTTCGGCGCGACCATCTTCATCGCGCGGCCCGACTACCCGACTCTGCCCGTGGTGATCTTCCGGCTCCTCGGCCAACCCGGCGCGCTGAACTTCGGCGCCGCGATGGCAGCGAGCGTCATCCTGATGGCCGTCACCGCAGTGGCGATCCTCGCCATCGAGCGGTTCCGCGTCGCCGGGATCGGGGAGTTCTGATGCTGCGCGTCGAGCAGCTCGAAGTGCGTTACGGCGACAAGGTCGCGCTCGCCGGAATCGACCTCGTCGTGCACGACGGCGAGATCGTGGCGGTGCTCGGGCCGAGCGGCAGCGGCAAGAGCACGCTGCTGCGCGCCATCGCCGGGCTCGAACCTCCCGTGACCGGCCGCGTCGAGTGGGACGGCGACGACCTCACCGGCGTCCCACCGCACCGGCGACACCTAGGTCTGATGTTCCAGGATCACACGCTGTTCCCACACCGCGACGTGCTGGGCAACGTCGCGTTCGGCTTGAGGATGCACTCCGTCCCGACGGCGCAGGCCGCCACCCGCGCCCGCGAGCTGCTCACGCTCGTCGGCCTGACCGGCTACGAGCACCGACGCGTCAGCGAGCTGTCGGGTGGCGAGCAGCAACGGGTGGCGCTCGCCCGCGCGCTCGCGCCCGCCCCGCGCCTACTCATGCTCGACGAGCCCCTGGGTTCCCTCGATCGCGCCCTGCGCGAACGGCTCATGGTCGAACTACGCGAGCTGCTCACGCGGCTCGGGCTCACGTCGCTCTACGTCACGCACGACCACGACGAGGCGTTCGCGCTCGCGGACCGTGTCGCCGTCATGCGCAACGGCCGCATCGAGCAGCTCGGCACGCCGATCGAGGTGTGGGAGCACCCGGCGAGCGAGTTCGTCGCGCGCTTTCTCGGGTACAACGTGACCGACGCCCTCGGTCGCGGGCGCGTCGCGGTGCGCCCCGACCGCCTGCGCTTCGCGCCGGACGGGCAAATCGCGGGCGTGGTGACCGCCCGCACGTTCCGCCGCGACCACTTCCTGCTCGAGGTGAAGGTGGCCGGGGGTGCGCCGATCGAGGTGGCAGCGACGGGCGACGCGATCCCCGACGTTGGCGACGCCGTGCGCATCACCGTCGCCGGCGCCGTGGTCAACCTGCCCGGCTGAGCGATCACCCTTGCGCCCATCCGGCCGCGGCATCTGCACCGAATCTCCACAGGTCTGGCGAGACTCCAGCGAAACCCGTTCCTTATCCTGGCGTGTGATGCCTCCGGCACCTGCGGCCGCCACCCCGGCCCGCACGATCGTCGTCATCGAGGACGAAGCCCCGATCGCGTCGGCGGTCGCGGCGCGCCTGCGCAGCGAGGGCTTCGCCGTCGAAGTCGCCGGCGACGGCCTGTCGGGAGTCGAGGTGTGCGAGCGCGTGCACCCCGACCTTGTCGTACTCGACCTCATGCTGCCGGGACTCGACGGCCTCGAGGTGTGCCGGCGCATTCAGCACGACCGGCCCCTGCCCGTGCTGATGCTCACCGCTCGCGACTCGGAGAACGACATGGTCGTCGGGCTCGCGGTCGGTGCCGACGACTATCTGACGAAGCCGTTCAGCGCACGCGAGCTCGTCGCCCGCGTGCACGCGCTGCTGCGGCGCGTCGAACGCGCCAGCGCCGCCGCCAAGGCCGGCGGGACCATTCGCATCGGCGACGTCGAGCTCGACCTCGCCACCCGGCGCGTGCGTCGTGCCGGCGAGGAGGTCCACCTCACGCCGACCGAGTTCGAGCTCCTGGCGCACCTCGCCGGCCGGACCGGACAGGTGTTGACGCGTGAGCAGCTGCTCGGCCAGGTCTGGGGCTACCACGACGGGTCCGGCGCGCGGACCGTCGACTCCCACGTGCGCGCGGTGCGTCGCAAGCTCGGGCCGGACGTGATCCGCACGGTGCACGGCGTCGGCTACGCCGCCGACGACGCCGAGCTCACCGCCAGCCCGGCCGGACGCGGGAACGGCTCGTGAGCCGGCACCGCCCGCTCGACACGGTCCCGTCCCTGAAGATCAAGCTCGGCGCCGTCATCTTCTCCGCCGTCGCAGTGACGGTGTTCGTCTTCTGGCTCTGCATCAAGCTCGGCGTGTGGCCTTCTGTGAGCGGGATTGTCGCGGCGTCGTTGGCGCTCGTGATGGTGCGATTCCTCGCCCGCGGGATGACGTCGCCGCTACGCGAGATGTCCGACGCCGCGCGCGCCATGGCGAAGGGAAACTACGACCGGCGCGTCACTGCGTCGTCGCGCGACGAGGTCGGCGAGCTGGCCCGGGCGTTCAACAAGATGGCAGCCGAGCTCGCCGAGACGGACCGGCTGCGACGTGACCTGGTCGCCAACGTGTCGCACGAGCTGCGCACGCCGATCACCGCGCTCCAGGCTCTCCTCGAGAACCTCGTCGACGGGGTCGAGGCGCCGGACCCGCACACCTTCCGTACGATGCTGGCCCAAGTGGAGCGGCTCGGCCGGCTCGTCACGCAACTGCTCGACCTGTCGCGCCTCGAGTCCGGGGCGGTGCCGCTCGACTGGAGCGAGTTCGACGTCAAGCCCGTCCTCGAACACGCCGTACGCGAGCAACAGCTACACGCTCCCGGCGTGGACGTGGCGGTCGTCGTCGAGACACCCGGGCTCACCGCCGACGGCGACCCCGAGCGCGTGCACCAGGTGGTCGCCAACCTGCTCGAGAACGCGGTGCGGTACACGCCGACCGGTGGCCGGGTCGAGGTGCGCGCCCGGCGCGCGAGCGCCGATCAGCGGTCGGCGGTGACGATCGAGGTGTGCGACGAGGGGCCGGGCATCGCCGAGGCGGAGCAGGCCCGCGTGTTCGAGCGGTTCTACCGATCCGACCCGGCGCGGGCGTCGAGCGACGGCGGGGCCGGGCTCGGCCTCGCGATCGCGCTGTGGATCGTCGACCTGCACGGCGGGGACATCCGTCCCGAGAAGCGTGATCCGCACGGCTGCCGCATGGTCGTGACATTGCCCGGTGGGGCAGGACAACACGAGCGAGTTTCGAATTGAGGAGTGCGATGAAGCTGTCCACGATCGACGAGGCACTCCGGCGGATTCGCCGGGGCGAGATGGTGCTCGTCGTCGACGACGAAGACCGCGAGAACGAAGGCGACCTCACGATGGCCGCGAGCTGGGTGACGGGCGAATCCGTCAACTTCATGCTCCGCTGGGCCCGCGGGCTCGTGTGCATGCCGTGTGACGCCGGCCGCCTCGACGAGCTCGCCATCGAGCCGATGCTGCCGGCGGGCCGCGCCACCTGCGACACCGCGTTCTGCGTGACGATCGACCACTCGACCGCCGGCAGCGGCATCGGCGCCGCCGACCGCGCCACGACGATCCGCAAGGTGCTCGACTCCGGGGCGAACGCGAGCGACTTCGTCCGGCCCGGGCACGTGTTCCCGTTGCGCGCCCGGGCGGGAGGCGTGCTCGAGCGGCGGGGCCACACCGAGGCTGCCGTCGACCTGGCCCGCCTCGCCGGGCTGCCGCCCGTTGCAGTGATCTGCGAGGTCCTCCAGGACGACGGCTCCCCGGCGCGGTTCCCGTTCCTCCAGCTGTTCGCCGAAGAGCACCGGGTGGCGATGATCTCGGTCGACCAGATCGCCGAGCACCGCCAGCAGCGCCGGCAACGGGCCGCTCGCGCCAAGGCGCCCCTGCTGCTCTGAGGCAAGCAGCGGTGGCGGCCGGGGGGCGCCGCCGACGACCTTGGCGTAAACGCAGGAGGAGGCGGTGACCCCCCGGTCGCCGCCGTTAGGTTCCGGGATCTTCGCCGAGCTCGCGCAGGGCGGCCGCGAGGGCGGCGCGCAGCCGGCGGGTCGTGTCGGGCGAGAGGTGACCGACGAGGCCGTAGCCGGCGCGGCCCGCCTCCTCGACCGTCAGCACGACACGGAGCTCCCCCGCACCGCACGCGTCACAGTCGTCGGACACGGCGACCGCCCACGACACGGGCGGTCGCTCGTCGTCGTCGGCCGGATGGTCGTCGACGGCGTCGTCGATCGATTTGCGCATCGTCTCCCTTTGGTCGCCGCGAAAGCGTACGGCCACCAGCGCTAGTTGGACGATGCCTCGCGGCCCCCGACGACGCGGCAGTCCGTGCTCGGGAAGTAGATCGACTCGTGACCGTCGTCCCAGCGCACCCGGTAGTGCTCGTCGCCGCCGGCGCCGGGCACGACTTCCACGATCTCGCCCTGGCGGCTTGGCTGGCCGACGTGCGCGCTGTCCACCACGATCCGGTCACCGGTCTTGGCGTCCACGGCGCTCCCTCCTTCGGCAGTCTGCCCCTCTTCCTTCCCTACTCATACCGCGTCGGCCGCCGCGACGGAACCGCCCGCCGGAGCACGCCATCAGCGTACGAGCGAAAGGGTCAGTCCGACCTGGCCCAGGTGATACGTCACGATGATCACGACCGGCGCCCACGTCATGAGCCTTTCTGGTCGCCGTCGCAAGCTCCGGCTCCTGCGGCGCCGGTCGGCAAAGCCGCCGTCGCCGCGGGACCCGACGAAGCGCGTCTCGGCGATCAGGGCGTCGGACGCCATGAACAACACCGCGCCGACCGCCGCCAGCGCGATGCCCGACGCGAGGGCGCAGGCGACCATCGCCGCGATCACCGCCATGTACGCCACCAACGGACCCACGAGCTCCCGCTGTCCCGCGGCGCGAGCGGCCCGGAGGAATCGGACACCGAGGAGCGTGGCGACGGCGACCACCGGGATCGCCGCGATCGCAACGAAGGCGGCCGAGCCGCCATGGCGGGTGAGGCCGACGACGTAGGCGACGTGCGCGAGGAGAAACGACGCCAGACCGGCGACAAACCGATCGGACGGCAGCATCAGGAACACGTCACCCGCGAGAGAGAGCAGCAGGGCGAGCACGAACCACGCGCGCACGTCGCCATAGGTCGGGTCGAGCGTCGAGGCCACTCCGACCAGGGCGGCCAGCGCCCCGGGCTTGCAGACGTACTCGAGGCCCATGTTTCCGCGGGCGACGGCGAGCCAGTCCCCCGCCGCCAACAGCCCGACCAGGCCCAGCAGCGCCCACGCCCCCGCCGTCACGGCGGCCTGTCTAGTCCCGGCGCGCAACAGGGAGCTACGCCCCTCTAGCCTGTCTCCACGATGCAAACCGATGCGGAGCTCGTGGCGTCGGCGCGATCGGGTGATCGTGAGGGTCTCTCGGCCATCTACGACCGCTATGCGGACCGGCTGTACGACCTCTGCACCTCGGTGCTGCGCGATCCCGACGCCGCGTTCGACACCATGGTCGACACGTTCGTCCTCGCCGCACTCGAGCTGTACCGGCTCCGGCGCCCCGACAAGCTCGAAGCGTGGCTGTTCGCGCTGGCGCGCTCGCAGCTCCTCGCCCGCGAGATCCCGATCGGCGTCGACGAGCACGCCGAGTTCGACGGCACGAGCGCGGTGGCGGCGGCCGACGGTGCCGGCGCCATCGTGTGGGAAGCGGTGTCGTGGTTCCCCGGTCGCGACCGCGTCCTGCTCGACATGCACGCCCGGCAGCCCCTCGATGGCCGGGCGCTGGCGGACGTCATGGGGGTGTCTCCCCCGCACGCGCTCGCGCTCGTCCGCGACCTCGACGACAAGATGCAACGGATGCTGAGCGCGCTCCTCGTCGCCCGGCTGGCCCGGCCCGGGTGCGCGCACATGAAGAAGCTCATCGCGAGCGAGGACGAGCACCACCCGGACGCGTGGCTCCGCCATACCGCGCTGCACGTCGACGTGTGCCGGTCGTGCCTGCTCTGGCGGGAGGACCAGCCCAACACGATCGAGCTCATCGCCGGCGTCCCGGCCGAGCCGGCGCCGCCCGAGGTGCGCGCCGAGGTGCTGGATCGCGTCGACTTGCTGTGGTCCGCGCTCGGTCCCCCCGAGTGGACGGCCACCGTGCTCGGCTCGGTCCCGACGGTCCCGGCAACGGAGGACGCCACCGAGGCGTCGCTGTCGGCCGACGACGCCGAAGCCGAGGCCTTCGACCCCGCCGAAGCGCAGGACGCCGACCGGGCGGAAGCGACGGACCAGATCTCCCCGATCGAGGCCGGCACGGACAAGGGCGACGACCAGTACGACGAGCAGCAGTACGACGAGTACGACGAGGTCGAGAGCCTCGTCCCCCCGCCGCCGCGGCTGCGCCGGAGCGGGTTCCCACGCTCGATGTACCCGGGGCGGCGGCGGATCGTGGGCGCCGGCGTGCTCGTCGCGGCCGCGGTGCTCGTCGCGGCGATCGTCACCAACTTCCGCGGGTTCGGTCACGAGACGCGCTACTTCGCCGCCGAGGCGAAGGCGGCCGCCGAGCAGGAGAAGAAGCCCCCGGCAACGACCGCCACGACGGCACCGACGACGACCACGCTGCCTCCCGGCCCCGACACACGGGCGCCGCTCTTGGGCGGGCTGGCGACCGTCTACGGCTGCATCGGCCCGAACCAGACGTCGACGCCCGCGCTTGCCTCTGTCGCGGACGCGCCTCCGGGTCGCGTGAGCCAGGTCGAGCTCGTCTTCGTCGACGCCGGCGGGGCCGAACAGCGCCGGAGGATGAACCTCAGCGGGGGTCGGTACGAGGGTGAGATCGGTCCGTACACGGTCGACGGCACCATCACGTGGCAGGTCGTCGCCACCGACGAGGCGGGGAACGCGTCCCCCCCGCTGAGCGGCCCATCGGTGGCGGCATCGGCGACCTGCTGACGCTCCAAGTCAGCCCTCGTGGTGTCGCGCCCCAGGGGTGCATCACGGAGCGAGGCGCTCGCGCACCCAGCCGTCGTCGACGCGGCGGTACCGAACGCGATCGTGCAAGCGATTGGGCTGCCCTTCCCACAGCTCCACCTCGACCGGCGTCACGACGAACCCGCCCCAGAATTCCGGCAGCGGCGGGTCTTCACCGAACCGCGCCGCCGCCTCGTCGTACGCCGCCTCGAGCTCGGCCCGGGCTGCGACCACCTGGCTCTGTGGCGAGACGAGCGCGCTGATCCGGCTCCCGAGCGGGCGGTTGCGCCAGTAGGCGAGCGACTCCTCCTGCGACAACCGCGACACCGCACCGACCGCCCGCACCTGCCGTTCGACCTCACGCCAGTGGAACACGACCGCGGCCTGCGGGTTCTCGCCGACGTCGCGCGCCTTGGGGCTGCGATAGTTCGTGTAGAACGCGAACCCGCGCTCATCGAGGCCGCGCAGCGACACCGTCCGCGCCGACGGCTTCCCGGCTGTGCTCGAGGTAGCGAGCGTCATCGCGTCGGGCTCGCGGACGCCCGCCGCGATCGCCTCGTCGAGCCAGGCCCGGAACTGCACGATCGGGTCTGGATGCAGATCTCGCTCGTCCATGTTCACTCCGCGCGATGCTGGTGCCCTCGAGCAGGAGGACACGATGGGCTTTCACCACGTCGCGATCGCAACCCGCAGCCTGGACGCGACCCACGCTTTCTACACGGACGTCATGGGGTTCGACCTCGTCAAGGTGGACGCGATCCCCACCGACGGCGGCGGCTGGGCCAAGCACCTCTTCTACAACACGCACGGCAGCGGGCTGATCGCGTTCTGGGACATCCACGACGACGCGAACGTGCCCGCCGAGTTCGAGACGTCGATCTCGAAGGGGCTCGGCCTCCCGGCGTATACCAACCACATCGCCTTCGACGCCGGCGACCTCGCCGGGATCGAAGCGCACACTCGCCGAGCCCTCGACCACGGCCACGACGTGATCGAGGTCGATCACGGCTGGTGCACCTCGATCTACCTCAATGACCCGAATGGCATCCTCGTGGAGTTCTGCGCGACGACACAGGCGTTCACAGACGCTGATCGGGACGAAGCGCAACGCCTGCTCACGGAGAACAAGCCTCCGCTCAAGGACGTGCCCGACATCGTCGTCCACGAGGCGAAGAAGAGCGCCGCCGCCACCACCTCCTAACCGATCCTCGATGGCGGCGCCGACGCGGATCGGACGGTACGACAACCCGTACGCGGTCGCCGAGTGGACCCGTCCCCCTCCGGCCGGGACGACCTGCGAGCCGCTCGCGCTCGAGACGCCGGATCGCGCGATGGCGGAGGGTTGGCTATACGCGCGGGGCAGCGAAGACACCGTGGTGCTGGTGGCGCACCCGCGCGCCAACTTCTCGCACCACTACATCGTCCCGGGGCTCGTCGAGGCCGGCTCTGCGGTGCTGTGCATGAACACGCGGTGGCTGAACAACGACGCCACGCTGCTGCACGAGGTCGTGCTTCTCGACGTGGCGGCGGGTGTGGCGGCGTTGCGGGAGCGCTACGACCGCGTCGTGCTGTGCGGCAACTCGGGCGGCGGGTCGCTGCTCACGTTCTACGTCGAGCAGGCGCTGGCGGCCGACGGGGCGCGCCTGGTGGACACGGCGGCGGGCGATCCGTTCGACCTGAACCGCTTCGATCTTCCCGGGGCGGACGCCATCGTCTACCTGGCGGCGCACATCGGTGAAGGCCACTACCTCCTGCACGCCATCGACGCTTCGGTGACCGACGAGCGCGACCCTGTCTCGTGCGATCGCGCGCTCGACATGTACGACCCGTCGAACGGGTTCGTCGAGCCGCCCGACGAGACCCGCTACGCGTCCGAGTTCGTCGAGCGTTACCGGGCGGGGCAACGGGCGCGCGTCGAGCGGATCGACGCCCTCGCACGCGAGCGGGTCGAACGACGCCGGGCGGCCCGTGCCGGTTGGAAGGCGACGCAGTCGACGGACGACCGCCGGCGTGCGATCGCGACCGAGTTCCTGACCATCTACCGCACCGACGCCGATCCCCGCTTCGTGGACCTCTCGCTCGACGCGTCGAAGCGGACGGTCGGCTCCCTCTGGGGCGTGCGCCCGGACTGGATCAACTACGGCGCCGTCGGGTTCGGGCGGGTCGTGTCGCCCGAGGCCTGGCTCTCGACGTGGTCAGGCCTGTCGTCGCGGGCGTCGGTCGCACGGACCGGGCCCGGCATGACGCTGCCGGCGCTCGTGGTGAGCTACTCGGGCGACCACGGCATCTTCCCGTCCGACACCGATCTCCTCGCGTCGTCGATCGCAGCGTCCCGCGTCGACCGCGTCGAGATCGACGCCGACCACTACGGATTTCCCACGGGCAGGGAGGACGCCGTCGCCGCGATCGCCGACTGGATCAAGGCGACAGGCTGACCAAACCGCTTTGGCGTCAGCTACACCCGTATGCGGGGGGTAGATGACGCCAAAGCAAAGGCCGGTCAGGGCTTGGTGCCGCTGGCGATGAAGAAGGTGACGGCGTAGAGGAAGTCGCCGCTGGCGACGGCGGCGGCGATCTCGGCGTCCCACCGGGCGACCTCGGCGTCGGTGAGCAGGCCCTCGTGCACCATCAGCTGGGGCCAGGTCGTGAAGCCGAAGGCGTCGTGCGGATCGGTCAGGACGAGCGTCGCCGCCTCGCAGGCGACCTCGACGAGGCCGGCCCTCCGGAACAGACGCGGGAGCTGGCGGCCGATCGTGCCGTTGCACAGGTTGCGGTCGCGCCGGAAGTCCTTGATCTTGCGGAGCAAGGCACGGTCGGAGACGTCGGCGATGATGCTCTCCTGGTCGGGATCGATGGCGACGACCCGACCACCCGGACGTGTAACCCGGACCAGCTCGTGCACCGCCTCCTCCGGCCCCGAGACGTGCTGGAGCACGCGGTCGATGCGCGCGCCGTCGAACGCGTCGTCGGGATACGGCAGGACGCGGGCGTCGGCTTGCAGGTACGAGCCGCCCCGGGTCCGGGCGGACTTCAGCATGACTGCCGACGCGTCGATCCCGATCGCAACACCGTCGTGACCGGCGGCGGCAGCAAGCGCCCGGGTGTCGTGGCCGGTCCCGCATCCGACGTCGAGCAAGCGCGCCCCGATACCGACGCGCAGCAGGTCGACTGTCCGTGCCTTGTAGGCGCGGATGAACGGCCAGTTGCACATCGTGTCCATCCACTCCGCCGCCCCGACAGGGTCGGCCGAGCGGTCGACATCGGAGTAAGTACCGGTCAGATGCACCATTGCGATCAACGTAACCGAAGAGAAATCGGCGAAAGAACGCTCATGCCGTCCGGGCTGCGGAAGGCCGGAGGATCATACGCAACAACCGAGCCCGGTTGTAGCGCTGGATCGCCAGACAGGGGACGTTGGCCACGACCCCGTACCCCAACATCGCCAGCCCCAACCACCACGGGTTCCACAGGAAGAACCAGGGAGACGCAGCGAGGATGAGCCAGTGCGTGAGCTCGGCCCGGCGGGTCTCCACCGCGAAGCGCCCGAGGTACGCGCGGTCGGCGGTCGGGACGCGCCGCTTCGAGAACCCACCCCGGAACAGCGCGCCCGCCTCCGGCAACCGGTCCTTCCACCGCTTGATGTGCAACACGCGCTCGTAGACGCGGCCGCCGGTCTCGAACCGGAGGATGCGGAACAGGCCGCGGTCGCGCGACAGGCGCGCGGCCGGGATGCGGTGAGCGACGTACCCGCACACCGCGCTCCACGACGCCCAGACGCCGGCGTCGATCAGCACGAGCAGGATGTTGCGGCGCGTCGCGAGCGAGCTCATGGCGTCATCGTCCCTGCCGAACTGGAACCACGCGCCCTTTCCATCGCACTTGACCCCGCATGGTCAGGACGATCGACCGGAAGAAGATCGCGAACCACGCTGCGAGCGGGATCGGGAACAGCACCGACGCCCAGGTGTAGTTGCCGAGCGGTCGCAGCATGATGGCGAGCTGCAGGACGAACGCGGCAAACCCCGCCCACAGCAGGACGCCGGGACCCGACCAGCCGGCGACGGCGGCGACGGCCTCGCGGATCGGCGCCTGCGCGGCAGTGCCGACGCCGATCACCCACGCGAACACGAGCAGGAAGCGGAAGACCGGTGTGGACCCGGCGCCGGACGCGAAGTTCTTGCTCCATCCTTCGACGAGATCACGCAGGCCGCCGCCGTACAGACGGAACCGGATCGCGCCTCGCCCTCCGGCGACGCGCACGCGCAACCCGCCGGCTCGGAAGCGTTGCGCGAGGGCGACGTCGTCGACGACCGCACCGCGAATCGCCTCGTGGCCGCCGACGGCCTCGTAATCGCGGCGGTTGCACGCGAGGCACGGGCCGTATGCGCCGGTGACCGGGGCCGAGCGGCGCGCCGACGCGGCGCCGATTCCCATGAGCGAGATCACGCTGAAGAACGCCGACAGCCGCTCGTACTGCCGCTGCATGCGGTGGTACGGCATCACCGACACGAGACCACGCCCGTCCTCCAGGGCCGCGAGTAGCCGCGCGACGAGGTCGGCGCCGGGCTCCGTGTCGGCGTCGAGGAACACGAGCACGTCGCCCGTCGCAAGCTCGGCGCCCGTCCGACACGCCCACGTCTTTCCCGTCCACCCCTTCGGGAGCTGCGGCGCGGCGACGACGTGCGTGCCGGCGGCGGCAGCGAGCGCGGCGGTGGCGTCCTCCGAGTGGTCGTCGACGACGATGACCTCGTCGGCGGGACGGGTCTGGGCCGAGAGCGCCGCGAGCAGTGCGGGCAGGCGCGCGGCCTCGTTGCGGGCGGGGACGATCACGGACACACGCCGGCCCGGGGACGCACTTCCGGGCGCGGGCAGGTGCGGCACGCGCCAGCACAACAGCCACCCGATCACCCAGGTGACGCCGAGGAGCAGCGCCTCGAACGACGGTCTCACGCGGATAGTTCTACGCCGCCAGGCGTCCGGATGTAGGGGTAGCGTCGGCCGCGTATGGACTTCGAGTTCAGCGTCCGGTCGCTGGAGCTGCAGAAGCAGCTGCGGGACTTCATCGAGAGCGAGATCGTCCCGAACGAGCCGGTGTACCGGCGCCAGGTGGAGGAATCGGGCAACCCGCACTTCCACCCCCCGGTCATGGATGAGCTCAAGTCCCGCGCCCGCGAGCGCGGGCTGTGGAACCTGTTCCTCCCCAGCCGGAAGTGGGGCGCCGGGCTGTCGAACCTCGACTACGCGCCGTTGTGCGAGTTGATGGGCCGCAACCTGCTGGCGGCGGAAGCGACGAACTGCGCCGCGCCCGACACCGGCAACATGGAGATCCTCTCCGAGTTCGGCACTCCGCAGCAGCAGGACGAATGGTTGGTGCCATTGCTGCACGGCGAGATCCGGTCGTGCTTCGCGATGACCGAGCCGTGGGTGGCGAGCTCGGACGCGACGAACATCCAGAGCCGCATCGAGCGCGACGGCGACAGCTACGTGGTGAACGCGCACAAGTGGTGGACGAGTGGCGCGGCGTCGGATCGGTGCAAGGTTGCCGTCCTCCTTGGCGTCTCGAACCCCGATGCCGACCCGTACCACCGGCAGTCGATGATCCTCGTCCCGATGGACGCGCCCGGTGTCCGGGTCGTGCGCACGTTGCCCGTGTTCGGCCACGACGCCGGCGGCGGCCACTGCGAGACGCTGTACGAGAACGTGCGGCTGCCGGCATCGAACCTGCTCGGCGAGGAAGGCGGCGGGTTCGCGATCGCCCAGGCCCGCCTGGGCCCCGGACGCATCCACCACTGCATGCGCGCCATCGGGCTGGCCGAGAAGGCGCTCGAGCTGATGTGCGAGCGGGCGTGGATGCGCACGCCGTTCGGCAAGCCGCTCGCCGAGCAGGGTGTCGTGCAGGACCGGATCGCCGAGTCGCGCATCGAGATCGAGCAGGCCCGCCTGCTCGTCCTCAAGGCCGCTTGGCTCATGGACACCGTCGGCAACAAGGGCGCGCGGTTCGAGATCGCGGCGATCAAAGTCGTGGGCGCCCGCGTGGCGACCAACGTGATCGACCGGGCGATACAGCTCTTCGGCGGGGCGGGCGTGTCGGACGACTGGCCGCTGGCCGCGATGTACACGCACGCCCGCACGCTGCACCTGGTCGACGGGCCCGACGAGGTGCACAAGCAGCAAATCGCCCGCCGCGAGCTGCGACCGTACGAAGGCCTCCGCAACTCGTGAAGGTCCGCATCGGGTACGGGCTCGGCGTCCAGGGGCCGCGCGACGCGGAGCGCTTCGGTGAGCTCGTCGACGGACTCGAGGAACACCGCTTCGACTCGCTGTGGCTCTCGGAGCGCCTCACCGGCGACGCGCCCGACCCGATGGTCGGTCTCTCGTTCGCGGCCGGTCGCACCCGGAAGCTCAAGCTCGGCACCAGCGTGCAGGTCCTGCCCGGTCGGAACCCCGCTGTCCTCGCCAAGGAGTGGGCGAGTCTCGACCGCCTGTCGGGCGGACGCACCTTGCCCGCGTTCGGCCTCGGCGTCGCCAACCCGGCCGAGCAGCAGGCGTTCGGCGTCGCGCGCGAAGAGCGGGCGGCGTGGTTCGACGAGGTGCTGCCGCTCGTCAGGCGGCTGTGGACCGAGGACTCCGTCGACCACGATGGCCCGCGGTTCTCGTACAAGGCGCTGTCGGTGCGGCCCAAGCCTGTGCAACAGCCACCCGACGTGTGGCTCGGTGGGCGCGCGAAGAGCGAGCTGCGCCGCGTGGGACGGCTCGGCGACGGCTGGCTGCCGAGCTTCTCGACCCCGGGCGAGGTGGCAGCGGGACGCGTCGTCGTCGAGGAGGCGGCGGTGGAGGCCGGACGCGAGATCGAGGACGAGCACTACGGCGCGCTGGTCATCTACGTGCGCGACGAGATCCCCGAGCTCCTCGCGGCGGGGATCAAGGCGCGCCGGCCCGACATCGAGCCCACCGACCTCGTGCCCGTCGGGCTCCCGGCGCTGCGGAATCGCCTCGAGCAGTTCCTCGAGCACGGCTTCTCGAAACTGGTCCTCGTGCCCGCGCATGACCCGACGTCGTGGGCGACGGAGCTCGACGACGTCGCCGGTGAGATCCTGCCGCTCCAGACGTAGCGCACGTGGGGTCGGCGATGAGTTCCGGCTTCGCGACTCGTCCTACCTGCAGCCCGAAGCGTTCATGAGCCCACGGAGGCCTCGTTGAAGCAGATCATGGTCCGGTACAAGGTGAAGCCAGAGCAGGCGGAGAAGAACGAGGAGCTCGTCCGAGCCGTGTACGACGAGCTGCACCGCACGAAGCCCGGCGGACTTCGGTACGCGACGTTCCGCCTGGACGACGGCGTGAGCTTCGTGCACCTCGCCGTCGAGACGGGAGAAGACGGACCCTCCCTCGCCGACATGTCGGCGTTCCAGCGGTTCGTGGAGAACGTCGCCGACCGGTGCGAGGAAGCCCCGGTGGCGACGGCGGCTCAGGAGGTCGGCTCGTTCCGCTTCTTCGGCGACGAGGCGTGACGGCGCGAAGCTCTCCCTGATGTCGGACGCACTCGACGAGTTGGTCGACGTTCCGCCGGAGGAGTTCGTCGCCGCCCGCACGCAGCTGGCGGCGCGGTTGAAGTCGGAGGGGAAGGCCGTCGAGGCGGCGGAGGTCAAGAAGCTCCGCAAGCCGTCGGTGCGGCAGTGGCTCGTGGACCAGGTGCGCCGTCATCACGCCGCCGAGGTCGACGCGCTCCGGGCCGCGTCCAGCGACGTGGCGCGCGCGCAGGAGGACGCGATCACCGGCGGCAACCGCGACGCTCTTCGTGACGCGACCGCGAAGCGGCGGGATGCGGTCGGGGCCGTCGAGCGAGCCGTCGACGCGATCCTCGCTCGCGACGGACGCACTGCGACACACCGGGAGGAGGTCGTCACCACCATCGAGTCGGCGGTCACCGGGGAGGTCGCGTCGGGCACGTTCGGCCTGCGCGACGACCTCGAGCTTCCTGAGCGGTCGAAGCAGGAACCGCGGCGCGACCGCGCCGCCGAACGACGGGCTGCCTCGGCGCAGGCGGCGATCGAGGCGGCCGAAGCCCGGGTGCGCCGCGCCCGCGACGAGCTCGAGAAGGCCGAGGCCGAGCTCGAAGCCATCAAAGCGCGATACGAGGCGGACGCGTGACATGGCGACCTACGTGTTGATCCACGGTGCCGGGTCGGACTCGTGGTACTGGCACCTCGTCGTTCCGGAGCTGCGTGCGCGCGGCCACGACGTGGTGACGATGGATCTGCCCTGCGACGACGACTCCGCCGGATTAACCGAGTACACCGACACCGTCGTCGACGCGATCGGTGTCCGCACCGACGTCATCCTGGTCGCCCAATCGTTGGCGGGTTTCACGGCGCCGCTCGTGTGCCAGCGAGTACCCGCGCAGCTGATCGTGCTTGTCGCAGCGATGGTGCCGTCGCCGGGCGAATCGCCCGGCGAATGGTGGGCCAACACGAGACATGCTCAGGCGAAGCGCGAGCAGGCCGAGCGCGAGGGCAGGGGAACAGGTGAGGACGACGACGTGGTCACGCTGTTCCTGCACGATCTTCCGCCCGACATCAAAGCCGAGGCGATGAAGCACGGGCACGCGCAGTCGGGCACGCCCTTCGACAAGCCGTGGCCGCTCGACGCCTGGCCCGACGTTCCCACCCGGTTCCTGCTGTGTCGCGACGATCGCTTCTTCCCCGCGGACTTCCAACGGCGAGTCGTCCGGGAGCGCCTGGGCATCACCCCGGACGAGATCGACGGCGGCCACCTCCCCGCCCTCGGCCGGCCGAAGGACCTCGCCGCCCGCCTGGAGGCGTACCGCCGGCCGAAGGACCTCGCCGCCCGCCTGGAGGCGTACCGAACCGAGCTCTAGCCTGAACTTGTCTCCGTGCTATGCGCGGATGAGATCACCACGGACACGACCACTATTTGGGACTGACCGCGGGTCACTGCTAAAGCGCGTCGGAGCCGACGAAGTCGAACATGCGGTGCCCGGGCCGAAGCGGCACGGACGTCGCGTCGAGCCGGTGCACGCCGATCCCGATGTACACGTCGTCGGGCGCGTGGAACACGACCTCCTCGAAGCCAGAGTCCCCGAACCACCCGCGGATGTGCGGGGTGAGGTCCGGCGCCCGGCGATGTCGGGTCCAGATCACGGTGGCGCGCGGCGCGCACAGTTGCGGCAGGGTCCCGATCGTGGCTCTGATGTCGTCCTCGTCGATGTTGCCGAACACGCCGCAGGCCAGGATCAGCTCCGCCGGGACCGCACCTTCGTACGCGTCCGTCACCGACGCATCGTCTTCTCGGACCATGATCCCCGTGAGCCCGCTCGCGCGGGCGGCAGCCTGCGCCACTTCGACATTGCGGCGATCCATCTCGATCAGACGGGCGCTGACGTCCGACCGTCGCGGGTGGTCGGCGAGCGCACCGATGAGGTCGCGTCCCTGCCCCGCGCACATGCTGACGGCCCGCACCGGCCCCGCCGGGGCTCGGTCCACCGCGGCTCGAATCTCTTCCTGGACGATGCGCAGGCGGCGTGACAGCGGCGAGCTCTCGTCGTCGTAGGGAAGGTGCCAGTCGAACCAGTCACGTTGCGACACCGACGCAACGTACGCGACGGCGTGTCGACGTGCCTGCGAATTGTCACGCCGGCGGCGGGCGACGCGAAACTCATCGGCGAATCGATGTCGAGAGCTTCTCGTCGGCTCCGACCTACCGGGTGCGAGCATCCATCGAATCCAGAGGAGCCACCAATGGCGAAGCTGCGCGTGCACAACCTCTCGATGTCCATCGACGGGTACGCGGCCGGGCCCGACCAGAGCCTCGACAACCCGCTCGGGGTGGGCGGTGAACGGTTGCACGAATGGTTCGTCACGACCCGCACGTTCCGCCAGATGCAGGGCACGGACGGCGGCGACGAGGGCGTCGACAACGACGTAGCCGCACGAGGCGACGCGGATATCGGCGCCACCATCATGGGGCGCAACATGTTCGGCCCGATCCGTGGGCCGTGGGACGACCACGAGTGGACGGGCTGGTGGGGGAACAACCCGCCGTACCACCACCCGGTGTTCGTGCTCACGCACCACCCGCGTCCGTCCGTCGAGATGCAGGGTGGGACGACGTTCCACTTCGTCGACGACGGGATCGAGGCAGCGCTCACACGAGCGTTCGATGCCGCCGGTGGACAGGACGTGCGGATCGGCGGAGGCGCATCGACGGTCCAGCAGTATCTGCGCGCCGGCCTGGTCGACGAGATGCATGTCGCCATCGCGCCCACTCTGCTCGGCGGGGGTGAACGGCTCTTCGACCACCTTGACGGCGGGCCGGCAGGCTACGAGTGCGTCGAGCTCGTCTGCTCGCCGTCCGCCGCGCACGTCCGCCTGGCGCGCGTCTGAAATTGCATCACCGCGCTAACCAAGCTCTTCGACGGTGAGCTCGTGATCGGTGTGACGGGCGCGCAGGACCTTCTTGTCGAACTTGCCGACGCTCGTCTTCGGGACCTCTTCGATGAAAGCCCACCGCTCGGGCAACTGCCACTTCGCAACCTTGTCGGCGAGGAACACCTGCAGGTCGGCGGCGGTGACTCCGGAGCCCTCCGTGCACACGACGCACGCCAGCGGTCGCTCGTCCCATCTCGGGTCGGGCACGCCGATCACCGCCGCCTCGACGACGTCGGGGTGCGCCATGAGATGGTTCTCGAGCTCGACCGACGAGATCCACTCGCCGCCCGACTTGATGACGTCCTTGGCACGGTCGGTGATCTCGATGAAGCCGTTCTCGGAGACGCAGCCGACGTCACCCGTGCGGAGCCAGTCGTCGTCGAACTTGTCGGTCGCCGGATCGAGGTAGTAGCTGCCGGTCACCCACGGCCCGCGCACCTCGATCTCGCCGACGGCCTCGCCGTCCCACGGCAGCGGCGCGCCGGTGTCGTCGACGATGCGTAGCTCGATGCCGGCGATCACACGACCGGCCTTGGCCCGCCAGTCCATCTCCTCCGGCGTGCCGGGCTCGACGCCGCGCGGTGAGCGCGCCACCGCAGCGAGCGGGCTCGTCTCGGTCATGCCCCAGCCCTGGAGGATGTGCACGCCGTGGTCCTGCTCGAACCGCTCCATCAGCGCGCGCGGCACTGCCGACCCGCCGCACAGGACGAGCCGGAACGAGCTCATGTCGACCGGGTGCTCCGCCGCGTAGCGGTGCAGATCGGACCAGATCGTCGGCACCGCTCCGGCGATGGTGGGGTGCTCCGCTTCGATGAGCCGGGCCAGCGGCTCGGCTTGGAGGAACCGCGCCGGCATCACGAAGCTGGCACCGGCGAACCACGCCGCGTACGGAAGGCCCCACGCGTTGGCGTGGAACATCGGCACGACCGGCAGCACGCGGTCCTTCTCCGTGAGCCCGATCGCACCTGCTTGGTTGACGCCCATCGAGTGCAGCACCGCCGACCGGTGCGAGTACACGACGCCTTTCGGGTTGCCGGTGGTGCCGCTCGTGTAGCACATCGCCGCGGCGGAGCGTTCGTCGACGTCGGGCCACGCGAACCCGGTGCTCTCCCCCGCCAGTAGGTCGTCGTAGCGCAGCACCTCGGCGCCGGCGGCGGCGTCCACCAGCGCGGACGCGTCACCCGCGCCGATCACGATGTAGCGCTCGACCGTCTTGAGATCGGGCGCGACGCTCGCGATCAGCGGAACGAGCGTGTCATCGACGATCACGACGCGGTCCTCGGCGTGGTTCACGACGTAGGTGAGCTGCTCGGGGAACAGCCGGATGTTCAGCGTGTGGAGCACCGCGCCCATCGTCGGGATCGCGAGGTACGCCTCGAGATGCTCCTGCGTGTTCCACTGGAACGTGGCGACGCGGTCACCGGCCTCGATACCGAGCCGCTGCAGCGCGGCCGCGAGCTTCTCGGCGCGTCCGGCGACCTCGGTGAAGGTCGCCCGCCGCGAGTCGTCGCCCTCGAACGTGACGACCTCGCTGTCGCCGTGCACCGTCCGGCCGTGTCGCAGGACCATCGCGATCGTCAGCGGGAAATCCTGCATCGTGCTCTCGAGCATCTCGCGCCCCCTTCAGTGTCCGTTCGCCGCGCTCACACGCCGAGGATGACCCCGGCCACGAGACCGAGCAGGAGCAGCGCGCCGGCGCGTCGCGTATGGACGAACGCGAGCGCGGCAAACCAGAGCGGCCAGATCGGGAAGTCGTCGGGGGGCTCGGCGGGCTTCGGCCGCGAGAACGGCTCCCAGATCGTGACCAGCTTCGGTAACGCGAGGAGGACGAGCAGCGTCCCGATCGGCAGGGACCCCAGACCGACCAGCAGCAGGACGAGCACGTAGAACGAGACCATCATCGCCTGGGTCAGGACGCGCGCCGCGTGCTCGCCCAGCAGCACGGGCATCGTGTGCGTGCCGTCGGGGGCGTCCCAGGGGATCTTGTCGATGTGCTTGCCCATGAGCACCGCCGTGCACAGCAGCGCGTACGGCACCGACGCGGCGATGACGCCGACCGACACGTGGCCGGCGATGGCGTAGTAGGTGCCTCCGACCATCAGCGGGCCCCAGACCAGGAACACGGTGGGCTCCCCCAGGCCGTGCTTCTTGAGCCGCAGCGGCGGCGCCGTGTACGCGACCGACAGAAGGAACCCGCCGAGGGCGAAGGCGATCATCGGCCAACCGCGCACGGCGAACAGCACGACGAGGATGACGAGGTCGGCGGCGTTGACGGCGAGCGCCGCCGTGAGCAGCCCGCGGCGGGTGATGGTCCCTGACAGCACGGGATGCGGCGCGTACAGCGCCCGCGGGTAGGTGTCGGAGTCGGCACCGACCTGAAGATCGAACAGGTCGTTCATCAGGTTGTTCGCGACGTGGGCAAGCACCAGCCCGACTGCCGCCAGCGCGAACAGGACCCAGTTGTTGGTCTCGTCGTTGAACGCCGCCAACAACCCCGCAATCGCCGCCGCCGTGATCGTCATCGGGAGGACCGACGCCCGCGTCAGCACGAGCCAGCGCGACACGGGGTCGACCGGTGCGGCGGGCGGATTGCTCGTCCGGAGCACATGACGCCAGTTGCGCAAAAGCCGCGACCGCGGCGCGACATCGGGCACGGTGCCCCGATCCGTCACGTCAGCCAAGGTGACTCCTCTGCCCTCTTCGCCGGAACGCGCGCAGCGTACCCGCGGGTTCGCGTATGCGTCCTCGAGTGTGTGGCACAATCCCGCGCGCACGACACGGCAGGAAGGAAGACCTCTCATGGCAACAACACCCCCGCAGCCACCGCCGACGACGCCCGGACCGCCGCCGGCAGGCCCGCCGCCCTCGGCCCCGCCGCCCGGACCACCGCCGGGGCCGCCCCCGACGCCCGGCGGGGCGCCGCCGAAGAGCGGCGGCACGAACGTGTTCCTCATCACGACGATCGTGCTGGCCGTCGTGGCCGTCATCCTGCTCGTCTTCGGCATCTTCAGCTTCACCGGCAAGAGCAGCGCTGAGGACGACAAGGACAAGGCGCAGAAGGAGCTCGCGTCGACGAAGAAGGAGCTGTCGTCGACGAAGGCGGAGCTCGGGACCTCCCAAGGCGCGGGCGAGCTCCTCGGCGACCTCGTCCGAACCGGGGCGAAGTCGGCCGACGACCTCAAGGCGTGCACCGACTCCGGGAGAGCGGTGCAGAACCAAGCGATCGACGTCTTGAACGCAGCGCAGGCCGGCACCGACGTCAACCCGCGCATCGACGGGTTGAACACCGCCATCGACCAGAACGAGAGCCTCTGCAACACGTCGCTGCAGAGCTACCAGGACTTTGTTGACGCATTGAACGAGTTGCAGAGCAAGTAGTCGCAGCTCACGGCGAAGTACCGCTGCGGCGGCTGGCCCCGACCGTGTCAGCCGCCGTAGTTCATCCTGGTGTCCTCCATCCGCAGGACGGCGGTGTCCTCGGGTTTCTGGAACGCGGCGTCAACGATCTCGCCGAGGAAGAGTGTGTGCGAGCCGGCGTCGACGGTCGAGCGCAGCTCGCAGTCCGCGTACGCGACGGCCTGATCGAGGATCGGTGCCCCGGTCGTACCGTCGTGGAAGGGGAAACCGTTGAGCGTGCGCGCGTCGGTATCTACCTCGACCGGCTTGGTGAACTTGCGCACGATGGCGCGGTCCTCGCGGTCGATGATGCACAGCGCGAACACGCCGCCTTCGGCAATCAGCTCGTGCGTGACCGCTTCCTTCTCGACGCTCACCCCGAGCAGCTTGGGGTCGAAGCCGAGCTGCGCCGCCCAGTTGCACGTCATGCCGTTGCGCCGGTCGCCCGCACGGCTCCCGACGATGTAGAGGCCGGACGGCATCGTCCAGAGGACACGCCGGCGTAACCGGTCGTACTCTTCGTGATCGGCGCCAGTGGGGAACGGGCCGACCGGTCCGGTGCTGAGTGGCATCAGGCGAGGCTACCGGGGGGAGACGAATGACTGACTACGCACAGACGTATGGCGCGCTTCGCAGCCGCGTCTCCGACCTGGTGCGCGGGGCCGACGGCGAGGAGCTCGAGCTGCTCACCCCGGCGGCACCCGAATGGCGCGTCCGCGACGTCGTCGCCCATCTCAGCGGCATCACCGCCGACATCAACGCCGGGAACCTCGACGGTGTAGCTACCGATTCGTGGACCGCTCGTCAGGTCGACGCCCGGCGCGACTGGACCATCGACCAGATCCTCGGCGAGTGGGATACCGAAGCAGCGAAGGTCGAGCCGCTCATGTCGACCCTGCCCGACGTGGCAATGGGCCAGATGACGACGGATGCCGCCACGCACGAGCAGGACATCCGCGGCGCGCTCGAGCGTCCGGGCGCGCGTGATTGCGACGCGATCGTGATCGGCTTCGACTGGGGCGTGCAGATCCTGGCCGGAGTGGCGGGCCCCGCCGACGCGACCCTGCGCATCGAGACCGACGCCGGCGCCGCCACGGTGGGCACCGGCACGCGTCAGATGGGCGTGCGCGCGGACCGGTACGAGTTGTTCCGGGCCATGACCGGCCGGCGGAGCCTCGATCAGATACGCGCGTTCGACTGGGACGGCGAGGTCGCGCCCGAGCTGCTCGTGTTCCCGATCTTCACGCCGCGCCCGACGCCGCTCGTCGAGTAGGCGCGCGTCTCGCGTCAGGTGCCTGGGGAGGGTGACGGCGGGAACAGGTCGCTCTCCTCGATCAGGGACTTCGCCGCGTCGAGGTCCTCGTCGAAGACCATGACCCGAAAGCCGTCGATGGTCGCGAAGAACGGCGCCCACCCTTCCGCGTCGCCGTACTTGGCCATCGCCTCGATGCCGTTCGTCTCGAGCAGCGCCAACACGGCATCCGCCTCGAACCGCGACGGCAAGTTGGCGAGCTCGACGATCCGACCGCCGGGTCGCGGCTCGCGCGGCATGCCGGAGACCGTACCGTGCTCCATTACCGTGACGCGCGTGGCGCTCCCTCGGTCGCTCGCCCCGCTGCGGCACCGGTCGTTCGCGCTGCTCTGGGCAGGCGCGTTCACGTCGAACGTCGGCACCTGGATGGAGACGGTCGGCGTCGGCATCCTCGTCACGACCACCACGCACCAGGCCGGATGGACGGGTCTCGTCGCGGCGGCGGCGTTCGTTCCCAACGCGTTCCTCGGACCGGTCGGCGGCGCGCTCGCCGACCGGCTCCCGCGCCGCCGCGTGCTGCTGACGACCACCACCGTGCAGACGGTTCTGGCGGCGACGCTCACCCTGCTCGCCGCGACCGACAACGCCCACCCGGGCGTGGTCGCGCTGATCGTCCTCGGCGCCGGCTGCGCTATGGCGCTCGGCTTTCCCTCCTACATGGCGCTGCTGCCCGACCTCGTCCCCCGCGACGACCTGCCGGGCGCCGTCGCGTTGTCGTCGGCGCAGTGGAACCTCGGGCGGGTGATCGGCCCCGCGCTCGCCGGCGTGGTCATCGGCTTCGGGGGCTTCGAATGGGCGTTCGGCTTCAACACACTGAGCTTCCTGGCTGTGATTGCCGTGGTCCTGTCGCTGCGCCTCCCCGCGCCGGCGCCGGTGCAGGAGGCGTCGATCTTCGCGTCCATTCGCGCCGGCGCTCGGTTTGCGCGCGCCGACCCGGGTCTTCGGGTCGTGATCGCGTACATGGCGCTGAACTCCCTGCTTGCCGCGCCCTTCATCGCGCTCGTGCCCGCCGTCGCGCTCAAGGTGTTCGACAACGGCGACTTCGGCACCTCGCTGCTGGTCACGGCACAGGGCATGGGTGCGGTGCTCATGGGCTTGTCGCTCGGCCAGCTGTTCGCGCGGTTCGGCAGCCGCCGGGTTCTGCTGGGAGTTCTGGGCGGGCTGCCGATCGCGCTCGTCGCGTACGCCGCCGCGCCGACGCTTGCGGCGGCGGTCGTGATGATCTTCTTTGTCGGCTTCCTCTATCTGGGCGCGCTGTCGAGCTTCACGACGATCGCCCAGTTGCGCGCGCCGGCCGAGCTCCGCGGACGCGTGCTGAGCCTGCTCATGGTGCTGCTGGGCACGCTGTACCCGCTCGGCAGCGTGCTGCAGGGTGCAATCGCCGACCGTGTGGGACTGCGCGCAACGACCGCGGGCGCCGGATTGCTGATGGCGGCGGCGCTCGTCGCGGTGCGGCTGTTGCGACCCGACCTCGGTCGCGCGCTGGACGAGGCTGAGTCAGGACCGGCGGAGCGCTCGGATGCTCGTCCCGGCGAGCGCGACGGAACCGACGGCCTGGATCACTACGAAAGCCCCGAAGTCGTGGTGCCCGGTGAGCGGGCAGGCGATGGAATCGGCAACAAGGAGACCGGCAGCACCCAGCGAAGCAACTAGGCCCCAACGCTGGCGCAGGGCGAGGCCAGCCGCGGCAACGAGAAGTGCGCCGAAGAACACGATGCTGAGCGCAGCACCGATCCACGCAAGCATGCCGTGCTCGGCGGCGGGCTCAGGCTGGATCGCCTGCGCGAGAAGAAACAGTCCCCACCACCCGGCCAGCAGTCCGTAGGCCCACGGGCGTGACACAGGGTCCTGCAGCCACGAGCGAGTGTCGGACCTCGGAGCGCTCTCCGTCTTCGGTGTCTGCTGGGGCGCTTCACGAGTATCGAGCATGACGACCTCCTCGCCTGAAGCCACCATGTTCGCGCGGTTGGGGCCGTCGTGGACCGTCGCCGCCGGGCTCCGATACCGTCCGGCCGCATGGTCATCGAGCGGGAGCGGCGAGGACGGGTCGAGATCCTCGCCATCAACCGGCCTGAAGCCCGCAATGCCGTCAACGCCGACGTCGCCCAGGGCATCGAGGCCGCGCTCGACGACGTCGAAGCCGACGACGACGTGTGGGCGGTCGTGGTCACCGGGCGGGGGCCGGTGTTCTCGGCCGGCGCCGACCTCAAGGCGGTCGCAGCTGGTCGCGGCGTCGAGCTGATGACGAAGCGGGGCGGGTTCGGCGGGATCACGCAGCGCGCGTTCCCCAAGCCGCTCATCGCGGCGGTGAACGGCCCGGCGTTGGCCGGCGGCTTCGAGATCGTGCTCTCGTGTGACCTGGTCGTGGCGGCCGACGACGCAAGGTTCGGCTTGCCCGAAGTGAAACGCGGCCTGTTCGCGTCGGCCGGCGGGTTGGTCCGCCTCCCGAAGCGCGTGCCGCTCGCGCTGGCGACCGAGGTGGCGATCACCGGCGAGCCGATCGACGCCACGCGCGCTCATGCGCTCGGGCTCGTGAACCGGGTGGTGCCGAGAGAGAAGGTCGTGGACGAGGCGCTCTCGCTGGCGGCGCTCATCGCCGAGAACGCCCCGGTCGCGGTGCGCAGCTCCTTGCGCATGGTGCGGGAGGCGGGGGACCTGTCGGAGGGCGACGCCTGGCGGCTCAACAACGAGCTCATGGCGGAAGTGGGCTCGACCAAGGATGCGATCGAGGGCGCCACCGCCTTCGCCGAGAAGCGCAAGCCGAACTGGACGGGATCCTGACCGCCCGATCCTGACCGCGGGAGCAAATACTCCTAGAATCGCGGGTCATGGGAGCGGTGCGGTCGGAGCTGCGGGTCGAGGAGCTGGCGGGGCGGGCCGACGTCTCCGTCGACACGATCCGCTTCTACCAGAAGCGCCGGCTGCTGCCGCCGCCCGAGCGCCGGGGCCGCATCGCCTGGTACGGGCCCGAGCACGTCGAGCGGCTCGCCCGCATCAAGGACCTCCAGGGCCGGGGCTTCTCGCTCGCCGTCATCCGCCGGATCGTGACCGGCGAGCTGGACCGCGCCGACGAGCCGCTGGCCGCGGCCGTCGTCGGCGCCGTCGACGACGACACCGCAGCCGATGCCGACGCCGAGGAGTTCCTCACACTCGACGAGCTCGCGGCGCGTTCGGGTGTGCCCGAGGCGCTCATCGAGTCGATCGTGCGCGAGGGGCTGCTCGTCCCCCGCCGCCACGAAGGCGACGCCCGGTTCACGACCGCCGACGTCGACATCGTCGCCGCCGGGCTGCGTCTCCTCGAGACGGGTCTGCCGATGCCGGAGCTCTTGGCGCTGGCGCGCCGGCATCACGAAGCGACGCGCGAGACGGCCGAGGGCGCGGTCGCGATGTTCGACACCTACGTCCGCGAGCCTCTCCGCGCCGCGGACCTCTCCGACGACGAGCGCGCCGACCGTCTCGTCGAGGCGTTCCGCGTGCTCCTCCCCTCGGTCACGGCGCTCGTCGCGCACCACTTCCGGCGCGTGCTGCTCGAGGTGGCCCAGGAGCACCTCGAGTCCGTCGGCGAGCCCGCCGAGCTGGAAGCAGCCAACGCCGAGGCCAGCCGCCGCCTCGAGGCGGTCTGGCCGTGACCCGCGCGCCCGCGCCCGCGACGCACGCGCCCCTCCCTGAAGGCGACGACAAGCAGCGCGCCGTCGAGGCGATGTTCGACCGCATCGCACCGCGCTACGACCGGCTCAACCGCATCATCTCGCTCGGGCAGGACCGGCGGTGGCGGCGCCACACCGTGGCGGCGCTTCGCTTGGCGCCGGGCGCGACCGTCCTCGACCTCGCATGCGGTACCGGCGATCTGTGCGACGTCGTGGCGCGTGCCGGGTACTCGCCGATCGGTGTCGACTTCTCCGCCGGCATGCTGGCCGCCGCGCACACGCGAGCTCCCCTGGCGCGCGCGGACGCGCTGGCGCTTCCCGTCCCCGACGCGTCCGCGGACGGCGTCGTGAGCGGGTTCGCGCTCCGCAACTTCGTCGATCTCGACCGTTTCTTCCGGGAGTGTGCGCGCGCCCTTCGGCCCGGTGGGCGCTTGGCCGCCCTCGAGACGGGCGAGCCCGCGAGCCCGCTGCTGCGCGCTGGCCACAACCTGTGGTTCCGTCGAGTCGTGCCGCTCGTCGGGTCGACCCTGGCCGACGACGCCGAGGCCTATCAGTACCTGCCCCGCTCGACCGCCTATCTGCCCCCACCCGCCGAGCTGCTCACGCTCGTCGAGGCGGCCGGATTCGACGCCGTCGAGCGCCGGACGTTCACCGCGGGAGCCGTCCAGCTGATCACAGGCACACGGCGATGACCACGACCTCCATCGCCGCCGGTCTCGTCGCCCGCACCCGCCAGGTCGACCCGCCCGCCCGTCTGCTCGATGCGCTGGCGCCCGACGGCTTCGCATGGTTGACCGACGGCGCGGGCTTCGTCACGTCGGGCGTCGCCATGCGCATCCCGGCTGCCGGCGCCGATCGCGCGGTCGCCGGCATTCACGTCGACGATCCGGTCGCTCGCCCCGGCACGGGCGCCGTGGCCGTCGGTGCGCTGCCGTTCTCCGAGACCGAGAGCGGCGAGCTGACGATCCCGGCCTCCGTCACCGGCATCGACGCCGACGGGCGCGCCTGGCGCACCGAGATCGGATCGACCGCGCCGCCCACGACGAGCACGACGCCGGCGCCCACTCGCTTCAGCGTGGAGGGTCGGGTCTCCCGGCCCGAGTGGACGTCGCAGGTGCACGCCATCCTCGAGGCGATCAGGTCCGGTGACCTCGCCAAAGTGGTGCTCGCCCGCGACGTCCTCGTGCACTCCGACGCGCCGTTCGACGCCCGTGTCGTGGTCGACCGTCTGCGCGCGACCCAAGGCGGTTGTGTGGTGTTCGCCGCCGGCGGGAACGTGGGCGCGACACCGGAGCTGCTCGTACGCCGGCGCGGCGCCGCGGTCGTGTCCCGGCCGATGGCCGGCACGATCCCGCGGGGCGCGACCGATGCAGGCGACAGTGCTGCCGAGGCCGCGCTCGCCGCCTCGGTCAAAGACGGTCTCGAGCACCGGCTGGTCGTCGACGCGGTCGTGGACTGCTTGCGCGCGTCCGGCGTCGACATCACCTCAGTGCGCGGCCCTGACGTCGCCCGCCTGGCGACCGTGAGCCACCTCGCCACCACCATCGCCGGCAACGTCGAGCCTCGATCGGCGAGCTCGGCGCTCGAGCTCGCGTTGCGGCTCCACCCGACGCCGGCCGTCGCCGGCGCTCCGCGTGACACCGCGCTAGCCATGCTCGACGACCTCGAGACCTTCGATCGCGGCCGGTACGCCGGCCCGGTCGGCTGGGTCGACGCGCACGGTGACGGCGAGTGGGCGGTCGCGTTGCGCTGCGCCGAGCTCGAAGGCACGACGGCTCACCTCGTCGCCGGCGCGGGCATCGTCGCCGGCTCGGATCCCGATTCCGAATGGGCCGAGACGCAGGCCAAGCTCGAGCCCATGCTGCGCGTTCTCGTGCAGCCGTAGCGCACGGGGGCGCCACGGATTCGCGCGGCGGATTCTCTATGCTCGGTCACCGCCCGATGTGCACCGACTCCTGGGGAGAACGCGCGTGGGCCCGTCCCGCATGGTCAAGGTCGTCTCGTCGCTCGTCGTCGTGCTCGGCCTCCTCTCGGTCCTCGGTGGGACCGCCGCCGCCGGCAACGACGACACACCCAAGCAGCGGGGCGACCTCAACGGATCCCTGGAGCTCGGGCAGCTGGCGCCGCTGACGGGCCAGCTCAGCAACATCTCCCAGTCGCTCACGGTCCCGGTCAGCATGGCGGTGGACGAGATCAACGCTGCCGGGGGCGTGCTCGGCAAGCCGGTCACGTACACCGTGCTGGACGACGGCACCAACCCGGATCTCGCGAGCGAATCGCTCGAGGGGCTCCTCGAGGACGCCAAGGTCGACGCGATCGTCGGGCCGACTTCGTCCGGGACGATGCTCGCCATCCTCGAGGAGGTCCGCAACCGGGGGGTGCTGGTCTGCTCGGGATCGAACACGTCGGCCGAGCTCTCCAGCGCCGACTCGAACGGCTACTACTTCCGCACCTCGCCGTCCGATCGTCTCCAGGGGCCCGCCCTGGCCGACTTGGTGCTCAAGGACAAGCACAAGAAGGTCGGCATCCTGGCCCGCAGGGACTCGTACGGGATCGGCCTGGACAAGTCGGTGACGCAGCGGCTCCGGAAGGGCGGGGCGAAGGTCGTGGCCGACGTCCAGTACGACCCCGACGCACAGAGCTTCGACGGCGTCGTCGAGAAGGTCGCGGCCAAGAAGCCGGACGCCGTGATCGTGCTCGGCTTCGACAACGACGCCAGCGACGTCGTCCGCACGATGATCAGCAAGGGCATCGGTCCGCAGCAGGTCGCCGTCTACGGGGCAGACGGGATGCGCACGAACGGGTTCGCGACGCTCGTCGACCCGAACAACCCCGGCGCCGTCGCCGGGATCAAGGGCACCTCGCCGTCCACGGCGCCGCCAGGCGCACAAAACCCGTTCCTCGCCGCGTTCGCGGCCACCGGCATCGAGCCGATCTTCTCGGCGTACAACTACGACTGCGCGATCCTGACCGCGCTCGCAGCCGAGAAGGCCAAGTCCGACGACCCGGGCAAGATGAAGGACGCGTTCGCCGCGAACACGAGGGGCAAGGAGAAGTGCACGACCTTCGCCGACTGCAAGAAGCTCCTCGACGACGGCAAGACGATCAACTACGAGGGCGCGTCGGCGGCGTTCCCGCGCATGAACAAGTTCGGGAAGTTCGAGCCGAACGCGGGCGTGTACGAGGTGTGGTCGTTCGACGAGGCCGGCCGCGACAACACGCAACCCGGCGCGCAGATTCGAATCGGCTAACGCCCGGCCCTGACGGTTCTCGGCAGCGAAACGGTCGCTCTACAGTCTTCTTGCTGCCGAGAACATCAGAGGGCGGCGGCCACCGCGGCCCACGCCTCGCGGTGACGGGCGACGTTGTCGGCGCGCTCGGTGGGGATGATCACCAGGCGGATCCCGCCGGCCGCGATCGCCGTCTCGACGGCGGCGGCGACGTCGCCGGCTTTCTCGACGCGCTCGGCAGCGATGCCGTGGATGGCGGCGAGCGCCGCGAGGTCGACGCCGTGGGGAGTCCCGAACAGCAGCTCGAAGTGCTCGGGTAACTCCGCCTGGGGCAGGAACGAGAAGATCCCGCCGCCGTCGTTGTCGAGCACGACGAACGTGAGGTCGATGCCCCGGCCCGTCGCGCCGAGGAGCCCGTTGCCGTCGTGGAGGAGGCAGAGGTCGCCGAGCAGCGCGACGACCGGCGCCGGTGACGACGACGCCGCGCCGAGCGCGGTCGAAACGAACCCGTCGATGCCGTTCACCCCACGGTTGGCGAGGAAACGAACGCCGGACCGTGGCCGCGTGAACGCCTCGACGTCGCGCACCGGCATGCTCGACGCCACGATCAGGGTCGCGCCGTCGGGGAGCGTGTCGACGAGGTCGCGGGCGACCTGCCCCTCGAACGGCGACTGCCAGCCGTCGAGGAGGCGGTCGAGGGCGGCGCGCGCCACCTGCTCCGCGCCGCGCCACGAGCGCAACCAGTCCGACGTGCGTCCCCCGTTCGGCGCGAGGCCGGCCACCGCTGCCAGCAGCGGATCGGCGTCGATCGCGAGCCGCTCCGTCGCGCCGCGGCCGGGGTCGAGCCACGCGCCCTCGGGATCGACGAGCAGCTGGGGGATCTCAGGCCCGAGCCAGGTCGTGAGGGGCTTGCTCGTGGGTGCCGCCCCGAGACGGAGCACGAGGTCCGGGCGGTGCCGTTCGGCGAAGCCGGGGGCGCGGAGCAACGCCTCGTAGGTCGAGATCGCGTGCGGCCCGGTGCGCAGTCCCGAGATCGGGTCGGCGAGCACCGGCCACCCGGCCGCGGCGGCAAACCGCTCCACTGCGGCAGGCGACGCACCGCTCCCCCAACCGGCGACGACAAGCCCGCGCGGCTGCTCGCGCACGGTGCCGGCGACGCGGGCAACGGTCGCGGGTTCCGGCGTGCGCGTCCCGCTCGTGACGGTCGTCCAAGGGCGGCCGTCGGAGCGACCGGGCGCATCGACGAGCGGCTCGCCCGTCGGCACCAGCGGCTCTCGGAGCGCGAGGTTCAGGTGGACGGGACCGGCGGGGGGACCGTAGGACTCGGCGACGGCGCGCGCTGCCACCGAGCGCCACGCCGCCCCGACGTCGGGGCGGTCCTCGGGCACGCCGACCTCGCAGAACCAGCGGACGGCGCCTCCGTAGAGCGCGATCTGGTCGACCGTCTGGCCGGCGCCGGTGTCGCGCAGCTCGGGCGGCCGGTCGGCGGTGCAGACGATCAGGGGGGTGCGGGCGTGGTGCGCCTCGAGCACGGCGGGATGGAAGTTCGCCGCCGCCGTCCCCGACGTGCACAGCACGACGGCCGGCGTCCCGCTCGCCTTCGCGGTTCCGAGCGCGAAGAAGGCCGCCGATCGCTCGTCGATGTGCACGTGCACGCGGATGCGGTCATCTGCCGCGAGGGCCAGCGCCAGCGGCGCCGACCGCGACCCGGGTGCCAGGCACGCGTCGGCGACGCCGGCCCGCGCCCATTCGTCGACCAGGGCGCACGCGAAAGCGGTGGTGGCGTCACGGGTCATGCGAGGATCCGTGCGTGCGACTGGTGCTGGTACCGGGGTTCACACAGCAGGCGGTGGCGTGGGGCCGGGTGCGGACGCACCTGCCGTCGGACCTCGACGCCGTCGCCCTCGACGTGCCGACCGGGCTCGGGTTCGTGGAGACGGCCGCTGCGATTGGGGAGCTCGGCGGCCGGGCGGTGTACGCCGGCTACTCGATGGGTGGTCGCTTGTGCCTGCGCCTGGCGGTCGATCGTCCCGATGTCGTGCGGGGGCTCGTCCTGCTCAGCGCGTCCGCGGGCATCGCCGACGCCACGGAACGCGCCGCGCGTCGCGACGTTGACGAGCAACTCGCGCGAGACGTCGAGCGCGACGGAGTGGACGCCTTCCTCGACCGGTGGCTGCACCAGCCGCTGTTCGCGACGCTGCCGCCCGAGGCCGCCGGTCTCGAAACGCGCCGCGCCGGCAACACCGTCGCGACGCTCACGCACGCGCTCCGGGCGCTGGGGCCGGGCACGCAGGAGCCGCTGTGGGACCGGCTCGGCGACCTCGAACCGCCACTGTTCCCGGTCGCCGGCACGCTCGACGAGAAATACGTCGACATCGCGTTCGAGATGGCGAAACGTGTCGGGCCCGACGTGCATCCGGTTCTGATCGGCGGGGCGGGCCACGCCGTGCACCTCGAGCAGCCCGAGGCGGTGGCGGCGGTGCTGCGCCGCGTCGTTCACGACCTCACCTCGTGACCGGTCGAGACCTCGTAGCGGGCCATCAGCTCCGGATCCGGCTC
>WNFU01000849.1_pt1 | contig 42699 bp, 45 predicted proteins | sample 5400121 | NCBI WGS metagenome assembly WNFU01 (sample SAMN13153360, study PRJNA577476) | soil metagenome | isolation source: 100 cm soil or saprolite under grassland replicate 1 | place: USA:California | collected 2016-06-15
CACGCCTGACCCGCCCCTGTGCGGACAGGCCACCACCGTCGGGATACCTCATACCCCCGGCCTACAAAGCCCATCGACCAATGTCACGGAGACACGCCGACTAGACATCGATCAACCCAGCGTTTCAAGATCTGTAAGGTCCTCGGTATGCGATCCGCGGCTGACGTCGATCGGCGGGATCGGCTCCATGCGCCGAAACACTTGCAGAAGGGCACATCACGTTGAAGCTGTACTGCACGAAGCAAGAGCGTGAGGTCGAGGTCACGATCTCCGATCGGATGACGCTTTATGTCTGCGGCGTCACTCCCTACGACTCGGCTCACACTGGTCACCTTGCCATGGCAGCGACCTACGACGTCATCGCTCGGCGGCTGCGCAGTTTCGGCGCTCACGTACGCATCGTCCGCAACATCACCGACGTGGACGATCCGCTGCTGCCACGCGCCGAGCGGCTTAAGATCCCGTATTGGGGCCTCGTCGAGCAGGAAGTCACACAATGGTATGCCGACGTTCGGCGACTGAACCTCACTTGTGACGTCGAGCCGAGAGCATCGCGTCACATCGACAGCATGATCGCCGCAATTGAGGAAATGGCCGATGCTGACCGCACCTACGACATCGACGGCACGGTCTACTTCCGGGTATCCGCCGACGCACATTTTGGCGAGCTGTCCCATTTCTCTCCCGCAGAGATGGTCGACGCCGCTCGTGATAGGGGCGGCGACCCGGATCGCGCGGGCAAGGAACACCCACTCGACTTCATCTTGTGGCAGCCGTCCCGTCCCGGCGAGCCGCAATACGACTCGCCGTTCGGCCGTGGTCGTCCCGGTTGGCACATCGGCTGCTCCGTGATGTCCCGCGAACACTGTGGTACGCGAGTGGACATCCACGGCGGCGGAGCCGACCTCATCTTCCCTCACCACGAGTGCGAGGCTGCGCAGGATCGGGGCATGCGGAACAGCACCGATGTCGGGATCTGGTTCCACTCCGCCCTGCTTGACTACAAAGGCACGAAAATGTCTAAGTCTCGGGGAAATATCGTGCTGGCCCGAGATCTGTTGGACAAGTACGACGGAATGGTGGTCCGTCTCGCGACACTCAGTCATTACACTCCGCGAGGGGGCGGAGAATGGCAGGACAACTACCCCGACGAGGCCGCGGAACGACTTGCGGTATGGACGGGCGCGGCGCAGGCCCAGCATGGGCCAGACCCTCAGCGGTTCGAGAATGCCTTTTACTCGAAGCTCGACAACAACGCCGAACTAAGCGAAGCGGTAGCCATCGCCGATGAGCTGGCAAATCAAACGGCGGCTGGCGGGGGCAGTGATCCCCGCGCGCCTCGGGTGATCCGAGACTTCATGAAGGTTCTCGGCTTGGAACGATCTAGCCACCGGTAGTGCGCGGACGGTCCCAGGCGTTTTCGACCACGAGACGCCGCGATTTTGCCCTGGCATCTCTGATAACTCACGGACGGCGACATAGTGGTCGTCGTGCTGCTGCACCAACGTATTTCAGGTCTCACCTGCATGCGCATTATCGCCGCGTGAGCCGCGAGTGCTGGCGCCGCGTCGATCATCTTTGTCGTTTACTCCTTGATCTGCCATGACCAGGTCGTGGGCTGAGTGACCGTGCCGTCCTGCACCAGAACGCCGGCCCTGGCTAGACGGTCGCGGACCTCGTCGGCGCGCTGCCAATCCCGCGCCGCGCGCGCCTCGTGACGGGCCTCCAACAGCGCCTCGACTTCGTCGTTGTCGAGCGGCGCGTCGATGGGCCGGATGATGAGGTCGCGCGGGTCGAGGATGAGCAGATTGAGCCCAAGTACAAGGTCGAAAACGCCGACGACTTTCAAGGCGTCCAGCGGGGAGATGTCCGGGTTGGACAGCACTGCGGACAGCACGGCCAGCGCCTTCGGTGTACCTAGATCATCGCTGATCGCTTCGTTGAACTCCTGGATGGCTTTCTGCGCCGCGCCCCCGAGCGCGTGCTCGCAGACGCTGCGGATGTAATTCAGAGAGCCGCCGGTGGTGAAGTTGGCTTCGCGGACCAGCGTTGCCAACCGAGCTCCTTCGTCGCCGGTTTCCGCCATGAGGGCGGAGACTCGGCGCAGCGTCCGCTCTAGAGCCACGCGGGCAGCGACGATCGCCTCCATCGAAAACTCGACCTGCGACCGGTAGTGCGCTTGCAACAGGAACAGCCGGTAGACCAGGGGGTGGACGCCCCGGTCGACGAGCGACGACAGCCGCCAGAAGTTGCCCACGCTCTTGGACATCTTCTGATCCTTCATGATCAAAAACTCTGAATGCGCCCAAAGGCTCGCGCCGGGTTCGGAGTCGCCGAGGTAAGCCTGATTCTGAGCCATCTCGTTCGGGTGGTGGATTTGGCGGTGGTCGACGCCGCCGGTGTGGATATCGAACGGACCACCGAGATATTTGAGGCTCATCACCGAACATTCGATGTGCCAGCCGGGGAATCCCCTTCCCCATGGGCTGTCCCACTCCATCAACCGGCCACCGTTCGGTGGGGAGAGGCGCCAAAGGCCGAAGTCCCAGGGCTGCCGCTTATCGGGGTCGGCGGCGACTCTGGCGCCAGCAAGCTGGGCCTCAAGGTCAAGTGCGCCGAGCCGACCGTAGTCGCTAACTTTGCTGGTGTCGAAGTACAAGCCGTCTTTGAGCTGATACGCGAATCCGCGATCCTCTAGCACCCTGATGAACTCGATCATTTCCTGGATATGCTGGGTAGCGCGCGGAAACATGGCGGCGGGACGGATGTTGAGACTCTCCAGATCCTCCGAGAAAGCACGCGTGTACTTATCGGTGATCTCGTAGGCCGAGCGATTGGCGGACCGGGCTGCCAGTTCGACCTTGTCGTCGCCGGCATCCGCGTCGCTAGTCAGGTGTCCGACGTCAGTGATGTTGATGATGTGAGTGACGTCGAAGCCCTTCCACTGCAGCATGCGCTTCAAGGTGTCCGCAAACAGGTAGGCCCGGAGATTCCCAATGTGGGCGTAGTTGTAAACGGTGGGACCGCATGTGTACATCCGTACGGCCTTGCCGTGCACCGGTACGAGGACATCAAGCCGCCGATCGAGACTATTGAAGAGGCGAACCGGCGTCTCTAGACGCCCGTTATCGTCCTGAGTTTCCACACTACGCACCGGTCGAGTATAGGTGCACTGATCGGTCCATCGTTGCCGAGCCGGCCGGACGCGCGCTCGGGTGGAAGGCAGGCATGGCGGGATCAGCCGCTGACAAACGCCCCTGGGCGGCTGTTGGGTACGACGTTGCCGGATCGCCATACGATCGTGCCGTTCACCAACACGAGGGCGATGCCGCCGGCGAGACGTTTCGGCTGCTCGTAGGTAGCCCGATCGTGAAGCCCGCCGGGTGCGATGACGGCGATGTCCGCAGCCAGGCCGGGAGCGAGTCGCCCTCGCCGGGTGAGGCCGTAGGCGGCGGCGGGGTTCGCGGCGGCGTGCCGGGCGAGGAGTTGGTACCCGCGTTCCGGGCCTTGGGCTAGGTAGCGACGCGCCAGTCGGGCAAAGGTCCCGTATCCGCGAGGATGCGGACACTGACCCAGGTAGATGCCGTCCGAGCCGGCTGTGTAGTGCTCATGATCGAGGATCCACCGCAACTGCTCGTCGGTGAAGTGCGGACGGTCTCGATGAGCACTCACCACGAGCCGGGCCTCGGCGAGGAGGCTTAAGATCCAGTCGCCCGGCGGTTCTCCGTGCCGTGCTGCGGCGGTGGTGATGGAAAGGCCGACGTCGTCGGCGTATGCGTCCGGCACGTGGCCGAGGACGAACGTATCGAGGACCTCGGTGCACAGCGTCGGCGCCTTATGCAGGTCAGCACGGACGGCGGGATCCCGAAGCCGCGCGATCGTCGCCTCCGGGCCGCCCGCCTGGACCTCCTTCGGCAGCAGCGAAGCCGCGAGGATTGTGCTCGACCGCCGGTACGGGTACATGTCGTGGCTGAGCTGGACGCTGTAGCGGTCCGCGGCGCGGTAGGCGTCCGAGAGGTCGTTAGGGCTTCCCCATAGGTGGCTGGCGTGGACTCTGACGGCCGCGCGCCGCCCGACCGCGATCAGTTCGATCAGCCCGGCGCGCACACGTGGTCCGTTGCCGCGCATGTGGGAGACGTACGGGCGGCCGGATTCCGTGAGTGGGCGCGCGAGATCGGCCATCTCATCGACGTCGCCGTAGGCGCTTGGTAGATAGTCGAAGCCACTGGACAGCCCCACCGCGCCGTCGGCGAGGCACTGCTCGATCTCGGCCCGGGCAGCGGCTCGCTGCGCGGGGGTGAGCGTACCGGGCCTCTGGCCGCCGACGTTGCAGCGGATTGTGCCGTGTGACGCGACGACCGCGACGTTTTGGCTGAGCTGGCCGTTGACGTGGCGGGCGAACTCCGCCACGGGCATCGCGCAGTCGGCCGGAATGGGACCGTTGACCGCGGCGAAGTATCGGTTGAGGTAGTCGACAGTGCCGCGCTGGGCGCCGATCCAGGAGGTTCCGTCCTGGCCGACGACGAGTGTCGTGACGCCCTGGGCGAGAGCCCCGTCAACGCGCCCGTCGGTGAACAGCGGTGTCTCGGCGTGCACGTGGGCGTCGACGAAGCCGGGGCATATGACGCTGCCGGGATCGAGCTGCAGGACCTCGTGATCACCACGGCCGAAATTCCCCGTTCCGATCCACCGGATGAGCGGGCCGTCGATGAGGATGTCGGCCTGACGAGTGTGGGTACCGATGCCGTCGGCAACCACGCCGCCGCGGAGCAACAGCGGTCTGGGCCGTGTGTCCGGACCCGATGGTTGGCTCATTCCGGCCTCCTCAGAGCTGGATTCCCATCAGCGCCTGGCCGCTGTCGGCGCGGAAGATCTCGCCGGTGATGTGCCGGGCATCCTGGGAGAGCAGGAACAACACGAGTCGTGCGGTGGTGTCCGGCTGCCCGAGGCCGAGTGGCAGCGTCTTGGCGGCGTGGGCGAACATGGCCTCCCGTCTTTCGGGAGTCCTCGCGACGGCGTCGATGAATCCGGACCGTACCGAGCCCGGCGCGATCGCGTTGACGCGGATTCGCCGGGGAAGCCACTGCCGCGCGAGTCCGACAGTGAACGCGTTGACGGCCGCCTTTGACGCCGCGTACGCGAGTGCGTCGCCACGAGGTGCCAGTGATTGATCGGAGGACATGTTCACCACACTGGCTGACCCGTCCTGGGCCAGGTCGGTCGCCAACGCGCCGAGTATCCGTACCATGCTGTGCAGGTTGGTGTCGAAGACCGTCCGCCACTCACCGACATCCTCGTGTTCAAGGAGCAGGCCGAGCCTCGGGGGCAGGATGCCGACCCCGTTGTACACGTGGTGGACGACTGGTGTTTCGGTGATGATGGCCCGATGCGCCGTGGCGACTTCCGTGTCGGACGAGACGTCACATGCGATGAAGCCGTCGCCGGCATACGGTCGCTTGTCGAGGCGCCAGACGCGGGCGCCCTCCTGCTCCAACTGCGCCGCGACGGCCGCTCCGATGCCGCTTGCCGCAGCGGTCACGACACACACCCTGCCAACGAACCGGCCAGTCGTGGTCACGGTGCCGACCAGGCCGTGTCGAACGCCGTACGTTGTTGCCCGGCCCCGATCAGCAGCAGGGACACGTCGAGGCCGATGGCGACCCGATCGAAGCCCATACGCCTCAACTCCACTGCAGTCACCGGGTCTTCGCTGAACACCCCACTCGCCAACCTGTGGGTAGAACATGCGGTCAGGACTGACGCGAGCCAGTGCCGGATCTGGGGATCGGCCAACAGATCGCGTACGGGCCGCCGGAGCACGAGGGCGAGATCGGCGAGACCCACGAAGAGGCCGGATATGGGCTCTCGTGCGATGTCGTCGAGCGCGTCGAATGCGGCCGGAGACTCCAGCATGGCGATGCACTCGGTGCGTGCCTCGGCTCCGCCCACGTAGCCGTCTCGGAGGAACCGGGCGCGTGTCGGCCCGATCGAGCGCCTGCCTCGCGGCGGGTAGTACGCCGCGTCGCTTGCTCGGCGCGCCTGCTCCGCCGTCTCCACGTTGGCGATCAGCACGCCGTGTGCGCCAGCGTCGAGCACACGCGATGTCAGGGCCTCCTCGCCCGGAGAGGTGCGAACCAGGACCGCGATTCCCACGTCCGTTACGGCTTGCAGGCTCGCCAGACACTCGGTAAACCCGCCCATGCCGTGTTGCAGGTCGATGCACAACCAGCCGAACGCGCCGCTGCGAGCCACGAGTTCCGTGACGAGGGGGGAGCCGAGCGCGCAGAAGCAGCCCAGGTCCGGTCGTTCGTTCATCGCGTCCCACCGTATGAGCCGACGTTAAATATCCCGCCGAGGCCGGGGAACGGGTCGACGCGCACATCGATCAGCAATGGTCGTTGCGACCCGATGTCCCGTTGCAGGACCGCGGTCAGCTCGTCGGGCGAGGAGACTCGGCGGCCTTCGATCCCGAATGCCTTGGCGAGCAGGACAAGATCCGGGTTCACCAACTGGCTGTAGCGGGCGGCCTGTGCGTGCGGAGACGCGAGTGCCACTTCCCCGAACGCGCCGTCGTTGAAAACGATGACGACCACGGCGATATCGTCCTTCGCTAGGGTGGCGAGTTCGGCCAGGCCGAACATGAAACCGCCGTCTCCGACGACGCATACCACCTCTCGGGACCGGCCCGCCAGCTTCGCACCGAGCGCCATGGGCAGCGATGAACCGAGGGTGCCCTGCATGCCCGCCGTGAGCAAGCTACGGCCGGTGGTGAGCGGAAGTGCGTACATGGCGTGGTAGGCGACTTGCGTCGAGTCGAGGGCGACGACGGCATCGTCCGCGAGCGTCTGGTGCAGCACGCGGGTGTAGTCCGCCTGTGGCCCCACCGTCCACAAGGCCAGGCGGCATGCGTTATGGAGCGCCGCGACAGCGTCGTCGTCCCACCCCGATCCCGGAATGCGGAGGTCGCGCTCGGCAAGAGACCGCACGATGCTAGCCGCGTCGCCGGTCAGTCCAACGGTGGCCTTTTCCGGGACCGTCTGCCGCCGCGGGTCCGCGTCCACCCGGACGACCGGCCTTGGACTGCGCAGGTGGCGATCGGACCCGTAGATCGATGCGAGTCGCGTGCCGACCGCAACCACGACATCGCAGGCGTCCCACAGCGGGGCGAGCGCAGTAGCGGGCAGCGTGCGTTCGGCGGCATCGAGCGCAGGACAGCGGCCGTTCACGGTGATGACCACCGGGGCGTCGAGCCGATCGGCCAGCCGCAGCACCGCGCCGGCGGCTGTGCGAGCGCCGCCGCCCGAGACGATCAATGGCCGGCAGCAGCCTTCGAGCAGTCTTTTGGCCGCCTCGACATCGGCCGCCGCGGTGACGCGCGGCTCCACACCGGCGGGCAACGCCCGGGTCGCTGCGTTCGACGCCGCCACGTCGACGGGTATCTCCAGCAGGGCCGGGCGGTGGGGTGGAGTGAGCGTGGCGGTTAGCAGCGCTCGGACCTCGTCGGCGACGGCGTCCTGCGGGCGGAGTGTGTGGCAGCCGCTGAGCAGGTCGTCGTGGTGTAGGACGGGTGGCGCCTCGTGCAGCAGACCAAGGCCGACACCGTCCCATCGACTTGCGATGCCGCCCGTGACGCAGAGGAACGGCACGCCTGCGGCCGTCGCGGTCACCAGCGCGGTCGCCAGGTTGAGCAGGCCCGGGCCTGGGATGGTGAGGCAGCAAGCCACCTGTCCGGATGTCCGTGCGTGTCCCAGGGCCATCATGCCGGCGCCTTGTTCGGTGCGGCACACGACCAGTTCCACATCCGAGCGCGCGGAGACGCTGCGGCAGAGTTCGTCTACGTGCGCGCCAGGAACGCAGAAGAACCGGTTGATGCCGGCCTTCGCCAGGGCGTCGACAACGGCGTCGGCCACGAGGACGCTCATACGGCGGCGGCTTCCAGTGCGGATTCCTTCACCCGAAGGCCGAGGCCCGGTTCGTCGGTCAGGCGGCACACGCCGTCGCGGATGTCGAGTGGTTCCTCCAACAGGGCCTCCAGCTCCGGTTGCTGCCCGAGGTATTCCTGCGGATGCAGGGGAAAGGGCCAGGTCGACATAACGGCGAGGCTCGCCGCCAGGCCGAGTGTCGCCTGGTTCTGATGGGGCACGATGGCTTTGCCGAGGATGTCCGCCAAGTACATGATTTTTCGCAGCTCCGTGATCCCGCCGCACTTGAGGACGTCGGGTTGCAGCACGTCGACGTTGCCGCGGAGGGCGAGCTCCCGGAACTGCCATCGGGTGTACTCCTGCTCGCCGGCCGCAACCGGCACGGATACCGCGCGCGCGACCTTCGCCAGTCCAGCCAGGTCGTGGTGCGCAACTGGCTCCTCGAAGTGGAACAGCGCAAGGTCCTCCATGCGATGGGCTTGCCTGATGGCCGTCTTCTGGCTGTAACCGTTGTTCGCGTCGAAGCCCAGGGCGGCCGTCGCCCCGATCTGGGCCCGAACCGCGCGAAGGACCTCGATGTCCCGAGTGGGGTCGACGTCGACGCGGTGTTCCCCCCAATGCGTGCGCACCTTGAAGGCGGAGAATCCGCGATCCTGGAAGGCGCGCACCTCTTCGAGGTAGTCGTCGAGCGCACGGTCGGCGGCGCCGCCGATGCTGGCGTAGAGCGGAATCTCACGATTGTGCGCGCCTCCAAGCATGCGGTGAAGGGGAATTCCCCGCAGTTTCCCCACGAGGTCCCACAGAGCGATGTCCACCCCGGAGATGGCCGCCATGTACGGGCCCTTGTCGCCCTGCCGCGGGGTCAGCTTCCGGTAGCCGAGGTGCCAGAGCCGGTCGATGTCTTCGCAGCTCTCATTGAGGAGCACGGGGGCGAGGCCCTCGTTCACCACGTCGGCGATCAGCCGGGTGGCCCACGTGGCGCGGTTGGGATAGCACTCCCCGAATCCAGACGTGTCCCCGGCTTCAACCTGTACCCAGACCGTGTGGCTGCGCAGTGGGTAGGCCCGGACTCTGGTGATCTTCATACGGAGTCACTCCAGTGGGCCGACGGGGAACCCCTGGGCCGCTATCCAGTCGGCGAGCGGCAGGTCGCGTGCGGTCGGTGAGGAGTACGCGTACCCGCTGCTCGTGGCACCCAGGAGCTGGCGCCGAACGGGCGAGGCGCTGTCGAGGCACGCCGACACTGTCATGTCGTCGCGAGGTCGCAGCCAGCGGTAGCCGTACCCGTAGAAGAGCACCATCCTGGTCTGCTTCGACAGGTTCGGTGACGACGAGTGGACGATCCTGCGGTCGAAGACGATGATGTCACCGGCCTTGGCCAGGACCTGCTGACACTCCGGCGGCTCGGTGCCGTTCTGGGGCAGCGGCATCGCGCGGGTGTGGCTGCCGGGAATCAGGGCCATGTTGCCCATGCCGGGCTGGCTGAGATCAGTGAGGAACACGCCGACCTTCAACGACAGGCGCGGCTGCGGATGCGGACCGAGTTCATCGTTGATCCGGCCGCCGTCGCGGTGCCAACGCCAGAAGTCGGCCGGCTCGTTGACCTTGGCAGCGGTGCTTGCGGCCTCGTTGTGCGTGTGGAGAAAGCGTTGCAGCGTGGGGAACGTGGTGTCCACGAGTGAGGGCGCAACACACCAGTGGGTGTGGAACAGGAAGATGTTGGCGCCGAGAATCCCGGTGACAAGCGGCAGGATCCGGGGCTCGTCGACGAGTGACACCAGGCGGGGGTCGAGTGGCAGGAAGTCGAGTACGAGGGCGCGTTCGTCGGGTGCGCCTCCGGCCCGTTCGAGCAGTCGGGCGGTGTGCTCCTCCACAACGGCCTGGAGACTCGCGACCTCGCCGTCGTCGAACACCTTTGGGACGGTGACGAAGCCGTGACGCGCAAACTGCGCCAGTTGGGCCTCAACCGTTTCGCGCGACCGGTTCATCCGCGGTCTCCTTCCAGCTGCTAAACCAGGTCTCAAGTGGGAGGTCTTCGGGAGTGGGTAGGTGGTGGCCCATGACCGTGGTCTTGGCGCCGAAGAGCTGCCCACGTACCGGGCTCATGTCGTTGAGTTGCTCCACGTCGACATCCGTATAGTCCTGCGGACGCAGCCATCGGAAGCCGTAGCAGTAAAACAGCGACACGCGGGGCCGGCCACTGATGTTGGGGGCGCCAGCGTGCCACAACCGCTGCTCGAACAGCAGGACATCGCCCGGCTCGGCGAGGACCTCAATAGCGCCGAAGGGCTGGTTCGTCGTGCGGTCGAAGGCGGGACCGCCCCTGAGCCGGTGGGTGCCCGGGACGACCCGCATGGCGCCCTGCCCTGGGCCGGTCAGCGGGGTGAGCCACACCGCCGCCTTGAGGGCGAGCCGCGGGTGCGGCTCGGCCATGTCGATGGAGGAGACACCGAGATCCCGGTGCCAACCGAGTCGGGTTTGTGCCAGCTGTTCGGGCGACAGCCCTTCGGTGTGCCCGCGGACGACGGCGTGGCTGCCGAGCATGGCGATCCGGGGGCCGAGGATCTGGATCATCGGAACGAGGATCGCCTCGGCGTCAACCAAATCGGCGAAGATGGCTGCCTGCATCGCGACGTTCCGGTGGTCCTCACTGAGATGCGCGTGCGGCGTGCGGGCACCGTTGTGGAACGCCGTCCACCAGTTGCGGGCGTCCGCCGTGGCGTGCCCGCGCGCGCTCAGGTCGCCGACTGCGGCGAGAAGCTCCTGCACCTTGTCGGCCTGGAAGACCTGAGGCAGCCGAACAAAGCCATACGTGTCGAAATCGCTGAGCTGCTCAGCGCTGAGCATGTGTCGCTTCATCTGTTCCTCTCGCAAGGTTGCGGCGTGCGGGTGTCGGCACGGCCTGGCGGCCGTCGGCGAGCCAGCCGTCGAGGATGTGGAGGACCGGAGCGATCCGTGGGACGAGGGCTCCAAGGTCGGTGTCCCAGAACGGTCGCGCCGGTGGTTGGTCGGACACCAGCAACAGGCTCAGCGCCCGGACGCCGCACCGGGTGGCAACCTCGTAGATGTGGCTGGTTTCCATGTCGACGACGTGTGCCTGACGCGCCAAGGACGGCGTCGCTAGCCACGACTCGGTCAGCGACCCCACGGTCGCCCCAGTGACGAGGTCGAGTTCGGGCGGCGGTTGGAGCGAGCGGTCGTGCGCTTGCGGGCCGTTCCATGCGCGGTCGACGCAGACCCACTCGCCCTCCGCGGCCGGCGGCCGCAGGCCGCCGGCGATTCCGAGGAAGATGACCTCACATCCAGCGGGGAGGTTGAAGATGGCATCGACGATCGCGCGGCCCTGCGGTCCCTGCACCATCGGTACGCCGCGCACGAGGCCCGACGGCCAGATGCTTGGAGCGGGTTCACTGTCCGAGAGGTTGGAGCGGAAGGTACTTAGCGGGGTCAAGATGACTCGATCGACGTGCTCGTCCAGTCCGAGGAATCTCGACATAAACGCTGCCCTGCCCGCAGGTGGGAGGCCAACGCACACCTTCGCGCCGGCCGCGGAACCTGGAATAAGGGTCATGGCGAAACAGGGGACGGCTGGGCGGAGCTGGGCGTGCGGAGCCGGGCGCGGAGGCTCGCCTCGGCGAGGACCGGGATAGGACAGCCCGGTCGCCCCGAGTATGCACCGACAACGGACTCAAGTCTGTCAAGGCAGGACAGCAGCGAATCGTGCCGGAGGTTGCCGAGCGTGAACGCTGGGTTGAGCTTGTACATCCAGGAGCACGGGCTGACGTCACCGTTCGGTGAGATGTGTAGCAGTTGCTGTCCGGCGATGCAGTGCTTGGGATTGTCGTTGCCGTCGAGCCCGTGCTGGATCTCCAGCCGTCCCCGGTAATCGCGATGCGCCGCCCTGATGACATCCTGGATCGCCCCAGTCATGGACGACATGAGAACCAGGTCCGACGAGTCCCGGGCGGTTCCTGCGGGAATGATCGTATGCAGGGCTACGGAGGGTACGCCCACACTGATCGCAAACTCGCAGAACCTCGGGATCGACTGGAAGTTGGTCGGCGTGATCATGTGGCTCAGGCGGACCCTGAGGCCCGCTTCCACGCATCGACGGATCCCTAGCTCCGTCTTCGCGAAAGCGCCGGCGCCACGGATCGCGTCGTGGGTCTCAGCGTTGTAGCCGTCGACACTGATCGTGATCGACCGGACGGCCGCCGTCCGAAACGCCGCGACGTGGCTGTCGCGAATGAACGTCCCGTTCGTGGCAACGTAGACCGCCAGGCCACTCGTCTCCCCGGCAGCCAGCAGAAGCTCGGTGAAGTCCTTGCGCGCCAACGGTTCTCCACCGGTGAGGTAGAGCTCTCGGACGTCGGCGGCACCAAGCTCGCGCAACGCGGCGAGCGCCGCCTCAGTTGAGAGATCGTCTTTGCGGCTCACCGCAGGACTGGACCCCGTGCAGCAATGCTTGCACGCCAGGTTGCAGAAGCCCGTCAGCTCCCACAGGACGAGGCGTCCCCGCGTGGGTGGGCGAAACCTGCACGATTCGTCGACTATCGAATTCATACGTCTGCCACCCCAATGTGGAGGAAACCAAGTCCGAGTCCGCAGTTCACGTGCTGCGGTATCAGAGGATGGATGCACGAGCTGTTGTGCACGCTGACGCAATGCAGGCCCGCAGCATGCAACACGCGCGCCAACGTCCGTTTCGAGTAGTAGCGTTCGGTGCCTTTTCCTCCTCGTCTCCAGATGCCCAACAGGTAGGGGTTGAAGAAGTTGGGGACACCGACGACAACGTGGCGCCGCGCATGGCGCGCCATCGCGGCGACGACCTTGACAGCGTCATACGCCGACATCTCCTCGATGACCCCGCAGTTGTGCACTACCTCGCCGCGGAGTGAACGCTCCAACTCAAGAAGGTCGGAGTGGACGTAGGAAACGGAGCCGAGGAACGTGAATTCCTCGCGGAGCCGCCCTTCGATGATCTTTGCGTAGCAGAGGGCGGTGGCGGTCTTGTCTACGATCGTCACATCGCTGCCCTGAACCGCGAGCAACATCGACAGAACTGCGGTACCGCATCCCATCTCAAGCGCGCTGGCCGGGGTGCCCACCAATCGCTTGAAGTCCCTCAACAGAAGTTCGTAATAGCCGCGCGACGACGGTGCGTCCCAGTCGGTGTGCCCCGTTTCGTCAAAGATTCGGATCTTCTCGGCAAAGAGGCCGTTCCAGAATACGCCCTCGTCGGAATGTCGTTTGAGGAAGTGATCGAAGGTTCGGGAAATCGCGTTTTCGGCGGCTCCTTCGACGCGCCCCAACAATCGTGACAGACGGCTCATCGGAACCGCCGCAGAGTGGACACAAGGCTCGCCACGGCCTCGGCATCGACTGACTGCGACGAGAATGTCAGCCGCACACCGCCGGAGCCTCCGGGGGTATCCCTTCTGATCCTCGACGCCCCCATGAGATGACCGCGATATCCGTGCTCCTCAAGGAAGTGAAACAGCCGTTGCGCGTTCCCCGTCATGAGCAGCGCCATGTTGGTGTTGGCTTCGTAGACCTCGATCCCGGCCAACGGACGTTCCCGAGTCAACGCCACAAATAGGGCGGTGAGGCTTTCGTGTGCTTGCAGTCGGCGGTGATCGAATGCGTTGTTGGCGGGCCCCATGAAGTTAGCGGACCATTGCGGCAGGAGCGGATTGAAAGAGACCGAGACAGGTTCGTCGAACTCCGCGAATCCGTTGTCGTTCCGGCGGGGAAAGATGGACTCGATGCACGGGGCGCTGACACCGGTGTGCAATGAGACGGCCAGACCGGAATATCCATGCAGCCATTTGTTGTGGTCGAAGATGTACACGAAGTCCTTGACGGACAGTTTCTCCTCGAAGGCGGCTCGGATCTTGGTGATGTCTGCCACGGCGCAGTTGTTGCCCAGGCCGTGCGCGCCGTCGACGACAACCGTAAACGTGGTCTGGCCGGCGAGTGGATCGTCAGCCAGAGTGTCGATGACGTCTCGCACGATGTCGCGGCCGGAGATGTAGTCGACGTGGCTGACCAGCAGCAACGTGTCGGTCGTGACCGGCCCGGTTCGGGTGAGGGTCCGCGTGAACGGGCATACCCACGCCGCGACGCTGTTGCCCGACCGGTGGAGCAGGCTGAGGATTGCCGGGAACTCGCAGGTCGTCGACACGAAAGACCGGGGAAGCGACGGCAGCATAGCGCCGATCGTTGTCGTGATGTTGAACCCAAACAGGGTCTTCAGGTCGCCGCCGGCCTCGTCGGTGAGTCTATGCGCGTACTGTTTCTGGAGGCGTTCGGCCGTCCTGACGTACTCCATCGAGCCGGATTCCTGCTGGCGCAGGAGTTCGTACATGGTGCCGTCGTCAAGGAGGCAGGCAGCGAAGATCACATCAAAGAAATGCATGGTTCCTTCCCGCGTGTCGTGCTACCGCCTCACCTAGGGGCGATGCCGCAGTTCGAGGGGCACGCTGACTGGCGAAGTCGTAGAGCCTTGAGAACATACCTCTGTGCGCCGCTTCGCTATCTGGAGCGGAATCCCATGGGATTGCGTCGTTTCGCCGCGATTTGCTCATCCTGAAGCGAGGGTCGCTGGCCGCAATCAGGGGGGCGAGAACGTAGGTAAACGTGGGCAGGTACTCGACGCAGTTCTGAGTCGCCCATCGCCGGAACTTTGCATCCTTATAGAGCCGATAGATGAACTCGACATGCTTGACCTCGTCGTATCCGTATATCGCACACACACTTGAGTTCGCGTCACGATCAAGGAATGCTGGGGTCAGAACCATCGGACAGATGCCCAGCAGGTCGGATTGTTGGATGTGACCATAGATGTCGCGAACAAGAACGTAACGATCACGCAGAAGCCATTGGAAAAGGCAGCACGAAGCGTAGATCAGTTCTGCGTCCCGTAGTCGAGAGTGAACTTCAACGCCGGACCGCCGGAGGCCCATCCCAATCAGTTCTGCGTTGTACAGTGCGTTGTCGGTCGGCACGCCTCGACTCAGGCCACTTTCGATCTCATTGATCGACACGACAAACTGGCCGCCACCGTTTTCGGCCACGCTGCTGCCGGCGGCAAAGCAATATAGATGTCCGAGATGAAGCGGTCCAGTAACATCGGTTCCCGCAAAGTATGTCGAACACTGACCCGTGATCGCCAACTCGTCCCGGCCGCCGATGAAAACGCTCTGAGTAGGATCAATGGAGAGTGGAGACGTGGGTAAATCCAACTCAACAGCGACTTGATTTGCCCAAGGATCGATCTTAGTCGCCAAAGCTGGCTCCCCCGGACTCTTCGACTCCCAGGTGCCTTTGCAAGTCGTCCACCACAGGCTGCGGAGGCACCGGGTCAATCGATTCCTTGATTGGCTCCCTCAACGTGACCTCCTGCCAGAAGATCCGACATGTGATGCGTGGCGCCGCACTGACTACCCCTCTGCCTTCGGACCATCGCCCAGTGGGTGCAACTGTTTGGCTCGGGCTTCGACGGCGAAACTGAGTTGTGCTAACCATTGACTCGCGGACGGGCGCCCAGAGACCAGATGGCCCATGCGGACAAGTCAACTGTCCGCATCCGGTCCGAGCTCATGCGCAAAGACCAGCGGACGCTGGCAACGGGTTCCATGCGGACAAAACTGTTTGTCCGCATGCGGCAGCGAATCTACCGCCAGCGATCCATACTTCGCACCACTGGCGAAGCCTGGATTGTTGATCGTCAACGTGCAATCGGATAGTGGCCGCCGAACGGCCATCAGCGATTGGAGGGGACGGTGGCTCAGGTCCCGCGGGCGCTTGACCCGACCGCCTCCGCACTGCACCAGTTCGGGGCCGAGCTGCGGCACTGGCGGGAGCTGCGAGGCACGTCGCTGGCCGCGCTGGGCCGCAAGGTGTACGTCAGCGGCGACCTGCTGGGCAAGATCGAGAAAGCCGAACGGTGGCCGTCGGAGGAGCTCACGGTGCTTTGCGACAGTGTGCTGTGCACCGGCGGTGTGCTCACTCGCCGGTGGCGCGCACTCGGACGGGAGCGACCCACGGCCTCCATGATCGCTGTGGGCTATCCGCGGTCGGCCTGCGACGCTGCCGCTGGGGTCGGCAAGCTCGTCGGGGCGGAGGCCGGGGGGCGAGGTCAGGCCGTCAGCTCGACGTTCCGGGCGGACGGATTCGCGGTGGCGAGCCGGGACTGGCTGCTAGCCCGTGCGGTTGAACCACGCACGATCGCGCGGGACGTACGCAGGGCCTCGATCGATGACGCTCGGCGGCTCCGGCAGGCGTTCGCATTGTTTCAGGAACGAGACACGAAGGCTGGAGGAGCGAGCACACGCGGGCCGCTGGTGCGCTTCCTGCACACCGAAGCGGTCCCCCTGTTGCACACGTCCCATACCGACGCTGTCCATGGCGAGATCTTTGCCGCGTCGGCGGAGTTGGCCTACCTCGCCGGTCTCACGGCGGCGGACAGCGGGGCGTGCGGGCTGGGTCAACGCTACTTCGTCCTGGCGTTGCGGCTCGCCCAGGAGGCTGAGGATGATGCGTTCGCGGCCAACGTGCTGGCGGCGATGGCACATCTGGCCGCGGCGCACGGCAACGGCCGCGAGGCTATTCAGCTCGCGACCACCGGGCTGGCCGGGGCGCGCCGCGCGGCGTGCCAGCCAGTGGCGATGCGCCTGTACATGGCGCTGGCACGTGGTCAGGCGCTGGATGGGTACGAAAGGAGTGCTGTGGACGCGTTGCGTGCGGCCGAACAGGTGCTTGAGCGATGGACTCCTGGCGATGACCCCTTCTGGACGCGGTTTCTCGATCATGCCTACCTGCTGGGCGAGGCGGCCCAGTGCTTTCTTGACCTCGATCAGCCAGAGGACGCAGAGCGGATGGCCGAGCAGTCGATCAAGGCTAGCGGAATGCGGGCGCGTCGCCGGGCGCTCGCCCAAGCGGCGCTTGCCACTGCGCGGGCCCGCCAGGGCGAAGACGAGGCTGCCCAGGCAGCGTTCTCGGACGCGCTCGCCACGATCGGCAACGTGCGATCGAGCAGGACATTGCGCGCTGTCCGTGGCGTTGCGGCTGCGGCCGCACCGTTGCGAACGCCGGTGTCGGAACAGATCGTGGCTATCGCTGCCGGCGTCACGGGTGTGCGTTCCGCCAAGCGGTGCTGCCCCGTTGTCGACGTAGCATCTGTCCTGGATGACCGCGCGACGATCTGATGGAGACCTCATGCCGGTGCGCCTCGTGCTGTGGGATGTCGACCACACGCTGGTCGAGCTGCACCGCCTCCACTACGACCTGTACCGCCGGGCGTTGACCGCCGCGTTCGACAAGGATGCCGAGTACCTACCGGACATGTCCGGTCGTACGGATCGAGAGAGCAGCACCAAGATGCTGGCCGCTCACGGCATCGAGCCCGATCCGGACAATCTCCATCTGTTCTGGAAGCGGCTGGTGGAGCAGTTCGACCAGGTCGCTCCTGATCTTCCTGGCACGGGCCACGCCGTCGATGGCGCGCCGGCCGTCCTGGCTGCGCTCTGGGGCCGGTCCGATGTGTTCCAGTCGGTGCTCACCGGCAACCTCCGGGCGCTGGCGGAGCGCAAGCTCGGCTTGTTCGGCCTCGACCGTTACCTTGATCTCGACATCGGTGGATACGGGGAGGATGACGTTGACCGGGCCAGTCTGGTGGCCGTCGCCAGCGGCCGGGTCACGGCCCGACACGGAGTTGTTATCGGACCGGCGGACACGATCCTCGTTGGAGACACGCCCAACGACGTCAAGGCCGCGCACGACAGTGGAGCTCGTGCGGTCGCGGTCGCTACCGGCAGGACGACGGCCGAGGAACTCGCCCGAGCGGGTGCCGACGCCGTCCTCGCCGACCTGCAGAACACTGACGCGGTGGTGCGCGCCATCCTCACGGCTGGGTACTGATCTAGGGCGAAGGGTTGACCGGGAGGGTTTCCGACACGGCTCGCAGATACTTGCCAGGTCCACACCTACATCAACGGGATCGTGCCAGGTCCAAGACAGATTGATCGCCGTGGTACATCAGCGATCAGCTAGATTTCGCCTCCGATCCATCCGACAAAGCGAGCCAAGGGCTCGTTGCTGCGCCGGTGGACGCGCACGAGCATGCGAAGCACCTCGCGGGTCGTGGGATGATGGCGGGTTTGCTGCGGGGCAAGTTTGCGAGCGGCGTACAGGCTCTTGAGCGCGCCTTGGTAGTGGCCAGCCCACAGTTGCGCGCGAGACAGGTCGACGTAGTGGTGTCCGGTGCGGATGCGGGGAAGGCCGGCGGGCAGCCGTACGTTCTCGGCTCGGGCGAGCGCTCGGGTGCCGTCGCCGAGTTCCACCGCTGCGGCGACCTCGTGGATGCCGACGTTTGATGGACCAAAGGACAGCTGGTGCCAGCCGCCGTCTTGGTCCCCGCCGAGATGTTCGGCGATGCTGCGGGCCTCCGCCAGGTGCCCTCCTGCGGTGTCCGCGTCCCCGCCCCGGGCGGCGAGGATCGCGGAGCGGAGGTGCAGGGGGCCGCAGACGCGTAGCGTGCTGGTGGCGTCCTTGCGACTGCCCGGGTCGATCTCGGCCTGCACCCGGTCGAGGAGCCGCAGGCCGATATCGTAGGACCCGGTGTGCAACATCGAGGTGGTGCGGGCCCATGCGGCAAGCGCGCCCATGAGCGGATCGCTGGAGTGGCCCGCGGCCCAGGTCAGCCGGTCCTCGACGACGGCCGACAGGTCTTCGTATCCGGTCTTGTAGGTCACTGAGTGGGCGGCGAACAACAAGACCGTCAATAGCTCGAACAGCCGTTCCCGGGCAGGTCCGTCGCTGGCATGCGCGGCGGCGGTGGTCTCCATAAGCAGGGCGGGCAGCTTCTCGGCCAGAGCGGTGTGCTGTGCCGCCTGGCGCATGCGTGCCGCCGCCTCGGCGTCGGCCTTGAGCTCAGGCCATGATCGTGGCGGTGTTGGCAGTTCTGGCGGTAGGTCCCAGTAGGTCAGGGCACGCCGAAGAGCCGGGATGAGGGTGTGAATGCGGTCGCGGCGGCGACCATGCTGGTCGTACGGCTGGCCGGTGAGTGAGGTGACGTCCACGCCGAGCGCCTTGGCTACCGCCGCGGTGATGGCAGGGGTGGCGTCTCGGCTGCCTTGTTCGACCTTGCGGAGCAGGGAGACGCTGACTGTGGAACGCTGGGCCAGGGCCTCCTGTGTCAGTCCTCGGGCCTTGCGGGCCTCGGCGATGCGCTGGCCGATGCTGCGTGTCTGGTCGTCGTCCACCGTTGCGCCGTCCGCGGTCCGCTGGTCCATGCCGTGTTCTTCGAGGGTACGACGGCCTGTGCGGGCGGTCATGGCTGCCGGTCGGCCAGCGTTCGGGCCGCGGCGAAGGCGCGAGTGCACGAGGGCAGGTCCTCGGCCGGGCGTTCGTCGAGGAGCCCGCGCTCGCGGGCCGCGGTCGAGTCGACCTGGTAGTTGCACGGGTCGGGCTTGCCGTCGCTCTCGACTCTCGCGTCGAACAGGCTCGCGACTGTCCCGGCCGCGTCGGCGAAGGTCATGTTGGCGCTGGCGACGTTGAACACGCCCGTCGTGCGTTGACTGGCCGCGCGCACCAGCGCCCGGGCCGCCTGGTCGCGGTGCAGCCAGCCCCGCCAGTGGCTCGGTTCGGGCACGGTCACCACGCCGGCCTGGGCCGCCTGGGTCACCCATTTCTCGATGCGGTCGGCGCGGATGCCGCGGTCGTCGATGCCGTACAGCGCCCCGAGCCGCAGCACGCACCAGGAAAGACCCGAGTCGGCCAGCATCTGCTCGCTGGTGGCCTTGACACGGGCATGCGGTGTCAAAAGCTGAAGCGGCGTGTCCTCCGCGCACAGCCCGCCGTGCTGGTCGCCATAGACCGTGCACGTTGACACCGCCACGACATGCGTTCCCGCCGGCGGAGCCCAGGTGAGCAACTCGGCCAGCCGGTCCGTTTCGGCGTGCTTGGCGCCGTCCAGCAGCCATACGACCGACGGGTGCGACTGCCGGCGGATGAGTGCCTCAAGGTCCGGCCAGGCCACGCTGGATCGTCCCTGGCGGGGCCCGCCGGTACGGCTGACGACCTCGACGTCCAAGCCTTGGTCGACCGCCTCCGCGAGCACGCGGGACCCGACATAGCCGTGTCCACCGATCACGTACATCTACAAGCCTCCACCAGCACGCCGGCGCGCTTTGTGCTCGAAGCGTTTCATGTTCAGCGCCGCTGGGCGACCGGGACTGCTTTGTGTGGACGATCTGTCCGGCGGGAGCGGGCGGCGGCGAGATCCACTATTGCACCGGCCGGGTCGTCGGTCTGCACAGCATGGATGAAGTTTGTCGCCGAAAGGGGGACCCCCGCCTGGTAGAGCATTTCGGACAACTCGGCGACGTCGTGTATGGGCACGATCACCAGGACAGGAGTCGACGGCGTCACGCTGGCCGAGGCGTCAGCGGGAACGGCAGCGCGCGATGGGCAGCGCTCGCCCGCAGCCAGCATGTGGAGCCGTAGCAGGACACCACCGCTGTCCAGCACCGTTTCACATCGCTTGACAAGGGCGGCACTCGCCCACCGCTGCGCTTTCTCCACCTTGCCGATCAAGTCCGCGCTGGCGTACACGGCGCGTCCGAGCTGAGCCAGGGACAAGCCGCGCCGCTGACGCCAGTACCGCAACTCGGCGCCGAAGAAGTGCCGCGGCGACGCCAGCGGCGTCAGCTCCGCAGATCGCTGCGCCACTGCGAACGCTCCTCGGTGCGCGATGACGGACAAGGGAGTCTGCGCGGACGCGAAGAAGCCGGACGGCGGCGAATGAGCGTCCGGCACTCGCGCGACAATGAGGATGCAAAAAGCTGCGCGGCGTTACTGACACAATCTGTGTCAGCGGCGTAGATCCGGGCAGCAGAAACCCCACCCGTCGGCGTGGCTACCTCCGGTTTGCACCATTGGCTCAGACGATCATTGATGCCAGGCCGCACCATGGTCCTGCGCGGCGGACGACCAGGTGATCGGGACGGCGATTGGTCCGGGTTTACGATCTTGCGCTTCGTGCTCCTGCCCGCCTCTCCAACGCCACCCACCCTGCTGGCCAACAAGCCGGGCCGGCGGCGGCGCAGCACGTCAGCGAGGCGGTGTTGCCGTGGAGAAGGGAGCGAGGTCAGGTCGGCGGGCTGCGGCGCCACGGTAGGTCTCCTTTGCCAGCTCAGGCATACCGGAGACGCGGCTGCGCGTAGGCGTTCTCCAGGCGTGAGTTGATTGGATCGCGTAGCGTAGGGACCTGAGCACCGCCCGGCAGGGACTTTCGGGGACGTTCGAGTGCTGGTACAAACGTCCCTATGCGTCCCAATCAGGGTGTTGCGGGCTGATGGCGAACGAGCGGCTGCGCGGTGCGATGTCCGCCCGCGGTCTCAGCGCGGCGAGGTGCGCCGAGCTGGTCGGAGTGGACACGAAGACCGTGGAGCGCTGGATCACCCGCAACCGGGTTCCCCATCGTCCGCATCGGGTCGCCACCGCGACGCTCCTTGGAGTCGAGGAAACGTATCTGTGGCCCTCGGTGGCTGAAGATCAGCGCACCTTCTCCGCTGGGCGGGCGGAACTCGTAGAGTTCTACCCGTCGCGCTCGGCGGTACCGCCGGAGCTATGGCGCTCGCTGGTCGACCAGGCGTCTGCGTGCGTCGATGTCCTCGTGTTCGCCGGCCTGTTCCTGCCAGAAATCCAGGACGTACGGCGCCTGGGCGAGCGCGCCCGTCAGGGCTGCCGGGTCCGGCTGCTACTCGGCGACCCGAGGGGTTCGGCGGTACGGCTGCGCGGTGAGGAAGAAGGGTTCGCCGACGGCGTCGCCCATCGGATCCTGTTGAGCTTGAAGTACTACGACGCGATTCTCGCGGTTCCCGGCGTCGAGTTGCGGCTGCACGACACCACGCTATATGCGTCGATCTTCCGGGCGGACGAGACCATGCTGGTCAACGCGCACGTCTACGGCTCGCCGGCTGCGCACAACCCCGTGCTGCACCTGCGGCGGATACCCGGCGGACGCGTCGTCGACCACTACCTGGCCAGCTTCGACAAGGTCTGGGCGCAGGCGATGCCGACGACGGACATTGACGGGCTGATCGCCGATTTCAACCGGAGGAGGTAGCCCGCGATGGCTCGTAAGGACTACTACAACGACCCGAATGCTCCCGTCGCCAACAGCGTGGTGGCCTCCGTCGTCGCCGCCGTGCGCAACGACTACGGCGAGCTGCTGATGATCCACCGCACCGACAATGGCCTCTGGGCACTGCCGGGCGGTGGCCACGACATCGGCGAGACGATCTCGCAGACGGTCGTCCGTGAGGTCCGGGAGGAGACCGGCATCGAGGTGGAGGTCACCGGCGTCGTCGGCATCTACACCAATCCGAACCATGTGATGGCCTACGACGACGGCGAGGTACGCCAGCAGTTCTCCATCTGCTTCACCGCACGACCCATCGGCGGCACGCTGACTACCTCCAGCGAGTCACGCGAGGTTGCCTGGGTCGACCCGGCCAGGCTCGACGAGCTGAACATCCACCCGTCGATGCGGCTGCGCATCGACCACGCCCTCGCCGAACTGCCACAGCCCTACATCGGGTGACGGCTGGGGACGTTTCCGCAGCCCGGAGGACGTCTCGAAAGGTCCCACCCGCGTCATGGGCGGTCACCTGCCGGCCGGTTAGCCTCGGGAACGTGGACGATCTTGTAGCTGACGCCGCCGCCCTCGCCCGGTGCCACCTAGACACGCCCGACCTGGCCGACCGGTGGCGGCACGTGCAGGCCGTCGCCAGGCGTGCCGTTGAGCTTGCGCGAACGGTAGACGCCGCTGACCGCAGCTTGATCGTCACCGCCGCGTGGCTGCACGATCTTGGCTATGCACCGGGCCTCGTCGCCACCGGCATGCACTCCATCGACGGTGCCCGCCACCTGTTGCGATGCGGCTACCCGCCCCGTCTGGTCGCCCTGGTGGCCCACCACAGCGGCGCACGGTTCGAGGCCGCCGAACGCGGCCTCGCCGGCGAAATCAACGAGTTTCCCCTCGAAACCGGGCCGACGGCCGACGCACTGGCCACCGCGGACCTGACCACCGGTCCGCAGGGCCAGCCTATGACCTTCCAGGCGCGCTTCGAGGAGATTCTGCAGCGATACCCCGCCAACAGCCCGGTCCACCGGGCGATGCGCAACGCACGACCCGTACTGGCCGCGCAGGTCCGGCGCACCACCGATCGTCTTGCCCAAGCCATCCCGACCTCGTAGCGGTTTGAGCAGCTTCGACGTCCTCGTCGCGCCGAGTTCTGGAAGCTGACGAACGTCGCTGCCAGCGGGCAACCGTCACAGCCTGACCCGTAGCGGGCCCTGACGTTCGACCCCGTCGATAAACACCTCGCCGGCCAGCCGCAGGTGGCACTGTTCACCCCGGCATCGACGCCGAGTGCCTCGGCGACTGCCGCTGTGATGGCCGGGTTACGTCTCGGCTGCCCTGCTCGACCTTGCGGAGCAGGGACACGCTGACCGCGGCTCGGCGGGCCAGGGCCTCCTGGGTCAGTCCGCGGGCCTTGCGGGTGCACAGCTAGCCGTGCTGGTCGCCGTAGACCGTACAGGTGGAGACCAGCACGACGTGCGTTGCCGGTGACGTCCAGGTGAGTAGCTCGGCCAGCCGGTCCGTCTCGGCGTGCTTGGCGCCGTCCAACAGCCACACGATGGACACAGGCCCCTGCTGGCGGTGGACCTGCTGCTGCAGGTCGGTCCAGGCGACGCTGGGCTGTCCCAAGGCAGGCGTGCCGGTACGGCTGGCGGCCATGCACGTGCAGGCGTTCGTTGACCGCCTCGACGACGACCCTGGACCCGACTTAGCCGTTGCCTCCGATCACGAACATGCGCGGGCCTCCCGGTGGCACCTACTTTGCGTGTGCTGGAAGCCTTTCACGATTGGTGCTGCCGAGGGACTGCGACCACCTTGGCTGCCCCGCGGTCGGTGCGGCGGGCACGGGCGGTGGCGAGGTCGACGAGGCCGGCAGTCGGATCATCGGCTTGACGGGTCCCGACGACGCTTGCCCCGGACACCCGGATCCCTGCCTGTTCGAGCACCTTGGACAACTCCGCGTCGTCGTCGCCCCCAGCTATGATCACTACGAGCGCCGGAGACAAGGCTTCTCTGCCCATGCCGCGGAGGGGAGCGGGAGCGCTGGACGTGCGCTGTTCGTCCTCTGCCAGCGCGTAGAGCCTGCGGAGGATACCGGCGGTATTCAGAACTGCCTCAAACTGATCCACGAGGGCGGCGCTGGGCCACCGTTGCGCCTTCTCCACCTTGCCGATCATGTCTGCGCTGGCGTAGACGACGCGTCCGAGCTGTGCCAGTGACAGGCCACGCCGGTTGCGCCAGTACCGCAACTCGGCGCCGAAGAAGTGCCGCGTCGAGGCCAGCGGGGTGAGTTCCGCGGGTCGCTGCGCCACGGGTTGACGCCCCCCAATTAGGTCGATCTTCGGAATGGTCCACTTGAATGCATGGCCGGGCGTGACGAGTCGAGTGCCCGCGCGCCACGCGCAACAACACTGACACAGATTTGCGTCAGTAATCTCGCGCAGGCGTCGACGCGTGGATTCCCACCGTCTGCCTCGCAGGACTGGATAGCCGGTTCACGGGAGCACGTATCGACCGGAATCGACCAGCACCGCGAGGGCTGCCATCCGGCGCTGGCACACCTTACTGTTGCACAGCAGGTGCTCTTGCAAAATCCTGTGCGCCTCGTCAACCGTGGGCCTAACTGACTTCAGCGCGCATTCCGCTGGGTCGATCGCTGGCTCCGCAGCCACATCCGTTGGGCCGGCGGCAATCGCGGCGGCGTGGGACATCGTGTACCTCCGATGCGTTGGTTGACGCCCTTACAAGAACCGGCTGGACTTTCCGCTCCGAGGCGGGCGGGCTCGCGGCCGGCACCCGCCCCGGGTCATCCGGCGGCACCAGTCCGCCGTTGGGCTGGCGCTGTCTCAAGTGCATCGCTGGGCCTGACTGCGTGGAATGGGACGCTGCCGTGAACTGCGGGAACTGATCGGACGAGGGCGTGAACTCCGTGAACTTTGATCGATAGGCCCTTGGAGGACTACACCACTCGTCAGGCGCCCGCTACCGTGCGGTTAGGACCACAGCGGGAGGCGTCGATGGTGGAGGTACCTGTGTCGCTCGCGCAGGTGCTGCGCCATGCGGGTTGGGGGCCGCGCCAGTTGGTCACGGCTATCAATAGCCGGCTATCGAGCCAGGGCCGGGACAGGTACCGTCTGGACCCCACGGCGGCCTACCCGTGGGTGAAGCGGGGCTACTGCCCCCGGTCGCCGATTCCCGAGATCGCCGCCACGGTGCTGTCCGAGCAACTCGGGTACCTGGTCACCGTCTCTCAGCTGTGGCCTGGGCGAGACCAAGCCGGCGAGGCGGACCAGAGGGCCGCCGACGATCTCGACGGCATCACCTGCGTTGACGACCTGCTCCGTGAGTTGACCGAGCTGACCACGACCGCGACAGCGTCAACAGGCTGGTATGTGGGCGCGTCGGGTCCGGACTTGGCCGCCGCGGTACTGGACCAGCTGCGCGGCGGGACCTTGCCGGCTCGGCACCGCTCGGAGCGAGAGTACGTGCCGCCGCAGCAGGTCGACCTGATCGGTTCTCACGTGGCGGCGCTACGCCGGCTGGACGACCGACACGGTGGTGGCGCGCTGAGTCTCCGGTACGTCAGCGCCGAACTCCGTAGTGTCATTGACCTTGTCGAGTACGCGAACTACGAACCGAAGGTCGGCCACCGGCTTCTCACCATCGTCGCTGACCTTGCCCAGCTCCTCGGCTGGCTCCAGTTCGATTCCGGACGGTATGGCGCGGCGGAGCGGTATCTGCTGCTCAGCGTCGGCGTCTGCCGCTCGCTGGAGGCGCCCGACCGGGCCGCGAACGCGATCGGGATGCTCGGCTACGTCTCCGCCTTCGCCGGGCACGGCGTGGAGGCGCTGCGGCTGGTCGACGCGGCGTTTCGTGAGTGCCCCCGCCCTGACCCGATCCTGCGTGCCCGCCTGCTCGGTCGCGAGGCGACGGCAGCCGCCGCCGACGGAGATCTCGACCGCTTCCGCCGCGCCTCGGACGCGGCGATGCAGCTTCTGATCAAGTACCGCAACCAGGAGGCGCCGCCGTTTCTTTACTACCTGGCGCCGGACCAGTTGGCCGCCGAAGCCGGCCAGGGACTGGTAGTGCTCGCCGAACGCACGACCGCCCACCGCAAGCGGCTGCTCAAGGAGGCGATCGACACGCTCACCGCAGCGGTGGCAGGTCTCGCCCCGCCTACTGCCGCCCAGCAACAGCAGCACTATCCGCGGTCGGCCCTGCTGCACAGCACCTTTCTCGCCGGAGCGCACCTGATGCAGGGCAACCTTGAACAGGGTGTCGAGGCGACCCGGTACGCGCTGGACCGCCTCGGCGAGGTCCAGTCGCCCCGTGGGCGCATGTACCTGCGCAACCTGCGTCCAGCCCTGGCCCGCAGGGGAAGGTCCCGCCTCGTCGCCGACCTGCTGCCGGACTTCGACAAGGCATTATTGCGCATATGACGACAAGTTCCTCCGAGTCGGCCCACGAGGCCGACGAGATCGAGATCGTCGAACGGGCGTACGACCACCCCGACGCCGTCCGCCTAGTCCAAGCGCTCTACGACGAGCAGATCGGCCGCTACGGGTTCGCCGACCCCGTCGAGGCCGACCCCGCCGAGTACGCGCCACCGCGCGGGCTGTTCCTCGTTGCCTACGTGGACGGCATCCCCAGCGCATGCGGGGGCTATCGGACCTACGACCCCGCCGGGGCAACGGTGGAACTCAAGAAGATGTACACGGTGCCGGAGCTGCGCGGCAGGGGGCTGGGTCGCATGCTAGGCGCCGAGCTGGAGCAGCACGCGGCCGATCATGGGGCCCGGCGGGCCATCTTGGAAACCGGCGCACGCAGCCACGGAGCCCTGGCGCTTGTCCGGCTCGCCGGATACCAGCCCACCGCCCGCTACGTTACGGGCCGCGACCCCGCCATCAATCGAGCGTTCGCCAAGGATCTATCCGACCTCAACCGGTCGCGCCAGCAGGGTGATCTGCGCGCCACCGCTCGATGAGCTGAGCTTCCTTGCCGGGGTCGATGCCATGCTCGGCGAACCGCTCGTGATCCACCGGTCGACCCCCTGACCGCAGCCACGCCCACGTGTCGGCCACCGTTTCCCGAATCGGTCGGCATACCAGGCCCGCCGCCAGCGCCCGATCGACGCTCATGCCCCACGGCGCCGACGCGTTACGCCACAAGGGAAGTTCGGTCCACTGGACAACACCCATAGACACCAACCAGTCTTCGTTCACCCACACCAGCTCGGCCGGGTCCATGCCGACATCGCGGACCTTGTCCGCGCAGGCCCGGAGCATGTCGCCGTATGTGAACGTCTCCGGCGGCGCCGCGACGTTTAACACGCCCCGCGCGCCGCGCTCGGCCTGATCAAGCAGGAACCGAGCAAGGTCACGGACATCGACTGGCTGGACACTGCGATCCGGTGCCGGCGCGAGGACGCGACCTCCCCGCCGCATCCGGTCCAGCCACCACGGCAGCCGTCCGACGTACTCGTAGCGGCCGAGCACCACATGTGGCCGCAGTGTGAGGAGTCTCTGGTCACCGAAGGCGTCGCGGCAGGCAAGCTCGCATCCGACCTTCAACGGCCCGTAGGCATCCGGATCCCATGCTCGCGTGTCCGGGTCGAAATCCGGATCGCCCTCCCACAGCGGAGAATCCTCCCTCACCGGCGCATGGGGCCAGTCCCGGTACGCCGAGATGGTGGAGACGAAGACGCACCGATCCACGACACCGGCCAACACCCGAGCAGACCGGCGTACGACCGCGGGCACGCTCCCCGACACGTCGATCATCACATCCCAAGGACCGTGACCTGCGAGCCGCCGCAGGTCGGCAGCGTCTTCACGATCACCATGGACCACGTCGGCGCCAGCAAGCGCCGCTCCCGAACGACCGCGGTTGAACACTGTGACCTTCAGCCCGCGCCGCAGAGCGTCCTCAACAACGACCCGCCCAACGAACCACGACCCGCCCAGGACCAGAATCCGCATGGGCTCATCGTGCACCAACGCCACGTCACGCAGTTCACGGCGACGTCGGTCACCTTCACGTCGTTCACGTCGTATCGCAGTTCCGCCACGGCACAGTTGCTGGTCGACTGATCTACGGCGGGTCTACCACCCGGCTGCGACCAGGCAGTTCGGTCGCTGGGAAGGCGAGCGCCTCGGCGTCAGCCGATCGGGGTCACGGTCTCCTGATGCGTGGCGAGGTCAAGTCCGTCGGTTTCGAAGCCCCTTCGATCGGCCCACCGAACCCGACCGATGAAGCAAAACGGAACCCTTGATGGAGCGCGGCGTGACGGTCGACAGTACCGGCCTGAGCCGCTCGCTCGGCGCGTTCTACAACGGGGTCAAAGGCGTTACCGATATCCTCGCGGTGGCCGGCAGCGGCTTGTGCCTTGCAGCGATTACCCAGCTCCAACAGGACGAAGTTGACCGCATTGCCGCAAATCTATCGATGCTGAACGCGCTTACGACTGCGGCAGCCCAGTACCTCGGGGGCCATGCTGTCCTGAACACCGCCGTCCAAAGCAAAGGCGGATATCTGGTCACAATGAAGGTCAACGAGCAGCTCTTCTTGGCGGTCTTTGCTGATCCGTCATGCGACATCGGGCAGATCGTGCACGAGCTGTGCCGGCTTTGCGAGTACCTCGCAACGGCTTTCGCCTCACAGGTTGAGCGATAACGGCCTTGGAGCCGCCGTCCTACCGATCCGGACGACGACTTTCCCGGCGGCGGGTGGATGCGGCGCTGGCCAGCCGTCCGATACTCGGCGAGCTCGCTATCCGTATGAGAGTCGTGCTCTCCTTCGATGGCTGGACAGTGGTCGCTTAGCCGGTTACGGGCGTGCTGCCGGTGGGGTACAGCACGTCCGGCAGGAGTGCGCGGAGCATTTCGTAGGTTGCGGGTTGGAGGTCTTCGGGTACCTCGGCGTCCCGGGCGCGCATGAGCTCGGCGAGTAGGTGGCGTAGCTCGGCGGCGTGTCCGTCGACATACTCGGCGCGCATGATGTCGTGCCAGAGTTCGTCGTCGCCGCGGTAGGGGTCGGCGAGCCAGGCGCGGTGGACGGCCCAGCGGGCATTGATGGTGTCGTCGGCGTCGAGGTAGAGCCGGGCGAGTTCGTGGGCGGTGTCGACGATGGCGGAGACGATGTGGGGCGGGTAGATGTCGGACTCGGGGAGCCAGGTGAACGGGTTACGGGCTCCTGCGGCGTAGACGCGGTCTGCACCGTCGAGCGTCACGCCGCGGACCAGTTCGAGCGCGGCGCGCAGGTCGCGCACGCCAGCGGGGCCGTGTGCCTCGCCGCGGGTGCGGAGCCGGCGGAACAGGTGCCAGTCGAACAGCACACCGTCGGCGAGGCGGTAGGTGCGGTCGGCAGCCATGTCGGGGAGCCAGGGCTGTCCATCGGGCCGTTCGCCGAGCCAGCGACGGGCCCGGGAGATGGCGGTCCGTAGGGCGCCTTCTTTGACCTGTCGGTCTGGCCAGAGGGCGTCTTCGAGTTGGTGGCGGTCGGCGCCGCGGGCGCCGCGGGCGGCGAGGTAGACGATGACTTCGGCGTGGAAGCGTTGCCGTTGTTCGGGTTTTTCGCCGGGGGCGGCGATGTCGACGGGTCCGAGGATCGCGATGCGGGGGCGGGTGGGGTCGGAGTCCCGCCACGCTTTGAGATCGTCGTCGAGGTGCGGATCGGCTTGGTGGCGCCGTTGGCGGATGGCGGCGCTGACTGGCCGCCGGGCCGGCACGACCAGCGAAGGTACTGCCGCGGGTGGGGCCGGAGCTGTGGGCTGCCGTTCCGGCTCGGGACGCCGATCGGCAGGAGGCGCCTCCTCGGTGGCCGCTCGCGTGTCCGTTTCGGCGGCAGGTTCCGACTCTGCTGTGGCGTCGGGCTTGTCGAAGAGTCCGAGGATGCTGCCTGCCGCGTCGGTGTCCTGGGCCCACGGTTCGGTCTCGGGTGCGGGTGGTGTGGGCACGTCGGTGGTGGCCCGCGCCTGCCGCATGATCTCGGCGAGGGGTTCGAGTTCACTGGCCGGGAGCCCGGCCGCGGCGGTGGAGGTATTCAGGGCGGGGAGGCGGACGTGCAGGATGCTGTCGTCGGTGAAGTTGACGGTGGCGTGACCGATCTCCTGTGCTGGGTGGGTGGTGGCGGCGACGGCGACGGCGCATCGGCCGGCGGCGGCTAGCTCGGTGTCCAGTTCGTGCAGGGCGGCCAGGCCCTGTTCGTCGGGGTCGGCGACGAGGAGTACCTGGGGCATCCATGAGTCACCGGCAAGGTCGCCGATGCGTCCGGCGAGCGAATCGGCCGCGCCGACGTGGCCGAGGGTGGTCTTGGCGGTCGCGATGCGTCGACGTAGTCGGGTCATTGCGTCGGTGACGGAGGAGACGGCGCGGACACGTTCGGGGTTGAGGGCGACGAGCAATTCGCTTTCGGCGATGGTGAACCCGGCGAGGATGATGTCCACTTCCTCCGACCAGCTGTTGCAGGCCAATTCGGAGGCGATGTAACGCAACAGAGCCAACGCCCGGTCGGGGTCGCCGGTGATGCTCAACGTGCCGACCCGCTCCAAGTCGAGGAGGAGGTGGCGGTCGGATTGCGAGCCGACGGTCACCAGGGTCGGCAGCGGCGGTACGTTGTCGGACACGTCGGGCAGCGCGACGCGGCCGGGCAGTGTCCACCGTTCGCCCTCGTCCAACCATGGCGGGGGTGGGTTCTCCCGAGGACTGGCGAGGAGGACCTGTACCTCGCCGCCGGTGATGCAGGCGCCGATGATGTCGGGGAGGAGGCTCTGGTCGCGGTCGGCCAGCGAGCCGGCGAGGTGGCGTAGGGCGGCGTCGAGCCGGTCGACGTCGGCGGGCTGTTCGACGACGCGTAGGTCGCGTTCGGTCATGCCGCCACGCGGCTGGGGCAGTCTGCGGCGCGGGCGGCGGTGTTGCTGTTGGCGTCGCCGTCGTGTGATGACCGTGCGCAGGATCAGCGCGGAGAGCAGGCTCGCGCCGGTGAGTGCGCCGACGATCACCTGTCCGGTGTGGTCGGGGTCCTCGTTCGTGTCTGGCGCAGTGGGCGGAGCGCTGGCGGAAGGCGCCGTCGGGGTGGAGGTGGGGGCGGTCGTTGCTGTCGATGCAGCGGGAGTCGGCGATGCGGTGGTGGACGGCGGCGCGGTGGCGGTGGACGGCGGGGTGGGCGCGGGGGTTGGGGTGGGCGGGGGCGTCGCGGCGGCCGGTGGGCTCGGCGGTTTGGAGCTGCTATCCGGTTGCCCGGGTTTCGCGGGCGGGGCGGTGCTCGGGGCGGTCGGGGCGGCGTTGATCACATGTCCGGTGGCGTGCCGGCGCGGGCCTCGGTCCTGGGCATCAGCGGGAAGGACGACGTGCCACGGTTCCTCGATGTGGTCCGGGAAGCGGTGGTCACGTGCCTCCAACTGCGGGTTGAGTGCGGCGATCTCCGGGTATCGGTCGAAGTCGCCGAGGTAGCGTTCGGCGATCGCGCCAAGCCAGTCGTCGCGGCGGACCTGGTACACGATCCTGCTGGGCGCGGCCTGGTGCGTGGTGAGCGTCGTCGGTGCGGCGACCGTGGTGAGCGCGGCGGGTACCGCGGGCGAGGGTGCGTCGGGGGTCGTAACGGGGATGCGCAGGGTCCAGCCGTGGTAGATGCGGGTGTGGCCGGGCTGCAAGGACCGGCCGTCGGGTTGGACGACGCCGTAGTTGGCCTCGGCCAGGACCGGCATTGGCACGCCGTAGCGCTCGGCCAGACTGAGCAGTGATTCGCCTCGTTGAACTGGGTGTGTCAGGTACTCGGGGCGCGTGGCCGCTGGCCGGGGTTGGGCGGTGGTAGGGGCGCTGTGGATGCTGACGGCCGCGGCCGGGGCGCTCGCGGTCGCCGGCGAAACGGCTGCGGCGGACAATGACGGGCTGATCACCACGGCAGCGACGGCGGCAACCAGGGCAGCGGCCAGCCGTTGCTGTGGACCGAGCCAGGGGATGCGGATGGTGCGCCGGCCCCGGATCTGCGCGGGGATTTCGACGACGACGGCGAAAGTGAACGTGGCCCAGGCGATCCATCCGACGATGGCCAGGGCGCGAAGGAACAGCTGCCCATTGTCCCGGTTGGTCAGTGCCGTCCACAGGTCCGCGGCTGCGGGCAGCCCCGAGAGCGGGTTGCCGGCTACCCGGATCAGGACAAGCGGCAGGCCGACCACCAGGGTAAGCAGCACGAGCGCGGCGGCCAGCCCGGCAACGGTGCGGCCGAGCCGTCCACCGCCGTGAGGGCGTGCCGCATGTGCCATGCTGCCCTTCCTTCTGGTCGCTAGGTGACCACCAAGGTCGCGGTCTTGGTCGCGGTGACGGTCCATGAGTCGACGCCGATGAAGTCGAGGACCACGGTGTTGTAGACGACCTGCACGGTGATGGTGATGTGCTGCAGGTCGGCGGCGATGGTGACGCATCCGGCGGGTGGGCAGGTGGCGCCGGCGGCAGCGATGTATGCCCGTGCCGCAGCGGCGGCCTGGTTCGGGTCAAGCTCCTTCCGGCCGCCGAGGATGGCCTGCGGGGCATTGATAGTCTGCCCGGCGGCGCGGGCCGCTTCGGCGGCTATGTTGTCGGCGCGCTGCAACGCGCGGACCTTGCCGCCGCCGTCGATGATGAGTCCGAGCACGGCGATGAGGGCGGGGGCGAGGATGGCGAAGAACACGCTCACGCGCCCCTCGTCACGGCGGGCGAGGCGGCTCACCTGGCTCAAGGCGCTCATCCCGTTCTGCTCCGATACTGGTCGATGGGAGACACGAATGAGGATGTCAGGACGGCGTTACCGGGCATTCCGGGCAGGGCGATGTCGGAGTAGGTGACGACGCACGTCACAGTCGCGACGACATTGGCGGGTTGGCCGACGGGGATGGCGAACTGGCTCGTGTCGACCACGACGTTCAGGGTTTCGCAATCCAGGCCCTGAGCGGCCAGGGTGTCGGCGGCAGCGGCCGTTGCCCGTGCGCGGGCGTCGGCTCCGTCCCGAGCCAGGCTGGCGGTCCTTGCCGCGTCGAATGCGGCTGCTTCAATGGCCTGTCGAGCGGTGTTGGTACGACCACCGATCATGAGCGTGACGAACAGCGCGAGCACCGCTGGCGCGAGCACCGCCATCTCGATCGAGGCGGAGCCGCGCTCACGGCGTCGTGGTCCGGTGCTCATCGGCTGCTACGTGGGCTGCTCGATACTGCCGTGTGCGGTCTGGTTGATCCGGAAGGTGACACCGGGCAGGACTGAGATGGCGACGCCGGTAACGGTGACGCGCACGTCCGTGGTGGTACGGATGACGCTGATGTTCTGGTCTGCTAGTCCGTCGCCGGCCTGGTCGAGGAACCCGCGGGCCGCCGCGTCGGCGGTGCCAGCCGGGGCGTTGAAGCCGCGGCCAGCGTTGACACCCTGGGTCGCGGCGGCCAGTGCCAGCGATCGGGCGTAGAAGACCAGCCCGACCTGCACCACGGCGAACGCGATCAGAATCATGGCGCTGGCGACGATGGCGAACTCGACGGGCGAACTGCCTCGGTCACCGCGCAGCCACGGCGGTATCCAACGCCGTTGACGGTGACGGGGTGCACCCGTTCGAGCCGCGGAGGTCATGGCGCCGGCGCGGTAGTCGTGGGGATAAGGGCCACCCAGCCATTGGCGACGGCGATGATGGCGGTAGCTACGGCCACCGCCCCCGCGGCGATGATCGCGACGATGACGGCGGTGGAGACGGGGCTGTCGCCCCGGTCCCGCTCGGCCGTCGTGAGCATGGTCTGCAGCCGGGCTGCCAGCAATGTAGGCATCCGGAGCAGATGGCTGATGTCGGTCACGTGGATCTCCTTCGTAATCCCTAGTGGGTGAACAGGCGGGCCATGAACGGGTAGCCGATGAGCACGAGCAGCACCAAGATCAACGCAGCGGCCGGGATGTCGAGCTTGTTGGTGCGTACCTCGGCGACCTCCAGTGCCTGGGTGCGGATCTGGTCGCGTAGCGAGTCCGCCCGTGCCCGCAAGGTCTGGTAGACGTGAGCACCCTCTACGCCCGCGGTGCGCATGATGTCGGCCAGGTCGCCCAACTCGACCACGCCGAGCTTGACCGACAGTTCCTTGAGCTCGTCCCAGGGCGGCCGTAGTTGGAGTTGCGCGCGTAGCAGGGCGTCGCGGAGGTGGACGAATACCCATCCGTCGCAGATGCCGGCCGCGCGTTCGAGGGACTCCATCGGACCGTGGCCGCCAAGCACCTGATGCGCGGCCAGGTCGAGGTAGGAACACATGCCGCGGGTGAACTCGGCACGGGCGGCGGCGGCTTTGGCGACGACGTCGCGGTGGGCCAGCCATGCCGCGGCCGCTCCTGCAAGTAGGGTTCCACCCGCTGGAATGAACGGCGAGACCGGGATGTGGGCGACCGCCACTGTGAGGGTAACCAGGGCGGGCAGCAGCAGCGCTAGCAGCGCAGACAGTCCGAGGGTGAGGAAGTACCGGTCGACGGTGCGGCCGAGGACTGCCAGGTCGGTGTGCGGTACCCGGAACCTGGCGCGGATCGCGTCGCGCACCGGATGATCGTTGGTCGGGTAGGCGCCGGGGTGCAGCCGTGCCAGTGCGGGGCCGAGCGCGGGAGGGGCCGGCACGAGCATCGCTATCAAGAGGTACAGGCCAAACGCCGCGGTGGCGCCACCCAGGACGGCGAGGACGAGCGGGAGGTTGCGGGTCATCGGTTGACCCCTTCCGCGGAGGCGTTCGCGGCGGCGAGTAGCCGGGGCCGCCTTTCCGGCAGGCTGAGGTTGCGGACCCAAACCATCAGCAACACGTAGAGCATGGCCAGGAACGCGAGGATGAGCTGGCCGAGGATCGTGCCGTACGGCCGTAGATAGGTCGGGTTGAGCCCTCCGTAGGCAAGCAGGCCAACGGTCATCCCGGTGAGGAACCGGACCGCGAAGCGCGGCCCAGCCCGCTTGGCGTTGACGGTCGAACGCATCTCGATCTCCGCGGCGATCGATCGGGAGATGTCGGTGAGCACCGCGGCCAGTCCCTCACCGCGGTCCGCCGCGTCCAGGATCAGCGGGGCGACGACCTGGTCGCTCGTGTAGTCGTTGAGGTAATCAGCGAATTGCCGCAGCGCTGCCTCGGCACGGGTGTTCGCCTGTAGGCGGGCGGCCAGGTCGCGGACCTCGCGCGAGATCAGCGGTGGAGCGGTCGCCGCGGTAGCGACCATCGCGGCCTGCAACCCGATGCCGTTCGCGACGATGTCGCCGAGGCGTCGGGTCCATGCCTCGACCGCCTCCAGGCGGGCGATGGCCTTGCGCTCGGCGGCGCCGGCCACGAACAGCCACGGCACGCCGGGGAACGCGAGAGCGACGATGATGCCCGCGATGGGCCAGCCCGACAGCAGCCAGGTCAGTCCTCCACCGATTGCGCCAGCCGCGAGGGCCGCCTGCCGGGAACGTTGCTCGGCTCGGCTTCGCAGCGGTCCCGTCCACAGCCGGCGCAGCCGTTGCCACGCAGGCGATGGTGGCCGCGGGGGGCGGGTGGTGCCCACCAGACCGACGATGCCGAGCACGATGCCGCCGGTGGCGAGCAATCCGGCCAGGCTGGCGAGGACATCAACCTGGGTGATCATTGCTGCCGGCCCACGATGGTGGTCAGTGGGTTCGTCCAAGCGCCGCGGTTGGCGTCACCAGCCTGGATGTAGTCGGTGAGCACGCGGGGGTCGTAGCCGACGCGCAGCAGCTGGTTGCGAAGCCGCTCGGGCAGGTGACGCGGCACCGCCCGCCCGTCCGGCCCGGAGCCGAAGATCGTTGTGGTGACGACGTGATCACCACTCATCCCGCCGATTTCGATGATGTCTGAGATGTATCGGTGCACCCTCCCGCCGATAGCGGTCTCGTCTTCAACGGCGATGTAGACGATCAGGTCGATCGCGCCAGCGGCCATGCGGCGGGCCAGGTCGGCGGTCATCTCCCGGCTGTGTGAGAGCGCGAGTTCGACGATGCGGTCCATGACGCCGCGCGGGTCGCGGGCGTGGATGGTGCACATGGATCCGCGAGAAGTGGCCATGGCCTGCAGCATCGGAACGATCTCGCGGGATCGGACCTCGCCGACCATGACGCGCTGTACCGACATGCGGAGCGTAAGCGGAATGAGGTCTGCGATGGTGACCTCGCCGGCCGGTCGGCCGTCCGCAAGACGTTGGCCGTGGCCTTCCCGGGCTTCCAGGCTGATGCACCAGCGGTGCCGGCCGGTGGTGTGCAGCGCCAGTTCGCGGGACTCCTCCAGTGTGACGAACGCTTCCTGCCCGGGGATTTCACGGGCCAGTCCTCGCAGGAGGGTGGTCTTTCCCGCGTAAGCCAGGCCAGCAATCATGATGTTGGCCTTTGCTCGCATGGCGGCCTTGAGGAAGTCGGCGATCAGTTCGTCCATGAGCTGGTACTCGTCGCGCAGCTCGTCGAGCGTGGCGTCGACGATCGTGAAGCGCCGAAGAGTCACTGTGGGTCGGGCCGAGACCTGAAAGGTTGCGGTCAAGCGGCTGCCGTCGGGCATCTGCATGTCCAGCCAGGGCTTGCTCGACGACATCGACCGCTCGGTGGCGGTCGCGCGCATGGCGAGACTCTGCAACATGCCGACAAGTTCGGCGTCGCTGTCGGCCAGCCGCGGCCCGAGGCGCAGCGTCCCGTCGGCGTGTTCGACTCGGACGTTGTCGTAGCCGAGGATGTGGATGTTGACGACGGTGGGGTCGTCGAGCAGCTGCTGCAGCCTGCCGACGCCGAACAGGTCCGCGGCGACCGCGTCGAGGAGCGCGGCCTCGTGTGCCTGCGTTACCTCGGTGCCGGCGTTCATCAGCTCGTCGATGTAGGCGCCGACCACTTGGGACGCAACGCGTTCCCCCTCGGCGTGGCGGCCATCGACGGTGACGTCGACGCGGTCTCGCAGCAGCTCCGCGAGCTGGTCGCTGACCTTGGCCCGCAGCGTCTTGACGATCGCGTAGTCCACGTCGGCCGTCGTCGCCGGTCCGGCCGGTCGGTACGGTTGACCGTTGATCGGGCGCACGTGCACGTCGGTGGGGCCGACCGGAGGTTGGCCGGGGGCCCAGCGGCGCGGACCGTGTCGCGCTGGTCGGTCACGTTCCACTGCGGACCTCTACGTCGCTTGCGGCTGGCGTCTGGGCCGGTTCGGCGCGCCGGGCAATGGCGGCCCGAATCGCCGCCTCGATGGATGCCGCACTCCGCAGCAGGTCACGGCTGCCCCGCAGGCGACCTGTTCCGCACAGGGCTTCCGCAGTGCGCCTGTCCTCGGGCAGCCGTGCGACGACCGGTACTCTAAGTCGCCGCTCCAGCTCCCGCCGGGTGTAGTCACCGTCGTCGCCGATGAGCAGCAGGCCGAGCCGGCCTCCATCAGCGGCGCCGCCCATGTGACGGCGCAGCAGCGCGAGCGCCGGGCTGGCGGGAACGACCGTGCGCAGGCTGGTCGGCCGCATCACCAGCAGCACCAGCGCGGCGCTCTCCAGCACCGGCCATGGACTGTTGACGCTCAGTCGGCCGCAGTCGGCGATCACGTCGTAGCTGGGTTCCGCCTGATCGAGGTCATTGAACAGCCTTGCCAGGTGCGGCCACGTCGAGCGGAGGGCGGCGGCCTGAGCCAGGTCGGTCAGTCCCGGCAGCACAAGCCGCTGCCGGTGCGGTGCGTCCAGGTCGATCAGCTGACCCCAGAACGCTTCCTCCAGTTGGCCGTGTAGGTCGGCCTTCGCGACCTGCATCAGCCCGTGGTCGCCGGGGATGTCGAGTGTGCCGAGGTAGCCGTTGAGGATGTCCCCGCCAGCGGGATCGCACTCCGCGAGCAGGACACGCCCGGACCACGTCAGTGTGCAGGCCAGGGCGGCGGTGCTCGCGCCCGGCGAGAGCTTGGCCGAGACAATCGCGATGACGGCCATGGCTCACCCCTCGCCCAGCACGATGACCAAGCGGTCGCTGGCAGCCAACGCGGCGACGACGGCGGCGTCGCGGGTGGACACCGCGATGTTCACCTGTAGCGTGCCTTCCCTGGCGGCCCTGCGGACGTCGACAACCGTGCCGGCGAACGTCTGCGGAGGTCCGGTCGGTGCGCTGTTGGGTTGCACGGCGCTGGCGTTCGGGGTGGCGACCAGTGTGACCTTGGAGCCGGGCTTGATCCGGCCGGCTGGCAGGCGGTCCTCGGCCAACCCGAGGCCGACGAGGCTCTGGCCGGGCTCCGGGATTGGCGTATCGGTCAGTTGCGCGTCGGTCAGCAGCGTGCCGGGTACCAGCTCGACGGCCGCGTGCCGGCCGATCACGCGGTTGATGTCTGTGGCGGGAATGGGTCGCAGCCCGGGATCGGCGGTGATCCGCGCGGTGGTCACGTCGGCCGAGGTCAAGGTGGCGCCGATTGCGACGGGTCGCGCCACAGCCAGGTACGCCTTGGTCGTACCGACGAGTGTCACGGCGTAGGCGGCGACCAGACCGCCGACCGCGACCAGCGCCACCGCGAGGGCGACCAGCCCGGGGCGCCAGCGCCGCTGCGGCGCTCGCCGAGGAACCGGGATCGGTGCGGTGGTACTGGCCGGCCGGGTTGGCGCGACGGTGCTCATCTCGTCACCACCTGCAGTTCATCGATCTCGATCGTGGTGCTGGACGTCCGCGTCACGTCCACCGCGCCGCTCTCCCCTCCGCCGGCCCAGGTCACGTGCCAGTAGGTGGTGGCGGTCACGGTGTACCGGGGGTTACTGGGGCGGGCGTAGCCGGTGTCGAACCCACACGTCGGCGACGGCGCGCGGCCGTACTCGGGCTTGTACGGAGTGCCGGGGCTGGTGCACGTGATCGTGTGCGCAGGGCTGGTGGGAGTGGCGTCACCCATGTCCCAGACGATCTTCTGCGCGCGGGCGGTTGCCGTAACCGACAGGCCGGGAACGCTGGCCGTGGCGCTGATCGGGCCCCAGGTCTCCGGCGCGACGGCGGTCCACATCCATACCGGAAGTCCCACGAGCCCCGAGCCGTTCTGATCGGGTGCGATCCCGATCGCCGGACCGCGGATGGGCAACTGGTTAATGGCCCGAGCAGCCAGAACCGCAGGCGAGGGCGGCCCACCGAAGCCCGGTGGCGGAGTTGGGAAGAACAGCGATCCGATCAACATGTAGCAGTTGCAACCACCGGCAGGCCCGGGACCGCAGCGAACCTCGTAGTTGCCCGGACGGCCGAGGAGTGCGTTGACCTGGTCGTCGGCTTTGTAGTAGCAGCCGTCGAGGGAGTTGTACCAGCCTCGTTCGGGGTCATAGCACGGTACGGGAAGCTCGTCCCGGTAGCGGCAAGTGGCATTCGCCCCGCCACCACCGCCGTTTCCGCCGCCGCCTCCGCCGCCGGGTCCACCTGGGCTACCAGGACTGGTCACGACGACGTAGCAGGCACCGCCGCTGGGCGGGCACACCACGTAGTCGGCGTACGCCGGCGACGACAGGCCCACGATGGCGACGGTGCCAACCATCGTGGTGGCGAGCACCACTGTTCCGATTGATCTCAACATGACGTCTTCCTGTCCGCGGTGGTCTGCCGGATGAGCCAGCGGCCGTCATCGGTGAGGACTGCCTGAGCCGTGACGACGAACCGTTGTGCCTGACCCGGCGCTTCCGCGGGCTTGCCCGTGTCCTTGTGGACGGTGTGCCAGTTGGTGATGTCCAGACAGTCCTTGATCTCTACGCTCTGGGGGCGGGCCGTGAGGTTGACCGACGTGACCCGCGGGCTCCAGGCCGGCCGGCCTGTGGTCACCAGGCCCTGCCGGTTCATCTGGAACAGGTCGTACTTGAGTTGCGCAAGGGCGGGGTCGATGGCGTACTTGGCCAGATCTGGGCTGTTGGCGTCCGCGGTCGCCGATGCGGCGACGTACGCCTCCCGGAAGCCGTTGTACGCGGCCAGCGCCTTGTCAGATGCTTCCTGTTCAGGCGACTTGCTCGTCGCGGCCGGCGCCGCGGTGGCCGAATTCGTCGAACCAGGCTCCGCCGTCGAACCGTTGCCCCGCGTCCGCCATACCGCGATCCCGACCACGGCTGCGACAAGCACGAGTACCGTAATCGCGATGACGATCAGGATGCGGCCCCTGCGGGTCGACTGGCGTGGCTCGGACACTGGAGTCCTCCTCTAGCTGGGCGGGAACCCCTGGACGACGTTCGCGCGCCGCGAATGTGGACGGCGCACTCGGCCAACACGGAGCCCTACCGCTGCCGCATTCGGCGGCTGGCGGAAGCTCCGGCTGGCTCGAAGGAACACATGTCGTCCGGGAGCGCGTTATCGAGCCACAGTAGTCAAGCTCGGTACGCGCGACACAAGATCGACAATTGCCGATCCCGGCCAGCCTTCAGTGGGCCACGCGGCGCCTGCCTCGTGAGGTACCAGCGACGCCCCCGCCGCAGCGGTCGACACACCGCGTCGGCGCCTAGTATTTCTTCAAATGGCGCGATAGGTACGGATGAAGCAATCCAACGGCCAAGGCAATCTCGTGCGTCCGGTACCGCATCCCCTCACCTCCCCAAACATGGCGCATACAAGACCGTCTTACTTTCGCCCAACATCGGACCAGCGCGCCACGTACCGGTGATGCGCACCGACAGCGCGTACCTACAGCGCGTACCTCGGGTACGTACCGATCAGCCGCAACACGATGCGACTTGAGAGCGTCCGACCGATCGGACCAAACTGAAGGCCGGAGTCGACGGCAAGCCCGCCACGCATGCGCCCGCGAATGTCACGTGGTGGGCCACCGGGGGAAGGGTGGCCATGGGTCGCTTACGACAATTCGATGAATTCGCCCGCGCCGTCGATCTGTTAGCCACTCCGCTAGCCGTCCGAGTGCTCTACGGCCTTGGTCACGGGGGCAGCGTGCACGACGCAGTCCCGGAGGGTACCGACATCGCGCAGGTTGAAGCGGCAGTGCAGCGCCTGGTCGAGTTCGGCGTTGTGCAGTATGGAGCCGATGGTCTCGCGCCCCCCGAATCGGTGCATGCCGTGCTCACCCCGAAGGGCCGCCGGGTGCTACACGCCCTAGAATCCTCGGAACAACAAGATCGCTAGGTAAGTATCTGAACGCGGGGTGCTCGCTTCCACAGACCCGGTTCATCGGCTCAACCAAGGCCGATCTCATTTCGTTGACGCGAACTATCCTGAACCGTCACTAATCCCCACATAAGACCTGGTCAGCTCGCACATTTGTCTTGACACTGCGCGCATTACTTGGTTGGAGTGGGTTGGGGCAGCGTCAAATACTCGGCACCAGTCCGAGGGACGGGGGTGTCGAGCCACCGGCACGGGGGCGGGTGACGTGTGTGGATCTTACGTTCATCGAGGAGATCGAGGAACTGTTCAAGCACCGCTGGGCGCCCTATATCTTGCTTTGCCTGGTCGGTGGCCCGCAACGGTACACCGCAATCTCCCAAACGATCAATCGGCAGATCACCGACCACCTGTCCGAGAGCGTGCTTTCCCGTACTCTCGAACAATTGGAGACGGCCGGACTGGCACGATCAATCTCGGGAGCCCGCTCCGGTCGGGGACGTCGCCGCGGTCCGTGGGTCCTCACGCCAGCAGCTCAACCGATTGTCGCCAAGCTCCAGCGGCTCCAGCGCGCACTCGCCGACGATGCCGAGCGCCGGGCCGAGCCCGAGCAGCACTGAGGTCCCTCTACCGATGACCGGGACTGACGACACCAGGACGAAGCAGGCGGACCACCACGATAGGGGCGTCCGGAGGTGGCTCTGGCGGACGGCACTCAGCGCGGCGTTTGTCACACCGCTGTTGCGCTGGATGGTGCTGCTGCACGCTGTCCCCGCAGAGCAGCCGTGGCGACGTGCATGCCCCACCTGCGCGACGCCAATTGGCCTTGGTCGACACGCTACGACCGGGCCGCTCGCTCCGACCGCCCGGTGTGGCACGTGCGGTACCCGGATCGGCCCGCCTCCGTATGTCGTGGAAATCGCGACGGTGACGGTCGGAGCGAGCCTGGTCATTGCCGGCCTTCGAAGCTGGGAACTGGCGGCCTACGCATGGTGGGCGGCCTTCGCACTGGTGCTTTCCGTCATCGACATCGTGGTGCATCGGCTACCGGACCGGCTGGTGCTGGCCTGCGCGACCGGCTTCTTTCTTCTGCTGGCCCCAATGGCGTTCACGGGTCACCAGGACGCGTGGCTGCGAGCCGTAACCGCCGGCTGCGCCTTTGCGCTGGTGTTGGGGCTCGCGGCCGTACTTCCCGGCACCGGCTTGGGTTTGGGCGACGCCAAGTTCGCCAGCGCGGCTGGGGCCGCCGCCGGCTGGGTGAGCTGGTTCGCGGTGGTGGCGGTCGCGTTTGTCTCGTTCGTGGCGTTGGCCGTGCTGGGCCTGGTGCTGATAGCGGTTCGGCGGGCGCGGTGGTCCAGCCACCTTGCATACGGTCCGTTTCTGGCCGGCGCCACAGTGGTCGTGATAGTGGCACTGGCTGTGTAGGGTCTCGTGAGATCCATGACCTATTTTCAGCACCGGTGACACCTGGAGGGTTATTCACGGCGCCGAAATTTGATCGGTGATTCGGCGTGTTCTGAAAGGGTGACGGTCCGCTTCTTCGGAAGAATTGGGTTACCACACTCAATTCAAAGAAACGGACCGTCGCGTGTATCATACCACCGGGTT
>WNFU01002878.1_pt1 | contig 42655 bp, 41 predicted proteins | sample 5400121 | NCBI WGS metagenome assembly WNFU01 (sample SAMN13153360, study PRJNA577476) | soil metagenome | isolation source: 100 cm soil or saprolite under grassland replicate 1 | place: USA:California | collected 2016-06-15
GACTGGGCCCGGCTCCCCTACGAGGTCCTCGAACGCATCTCCAGCCGCGTCATCGCCGAGGTCCCCGGCGTCAACCGCGTGGTCTACGACGTGAGCTCGAAGCCCCCCGCCACCATCGAGTGGGAGTAGCCCCGCCGCGGGCGTCCGGATCTACGACGCGTTCGAGACCGTCACCGTGACCGGCCGCGACCACGCGGCGTTCCCGGCGGATCCGTAGGGGTCCAGGTAGGCGTGCACCCGCACCTGAACGGGCCCGTTCCCGAACTGCGAGGTGTTCCACGTCCGGTGGAACCCGTCGCCGGGGGTCGAGTCGGTCCCCAGGGACAGCCCGTTGGCGAAGAACTCGACCGCGGTGACCTGTTGGCCTGCGGGCTTCGTCACCGTCGCGGTGACGCTGACCGAGCCGGAGACGTGGTCGCCTCCGTCCGGCGACGTGACCGTCGCCAAGAGTCCCGGCGGGTTCGCCACCACGATCGGCGTCCCACCGGCCCCGACGCTCTCGATGTCGTCGAACGTGTCGTCGTTGCTGAAATCGGCGATCGCCGAGATCACGTGGGTGCCGTTGCCGACGCTGAGGGAGTCCCACCCGGGGTCGTCCCCGAAGTCCGACAGCTCCCATGGGGCCGAGTCCGCCTCCCCGGCCCACACGTCGTCGACGAAGAAGGTCACGTGGTCGGCGTGACGGCCCGGCCCGGGCTGTGGGTTCGCCCGGACGGTGACCCTGCCGTCGACCGGATCCTGGAGGGTGGAGGTGTCGATCTCCACCGCGTCGTCCACGCCGTGGAGCACGTTGAACCGGAGCTCGTTGAAGGGGGCGAGCTCCGTCATGCCGCCGGTGTCCGTGGCGGTCACCCGCACGCCGACGCCGCCGGAGAACCCGTTCGGCGGATTCCACGTGACCACGTACGGCGCGTCGTTCACCACGATCGGGTCGACGTTCGGGATGGGCTGCCCGGCGTGAAGGAGCCGGAACGTGACGTGGTCGATCTCCAGCCCCGGCCACGCGTCGGCCACCGCGAACAGCGTGACCGGCCCCTCGATGTCCAGCTGGAGATTCGAGGAGGGGAACACCGCTGTGGCCCGGGGATCGTTCGACACCAGGGTCTTGGGCTCGCTCGTCCGGGAGACCCCGTCCGTTTGGGTGACCTTGGCCATGATGGGGAACTGGGATCCCGGGAACTGGACGTTCGCCATGCCGCCGAACGGCGACGAGGTGTCGGTGGCCGCCAGCACCCCGTTCACGAACAGCTGCACGTTCTTGATGGGCTTCGCGGCGTGCACCGTGGCCGACCACGACACGTGCTTCCCCACCGTGTCGAACCAGTGCGGCGCGACCAGCTGGATGGTGGGGTTGTTCACGGTGACCGTGATCGACTTCGCGGTGCCGCGGATGCCGAAGCGATCCTCGGCCACCGCCCCGATCGTGAGCTTGGTGCCGTTCGGGTAGCCGCCCTTCTCCGGCAGGGTCTGGATCGTGATCGAGTAGGGCGCCACGTAGTCGACCGTCTTGCGCCCGTCCACCGTGAACGTGACCGACCCGATGGGCGCCAGCGCCGCCTGCGCGGACGCGGGGATCGTCACCGTGCCGTCGATGACCGCACCGGGGCTCTTCAGGGCTACCTTCGGCTTCGGGAGGGGCTGGAACTTCGACGGCCCGCCGGTGGCCTGGAAGACGTTGCGGGCGGTGTCCCAGTGGGTGGCCAGATACGAGCCTGCCTTCGGGCTGGTGTTGAAGTAGTCGTTGTCGTTGCAGTCCAGCAGCTCGGGGACCGTGACCGGACACACCTTGCGCATGGCATGGTGGCCGTCGTCGTTGTAGCACATGACGTCCGACTCGTCCGTGCAGTGGTGGCCGGGGGTGTGGTTCGGAGCGGAGAGCTGGACCGCGCCCATGGTGTGGAACAGCTCGTGGATCGCGATCTCGCCCATGGCGAACGGGTCGAACAACGCATCGGCGCAGCCCGTGACCACCAGGGTGTTGAAGTCGCCGTGGTTGTGGATGTTCGTGGAGGACGCGCGGTCGTCGTCGTACAGCTCGCCGACGCCCTGGCACCCCGCCGGGATGGGGGAGGTCGCGGTCTCCAGGAAGGTCAGGCCCTTCTCGGACTTGCCCATGAGGTGGGCCTGCTCGAGCTTGATCCGCAGGTACGTCGGGTCGAACGCCTCGAACGTCCACTTCTGCGCGACGCGGAAGGGCGTGATCACCAGGCGGCAGTTGCTCATGGCCCATCGGAGGTGGCGGACCCCGCCGGTCTGGTCGGCCGAGACGTTCAGGATGCGGTCGGCCACCGCGACGGCGTGCAGGATGGCGCCCCGCCGGCCCTGATCGCCGGTCGCATCCAGGAGGTTCTTCTCGAAATAGCCGTAGAAGACGTGCACCCTGGGGCCGGAGGAGTAGCAGGGGATGCCCGGGAGGTCGTCGAACTGGGGGAGGGCCGTCGCCCGGGTCGCCGACGACACGCCCGGATGGCCGCTCGCGTCCGGGGTCCAGGTGTCGAGCCCGTGCAGGCACCGCTGCCCGTGAGCCCCCGCGAACCGGGACTGCAGGAGGCCCGCGCAGGCCCCCGTGCCCGGCCGCAGGCGCGACAGGACCTCGTGCCGGGTCTGGGCCGCGCCCGCCTCGAGGCGGGCCAGGGCCCGCGACCGGGGTGATGCCTCAGCCTGACGGGAGGGCGCTCGGGACGTCCGCTCGTGCGCCGACGCCGGCGACGGCAATGCGAGCACGGCCACAGCCGCAGCGAGTGTGACCATCCGGAACCAACCTGGACGTGACCCGACCGCTCGACCTTCCAACAGATGCCCTCCCCCTCTGTGCCCCCTCAAGTGGACGCCATTGTGCCAGTCCGGGAGGGAATGAGGAAGGGGGGCGCAGGAGATTGAGACGCCTGACACCGGGATGAGACCCCGGGCCAGCGACGGGCCCGGATCGCCGTGGTTCGCCTACGGCTTGGAGGACTTGGTGACCTTGGGCTTGTGGCCCCCCCCGCCGCCACCCTTGCCCTTGTCGATCTTCATGTGGACGGGGAACCCGGCGAGGAACAGGAGCAGCATGATCACCAGGACCGCGGCGATGACGACGATGGCCAGGCGGTACAGCCGGTCCACCAGCGATCCCCCGATCGAGCCGGAGGTGCGCGCGGTGGTCGGGGCATACGTGGGCTGAGGCTCCGTGGGCGCGTGCTCGGGAGTGGTCGACATGCGGTCACCGTATCCGAGTCTCGGCGAGCCCGCAGGCGGGGTGCGGGCGTCCGGTGGTCAGGCCGCGCGGCGCCTGGCTTCGCGACGCTCCTCGCTCGCGGAACCGGCCATCCTCGGCCGGCGGGAGCTCTGACGGAGGTCGTACAGCCCCACCGCGATTCCGGCGGCGACGGCGAGTCCGACCATGAGGATCAAGACGAGGACACTCACAGCGCGCGGTGCCACGGGACCCCTCCTTCCGATTGCGGGCAAGCGGGCAGTTGCTTTCGTATACCCCGCGGGCGCCCCGGAAACACTTCCGCCCGCGAATCTCCCCCGCCTGGGCCGCCCGTGCCCGGCCGCCAGCCCGGCCGTGGTGACGGGGCGAAGCCTGGAATCGGGGCGGGCACTCGAATCCCCGCCCGGCGACCGATCCCGACGAACTGAGGGCGCGTGCCGGCTGAGGGGGGCGAGCCCGGGAGGGCCGTGATAGCGTTCGCCCCGGGCTTGCGGTCGAGTGAGAAAGCAGCCATGAGTGACGCGGAGCAGCGGGAGTCGACGCCCGCGACGGCGCGCTCCACGGCCGGGGGCGGCTGGGGGATGCCCGTCCTCAAGGCGGTCGTCATGCTGGTCGTGTCCGTGGTCGTTCTCGTCGCCGCTCCCGATCGACTGATCGCGTTCCTCGCTCCACGCGTCACCCCCACCGCCCGTGACGCCCTGATCGTCGTGTGGATGACCGTGTGGTTCGCCGCCCTGTGCTGGCTGTTCGTCGTGCTGCAGCGGAGCCGGCGGTGAGTCCCGGGTTCAGCGCTCGAACCGTCGGGGCCGACTGGCTCGACCAGAACGTCCCGTGCACCCAGGCCTGTCCGGTGCTCACCCGGGCCGGGCGCTACGTCAGCGCCATCGCGGCCGGCGACGACCGGACGGCCTACCTGACGGCGAGGATGCCGAACCCCTTCGCATCCATCTGCGGCCGGGTGTGCGCGGCGCCGTGCGAGCTGGCCTGCCGCAGGGGCGTGATCGACGAGCCCATCGCCATCCGGGCGCTCAAGCGGTTCGCCTGCGAGCGTGGTGGGGTGGAGAGCGAGCACGCCACCCGGTGGTGGCGGGAGGCCGTCGACTCCCGGCCCTCCCGCGAGGAACGGGTGGCCATCGTCGGGGCGGGCCCCGCCGGCCTGGCCTGCGCGCACGACCTGGCCGCCTACGGCTACCACCCTGTCGTGTTCGAGGGCCAGGACCGGCCCGGCGGAATGATGGTGCTCGGGATCCCGACCTACCGCCTCCGCCGTGACCTCCTGGACCGGGAGATCCGGGCCATCCTGGACCTGGGGGTGGAGCTCCGGACCGGGGTCCGCCTGGGACGCGACCTCTCGCTGGGCGATCTGAGGGGCCAGGGGTTCGCGGCCACGTTCCTCGGCGTGGGGGCCATGCAGAGCCGTGACCTGCGGATCCCCGGCGTCGAGCTCGACGGTGTGCTGCGGGCGGTGGAGTTCCTGATCAACGCCAACCTCGGGTACCAGGTCGAGCTGGGGGACAGGGTGGTCGTGATCGGCGGGGGGAACGTCGCCCTCGACGCCGCCCGGACCGCCCTGCGGGCCCTCACCACGGAGCCAGCGGCACCGGCGGGCCCCTCGCCGGCCTCCCAGGACGGGGTGCAGGCCGCCGCGACCGCCGCCCTCGACGCCGCCAGGGCCGCGGTCCGCATGGGAGCTCGCGAGGTCCTCGTGGTCGCCCTGGAGTCGCGCGCCGAGATGCCGGCCACGGACTTCGAGATCCGCGAGGCCGAGGAGGATGGCATCCGGATCCTCCACCGGCTCGGGCCGAAGCGGATCCTGGGCGACGGCACGGTCACTGGGCTCGAGACGCTGGACGTGACGTCGGTGTTCGACCCGGACGGCCGGTTCAATCCCCGGTTCGCCGACGGCACCGAGTCGGTGATCCCATGCGACTCGGTCATCCTGGCCATCGGGCAGGCACCGGACCTGTCGTGGCTCTCCCCGGACGACGCGGTGGCGGTCGGGCCGCGAGGGACCATCGAGGTCGACCGGGACACCCTCGCCACGTCGGCCGGGGGCATCTTCGCCGGGGGCGACGTCGCCTTTGGGCCGCGCAACCTGATCGACGCCATCGGGGACGGCCGGCGCGCGGCCGCCTCGATCCACCGGATGCTGGGCGGCGGCGAGCAACCGGCCCACCGGTTCCGGCGGGAGCTGCCGGTGATCGCGCTGCAGCGGCCCGTCCTCGACTACGACGCGGTGCCCCGCCAGCCCGTCCCCTCGGCACCGTCGGACCGCCGGATCGGCGTCGCGGAGATCGAGCTGGGCTACACGGCGGAGCAGGCCCGACGCGAGGCCGCGCGGTGTCTCCAGTGCTTCCTGAACATCTGGCTGGAGCCGGATCTCTGCATCCTGTGCGGCGGCTGCGTGGACATCTGCCCGGAGGGCTGCATCCGCATCACCCCCGTGGAGGAGATCGACTCGCTCGACGCGCCGGTGCCGTCGAGCGCGCTGATCATCCAGGAGGACCGGTGCATCCGGTGCAACCTGTGCGTGGAGCGCTGCCCCACCGGGGCGCTCTCCATGGTGGGGTGGGAAGAGGGTCACGACGGGCCGCACGACACCCTGGCGGCGATCGGGGCGGGGACGTCGTGAGCGCCGAGAGGAACGGACCGGACCCCTCCAGGAGGAGCGCCCTCCTCGATGCGATCCTGCACCCCGGGCGGCGGTACCGGCAGAGCGAGCTCTACCGGTCCGTGGTGCGGCATCCGGCCCCGGACACGCCCCGCGGGCGCGCCATGACCTCCTTCCACAACTTCTTCCTCCACGTATACCCGGTGAAGGTCTCGCGGAGGACGCTGTCGTTCCGCTCGACGTACCGGCTGGGATTCATCGCAACGGTGCTGTTCTTCGTGCTGTTCGTCTCGGGGATGTACCTGATGTTCTTCTACGTGCCCTCCGTCACCGAGGCGTACCTGAACATGCACGCGCTCTCCACCTCGGTGGCCTTCGGCCAGCTCGTCCGGAACGTGCACCGGTGGTCGGGACACCTCATGGTGCTCGTCGTCTTCCTTCACCTGGTCCGGGTGTTCTACTCGGGCGCCTACCGCCGCCCCCGGCAGTTCAACTGGGTCATCGGCGTGGGGCTGCTGCTGTGCACCCTGGCGCTGTCGTTCACCGGCTACCTGCTGCCCTGGGACCAGCTGGCGTACTGGGCGGTCACGGTGGGCACGAACGTCGCCGGATACACACCGCTCCTCGGGGACCAGGTCCGCCACCTGTTCCTGGGCGGCCAGGACGTGACCGGGGCCACGCTGCTCCGCTTCTACGTCCTGCACGTCTACCTGGTGCCGGGCCTCCTGGTCCTCCTGCTCGGCGTCCACATCTGGCGCGTCCGCAAGGATGGCTTCGCGTCCGACGATCCGCCCGGGGGGATGGAGGAACCGAAGGCGAAGGCGGAGGAGAAGGAGCTTGCCCATGTCGAAGGCTGAGGAGGAGCCCCGATACCGCCTGTTGGGCGTCATGCCCCGCGAGATCGAGGGCCGTCCCAAGCAGGAGCCGGAGGACACCGTGTTCACCTGGCCGCACTTCCTGGTCCGGCACGCGGTGGTGGCGGGGGCCACGGTTGGGGTGGTGTTCCTGTTGTCGATCCTGTTCAACGCGCCGCTGAAGGACATGGCCAACCCCAACCTCACCCCGCCCGTCGCGAAGGCGCCCTGGTACTTCGACGGGCTCCAGGAGCTCCTGGCCCACTTCCACCCGATGGTGGCGGGGGTCCTGGCCCCGACCGCGCTGGTCGCCTTCCTTGTCGCGGTGCCGTACCTGGACCGTTCGCGCGGCCGGCGGCTGCGAGACCGGTCCTTCGTCGTGGTCGTCGTCACGGTCGTCCTGGCGGCGGCAGTCATCCTGACCCTGATCGGCACGCTGTTCCGGGGGCCCGAATGGACCTGGGTGTGGCCGTGGGACCACCTCTACCTGGAGCTCTGACATGACGGACGCGAACGCCGATCCGGACGAGGCCAGCGGCATTCGGCGCAACGAGCCCGGGGACGCCGGTCGTCGCAAGTTCCTCGAGTACTCCTGGAAAGTGCTCGCCGCGGGGCTCGTGGTCGACGGGGCGTGGACGTCCTACGACCTCCTCAAGCCCTCGGCCGCCGCAGGGTTCGGGGGCATCGTGGACGCCGGTTCGGTGTCGGACTATTCGGAGGGCACGGTCCGGTATTTCCCGACGGGCCGGTTCTACGTGACGGCTGCCGACGGTGCGCTCGTCGCGCTGTTCCAGAAGTGCCCCCACCTGGGGTGTCGCGTCCCGTTCTGCGACAGCTCCGGGAGATTCGAATGCCCCTGCCACGGGAGCGTCTACAACGTTCGGGGCGAGTACGTGCAGGGACCCGCCCCCCGTGGGATGGACCGGTTCCTGATCAAGGTCCAGGGGGACAAGGTGCTCGTCGACACCGGGCATCTCGCCGAGGGGCCCGCCCGCGGCGTCTCCTCGATCCCCAGCGATGCGAAGGGCCCATCCTGCCTCGGGGAGTCTGGGGGCCAGGCATCTGGCGGTGGGATGAGCGCGGCCGAGCCTCCCGAGGGGACGTCCGGATGAGTTCGGCCGGCGCCGGACCATTCCACGAGGACGCGAAGCTCCGGAGGAGCCTGGGGCACTGGCAGTGGGCCGGGCTCGTCGTGTTCCTCCTGCTCGTCGCCTCGTTCCCCCTGTACAAGGCGGTCGAGTCCGGACGCCGGGACGATGCCCTCGCAGCCCGGCAGACCGCTTTGGTGACCACCGGCCACCGGCTGTGGAACCTCGACTGCTCGTCCTGTCACGGTGACAGTGGCCAGGGCGTGGACGCGCCGGCGCTCAACTCCAAGCAGTTCCTGGAGAGCGTCTCGGACGACCAGATGCACCACATCGTCCAGTCGGGCGTCCCGGGGACGGAGATGCCGGCGTGGTGGGACGAGTTCGGCGGCCCCCTCACCGACGACGAGATCGCCGCGCTCGTGGCGTACGTCCGTTCCTGGGAGAAGACCGCGCCCAGTCGACCGAACTGGCGCAACCCCGGCGGGCACATGTAGGGGGAGCGCCCATCACGTCACCGTGAAGTCCTGGTGCATCCCCATCCGGTAGTGCCCGGGGAGGTTGCACACCACGGCGTAGTGCCCGGGGGCCAGGTCGATGTTCAGGGTCGCGGTGGTCCCGGCCTTCATGTCCCCGGTCTCCCCCACGTTGGTGACCCCGGGGCCCTCCTCGTCGATGCGGTCCTTCTCCCCCTCGAACGACACGATGGGGAGGTCCCCCGCCGGGGTGTCGGTGCGCAGGACCACGAACTCGTGGGTCCTCGACCCCTCGTTGGTCACCGCGAAGGTCACCGGACCCTCCGCCGCGGTGGCCGAGGACAGGTGGATGTACATCTCGTTCGGGGAGGTCTCCCCGAGGCCCACGGTCACGGCGCCCGGTGCGGCGGACGGAGGCGCGGACGGAGCGGCGGACGGAGACGGGCTGGGCAAGGGAGCGAGCGTCGTCGGCCCTCCCTGTCCGGACGAGTTGCACGCCGGGAGGAACATGGCAAGGCCGGCGAGCGCGAAAAGCGCCGTTCGTGACGTGCGGTGGCCCCAGGGCCCGAGCGAACGTTCCGTGGATGCGGTCATCGAGCCTCCAAGAGACGGATGTGGCAACTGTACGCGCCTCGGCCCGGGTGGTACGGGTCGTTCGGCACATCCCACCAGGTCCCTTCGGACCTATGCCGGACGGGACGACGCTCGCCGGGGAACGACGGAGGCCACCCGTAGAATCGAGGCGTGCCACCGACGTCCCCCCGCCCAAAGACCCGCCCCGAGGCACCCGTGGCCGAGGCGCAGGATGGGCTCTCCCCCCTGCTCGAGCCCCTGAACCCGATCCAGCGGGAGGCCGTGCTGCACACGGAGGGGCCGGTCCTGATCGTTGCCGGCGCCGGCTCGGGCAAGACCCGGGCCCTCACGCACCGCGTGGCCTACCTCATCCGGGAGCGGGACGTCTCGCCGTACGCGATCCTCGCGATCACCTTCACGAACAAGGCCGCCCGGGAGATGGTCGAACGGGTGGAGGGGCTCCTGGGGACCCGGATCGCGAAGGGCATGTGGATCCTCACGTTCCACTCGTCCTGCGCCCGGATCCTCCGGCGCGAGCACAACCATCTGGGGCTCCCCAGCACGTTCAGCATCTACGACGAGGGCGACACGGAACGGGTGCTGACGCTCGTCCTGCGGGACCTCCAGCTGGACCCGAAGCGGTGGCCCCCCCGGGCCATGGCCTCGGCCATCGGCAAGGCCAAGGACCACCTGCTGTCGCCGTCGCAGCTCATGGAGCAGGCCGGGAACTTCTACGAGCGTCAGGTGGCCGAGGTGTACGCGGGCTACGACCGCCGGGTCCGGGCGGCCGGCGCACTCGACTTCGACGACCTCATCTCGGAGACCGCCCGGCTGTTCCGGGACCACCCCGAGGTCCTGGAGCACTACCAGGAGCGGTTCCGGTACATCCTCATCGACGAGTACCAGGACACGAACCGGGCCCAGTACCACCTGGTGAACCTGCTCGCGGCGAAGTACCGGAACATCTGCGTGGTCGGCGACGCCGACCAGGGCGTGTACTCCTGGCGGGGCGCCACCATCCAGAACCTCCTCGACTTCGAGCGCGACTACCCCGACGCCGCGGTGTTCCTGATGGAGCAGAACTACCGCTCCACCCAGAACATCCTGGCCGTGGCGAACGCCCTCATCGAGCACAACGTCCAGCGCAAGCCGAAGTCGCTGTGGACGGAGGGGGCGAACGGGGAGCTGACCGTGCGGTTCCGGGCGGACTCCGAGCACGACGAGGCCGCGTTCGTGGCCCAGGAGATCGAACGCCTGGTGGAGGCGGAGGGGTACCGGTATCGGGACGTCGCGGTGTTCTACCGGACGAACGCCCAGAGCCGGGTCCTCGAGGACATCTTCATGCGGGGGGGCCTGCCGTACCGCGTGGTGGGCGGCGTCCGGTTCTACGAGCGCAGGGAGATCAAGGACATCCTGGCCTACCTCCGGCTGCTGGTGAACCCGCAGGACCTGGTCAGCGCCCGGCGGGTCATCAACACGCCGAAGCGGGGGATCGGCGACGCCACGGTGGCGGCCGTCGAGGAGTTCTCCCGGGACGAGGGGATCCCGTTCCTGGAGGCGTGCCGGCGGGTGGACGAGATCTCGGTCCTGGCGGCCCGGGCCAAGGGCGCGGTGCGCGGGTTCGTCGAAGTCATCGACCGCCTCCAGGCGCTGGTCCAGGGCGGCATCACCCCGTCGCAGCTGGTGGAGGCGACGGCCCGGGAGTCCGGGTACCTCGCGGAGCTGGAGGCCGAACGGACCGTGGATGCCCAGGGCCGGATCGAGAACATCCAGGAGCTGTCCGGCGTGGCCACCGAGTTCGAGGGCCGGGGCGGGGAGACCGTGGCGGACTTCCTGGAGCAGGTGGCGCTGGTCTCCGACGTCGACCAGTACGACGAGGACGCGTCCACGGTCACGCTCATGACCCTGCACATCGCCAAGGGGCTGGAGTTCCCGGTGGTGTTCATCGTGGGGATGGAGGACGGCGTGTTCCCGCACTACCGGTCGATGACCGACTCGGCGCAGCTGGAGGAGGAGCGCCGCCTGGCCTACGTGGGGATCACCCGGGCCAGGGAGCGGCTGTACCTCACACACGCCTGGAGCCGGTCGCTGTTCGGATCGCTCTCGTACAACCCGCCGTCCCGGTTCCTGTCGGAGATCCCCCGGGACCTCGTGCGCCAGCTGGAGCCCCGGACCGGCCGCCGGGAGGTCGTCTCCGAGGTCCGGGGGGGCCGTCCCCAGCCCGAGGTCCAGCCCGGCGACACCGTCCTGCACGACAAGTGGGGTGAGGGCGTCGTGATCAGCGTGAGCGGCACGGGATCGGACGCCCGGGCCACGGTGGCGTTCGAGGACGTCGGCGAGAAGCACCTCATGCTGGCGTTCGCCCCGCTGAAGAAGCTCTGAGGCCGCGGAAGCCCGCCAGGCCGAGGGGGCTTCGTTACACTCGGGCGGATGTCCACCGAGACCGGCGAGTCTCGTCCTCCCTTCGCCGAATCCCAGACCACAGAGGCTCCGGGCACGGTGGAGTCCGGCGCGCCCTCGCCCGGCGGCGGGGGGAACGGGAGGGGATCGCGGCACCGGGCCCTCCGGGCCAGTCGGCCGCGGTCCCGCCTGCGGCGCTGGCTGCTGATCGGCGGGGGCGTCTTCCTCGTGCTCCTCGCGGCGGCCACCGTCGACGCGTACCTCCAGGCCTACTCGGCCGTGAACGACCTCCGCGGGGTCGCGGACGGCCTGGCCGGCGCGCGCAACGCGCTCGGGAGGGGCGAGATGCCGAACGGCGACCCGTTCGGCAAGGCCCTCGACGCCACCGAGCGCATCCAGGCCGACCTGGCCCATGCCCGACCCACGTTCGGCTTCGTGGGGGCCATCCCGTTCCTGGGCCGGCCGGTGGTGGCGGTGCGCCAGCTGGCGGTGGCGTCGGAGGAGGAGGCGAAGGCCGCGGTGGGCGCGCGGGACCTCATCGACGACATGTCCGGCGGGGCGTTCTCGGCCACCGGCGGCGACTCTGGGCAGGGCGACCGGACGAAGTGCGCCGACGAGCCGACCAAGGAGGCCAAACAGGCCTGCAAGGAGGCCAGGGACAACGGCGGCTCCACCGAGCCCGGTGGTCCCGCGAGCCCGTTGTTCGCGAACGGCCGGTTCGACCTGGCGGCGCTGGAGTCGTTCCGCCCCCGGGTCCAGGAGGTGGTGGACCGCCTGCACGCGGCGGAGCGGGCAGTGGAGGCCGTCCCCACCGCTCCGTTCATCTCGAAGGCCACCGATCTGAAGCGGGACCTGCTGGCCGAGGTCCAGCAGGCCGAGCGGGTCGGCGACAGCGCGCTGCGGGGGATGGCGCTGCTCCCCGCCCTGTTCGGCGAGGACGGGCCCCGGCGGTACTTCGTGGCGTTCGGCGACCTCTCGTACATCCGCGGGGCCGGCGGCTCGACGCTGGCCTACGCCATCCTCACCGCCGACGACGGGGCCATCTCGATCTCGCAGTCCCAGCAGGTATTCCGGAACCTCGACGACCAGACGAACGTGCCGGTGGAGGTGCCGCCCGACAACTGGTACCTCACCGGACCAGATCCCCTGAAGGACCAGATCCGGCTGGGGAACGCGAACTACTCGCCCCACTTCCCGTCGTCGGCCGTGGTCATGGCCCGGATCTACGAGCAGCTCACCGGCGAGCACCTGGACGGGCTGATCCAGGTGGACGCGGTGGCCGTTGCCGACATGCTGAAGGCCACGGGGCCCCTCGAGGTGCCCCTGTGGGACGGCGAGATCAACTCGAACAACGCGGCCAAGATCGCGTACATCGACTCCCACATCCGGTACCAGCAGGGGCCGGAGCGCAAGGACCTCGCCGCGCAGATGGTGGCGGAGGCCTGGAGCCGGATCGCCGACCCCCGGGACGGGGCCCAGCTCCTGGCGTCGGTGATCCAGCTGGGGAACTCGCTCGCCGGCAAGCACCTCCAGGTGTGGTTCGCGGACCCGAACGAGCAGCGGGGGGCCGAGGAGCTCGGGTGGGCGGGCAACATCGAGCCGGCGGACGGCGACTACCTCTATCTGGCCGAGGACTCCCAGAGCACGGACGCCCTGGCCTTCTTCACGAAGACGACCGTGCAGCACCAGATCGCGATCCAGGACAACGGCGACCTGAAGGTCAGGACGGTGGTGAAGATGGGACTCAACGTGCCGCCCATCGACCGGGTCCGGCCCATCGTCTCGAAGCACGGCGACAACCGGAGCACGCTGTTCAACCTGTACATCGCGGCCGGCGCGACGCTCGACTACGTGGCCCGGGACACCGGGGTGGCCCACTTCCGCGTGCACCACGTGCTCCGGCACACCGAGGCCGGGAAGCAGGTGCTCTCGGCGTTGCTGGCGGCGCCCCCCGACGAGCCCACCGACCTCATCTTCGTGTACACCGTGCCGCACGGGATCATCGACGTGGACGGCCGCCGGGTGCTCCGGCTGACCATGCAGGTCCAGCCGAAGGTCATCCCGGACGAGCTGGTCCTGGAGGTCACGGCGCCGGAGGGGACCGGCTTCGGCGACCTCCCGAAGCCGTTCGTGGTGAAGGGGCGCACGGTCCATCTGACGAAGACCGCGGACCGCGACTTCTCGATCGAGATCCCGCTCTCGTAGTGGCCGCCGTCGACGGTCTCGCGTTCACGCCGGCGCTGGAGCAGGCCCGCCTGGTCCTGGAGGGCGAGGTCTCGCCGGTGGACCTGGTGGAGGCGTACGCGCGCCGGATCGAGGACCTGGACGGTCGAATCGGCGCCTACCTGACCCTCTGTCTGGGCCGGGCCCTCGAGGAGGCCCGGGCGGCGCAGGAGGCCGTGGCGCGCGGACCCGCGGGTCTCGGTCCGTTCCACGGCGTTCCCATCTCGATCAAGGACCTGTACGACACCGCGGGAGTCCGGACCACGTACGGCTCCGGCGCGTACGCCGACCACGTGCCGGTCGCGGACGAGGAGTCCGTCCGCCGGATCCGGGCGGCCGGGTTCCTGGTCATCGGCAAGACGAACACGCCGGAGTTCGGCAGCGTGCCGTGGACGGAGCCCCGGGCCTTCCATCCCTGCCGGAACCCGTGGAACCTCGAACGGACCCCCGGCGGCTCCTCGGGGGGCGCGGCGGCGGCCGTGGCGGCGGGCCTGTGCCCGGTGGCCCAGGCCAGCGACGGCGGTGGCTCGATCCGGATCCCCGCGTCCGTGTGCGGCGTGTTCGGCATCAAGCCGTCCCGGGGCCGGGTCACGGCCGCGCCCGGCCCGGCCCACATGCTGTCGCAGCGCGGGCCGATCGCCCGGACGGTGGCCGACGCCGCGGCCCTGCTGGACGTGATGGCGGGCCCCGCGCCGGGCGACCCGTGGTGGGCCGAGCCGCCGGCTCGTCCGTTCCTGGCCGAGGCCCGAGACGAACGGGACCCCGACCGGTTGCGGATCGCGTTCACCCCGAAGGCCATCGCGCCGGTGGACGTGGCGGCGGCGAACGTCGGGGCCGTGGAGGAGGCGGCGTCCCTGCTGGAGTCCCTCGGGCACGAGGTGAGGGAGGAGGCCCCGCCGGCCGGGGAGGACCTGCTGTACCGGTTCCCCGTGCTGTGGGCGGTGGCCATGGCCTCCCGCGAACCCCGCCCGGACCTCGATCTGGTGGAGCCGTTGAACCGTGAGCTCATCCGGATGGGCGACGCCACGACCGCTGCCGATTACCAGCGGACGTGGGCCGACATCCAGCGTTCGCTGCGGCCGGTGGGGGAGTTCTTCGAACGCGTCGACGTGCTGCTCTCGCCAACCGTGGCCACCGGGCCGCCCCTGATCGGCGAGTTCCGAAACGACGAACAGCCCCTCATGGAGCTCATCCGGGCCGGTTCGTTCACGCCGTTCACGAGCCTGTGGAACGTCACCGGCCAGCCGGCTGCCTCCGTGCCGTGGACACTCGATCCCGACGGCCTGCCGGTGGGCGTCCAGCTGATCGGACGGATGTTCGACGAGGCCACGCTGATCCGCGTCGCCGCGCAGGTCGAACGGGCCCGCCCCTGGATTGACCGCCGGCCCCCGATCGCCTGACACTTCGCCCCGCGATGGTGCGCGGGCGTCCGCGGTCGTCGGGGAGGAGACACCATGCGAACGGGAGAGGCGGGGAACGAGGCCCTCTCGCCGCTGTCGAGGGCGATCATCAGGGCGTCGGCGGTGGCGTTCGGGGCGCTCGGGGTGGTGCTGTTCGTGGCGCCGGCGTGGTCGGCCGAACGGTTCCCGTGGGGCGTCTCCGACTTCGTGGCCATGACCATCGGGGGGTGGTGCATCGGGAACGCCGTGCTGGCCTGGCAGGCCGCGCACATCTGGCGATGGCGCTCCGTGTACCCGAGCCTGATCTACCTGTGGGTGTTCGGCGTGCTCCAGGCCGGCGTCCTCGTGTGGTTCAAGGACAAGGTCGACCTGGGCGTGGCGCTGGCGTGGCCCTACGTCGGGACGCTCGCGCTGGCCGTTGTGGCCGCGGTCGTCGGCATCCGCGACCTGGTCCGCCTCCGGCCGTCCCGGGGCCCGGAGGGGATCCCCGCGCCGCGGTGGGTCCGGGGCCTGTGGGCCTTCTTCGCGCTGTTCGTGGGGTTCCTGGCGGTGGTCGCGGCGCTGGCGCCGAAGGGGGCGCTGAACGGGCGGGTGTTCCCCGAGCCGCTCACGCCGTTCACGTTGCGGGCGTTCGGCGCGTTCTACCTCTCACTGGTGCTCGGCACCGTGGCCCTCACCCGGGCCCGGACGATGGGCCCCACCACCACGTTCCTGTCCGGTGGCCAGGGCCTGATCGTGCCGACCACGGCGGCGGCGTTCGTGTACCTCGACCGCTTCCACGTCGGGGTCCACCACCTCCAGGCGCTGTACATCGCCGCGTACCTCGGGGCGTTCGTGGCCTCGATGCTCGTGTTGTGGTGGGAGCGGCGGGCCAGGCGGTCGAACCTGGCGCCGTCCGAACCGGAGGTCGCGCTCACGAGCTGACCGCGGCCGGCGCCGTCTTCTCCCGGGTTCGCTGCCGTGTCGGACCCACGGGGTACCTTCGTTCCGGGCCTCGCCCCCTCGGGCCTCGTCTTGTCGAACGCACGAGGAGGGGGAGACAATGCCCATCGATGAACGTTCAAGGCATCGGCTGTACCTTCGCCTGGAGGAGGTCCTCGGGCCAGAGGAGGCCACTGTCCTGATGGAGCACCTGCCGCCCGTGGGGTGGGCCGACGTCGCCACGAAGCACGACCTGCGAGAGCTGGAGGACCGGCTCACCACCCGCATGGAGGCTCTCGAGGACCGGTTGGGGCTGCGGATGGAGTCGCTCGAGCACCGGACGGATTCGAAGCTGGGTCAGCTCGAGGCGCGCATCCTTCGGACCACCGTCCTGGCGAACTCCGCGTCGATCCTCACGGTCGCCGGGATCGCCTTCGCCGCCGCGAAACTGCTCTAGGAACGCGGTGCCAGACCTTCGGCCGACTGGCCACGCATCGTATGCGTCCGGGGCCAGCGCCGCCCCCTTGGGTCGCCGCACCGCCGTGCTTGAGAGGCCTGGAACGGGGTAAGTTCGCGACGCTCCAGGGCACCACCCGCTTCGGCGCCCGCGACCGATGAGGGGGACTGTATGTCGAGGAAGCTCCTCGCCGCCGCCGCGGCGGCCTGGCTGCTCGTGTCCGCGAATCCCGCCGCCACGGCTCCGGCGCCGGCGACTGCTGCGGCGGCCACGAAGATCCCGTTCTCCATCGACCCGTACTACGAGGCCCGGGTCGAGAACTTCTACACGACGCAGTTCCCGTCGCGATGGACGAACCAGGTGTCGGGCACGGCGTGGCGGACGAGCCACGACGCCGCCGCGAACTGGATCCGGGACGAGTGGTCACGCCTGCTGAAGCCGTTCGCGTCGGAGGGCGCGTTCGCCGAGCTCCGGCCGTTCAACTTCACCGACCCCAATGGCGGCTCCGACAACCAGGACCCGTTCGGGATCGTCGGGCCGGAGTCGAACGTGATCGCGTTCGTGCCCGGCGCCGATCCGGTGCTGCGCAACCAGATCGTGATCATGGGCGGTCACTTCGACTGCGTGGACGTCGTGGTCGACGGCGGGCTCGACTGCGGGATGCAGATCCCGGTGGTCACGGCGGTGCTGGAGGGGCTGGCCCGGTACTGGCAGGCCAACGACCTCCGGCCCCGGCGGTCGCTCGCGCTGTTCGCCATCGACGGCGAGGAGCAGTGCCTGTGCGGCTCGGTGCACTACACGACGGTGGGCTCGCCGAACGCGCTGTTCGAGCACCTCGAGCTGCCGCCGCAGATGTCGGTCGTCGCGTACCACGACACCGACATGGTGGGCGCGAACTACCCCAACCGGATGTTCGGTCTGTCCTCGAACGACTTCATGCCGCTGAACGTCTTCTCGGCGCCGGCGGAGGAGAACCCCGAGCGCCTGCTGGGCCCGTTCGCGTCGTACTACGCCGCGATCGCCAACCCGGCGTTCCTGGCCAGGTTCCGGTTGTACCGCGAGGCCATGCTCCGCCAGCGGGACCGGTTCTTCGCCGACATGCACGCGAAGTATCCGACGTGGACGTACCGGGACGGCGTGACGAAGCCGCTGTTCACCGATGCGCAGAAGAAGTACATCAACATCGTCGACGACCCCCTGGACCGCTCGGACCACACGATCTTCATCGCGAACGGCATCCCGGCGGACATCAACATCGGGTTCAGCGACCCGTCCGCGGCCCCGCCGGGCTGGATGCCGTACCACCACCCCGGGGAGACCCAGGAGGAGGTCGAGTACTTCCGGAGCGGGCGGATGGCGCTGAACGCCGACACGCTGCTCGGCTACGAGGCCACGGCCGCGTGGATCGCGTACGAGGCCGGGGCGGGCGAGGACTCGCCGGCAACGGAGCCGTTCTTCGTCGGCGAGACCTCGCCGGGCGGACTGCCCCCGATCGAGGGCGTCCAGGTCGGGATCCAGGGGCGCGACCTGCCGGCCATGCCGGCGAACCAGGTGGCCGGGAGGTGGACGGCGCTCGGGACCGGCGACACGATCGTGCGGGCGCTGGCCATCGACCCATCGAACCCCAGCCGGATGTACGCGTCGGCCCAGACCCGGGGCGTGCTGGTGTCCTCCGACGGCGGCGCGACGTGGCGGCGCAGCAACACCGGCCTGGGAGGGTTCGCCTCGCCGTGGAGCGTGACGATCGACCCGGCGAACTCCCGGCGGCTGTACGCGTCCACGCAGCACGGGGGGGTGTTCCGGTCGGACGACGCCGGGCGGACGTGGGTTCGGACGACGCGCGCGGCGGACGCCAGGAACGGCGACGTGTCGTTCGTGGCGCCCCAGCAGCCGTTCGTCAACAGCACCGACATGCTCCAGGACAACATCGCCATCGACCAGAAGCACAGCCGCCCGGGCGGGACGTGGGTGTACGGCATCAACCAGTGCCTCCACCAGTTCGCGCTTTCGGGGCAGGCGTGCTCGACCCGGGCGGACTGGCCGGAGAAGGGCTACGACCGGTACGGGACGCTCCTCGAGTACTACCGCTACGCGAGCGACGCGGCCGTGATGGACGGGGGAACCGTGATCGCGTCCGGGTTCAGCACGTACATCACGCCCGGCGGGACGTTCCGGACCACCGACGGCGGCCGGTCCTGGAAGTACACGTGGCAGACGTCGTCGGGTGGGTCGCCGGGCGACTCGAACCTGTGGCGGGTCGTCCGGGCCACGCCGACGCGTGCCTACACGTCCGGGACCGGCGGCGTGTTCCGGACCGACGACGCCGGGCTCACCTGGAAGAACCTCCAGGCGCCCAGCAGCGAGGTCCGGGCCCTGGCGGTGGACCCGACGAACTCGGACGTGGTGTACGCGGGCTCGTGGAACGCCGACGGCGGGGTGTTCGTCACAAGGGACGGCGGCTCGACGTGGAAGCGCATCTCGAACGGGCTCCCCGACCGAGCGGGCATCGCGCAGCTGGCGGTCGACCCGTCGAACCGCAAGCGCCTGGCCGCGGCCACGTACTGGTACGGCGTGTACCTGTCCACCGACGGCGGCTCGACCTGGAAGATGGCATCAGCGGGCATGCCCGAGATCGCGCGCCAGCGCCTCGACGACGTCGACTTCGCCGCGAACGGCACCCTGTACGCGACCTCCCACCACGGCATCTACCGCTTCGCCGCAGCGTAGGAGTCGCTACAGGGACCAGTCCACGGGACGCTCGGGCTCGTAGCTGCAGAACGTGCCGGTGCGGATGGCGTTCGAGAGGTGGCGCCACAGGGGCTCGTCGTGCTTCCGGATCACCTTCAGGGAGGCGCTGATGGCGTTCCGCACGTTGACCCTGGCGCGTTCGGCGGGGGAGGCGGCGCGGCGGGAGCGGCCGCCCAACCCGACGGCCGACGACAGCTGGTCGGCGATCGCGTCGATCTCCCAGCGCGCCTTCCCCGCCCGCTCGGGGTCGTTATTCTCCTCGGCCTCTTCCAGCTCGCTGCGAAGGTCCTCCAGCCTGGCGCGGTAGGCTTCGCGGGCCCTCGCGTCCAGCACCTCGCCCGCGTCGCCCGGCCTCGCGGCGGTGAGGCCGTCCTGGGCGACCGAGACCGTCGTCCGCGCGCCCCCGCCGGCACCCGACGCCGCCGTGACCAGGTCCATGACGTGCACCTCCACGCCCGGCCGGATCAGGAGGTGGGCGATGTACCGGAGGCCCTTCGCGTCCTTGAGCCGGGCGACCGTGCCGCCCAGGCCGACGGTCCAGAACTCGCCCTCCCGGCGGAACATCCCCGACGGGACCGGTGACCGGTCCGGACCGACCGCCGCCGAACCTGGAGCCGCCCCGAGGAGCCCCTCGGCGTCGTCCACCGTCTTGCGCATCCCGACTTCCCGTCCGATGTCGAGGGCCTCGCGCACGAGCTCCTCGGCGCGCGTCCGGTCCGCCGGGTCCCCCCGCCGCAGGAGCATCTGGCCGTGGTACAGCAGCGCGTGGGCCTCGAACGGCCGGTTGCCCGTCCGCCGGTCCTCCTCCTCGGCGTGGACGAAGTGGACCTCGGCGTCCTCCCACCGTTCCAGCGTGGTGGCCAGGACCCCCAGGAAGAGCGAGACGGGGCCGAGGACGGCGGCGGCCGGCCCGATCACGACGTGCCGGTCGGCGAATGGCAGCAGCATGCCGTACAGCACCCCGGCCCGGTCCCGGTCGTCCAGCAGGTGGCAGGCGTGCGCCGCGTCGACGAGGGCCGACAGCCACGTCACGTCCCGGGGGACCCCGGCGAACCCGTCGCGGGCCACGGCCTCGAAGTCCGTCCGGGCCTGGGCCTCCCGGCCGATCAGCGCGGAGGCCTGGGCCAGGGTGCACTGGAGCGCGGGGAGGTTCGGGATGGCGTGGACCATCCCTCGGACCGCCCCCTCCACCTGGTCGATGACGCCGCGGTGCAGGCCGATGCAGAACACCTGCATCGCGTAGCCCATCGTGGCCCACGTGGAGTCCCCGGTCATCGCTCCCCGCCCCAGCCGGAGGGCGTCCTCGGCCAGCCGCTCCCCGTCGGTGAACCGGCCCTCGAGGATCGCGTCCATGCCCAGGCAGAGGGCTGCGAACCACTGGGTCGTCGGGTCTCGGAGCTCGTCGCCGATACGGCCGACGAGGGCGGCCTCCCGCCCGGCCTCCACCATCCGTCCCGCCTCGAGGAGGTCCATCACCCGATACACCCGGCCCAGGCCCTCCAACAGCCGGTTCCCACGGCGGGAAGCCAGCCGGATGACCTCGTCGGCCGTCGTCATCCGCTCCTCCAGGTTGTCGGGGGTCCACGTCGCCCAGTGCCGCGCCGACAGGGCGTAGGCGAGGGCGTCCGGATCGTCCAGGCGGCGAGCGAGCTCCACAGCCTCTGCGGCGAGCTCGGAACGCCGCGACTGGGTTCCCGCCGACCAGTACAGGTGCGCGGCCAGCCGGGCCAGGATCCGCGAGCGGAGGTCGGATTCCATGCCGTCGAGCGCGGCCAGGGCCTCCTCCAGCAGCGCGATCTGGGGCTCGTTCGGGATGCCGACCTCGAGGCCGAGCATCACCACCACGGAGCCGGGTCCCAGGGCGGCCCGGCCCAGCAGCTCCGGGTCGCCGGCCCGCCGGGCGGCTTCCACCGCCTCCCGGAAGGCCGTGCTGGCCCCGGCCTCGTCCCCCGAGCGCCACATGGCGTCTCCCAGGCCGAGCAGCATCTGGGACCGCATGTCGTCGCCGCCGCCCAGCAGCTCCAGGGCCTGGAGCGCGGACTCGTACAGCCGGACGGCCTCCTCGTACGCCAGCAGCTCCACCGCGCGCTCGGCGGCCATCCGCGCGTACGCCACGGCGGCGTGGAGGTCCCCGGAAGGCGCGGCCTCCAGGTAGTGGTGGGCCAGCTCGTTGAGGTGCACCGGGGAGGCCGGGCCGTACAGCTCCTCGAGCGTCTCGGCCACACGCCGGTGGTACCGGACGCGCTGGATGGTCGTGAGCTCGGCGTACAGCGTCTCCCGGACCAGCGCATGGGAGAACCGGTGGTGCCCGATCGCGCCGGGGACCTCCTCGACCAGCCCACCGGCCCCGGCCTCTTCGAGGAGCGACAGCAGCTCGTCCGGTTCGACCTCGGCCACTCGCGCCAGGAGCTTCGCCCCGAAGTCCCGTCCGATCACCGACGCCACCCGGAGGATCGCGTTGCAGTCCTCCGACAGCCCGCCCAGGCGCCGGCCGATGACCTCCCGCACGCCCTGGGGGACGGCCACGCTCCACGTCCCGTCCCCGCCCGGCTCCAGTCGGTTCGCGGCCAGCAGGCGGACCACCTCGGCCACGAAGAACGGGTTCCCCTCGGTCATCTGGTGCACGGTCTCGACGAGCGCGGCCGACGGGATCGATCCGGCGGACGCCTCGATGAGCTCGGCCACCTCGTCGCCGGAGAACCCCCGGAGGGCCAGCCGGCGGGCCATGGTCAGCCGGCCCAGCACGGGGCTCAGCGGGTGCTGCCGGCCCAGCTCCTCGGCCCGGTAGGTCCCCACCACGAGGACCGGCGAGGACTGGATCTCCCGCACCACGAACTCCAGCAGCAGGAGCGACGGCTCGTCCGCCCAGTGCAGGTCGTCGATGACGATCAGCAGGGGAGCGCGGCGCGACGTTGCCCGCAGCAGTGAGGAGACCCCGTCGAACAGGCGGAACCGGGCCCGCTCGGGCGGGAGCGCCGACAGCGACGACGGCGCCTCGACACGTTCGCCCGCCTCCTGGAGCAGCTGAGCAAGGGAGTCGGCGGAGGGACCCTCCTCACCCGGCTCCGCGCCGGCCGCGCCCGAGCCCGAGGCCTCCTCGCGGAGGATCTCGACCCACGGCCAGTACGCGGGGGTTCCCTGGCCCTCGAAGGCCGACCCCCACCGGACGGTCACGCCCCGATCGCGGGCCAGGCCGGCGAACTCCTCGGCCGTGCGCGTCTTGCCGATGCCGGGCTCACCCACCAGCAGGGCCAGGCCGCCCCGGCCCGCGACGGCGTCGTCGAGCAGGGCGGACAGCTCCGCCATCTCCTGCTGCCGGCCGACGAACAGCCGGCCGGGCGTGCGTGGTGCGGGCTGGGCTCTCTGCGTCTCCACGGATCCACCCCCCCGGGCACCGGGGGCTCGCCAGTGTAGTCGTTGCCTTCGGCCCAACGATGTTGCGCGTTCCCGAACGCCAGATGGTCGGTGCGCCCCGCGTCGCAGGAAAGGTGGGAGCAATGAGCGCGATCGAGACCCGCAGCGCCCAGGCCATCAGGCCGGTCCCGACGCCGCCGAGCCCGGCCGAGGCCGGCGACACGGACGTCGTGGCCGTCGTCCTCGGCGACGGGACCGTCCGCCCCGTCGGCGGCGGTTCCGATCCGGTGGGGTCGGCCTGGGAGTGGCAGACCGGGCACATCTCCGGCCGGAACTGGATCCTGTGGTGGGAGCGCCGCCGCTGGCCGGCCGAGCCCGCGCCGGCCATACCCGCCGCCGCGCCCGAGACCCGAGGCCCGGCCGCCGCGTAGCTCCCCTTCCACGGCCTCCCGGATCCCGGCAGAGCCCGGTTCTTGGACGAACCCCTCCAAACCCGCACGGGTCCTCCGCCGGGCGGGCCGAAAGCCCTTGACACCCAGCTCCAAGGGGTCTGGAATCGGACCGGGCAGCAGCGAGGTCGCTGCCACGTGGCGCGGGGCCTGTCCGCAGCGCAAGGGGGGCCGCCCCGCGCCGGGGTGGAGGTTCGCATGAGAGGGGGCCGGAGCTCGGCCGGCCGGGGGCGCAGGTCGCCGGCGACGCTCATCGCCGCACTGTTCATCGTGGGCTCGCTCGCGGTGGCGACGCCTGCGGCGGCGGACCCGTCGCCGTGGGTCCAGGCCTCCGTCAGCGGATCCGGGCCAGTACGGTGTCGACCTGGCCCCCGGAGTGTTCATCTCGGTCACCGACGGATCGAGCACCAAGGAGCTCACCCTGGTCCCGCTCTCCGTCGACCTGGTGGACCCGGCGAACGACATCGTCACCGGCACCGCCTCGCCCTCCACCGCAGTGACGGTGTCCGTGGACGACTACGACGCGTTCCACGAGGAGCTGGTGGTCACGTCGGACGGCTCGGGGGATTGGGTGGCGGACTTCGGAGCGATCGCGGTCGACATCACCCCCTTCCTGCACGGCGGGGCGCAGATCTTCGACGGCGACGGCGACGCGACCACGGCGCAGCGGGATCCCGCCAGGGTCGACGGCGACATCACGTTGGACGCCGTCGAGGGGTGCGGGTTCGTCTCGAACGGCTCGGTGACGGTCACGATCAAGGACGCCCCGGGCGGCACCCAGCTGTTCAGCGGCCCGGCGTCCACCGACGGCGACTGCTTCTCCATTGGACGGGACCAGCACAGGCAGGGCCTCGCTCCCGGCATGTTCGTCTCGGCGACCGACGGGATCCGGTCCAAGGACGTCACGCTGGTGTCCGTCTCGGTGGACGACATCGACGCGGTCGCCGAGACGGCGGCCGGGACCGCGCCGGCGAACGCCGACGTGGACGTCGGAGCGGAGGTCCAGGACGGCTCGTCCGACGCCTCGATCCACGTGACGGCCGACGGGGCGGGCGCGTGGGCGGCCGACTTCTCGGGCGTGTTCGACCTGACGGCCGGGGTCACGGTCTCCGGGACGGTTCATGACGGAGACGGTGACGGAACCGTCGCTTCGCGGCGGGTCCCCTCCATCCGGGCCGACCTCAGCTCGGAGGAGATCGGAGGCGACGGCTTCACTCCGAACTCCTCCGTGACCGTGACCGTGAAGGACGCTCCTGGCGGGACGGTCCTGTTCAGCGGGGAGTTCCCCACCGGCGGAGTCAATGGATTCTTCGGCAACGGCGGGTTCATCCTCTTCGGCCTGCAGCACGGCCAGCACCTCGGACCCGGGATGGTCGTCTCCGCGACCGACGGGACGCACAGCGACGAGTTGACCATCGCGGCCCTGGCGATCACCGCGGTCGATCCCGGCGCCGACAAGGTGACCGGGACCGCCGCCCCGGGCGCGCAGGTGGTCGTACGGGCCGAGAGCCCCACGAGGGGCGCCACGAAGACGGTGACCGCGGACGGGACCGGGGCGTGGACCGCGAAGTTCGCCGGCCTCGTGGACATCGTGAACGGGTCGGCGGCGCATGCCGAGATCAGGGACCTCGAGGGCGACACCACGAACGCCGCCGCGCTGGCCCCGTCCATCAACGGGAGCCTGCCCTCCGATCTCGTCGACGGATGTGGCTTCGGGCCGGGGGACCCGGTGACGGTCACGATCAGGACCGCCTTCGGGGGGACCACGCTGTTCAGCGGCGCCACGCCCGCCGACGGGCTCGGCTGCTTCTCGATGAGCCGGGCCGTGCACGGCCAGGACCTCGTGACGGGCAGGTTCGTCAGGGCCACCGACGGCGTCGTCGCGAGGTCGACGACGCTGGCGACGCTCACCGCGATCTTCGACTTCGCGACCGACCTCATCTCCGGAACGGCTCCTCCCGGCGCCGAGGTCGAGGTCGGGTTCGGCCTCCCGGAGCGCGGAGACGGCATGACCGTGACGGCCGACGGCGGCGGCGCCTGGACCGCCGACTTCGGCGACCAACTCAACCCGGGGGCGCACTTCGAGGTGCGGGTCCGGGACGGCGTGGGGAACTCGACCGTCGTCGACAGGACCCCCGCGACCATCGAGGCCCACCTCGGGACCGACGAGGTGAACGGGTGTGGGTTCCTGGCGAGCTCGTCGGCCACCGCGACGATCAGGTCCTCGCCGGGCGGCTCGACGCTGTTCTCCGGGCCGGTTCCCACCGATGCCGACGGGTGCTTCGCCCTCGGTGAGCCCACGCACGGCCAGGACCTCGTTCCCGGGATGTTCGTCGACGTCACCCAGGGAGCGGTCTCCGTCGACCACACCCTGGTCGCGATCACCGTGGACTCCCTGGACCAGGCGAACGACCGCGTCATCGGCACCGCGCCGCCCGACGCGGTCTTCCTGGGGGTTCACGTCGAAGACTCGGGCGGCGGCGCGGACGTCGTCACGCCCGTGAACGACTCGGGGTCGTGGGTGGCGAACTTCGGGGTGGGCTTCGACGTCACCGCGGCGACCACGGTCGAGGCCAGCGTCACCGACGAGGAGTTCGACGAGGACGTCACGGTGGCCGAGCTGGCGCCGCCGGCCTGTTATCTCGACGGGACCACGCTGAACGTGGGCGCCGGAGCCGTCACGCTGCACCGCTCGGGCTCGAGCTTCGACGTGACCGGCGCCGGGATCACGGACCCGACCTGTGGCGGCGCGACGATGACGAACGTCGACACCGTGCTGGTCGGGGGCGACGCGGGGGCGCAGTCGCTGACGATCGACCTCGGCGGCGGTCCGCTGGGGCCCGGGGCCACAGCGGAGGGCTCCGGCACGTCCGAGATCGAGATCATCGCCGCACTCGGCCCGGAGGACTCCCTCACCGTGAACGGGGGCGCCGGAGCGGACACGGTGGCGGTCGGGGCCTCGGGGGTGAACCTCAACGGCGACAACGACGCCGACGTCAAGCCGGCCGTTCCGGCGACGCCCGCGTTCTCCGCCATCACGGTGAACGGGAACGCGGGGAACGACACGATCTCCGCGACGGGCGGCTCCGGCACTGGGCCCGCCTACCCCAGCGCCATCACCCTGAACGGCGGGGCGGACGCCGACGCCCTCACGGGGAGCGCGGGTCCCGACTCCCTGGCCGGCGGGGACGGCGACGACCAGCTCACCGGCGGGACGGGCGCGAATACGGTGGCCGGGGGCACGGGCGCCGACCGCCTCGTCGAGGCCGGCGACGTGAACTTCACGCTGACGAACACCCTGCTCACGTTCGGGCCGTCCACCGATGCGCTGTCCGGGATCGAGCTGGCCACGCTGACCGGCGGCGCCGGGGCGAATACGCTGAACGGGTTCGGGTTCGGGGGCCAGGAATCGCTCTTCGGGCAGGCCGGCACCGATGTCCTGATCGGCGGGGGCGGTGCCGACACGCTGGCCGGCGGTGACGGCGACGACCGGCTCTCCGGGGCGGGCGGCGTGAACACCCTGAGCGGCGGCGCGGGAAGCGACGTGGTGGTGGAGTCGGGCGACGTCAACTTCAACCTGTCGAACACGAACCTGACGTTCGGCTCGGCCGTGGATTCGCTGGCCGGCGTCGAGCGGGCCATGCTCACCGGCGGCGCCGGCGCGAACACGCTGACCGCGCCCGGGTTCAGCGGGGCCGCCACGCTGAACGGCATGGGCGGCGCCGACCTCCTCATCGGCGGCAACGGGGCCGACACCCTGATCGGCGGGGACGGGGCGGACACGCTGACGGGCGGGCGGGGGGCCAACACCGTGAACGGCGGGGCCGGCAACGACCAGCTGTCCGAGACGGGGGACGTCAACTTCACCCTCAGCAACGCCGCGCTGACCTTCGGGTCCGCATCCGATGCGCTGTCGGGCGTCGAGCGCGCCGCGCTCACCGGGGGCGGCGGGGACAACACGATCGACGGGTCGGCGTTCGGCGGGATGCTCACGCTGAACGGCCAGGGCGGCAGCGACCGCCTGATCGGCGGCCCCGCGCCCGACGCCCTGAGCGGTGGCGGCGGCGCCGACGTCCTGGCGGGGCGCCAGGGATCGAACACGATCTCGGGCGGGGCCGGCTCCGACACCGTCGTGTACGACTGGTCCGGGGCTGGTGTCCGGGTGAACCTCTCGACGGGCTCGGCCTCCGGATCGGCGTTCTCCGACCTCCTGTCGGCCATCGAGAACGCCGTGGGGTCGGCCTTCGCGGACGCCCTTACCGGCGCGGGCGGGCCGAACGCGCTCCGGGGCCTGGCCGGAAACGACACGATCGACGTTCGCGACGGCGTCCGGGGGAACGACATGGCCGACGGGGGAGCGGGCACCGACCGCTGCCTCTCCGACCCGGGAGACGCCAGGATCTCCTGCGAGTCCTGATCCGCCCCGACCGCGCCCGCCGGCGTGCCGGCGCATGATGAGTGCGGAAGGAGGCAGGCCATGCAGGTACAGGACGTCATCGCGCAGGCGCGCGACACGCTCACGGTGAAGCGGGTGTTCGGCGAGCCATACGAGCGGAACGGGCTGACGGTGATCCCGGTGGCGAGGGTGCAGGGCGGCGGCGGGGGTGGAAGCGGCGAGAGCCCGGACGGAACCGGATCCGGCTCGGGGGGCGGCTTCGGCATGAGCGCGCGACCGGTCGGGGCGTTCGTCATCCGGGACGGCGAGATGACCTGGCGTCCGGCTGTCGACGTGACCCGGATCGTTCTGGGGGCCCAGGTCGTGGCCGTTGTGGCCCTGCTCACGCTCCGCCGCATCGTCAAGATCAGGTCCAAGGCCCGCAGCTAGGCCGCAGGGGCCGCGTCCGCGCGGCCGCCCGCTTTCACATGCCCGGGGTTCCGCGAACCCGTCGCCCGGCCTGTTGACACGCGGCCGCCGTTCGGGCTGTGTCAGGGAGTGGGGTTGGCGCTGGACGAGGACCTGGGGTTCGACGCGCTATACGCCGATGTCGGCCCGCGGCTGTGGCGGGCCGTGCTGGCCTACACGGGCGGCGCGCGCGACCTCACCGACGACGTCGTGGCCGAGGCGTTCGCCCGCACGCTCGAACGAGGCGCGGCGGTCAGGGACCGGCAGGCCTACCTGTTCCGGGTGGCGTTCCGGCTTGCCGCCCGGGAGCTCGGACGACAGCCGACGGTGGGCGAGGTCCCCGATGCCGGGACGTGGGACGACCCCGGGCTGGCCGAGGTCTTCGACGCGCTCCGGGGCGCTCTCGCCCGGCCAGCGCGCCGCGCTGTTCCTGCGGTACCAGGCCGACCTCCCGGTCCACGAGGTGGCCAGGCTGATGGGGACATCCTCCGGCGTGGTCCGGATGCACCTGATGCGAGGGCGGCGGCGACTGGCCGCCGAGCTGGGAGACGACGATGACTGAGCGCTGGCGGGAGGCACTGGATCGACTGGGGCGGATCGGCCCGGACCGTGATCGCATCAGGTCTCGAGCCGAGGGTGGGCCACGGATGCCGGCGCCCGATCCGGGATCGGGTCGCCGGGTCGCCGCAGCAGTGCTGGCCCTAGCGGTGGCGGCCGGGTCGTTCGCCCTCGTGTTCTCAGTGTTCCGCGGCGGCGGATCCCGGGTGGGGGCGACCACGCCGGCGGGGCCGACACCTGCCATCTCCACGTCGCCGTCCACGACCGACGCCGGAATCCCTCCGCCCGGCGCGGTTCTGTACCCCGAGTCGATCTGCGATGTCCCCGAGTTCGACCCGGACGTCGCCCTGCTGGTTGGCCAGGAGTCGGTTGAGTACCCGAGGAGCGTTCTGGAGGCGCCGGGTGGTCCGGCCTCGTCCCTGGAGGGTCCGGCCTCGGACGAGCTGCGGGCCCACCTGGAGACTCCGGCCGCGCGGAATGCGCCGGCCGACGGATGGCGGGTCCTATGGTCGTCGGGGTCCGAGGTCACGTTCGGCGCACCGTTCGGCGAGGGGGAGTGGTGGGTCGACGCGTTCGAGCACCGCGAGGGCGGGTGGCGCGTCTTCGACGAAGAGATCGCCAAGCAGCGGGACACGCCCGCCCAGCGAGGCCACGGCATGGAGCTCCGATGGGACGGCCCCTTCGCGGTGGAGCACGGCGCGTGGAACGACCCACTTCGGCTGGCCAACGAGCAGGCCTTGGCGTGGACGGACCCCAACGACCGGTTCGTGGCCGTCCCGCACGTGTTCGATCTGTCGACCGGCCGGGAGATCGGCCCCGGCGCCGACCCGATCGCGGCGCAGGGCGGTCCCGCGCGCCTGGGACGCGGCGAGGCCGCAGAGATCCCGGTTGCCCTCGGCGCGCTGGTCCCGTCGCTCTCCCCCGCCACCTATCCGATCGTGGCGTGCGTCCCGGACCTTGGGCTGGCCTCACCGGTCGGATCGCTCGAGGTGGCCGACGACGCATCCGTTGCCGACGTCGACGTCCTGACCTACCACTCGAACGGGGTGAGCATGGACGCGCTCGCCGGCGGCGAGTTGACCGTCCACCACGGCTGCCTGGCGCTCGCCCGCGAGGTGACCGATGCGGGTTGGACGTATCTGATCCTGCCGAACGGGTACGCGCTGGTCCGACGGGGCGATCGGGAGGTGCTGATCCGCCCCACTGGCGAGGCGGTCGGAGCGATCGGCGACGATGTCAGCTTCGGTGGCGGGGGCGTGCTGTGGACACAGCGCCTCACGGACGCGGTGATCGGGGGAGTCCCGAAGGCGTGCGGCCCCGGAACCGGCGGAGGGTACTTCCTGGTTGGCAGCTGACACGTGTTGCCTCGCAGCGCATGGGCCGCGTCACCGAGGACATGGTGGCCGAGATGGTGCCGTGCGGACCCGACCCGGAGGCCCACCTCGAGCAGATCAAGAGGTTTGTCGACGCGGGCTACGACCACGTCTACGTCCATCAGATCGGCGACGCTCAGGAGCAGGCGATCGAGTTCTACCGCCGCGAGGTCTTCCCCCGTCTCGACCGGATCGATCACGCCGCCTGAGACTCCCTCAGTCCCGGGAACCGGACGGCGTTGCATCGGCCCCATCCCGGCATATGGAGCCAGAAGGCGAGCGGCGTGACCGGCGTCGCGGAGAGCTTCGACCGCCTGGCCGGCGAGTCGGCGTCGAGCGGCGTGTACCGCATCGGGTTCGTGACCGACACCGATATCTCCGTGGGCGGCGACGACGTCTCCCACACGCCGATCGACCGCGTCGACATGAACGGGACCCGCAGGGGGAGCAGTACACGATCGTGGCGGCGGCCGCAGGGACGATCCGGTACATCGTGGATTCGAACTCGGAGCCGACCGACGACAACAACTACGTGTGGATCGAGCACCCGAACGGGGAGTGGACGAAGCACACGCACTTCGAGACCGGGGCCGTCACCGCGCTCGGGCTCCACGGGAACGACGTCGTTGCCGCCGGCACCGAGGTGGGATTCGAGGGGGACGTCGGTCACGCGTCGGGCGAGCACCTGCACTTCGAGGTCGCGGTCCCCGACGACCCGGCGAACCCGATCACGGGCGGCGGGTTCATCATCGGCCAGAACCGGATCCCGCTCATCTGCGGCATCCCGTGCAACATCCTCATCAGGGGGAGGTCGACACCGCGGCCCCGTGCTGAACCGAATCGCTTGGTCTCGCCTCCGCGTCTGAGGGGCAACAGTGTGGTCGGTCCTGGGCGGCATCGCGCACGCCACCGAGCGCATCCGCGTGGGCACGGGCGTCACGGTTGCCGACCATGGGACCCACCGGGCGATCGTCGCCCGGGAGGACGCGATCGAGTCCTACCGCCGCGAGGTCCTCCCCCTCCTGAACGAGATCGACCGAGCGCCCCCGGCGGCCGGTGCCGGCCGGCCCGGGTCGCTGGGGTCCGCTGGGCGTAAGGTGGACCCATGATGTGGGGGCCCGACAACGGGTGGTGGTGGATCGGCGGGATCCTCATGATGCTCGTGTTCTGGGGAGGGCTCGCCGCGCTCGTCGTGTACTCGATCCGTGAATGGGGCCGCCGAGGCCCCTCAGGTGCCCCTGGCCGTCCGTACCGCTCCGACGCACGAGCCATCCTCGAGGAACGCTACGCCCGCGGCGAGATCTCCAAAGAGGAGTTCGAAGAGCGCCGTCGCGTTCTCGACTCCACCTCCTGACGACGGCGCGCAGGTTCACCGGATCGACACGACCCGGTCCGTCCGCCAGGTCCGGGGGGCTCGAGGTCGGCCCAACGGAGGCGCCCTCTTCGAGATGGACCTGGTCGATCAAGCGGAAGGGGTGCGTCGTGGCCCAGTGCGAGGCGTCCCACGTCATGAACGCACCGTTACCAGGTCCCCGTTCTTGGCCGAGTTTGGGGCCCGGTTCCGGGGGGTACCAAGCGATTCGACTCTCCACCCGCATCGCCGTAACGCGAGGAGGTGCCCCCCCATGCTCGCGTTCGTCCGCCCTGCACTCGGCATCGCCGTCGTGGCCGCGCTCGTGGCTTCGGCCGGACCGGCCGCCGCAGCCGGCGCTCCCGACGTCCACAGCGCGAACATGTCCCACATCGGCCACTCGAAGTTCTCCGGCACCACGAACTCCGACATGGCGTTCTGGGGCCATTACCTGATCGCGGGGACCTACGCCGGTCCGAGGATCCTCGACATCAGCCGCCCCGCGAACCCCCGGGAGATCTCCCGCGTGCGGTGCAACGGCGGCCAGGGCGACGTCTCGGTGTGGAGGAACCTCATCTTCGAGTCCGTGGACAGCGACCAGACCAAGCCGACGTGCGACAGCTCGAACGAGCCGTTGGTGGGGCAGCCGCCGGGGTTCGAGGGGATCCGCATCTTCGACTGGAGCGATCCGGCGCACCCGAGGTTCGTCACGGCGGTGCACACCGACTGCGGCTCCCACACGCACACGATCGTCCCGGACCCGGCGCACGGCCTCGTGTACCTGTACGTCCAGTCCTATCCGCTCACGGGGCAGGACGGGGGCTGCAACGTCCACACGTACGACTCGGTCGTGAAGGTTCCCCTCGCGGATCCGAAGCGGGCGTCGGTCTCGCACTTCGACACCGGGCCCTCCCAGGGCTGTCACGACGTCCAGGTGTTCATGCCGTTGCACGTCGCCGCTGCCGCGTGTCTCACCGAGGGGCAGATCTGGGACATCCGCGATCCGGCCCATCCGGCGGTGATCCAGCACCAACCCCGCCATCACCATCTGGCACTCCGCCGCGTTCAGCTGGGACGGCAAGGTGGTGGCGTTCGGCGACGAGAACCAGACCTACGAGGCATGCCAGGGCGGAGACACGCCCGTCGGGGCGATCTGGTTCTACTCGATGCAGGGCACGACGGCGTCGCAGCAGGTGGGGTGGTACGCGCTCCCCCGCGCGGTCTCGAGCGACCCCGACACCGAGTGCACCGCCCATAACTTCAACGTGGTGCCGGTGAAGGGCCGCAACATCATGGTCTCCGCGTTCTACTCGGGCGGCGCGGACGTGATCGATTTCACTGATCCGACGGCGCCCAGGGAGATCGCCTACTACCAGATCCAGGGGAAGGTCCCGGCCGACGAGTGGTCGACGTACTGGTACGACGGCCACGTCTACTCGAACGACATCAATCGCGGGGTGGACGTGTTCTCAGTGTCGTCGCCGCTCCTCGCCGGGGCGAAGACCTTCCCCTACCTGAACCCGCAGACGCAGACCGCGGCCGAGCATCGCGCCGTTCTTCGTTCGTCGGAGGCCGTCCCTCCGCCCCCCCGTGCTGACCGCGGCGTCGGTTCCGGTTCACCGCGGCCGTGAGGCGCTGGGCGAGGCGACGAAGGCATCGGCGCGGCGCCGTTGGGTCGTTCGCACGTCGGGGCCGCCGTGAGCGACATCGCGGTCCAGCAACTCGTTCTCGACCCGCAGCACGGCCCGCTGAAGAGGCTCGTCCAGAACTCGCTCGAGCGTCACCGCGATCTCGTGAGCCGAGTGTCGGTTCACATTCGTGACCGCTCGGGGACGCCATCGGCGCGGGCCAGCTCGATCCGATTCGTGAGCCTGAACCTCCACGGCCATCGCCACCGCGTGGCGCCCACCAACCGAAGTGGGGAGCCGTGTGCGCGCTCGGCCGGATCGGGCATGTTCCCATGCAGTGGGACGGCCCCGGCCCGGAAGTCCCACACCAGCGCACGACCATCTGGTCGCAGCACTCGGGCGATCTCGCTGAGCCCGGCGGTGGGGTCGGCCCAGTGGTGCATGGAGAGCGTGCTCACGACCACGTCGAAGGTTCCATCGGGGAACGCCAGCGAGGCTACGTCGCCGACGAGGAAGGACGGGTCACCACCATGGTCCTTCACCGAACCGGACGCGTTGGCTCGGGCGCGCTCGATCATGGCCGGATCGAGATCGACCCCGGTCACGTCGAGCCCGGAACGACGAGCGAGCAGGATGGACAGGTGGCCGGGGCCGCATCCCACCTCGAGCACCCGGGCCCCGGCCGGAGCAACTGCCACGACGTCGGCCGCGATGCCTTCGAACAACGAACCGAGCAGGAGCCTGTGGCTCATCGTGTCGTAGCGGGTGGCGTCGCGGATGAGGATCCCCCCACGCACACGGCGGCCCATGGAGCCGCGGACGTGCCGCCCGACCACGACTGCGCCGGCCGCCGCTGCCACTCCGAGCAGGACCACCAAGGTTCGGGGCCGGGCGGTCATGGTGCTCGCGATGGCGGCCGCGCGAAGAAGTGGTCGCCGTCGCGCAACTCGACCTGCGCGTCGTCGGCGACCTGCTCGTTTCCACCTCGAACGCGGCGGTAGAGAGCGAAGCCCGCAGGCACGCCGGCGGTCTCCTTGATCTGCCTTCCCGTCACGAGCTCCGTATCGAAGACATGCCGGTTCTGGACGATCACGGTGATGCGGACACCAGACGACCCGCTGACGCGATCGGCGTCTTCCGCATCCAGCATGGCCGCGATCTCGTCCGAGCTTCCGTGGAATGAGGGCGACGGCATGGTGCTAGCCGACGTCGCGGTGCAACGTGGCGAACGCGCCGGCTCCTGCCGTGGCCGCCGCATAGATGGCCAGCACCGCGAGTCCGACCGCCGGCGGGAGCAGGGTGCCCGGCTCTTGCCCGCTGATGGCCGCGGCGGCCGAGCCGGGGAGGAACTTGAAGATGTCGCCGAGACCGACCAGATCGCCGACCAGGAGACCCTCGACGAACAGCAGCCACGCACAGATGCCAACCACCGTCGGCACCTGGTGGCGAATGACCGCGCCCACGCCGACGCCGATCGCTGCCCACAGAGCGCCGGCCGCGGCGCTCCCGGCGACGAGCAGGATGTCGTCGCCCCCGTCGAGGCGTATGTCGATCCCTCGGGCTCCAAGGGCAGCCACCCCTGCACCGACACCAACGGCTCCCGCGACGAGCCCGAACGTAGCGCCGGCGAGGCCGCTCGCCGCGGCCTTCACCGCGATCACTCGGCCGCGCCGGGGGGTCACGAGGAAGGTCGGGCGGATCGTCCCGTGTCGGATCTCGCTCGTTATCGAGAGCGAGCCCAGGAGGGCGGCGAACAGTACGCCCAGGAACTCCCCCCGTCCGAACACCGTCAGCTGATGCTTGCGACCGGCGAGCGTTTCGGCGGGGAGCAGGCTGTGCAGCACCACGGCCAGCACGACCAGGCCGATCAGGGCACCGAACAGGCCGAGCCCGGTCCGGGTCGAGCGAAGCTTGAAGAGCTCCGCGCGGAGCTGGGCGCTCACGGCGCCGCCCTCGTCAGGTCGAGGAAGACCTCCTCGAGCGTCGCTCCGCGCTCGGTGAGCTCGTCGAGCCGGCCCGTCGCGACCAGGCGGCCGCGGTCGATGATCACCACGTGGTCGACGGTCTGCGCGGCCTCGGCCAGCATGTGACTCGAGACGAGCACGGTCCGACCCTGCTCCGCGAACCGGCGCAGGAAGCCCCTCAGCCAATGAACCGCCGCCGGGTCGAGCCCGTTGGCGGGCTCGTCCAGCACGAGCAGCTCGGGGTCGCCGAGCAGCGCCGCGGCCAGCGCGAGCCGCTGCCGCATCCCGAGCGAGTACGTCCTCACGCGACGCCCGGCGGCTGCTTCGAGCTCGACCAGGGCGAGGACCTCGTCGATGCGATCTCCCGAGATCTCCGCCGCCAGGGCGAGGGCACGCAGGTGGTCGCGTCCGGACCGCCCGGGGTGAAGGTCGCTCGACTCGAGCACCGCGCCGACCCGACGCGCCGGTTCCTCGAGCTCCCGATAGCGGCGGCCGAAGACCAGCGCCTCGCCCTCGGTCGGCTGGGCGAGCCCCAGCAGCAGGCGCAGCGTCGTGGTCTTCCCGGCGCCGTTCGGGCCGAGGAAGCCGGTGACCGTTCCCGGGCGAAGCGAGAACGTGAGGTCGTCGACCGCGACCACCTCGCCGAAGCGTTTGGTCAGCGAGCCGACCGTGACCACCGGGTCGCGAGGACCGCTCCGGGAGGGAACGGGTGCTCCTCGTTCCTCCACGCGCTCCGTCACCGCGTCCCTCCTAATGGGCACCGGGCCCGACCGCGCCGCTCAAGTGCAGGAAGATCAGCAGCGCGATCAGGGCGACGGCCGCGACAACCGCGAGCACGAGGGCCCGGCGCGGCCGGTTCCGGGCCGCACCATCACGATCCGGAGGCACGCCGCTCTCGGACTCGGGGGAGCGGGGCGGGTCTGCCATGTCGGTCTCCACGGCTCGTCGGGTATCGGGACCAGAACTCCCGATGAGTTTATCGAGACACAGTGTCTACCGTCAAACCGTGGCGTTCGCAGCACGGCGTCCCGTATACTTGTGCGATGCCGAAGCTGTGGACCGAGACCATCGAGACGCACCGCCGGGAGGTCCGTGACGCGATCCTGGACACCACGGCGGCGCTCGTGGCCGAACACGGCGTGCTGTCCGTGACGATGTCGCAGATCGCCGAGGAGACCGGCATCGGCCGGGCAACGCTGTACAAGTACTTCCCGGACGTCGAATCGATCCTGCTCGCCTGGCACGATCGTCAGATCAGCGCGCACCTCGCGTATCTCGCCGAGGTCCGGGACCAGGCGGCTGGTTTCGGGGAGCGACTCGAGGCCGTGCTCGAGGCATACGCGCTCCTGTCCCGGCATTCCCGGGGGCACCAGGACGCGGGGTTCGCAGCGGTGCTGCACCGAGACGAGCGGGTCGCTCGAGCCGAAGGGGAGGTCCACCGGCTGATCCGGGACCTGGTGGCAGCGGCCGCGAAAGCAGGTGAGGTCCGGAACGACGTGCCGCCCGACGAGCTCGCCAGCTATTGCATGCACGCCCTGGGGGCAGCGACCCCCCACCGTTCGAAGGCCGCGGTTCGTCGCCTGGTGTCTCTGACCATGGCGGGGTTGCGGCCACCACGCTGATTCACGCTGGGGTGACCCCTATCCGGTGGATCGTTCCGGCAACGCCGGCAGCCGCACCCGGACCGTGAGGCCTCCGCCTTCCCTGGGGGAGGCGTCGACGTCTCCACCGTGAGCGTGCGCGACGGAGCGCACGATGGACAGCCCGAGGCCGGCCCCACGGTTGACCGATGCGGTCGAGTCGGCGAGTCGTTCCGTTGTCGGGATCCGGCGGAAGGGTTCGAACAGGCTCGGGATCTCGTAGGACGGCACGAGCGGCCCGGTGTTCTCCACGGTGAGGTGAACGCTCTCCGCGAGCGCGTTCGTGGCGACCGTGATCTCGCCCTCTCCGGGCAGGTTGTAGCGGATGGCGTTGTCCAGCAGGTTCTGGACGAGTCGCTCCAGCAGCACCGGGTCGCCGGTCACGGAAGCCGGTCGGAGATCGGTCCGGACGTGGATGCCGGCTGCACGGGCGGCGTCTTCGGATTCCGCGACGATGTGGCCTGCGACGTCGGAGAGGTCCACGGGGGTGGGATCGGTGATGCCCTGCTCGCTGCTGGCCAGGGTGAGCAGGCCGTCGATCAGCCGTTCGTGGCGCTCGTTGACGGCGAGCAGGTTCGCGCCGAGCTGGCGGACCGTCTCGTCCGCCCGGGGGTTGTCGAGCGCGACCTCGACGAGGGTGCGGTTGATCGTGAGCGGCGTGCGGAGCTCGTGGGAGGCGTTGGCAACGAATCGCCGCTGGCTGTCGAAGGAGCGATCCAGCCGCTCGAGCATGGCGTCGAAGGTGTCGGCGAGGTCCTTGATCTCGTCGTCCGGCCCATCGAGGGAGATGCGTTCGTGGAGGCTCCGGTCGGCGACCCGTCGGGCCGTCGCCGTGATCTGTTGCAGGGGACGCAACGCCCGCCCGGCGACCAGCCATCCGAGCCCTCCGGCGGCGACACCGACCACACCGAGCGCGACGAGCGACGTGACGAGCATGGAGTTCAGGGTGCCCTCCCGGTCCCGTTCGAACTGGGCGCGCAGCTCCCGTGCTTGCTGATGGGCACTCCGGAGCGAGCCCGGTTCGGTGGGGTTCGACTCCGGGAGGTGCTGGATGATCCCGACCCGCGCCGTGACCTGACGATCGAGGGCCTGTCCCATGAAGAAGTACATGAGACCGACCAGCGCCGCCCCCGCCAGGAAGAACGCCCCCGCGTAGAGCAGCGAGAGGCGGACCCGGATCGTGGAACGCCATCGGCGGTGCGGGTCGGTCATGAGATGCGGTACCCCGTACCGGGCACCGTGTCGATGACCGGAGGATCGCCCAGCTTCCGGCGCACCATCATGATGGTGAACCGGACCACGGCGGTGAACGGGTCGATGTGCTCGTCCCACGCCTTCTCCAGCAGCTGCTCCGCCGAGACCACGCCGCCCTCGGCCCGCAGGAGCTCGGCGAGGACGGCGAACTCCTTGCGGGACAACTCGACGGGGAGGCCGTCGCGGGTGACCGTTCGGCGATGCTGGTCCAGGCGGATGCCGGCGCGTTCCAGGACCGGAGGGGCGGCGGGTCGGGCCCGTCTGCCCAAGGCCAGGATCCGGGCGGCCAGCTCGGCGAAGGCGAACGGCTTCGTCAGGTAGTCGTCCGCGCCCAACCCGAGTCCGGCCACCCGCTGGGGGACCGCGGTGGCGGCCGTGAGCATCAAGATCCGGGTATCGGCGCCCGAGTCGACCACGGACGTGCACACCTCATCGCCCGAGACGATGGGGAGGTCGCGGTCGAGGACCACCACGTCGTAGTCGTTGACGGCGAGCCGCTCCAGCGCGGCCTCACCGTCGTAGGCGACGTCCACGGCCAAGGCCTGCCGGCGCAGCCCATCGGCGATGGTGTCCGCGAGCAGCCGCTCGTCCTCGACCACCAAGACACGCATGATCCCATCATGCCTGGTCAGGGCGTTAGGGGGCTGTGAGGACAGCCCTCACGCCGGTCGAACGCCCCGAGGTGTCGGATAGGGCCGTCACGTGGCGATCGAGGAGGCGACATCGATGACGGCGACACCGAGGGACGGCGGAGCACGGGGGCCCGTTCGTGCTCCCGACGACGATGCGGTTGGATCTCCATCGCGCTTCGGCCTGCGCCTGCGGCTGCTGGCGGTGATTGCCGCCGCCGGCATCGTCGCGGCCGCATGCGGCTCCAGCGGCGGCGCCGACGCCCCAGCCCCGAGCGCGACGGTGGAGGCGGCGCTCCTCGCGTTCTCCCAGTGCATGCGCGAGCAGGGCATCACCGACATGCCCGATCCGATCGTGGACTCCGACGGGAACGTCCGGGTCCAACAGCCGCCGGGCGGGCACGGCTCCGGGGCACACGATGCCTTCGCGGAGGCCCGGGCCAAGTGCGACACGTACCTTCGGGGGGTCACCCAGAGGTTCAGCCACGGCGACGTCACCAAGACCCAGGACCAGTTCCTGCGCCTGGCCCAATGCATGCGCGATCGCGGGATCGACGTCCCCGATCCCGACTTCAGCGGGGGCGGCCACGACCCCGGGGCCGAGTTCCTGGACGCGATCAACCGCTCGGATCCAGCCGTGCAGAAGGCGCTGCAGGCGTGCGAGCGACGTGTCTTCGGCTCGGGGGGCATCGGTCACGCTGGGGGTCACTAGCGATGGCCGTTCGCCGCCGGCGGAGGAGGCGTTGGGCGCTGATCGTGGCGGCCTTGCTGGTCGGCGCGGGCGGCGGATGGCTCCTCGCCCCGCGCTCCACGGACGGGGCGGGCGGCACCGGCGCCACCCCGGCGACGTTCGGGAAGGTCGTGCGAACCGACGTCCAGGCGAGAACCGACCTCACCGGCGGGCTCGGCCACGTGGCCGATCGCACGATCGCCTGCCGACTCTCCGAACCCGAGGGCGGCGCGACGCTGACCGGCCTGGCGGCCCAGGGAACGACGGTCCGACCAGGTGGGATGCTGTTTTCCGTCGACGAGCGACCGGTCGCCCTGCTGCTGGGACCGACGCCCGCCTGGCGAACCCTCCGAGTGGGCGTGGTCGGGACCGACGTCAGCCAGCTCGAACGCAATCTCGAGTCGCTGGGCTACGGCGGTCTCACCGTCGACGACACCTTCACGTCCGCGACGGGCGCGGCGGTCCGGCGGTGGCAGCGCGATATCGGCACCAGGGCCGACGGCGTCGTGGACCTCGGCGAGGTGGTGTTCCTCCCGAGCGCCGTGCGGATCGATCAGGACCTGCTGACGCCGGGGGACGCCGTGAGCTCCGGAACCCGGGTGCTCGCGGTCGGACCGATCGCTCCGGTGGTGACGGTCGACCTCGAGCCCACGCAGCTCTCGCTGGTCTCGGTCGGAGATCGGGTGATCGTCCGGCTCGCCGGCGGCACGGAGACCCCCGGGACCGTGGTCTCGGTGGGACAGGAGGGGGCCACCTTCGGCGGGCCCCAGCCCGGCGAGACAGAAGCGATTCCCGCGACCGTGTCGCTCGAGCGTCCCGCGGACGCCGCCGGGCTCGCCGGCTCCTCGGCGACGGTCAGCGTGGTCACCGACACCAGCGAAGACGCGCTCGCGGTCCCGGTGACCGCGCTCCTGGCGGTTCCCGGCGGCTACGTGGTCGAGGTCGACCGCGGGGACCGCATCCGGGCGGTGACGGTCACGCCCGGCCTCTTCGACGGGATCACGGGCCTGGTCGAGATCATGGCGACGGGGCTCGAACCGGGCGACCGCGTCGTCGTGGCAGAGGCCGGAGCGTGAGCCTCTTCGCCCGCGGCCGGCCCGAAGAGCCGCCGACCGAAACGCCCGGCACCGGCGGGGTCATCGCGCTTCGCGACGTTGTCAGGGACTACGCCGGCCCCCCGCCGGTGCGGGCCCTGCACGGCGTGAGCCTGCACATCGCCGATGGGGAGCTGGCGGCGATCGTGGGGCCGTCGGGATCGGGGAAGTCGACCCTGCTGCACATCATGGGGACGCTCGACCGGGCCACCTCCGGCCAGGTGCGCATCGCCGGGCGCGACGTGGCGACGCTCTCCGACGCCGAGTTGTCCGCGCTGCGCGCCAGGAGCATCGGGTTCGTCTTCCAGGAGTTCTTCCTCCTCGAGGCCGAGACGGCCCTCGACAACGTGGCCGACGGCCTGCTGTACACGGGCATCCCCGCCCGCGACCGCCGTCTGCTCGCGCGCGACGCGCTCGAGCGCGTGGGACTCGGGCACCGGATCGGCCATCCGGCCACCAAGCTCTCGGGCGGAGAGCGGCAGCGCGTCGCGGTCGCCCGGGCCATCGTCGGTCGGCCCGCGATCGTGCTCGCGGACGAGCCCACCGGCAACCTGGACAGCCGCTCGAGCGAGGAGATCGTCGGGCTGCTCGAGGACATGAACCGGGATGGGATCACGATCGTGGTGATCACCCACAACCCCGAGGTGGCCGATCGGTTCCCGCGACGCATCGGCATCCGCGACGGCGGCATCGAGGGCGACGCCACGGCGGCAGTCCGGCCCGACGCGCCCGACGCGTCCCGTCCCCTGCACCCTGGTGCCGCCGAGGGAGGGGAGCCGTGATCGGGGACCTCACCCCCAGCCGCCTCCACGCTGCCGACGCGGTCCGCACGTCCACCATCGGCCTGCGGACCAAGCGGACCCGTTCCCTGCTGTCCGCGTTGGGGATCCTCATCGGGATCGCGGCGATGATCTCCGTGCTCGGCCTGTCGGAGTCGAGCAAGTCCGATCTCCTGGCCCAGCTCGACCGGCTCGGGACCAACCTCCTGCGCGTGCAAGCCAGCGAAGGCCTCGGCCTGGGCAACGCCCAGCTCCCCGAGACCGCACTCGCCATGACCGGCCGCCTCGACGGCGTGGAACGGGTCTCGTCCCAGGTGGACGTGGCCGCGAACGCGTACCGGACCGGCTACATCCCCACGACCAGGACCGGTGGCCTCACGGTCAAGGCCGTCGATACCGGGATCCTCGGCACCCTGAAGGGGACCGTTGCCGAGGGACGGTTCCTGGACGCCGCGACCACCCGGTACCCGGTCACCGTCCTCGGGTCCGTGGCTGCCGAGCGCCTGGGCATCCGGGACCTCACCCGCCAGCCGCGGGTCTGGATCGGCAACCAGTGGTTCCCGGTGATCGGGATCCTCCACACGCTCGACCTCAACCCCGATCTCGACCGTTCGGCGATCATCGGCATCCCGGCGGCCCAGGCGTACCTCGGCTCCGACGGCGTCGCCAGCACGATCTTCGTTCGCACCGCACCCGGCTCGGTCGACGCCGTCCTCGGCCTGCTCGCCTCGACCGTCAACCCGGAGCATCCCGACCAGGTCGAGGCCTCGCGCCCGACCGAGGCGATCGAGGCCCGAGCGGCAGCCGCGAGCGCCTTCACCGAGCTCCTGCTCGGTCTCGGCGCCGTCGCGCTCCTCGTCGGGGCCGTCGGCATCGCCAACATCATGGTCATCTCGGTGCTCGAACGGCGCTCGGAGATCGGGCTGCGCCGCGCGCTCGGGGCGACCAGGCGCCACATCGCCGTCCAGTTCCTGACCGAATCGCTGCTGCTCGCCATCATCGGCGGTGTGGCCGGCGTCGCGACGGGCGGCCTCATCACCGTCGCGTACGCACGCATCCGCGGCTGGGGGGCGATCCTGCCGGCAGGGTATCTGGGTGCCGGGATCGCCACCGCGCTCGTGGTCGGCGTCCTCGCCGGCCTGTACCCGGCGCTTCGCGCGTCACGCATGTCGCCCACCGAGGCCCTTCGAACCGTCTGACGAGCATCTCGCCGGTCACGGCGGAGCCCGGTGCTACGCGGCATCAGGTCCGGAGCCTTCGAGGCCGAGATGCGGCGAGGCGTGGCAATGAGGCGGCGCATGGCCCGCGGACCCACCGCCCCGACGATCTGCCTGGTCCTCGTGGTGGCGTCCGGTTCGAGCGCCTCCGCTCAGCTGGACGGTCCCGGGTCGGCCGGGCCCGTCCGGTCGGCCTCGTCATCGACCCCGCGTCTCGTCTGGGTCGCGCTGGAAGGGGCGGGGGAGCTGGCGTCGCGTGCTCCTGCCGGCGCCCCCCCACGGCGCCTGTGGCGGGCCGCGGCGCTCGAACCACGAGCGGCCGACCGGGCGGCCGTCTGGGGTGGGTTGCCGGACCGGATCGTCCGGCGGAACCGGCGGGCAAGCCCGGTCCGATGCCCCGGGTCGGCGTAGGATCGAGCCCGGCATGGACCGCGGACGCATCGGCAAGCTCCGGTTCGGACGAGTCGCCTCCCGTCGGGCGGGCCGGACGATCGTCTCGGCGGGGTCAGTGCTGTTGTTCCTCGGGATCGCACTCCTGGCCACGGCACCCGCCGCCCTGGCGCACGAGGGGGAGGAGAACATCAAGGCCTTCACCGACGTTCAGGAGGCCATCGCCTTGCTGGCCGCCCACCCGAACGCGCTCGACATCGTCATGGACAAGGTCCACGACGCGCTGGAATCCGAGGATCAGTCCGGGGTGAACCCGCGCCTGCTGCGCCAGGCCGACCGGGCCCTCGAGGCCGGGGACACGCAGCGCGGGGAGATCCTCCTGGAGCAGTCGATCGGGGTCTGTCCCGGGCAGCCGGTCGTGGAGCCCGCCGACATCCCGCGCACCCCGCTTCCGCTCG
>WNFU01002892.1_pt1 | contig 42612 bp, 43 predicted proteins | sample 5400121 | NCBI WGS metagenome assembly WNFU01 (sample SAMN13153360, study PRJNA577476) | soil metagenome | isolation source: 100 cm soil or saprolite under grassland replicate 1 | place: USA:California | collected 2016-06-15
GCGGTCACGTAACATTGTGCACCTCCTGAGAAGGAGTTGTGCACGGGCGGGGCCACTAGGCGTTATCGCGGAAACGCTTGACACCATAATCGCGTTTTATCGCTTTCCGAAGGGTTTTGCACCGCAAACTAGTACTAGTACAACAACGGCTATAGGGGCTTTACTCTTCGTTCGATCGATGCTTGATTGATAGACGGAATATTCCGGTAGACCTGCGTACAAATCCTGAATTTTAACAGGCAGCTTCTCAAAGGCTGCTAGAGCACCTTGTAAATCCTCCATCAGAAAATTTGTTCCAGGATGGACTCGCGACACAACGCGCATTCTTTTGGCTTTGGATTCGATTGCAACAAGTACTTCCCTGTCTATATCGATTGCTGTCAGGTCGGGACCCTCGACTCGGTTCTTGGCTTTACGATAACTAATTTCAGGTATAAGTTGAAGTTGAGGCAACCTATCCTGGAGATACATACGTAAATATATCTCTTGCACATACCCTCTCAGTTGATTATAGGCATTGTCGGGATAAATATCTTGCAAAATGTAGTGAATGATGTCTGTAACAGCAGTGTCAAAGTGCCTGAGATTAGGAATAATATACCGACTTCCATCTAAAGCGACAATGGGATATCGCTCCAGAGGGCTTAATCGATCGGGAATTAAACCTTCTGAATAAACTTTTTGTGTGCTGACAATATCCCGAAGCTGTCTTGTTGTTTTGGATAATAGATCGAGATATTTTTGAGTATTTTCAAGAGTAAGTGCGGAATGGTTCGCTAAAACCAGATCTTGTACCGTAAATGTGAAATTTGTGCGGACGCTTCTGGAGGTTTCTACTACATCACTAATAACCTCTGCACGTCTTTTGACCGCAGACGTATTCTGAATAGCAGTATATGATCTAATATCGTCACTAATGGTAATGTTAGCGTCGTATCTCATTTTCATTAGTGCGATCAGCGCATGCCCGATCACTAGAAATTCCGTAACAGATAGGCCAAGATGTTGCTTGACGGCCGAAGGGAGATCGATATACTTGGCCCCTTGCTTTGCTTTGATTTCATCTTTGTAAAGCGAGGGGATATCATGGAGCATAGCAAAAGTACGACCAAGCCTATCAAGAAAGTTGCTCTCTTGTAGTCTGATCTGTTGGTGTGCCATTGTTGAAAGAAGGCGTCTAATCCTTACTGTGGCATCCTCACTTCCCTGTAGCAAGATAGTTCTTTCGGAAGTGGCTTCATTGAGAGAATTGAAGACATATGGTACATCTTTGGCTGCCAATAGATCTCTTTTGTAATCTACTGATGAAGACTGTAATATGGCCCTGTGAAAGAGTGCGACTTTCTCTGCATAGATGGTCGGAAAAAGAAAATTGAAGCGACCTTCCCAGCTGTCAAAATATTCAATACAAGAGAAAATGCAACTGATAGACCAAAGGTCGAAAAGATTTTTCCCGTTGAAGCGGGTAACTGCTCTGTTGAACGCTCCCCGTGGATTTTCTAACGGCATTTCTACCTCACCGCACTCAAGAATCTTCAGGCTGCGATTCTAGCACAAGTAGATTTGGGAAGGGCATGGCTCCTGAGCTCTAATACCTGGTGCATCGGCCACGACACCCTAATAGATTGAGTACCGGCGAGAGCGCAAAACTGGGGTGCCACTCGGCCAGGCGCAGCTGAACAGCGTCATTTCGCAGTTCCTCAGACCGCATGGTCAGCGGGGCAGTTGGGAGGTCAGCTGCAACCGTGCGCCCAAGCCCACGGTGAGCGCGGTATTCATCGATCCGATCGACTACTGAGAAGCGAAAGTGGCTTCCATCGCCAGGAGCCGCTCTCTATGATGGCACAGGCATCCTTATTGCATGACAAACATCTGTTCTGATTACCATAATTCAACCCAAGCGGCATCACAGGAGAGACGGAAGCCAGGAAATCGCTTTTGGTACTCAAGCACCCGCGGTGCTGGCGGTGGAGGGATGATCGGCATGCAACGACGTTTGCGTCCAGCCTGAAGCACCTCCCAGCCGCCCTCGTTTCGCAAGCGAAGCGCAAACAGATGAAAATCTGCTATAATTCAGGTATGGAAAGTGTAAATCTGGACGAACTCAGGAAGTTTCTAATGCGGGCAAACATGCCGCACCCGCCAGGTACTACCGTCTCGACAAGCGGTTGCAAACTACAAGCGGAAGGAGCCCCATGCTGAGGCAGGTCGCGAAGGGTGTGCTGATCCACGAGAGCGATTTCATCCAGAGCAACGCCGTTGTCGTGCAAGGCCGGGCCGGCGTGTTGCTCATCGACCCCGGGATACAGGGCGACGAAATGGCCTGCCTCGCGAAGGACCTGTCCGATTCGGGTCAGACCGTTGTGGCAGGCTTCTCGACGCATCCTCATTGGGATCACCTGCTCTGGCACGCCAGGCTCGGCACGGCGCCTCGTTACGGCACGGCACGCTGCGCGGCTACTATCCGGGATCTGCTGTCGGACGCGGGTTGGAAGGCCCGCGTCGCCGAGATGTTACCGCCGGACATCGCCGAGCAGATACCGCTGGACCTGTTCGGCCTCATTACCGGTCTGCCCGCCGAAACTGCGCGGATTCCTTGGGATGGCCCTCAAGTCCGGATTATCGAGCATCAGGCGCATGCCCCGGGCCATGCGGCGCTGTTGATCGAGGAGCGCGGCGTTCTCGTCGCCGGCGACATGCTTTCTGATGCCTTGATTCCGATGCTCGACCTGAACGCCGCAGACCCGATCGAGGACTACCTCGACGCCCTGCAGCTGCTCGAGGGTGTGGCGGACGACGTCGATGTCCTCGTCCCGGGCCACGGGTCCGTCGGCGGAGCTGATCAGGTACGCGCGCGGATCGACCAGGATCGCGCGTACGTGCATGCCCTGCGTGACGGCGGTATTCCCGACGACCCGCGCCTCGGCCCATCGGCTATGTTCGGCAAGGATTGGCTGCCCGGCGTGCATGAATGGCAATTACAGCAGCTCGCCAAAAAAAGAGAGCGCGACGGAACGCCCGGATAGAGATCCGCTGGCGACACAAGACGACCCGACAGCTTATTGCATGACAAACATCTGTTTTGATTACCATAATTCAACCCAAGCGGCATCACAGGAGAGACGGAAGCCAGGAAATCGCTTTTGGTACTCAAGCACCCGCGGTGCTGGCGGTAGAGGGATGATCGGCATGCAACGACGTTTGCGTCCAGCCTGAAGCACCTCCCAGCCGCGCTTGATCACATTCTGTCGACGCAGTTGGGTGCGCGTGGTGCTCGACTTACGACGGGGCAAGCGCTCATTGGCACGTCCCAACAACCAGAGCGCCCAGCAGGCACAGCCAAAGCCCATCAGCAAAATCGTCACCCGTGGCGGGTCTGTGACCCGTCCACGCTCCCAATCGAACAGTGCGCTCCCCATCAGTTTGTGGGTACACTCTTGCCACCAGCGACACGCGTATTCGACAAACCGGATCTGTTCACCAGCCAGATTGGTCACCAAGTACCAGGTTGTGGTCGTGCCATCGGCACGCTGATGGCGGTATAGGCATACGGTTGCTCGACGTGTCGAGCCCTTCCAGATCCGTACATTGCTTTTGACCCGCAAGCGTCCGCGCCGTTTGCGCAACTCGCGCACTTCTTTCCAGCCATCTCGCTCGGTCTCGATGTATGTATCCTCGGGCAGGCGGATAATGTAGCTCCAGCCAAGTTCTTCTAGACAGGACAGAAACGGCTCACCGGCGTGGATGCGGTCGGCCAAGCGTGTGATTGGCCGCTCAGATGGAATCACTTGGTCAAGACGTTGAAGCAACGTTCGAGCATCATCGGCCCACGTTCCGTCGGTCGGATAGATCACAAAACCGAGCGGTAAGCTGACGGCATCAGTGGCCCAGCCGACCAAGATCAAGTTGAACGCGTCAGTGTGTGCGGTCTCATCGAGTGTGATGTAGGTGTCTTGGCCGGGCAGAGTTGCCAGGATCTGCATCAGAAAGGGATAGTATACCGTTTCGAGCGTCAAGCGGGTGTCACGAATGATGCGCTGGACTTGGGTGTAATTGCTTTCTGGCTCAGCCTGAAACGGACTGGCTGCTGCAATTGCACGTATCAGGAGCGATTGTTGCTCGATGATCCCAGTGACCAGATGCACAAAATGACGCCGCGCGACGGGCTCCAAATCTGGCAAGTGCTGCTCCAGCCATGGCTCAAGCGTTTCCAAAGCGGATGCCATGTCGTACAATGGCGGCGACTGGTTCATTCGTTCCTCCGCTTGACGGGTGTCTGAGCAACGCCATCTTACGGGGAGTGGATGAGCCAGTCAATGCTTTACCGCGTCAGAGTGCGGAAGACCCAATAGAACAAGTGTGTGTCATGTTATCAGCACAGGCACCCGTTCACTTCCGTCGGCCTGTCCTGTGCGCTTGGCGGATTGTACCACAGGACAGCGGCAATCCCTCGCAGCGGAAAGCGGTGCGGCACAATCCTGTGTAAGAATCGACTAGCCGTGCTACAATCCGGAGTATGCGGCTCGTGCATGTCGCGCTCCCAATCACCCGGGCCCTGCTCGTCGCGAAGGGGCTTGATTTGGCGCGGGATCTGATCGAGCAGGAGATCCGTAAGCAGATCGCTGGCCAGTACACCGGCTATGCGGCCGACGAGCTCATGTGCCTCAGTTTATACCAGTGGCCCGATCCCGAGCGGGCCGATTGGGAAGTGGTCGCCGCTGCCTACACCTATTCACTCATCCGCGCGCCGCTGACCGCCTGAGCGGCCCACCTCCGTCAAGCCTTTCCGAAAGTCCCACCTGATTAGGACGCACAGCGTCACACCTCGATGTTGTGAAATGTTTGACAACAATCTGATAGTGTGCTATCATTGGAATGAGCGCGGAGAGCGCAGGGAACCCTCAGTACAGCCACCAATCCAGCCAGCAATGTAGACAGGAGCAACGACAATGTGCCACGCCCATGCCAATCTAGCCACCATTCAGCGGCTCGCGCCGGAGGTGCTGGAGCTGACCATTGCCCACGACGAGTGGCGCAGGTCGCGGACCCGTGATGAGCGGATCTGGACGAACGGCCCCATCTCGGTGGTGCTGACCATGGAGCGGAAGATCGAGATCCGAGTAGGGCTGCTAAAGCCCTTCGCCGTGCAGGTCCGGCAGCGGTGCGACTACCTGGAGGCCAAGCGGACGGCGATCCGGCTGGCGCAGGCTCTGGAACCGAAGGTCAAGGAGCGCAATGAACTGCTGATGCTCTACTACTACCCCGACGAGCGGCCGGAGGTCGAGGCGCAGGCGCGGCTGTTCCTGCTAGACTGGACCACGGACATCCATGAGCTGTACGAGAAGTTCGACTCGCTCGAGCAAGCGATGGAGAACGGGCAGGAGCGAGAGATCCTTGCGAACATCAGCCAGGCGCTGGCAAACACGATCTTCTGAGTTCTCCGCGACCGACATCGACACACAGCGTCACAGCCTGACAGAAAGCGAGACACCTATGACCACGTTCAGCGACCAGATCGACTGTGCAGCGAAAGAGCTGCTGGTCAAGCTCTATTTCCAGGGCGAGCTGTATCCCGAGCTGGCCATCGCCGAGCTGCACACACCCAAGGCTTACTCAGGGCTGGAGTGCTGGTACGCGACGCAGCGGGCCGGCGAGCACAGCCGGCCGCCGATGGAGCTGATGCAGCGGCTGGCGGAGATGCCGAGGTTCCAGGCCGCGCTGAGCGGCGACTACCTGGCGGTGAATGGGCCGCTGCCGCCGAAGATGATCGTCGAGTTCGGCCTGCTGCCGATCGGCGAGCAGTCGCGGCACGCCCTGGAGGATTGGATGGAGCGGCACGCGACCGAGCAACTGGGCGTGGCGCTGATGGAGCGCGACCTAGCGCAGGAGGACGACGCGCCATTCCAGCGGCACATCGACACGATGCTGAGCCACGTTGGGCTGCTGACCGCGCTGATGCCCCACTTCGGCGTCCACACGCCCATCCAGATCCTCGACAGCGGCGCGACGACCCTCCAGGTCGGCCATGTCACCGCGCGGCTGGTGACGACGGGCTGGCAAGTCGAGCGCTTCTCCGCGGAGGAGCCGGACCTGTCGCTGCCGCCGAACCCCGCGTTCAGCTGGAGCGACGTGTTCGACGCCGCGCTTGAGGCCCGCCAGGGCGAGCAGACGTCGCGGGCCGCCACAGAGGCCTACCTGTCGGTGATCAACATGGCGGCGCTGATTGGGACGCCGGCTGCGCTGGACTTCATCGCCAACTACAGCGACACGACCAGCCCCGCGCACGACATCGCGCTGCGCGGACTGGCCAGGGCGCTGGGCCGCGAGGCCGAGCTGGACGCGATGGGCGCTCGCGGCGGCGGGCAGTAGGAGGAGCTAATGCCTGAACAGAAAACCGGGTACGTTGCCTATCTTGATCTCAATGATCTCCTCGCCGAGGTGGAGCACCTGCACACGCAGGAGCAGCTGGGCGCGCATCCCACGCTGCGGCTGCAGGCGCTCTCGACCCACATCCAGAGCCACGGCGCGATGGAGATCACGACGTCGCTCGTGCTGACGCTGGCCGATGGCATCGGCCAGGTCCACCTGGCGCGCCTCGAGCTGGAGATGGTCGAGGTGTGGGGATCGCACCAGCGCAAGGAGCGCGACGCGCAGATGGAGCATGCCGAGCAGGCCATGGCCGTGCTGCGCACGCACATCGCCCAGCGCTTGCCCTATGTCCGGCTTGCCGGCGGCGTTCATTCGCTCCCAGGGATGTGGCGCGATGTGCGCGAGGTCCATACGAGCCAGGGACTCTTTGCGGTAGTGTCCGATCGACCCGGCGAGCCGAACGCGCCGCGGAGCCTCAAGGTTCAGGAGGCATAGGTGATCGACGCCACCTCCGTGGAGCGCTCACCCACGGAGGCGGCGAGAGCGAACAAAGTCCACGGTTGAAAGGAACAGATCAGTGAACAAGCAGATTATCCACGACGAGCGGTGCATCGCCCGCATCGCCGCGCAGCAGGCCTACGACCTGCTGTGGCCCAACCGCTGCGAAACGTGCAAGGGCTGGGGCGGCCAGTGGTACAGTTTCGACCCCTCGCCGGCGGGCAGCCGGGCCCCGAGCCTCGGCCCCGGCAGCATGCAGGACTTCGACACATGCGAGTGCATCAATCGCGGCGATTGCCCGCGCTGCGGCCAGAAGCTGGCCGGCCCGATGTGGCGGCCGGTCAACCTCCGCGAGCAGGCCTCTCGCCGCCTGTACGGCCTCGCGGCAGCCCTCCAACACGCGCGGCCCATCGACCCGCTCATCCGCGCGGCCTGGTGGCGCGCCGCGGCGCTGTTCCGCGAGAATCCAACGCTCGCTACCTGGGCGATTTACCACCCCGTCGACAAGCTGTGGGAGCGCCTGAGCGATCAATACAACCGGCCGACGAAGGCGGCCAGGGCCGTGTTCGCCGTGCAGGCCTGGCTGGAGCGCGGCGTGTACCACGAGCGGCCGTGCTACCACTGCGGGTGGCACTGGACCAGGAATGCCGGCGACGCCCGGCCCGATGGCGATTGCGAGTGCTGGATCCCCGTGTTCGAGGAGGAGGAAGCGGCGCTTGTCGAGCTGCTGGAGCAGGAGGCGGCCGAGCGGCAGATTATGGAGCACCTGCCGCTCTATGGCAGGAGGCGACCCTCCAGGATGGGCAGGTGGTCGGCCTGTTCGTGACGACGGGCGTAGGAGACCAGCTGCCTCAGCGGCTGGAGCGGGGCACGCCTGCCGTGTAGCCGGCAGTCAGCGGCGATCACGTGACGCTGAATTGGCCGTGAGCGATCGCCCGTTTCTCTGCTTGCATAGCTTTCCCAAGGGTTAGGCCAGCGAACGGGTACTGCCGCCGCACAGGCGTATCGGCAAATGCTGCCTCCACCATGCTGCGATAGTCGTGGCCACCGAGGCCAATGAGTTCATCAAATCGGTTCAGTTGCTGAGCTTGGATTTGCTGGCGAAGCATATCCACGGTGATCGGGTTGGTCGTCTTCTTCTTGAACGTGACGTTGTACGGCCCAGGTATCAGGAAATCAGGTGGAATAAAGCCATACTTGGCGCTCAAAATCACCCAGTACGATGCGAATCGTTCGGCGTATGCACGGTTGACCTTGAATGGCGCGCCGGTGTAGGCATCGTGGGCGGCGACAGGTCCGTGGTCTGGCTCAGAATCCCATATCTTCCCCTGACCACAGGGTACAATCACGAGAATCTCGGCCATGGCGGCCTCCTCGCATATGAGGCGCTGAGCATCGTCAACGCAGCAATGTTACCGTTGCAGCTCGATGGTGTCGCCATGCACCTGCCTAAGCCGGTTGGGCAGGCCAGCCAGGAGCATCGCTCCCACCACACGCGAGCGCCAACGGTGCGGGTTGTTTGGATCGCCTGGATGCAGCGACGCCGAGCCGTGAATCGTAAGATGCTCCCACCAGGTTCGGAATCGGCCGGCCTCGATGTAATCTTCGCGATTGGTGCGATGGGAACGTACCAGAATCCCGCCTTCATCGATCTCGAGCAAGTCATTGATTACGCCTTGCACCACCGTGCGCACGTGCGGGTAGTCAGGGTGTTGCAGGCCTGTTCCTGATACGATTGAAGCAACGGTGGTGTGGGTCAGCGGCGCGGTCACGTCGCTGACGGTCCATCCGCCGATCTTGCGGCAGTCCGATATGGGGGAGTATGAGCAGTTTGTCGCTCGCGTGCTGGCGCTGGGCGCGGAAGGGCATCAGGATGGAGAGATCGCCGAGCGCTTGACGGAAGCAGGGTTTCGGTCTGCCCGCCGCAATCGCATAACAGCCGACCTGGTCGGTCAGATCCGTCGGGCACGGGGCCAGATTTCGCTCACCGAACAATTCAAAACACAGGCGAAGATCGATGGCCACTGGACGGTGTTTGGTCTGGCGCAAGAGCTGGATGTGCATCGAAACTGGTTGTATGCCCGCATCCGGAAGGGAACGTTGCCCGCGACACGACACCCGGTGATCGGGCACTACCTCATTCCCGATGATCCGGAGCTGCTCGCGAGCCTGCGCGCGCAACGCGCACGATGCTGCTATCGTTAGGAGGGTATTGTCATGGCATCGTCAAGACCCATCTGCAGCAGAACGCTACTGCCGCAGCGATGAACATCGACCGCCTCTTTGACTGGTTCCAAAAGGTGCCGCGTGCCAAGACCCGCACCTCCCGCTTTGCGGCCCTGGCAGCCTGACCCGATTTCGCCAACGGTATCCAACCGTTTTTGAGAGGTGAGGCAGAACATAGGATATCCGTTTCAGAAGGCCAGCTGGAGAGGGGGCGTCACCAACTTAGGCGCGTTCAGATCTGGCGACCTCGCCACACGCATGCTAGCTCCTTCCGCATGCGACGATCTATTCCCGTCGCACCACCCCCTCGCGCCACGCAAAGACCGCCGCTTGGGTGCGATCCCCCAGGTGCAGTTTGCTGAGGATGTTGCTGACGTGGCCTTTGACGGTGTGCTCGCTGATCACTAGATGCGTAGTGATCTCGTGGTTCGTCATGCCCGTGGCGAGCAATTTCAGGATTTCTAGCTCACGGTCGGTGAGCTCGGTGAAAGGATTAAGGGCCTCCTGATCGCGCTTCGCCCCTTGCAGCTCGTGAATGACGCGGGCCGCCACGCGCGGGTGCAGGGTCGCTTCGCCCTGCGCCGCCCGCCGCACCGCCTCCGCTAGCTCATCCATCTTCACGCTTTTGAGTAGGTATGAGATCGCGCCTGCGCGCAGCGCCGGAAAAATGTGTTCGTCGTCGTGATGCGAGGTCAGCACGACCACCTGGGTGCGTGGGCTGAGCCGCTTGATCTGCCGGGTGGCTTCCACGCCGTCGATGTCCGGCATCAGCAAGTCCATCAATACCACGTCCGGCACGACGTCGGCTACACGCCGGACGGCCTCCGCGCCGGATTCTGCCTCCCCAACCACGGTGAATGCCTCACGGGCTTCCAACGCCGCCCGCACCCCTTGTCGCACGACCGCGTGATCGTCGACGATCAGCACGGTGATTGGATTGGTCATGGGTTGATCTCCTTCATATTTGGCACTGCACGGTCATACGTGTCCCGTGCCCGTGCGCTGTCTCGAGGGTCAACGCACCGCTCGGCAGCATGGCTGCCCGCTCATGCATCGAGTGCGTTCCCACCCCCGCGGTGATCTGCTGGGGGTCGAACCCCTGACCGTCATCCTGGATCGTCAGCGACAGGCGATCGGGCGTGTAGTCCAGCCGCACGTCCACACGGTGCGCCTGGCTGTGGCGCGCGACATTCGCTAGCGCTTCTTGCGCGATGCGGAACATGGTGTGTTCAACTTCCCGCGGCAGCACGCGCTCATCCTGCACGTGGACGATGGCGTCGATCGCACTTTGCTGCGACCAATCGGCAACGTACTGACGCAGGGCGGTCGCCAGGCCCGCGTTGCCGAACGCGGATGGACGCAGTTCCAGAATGAACGTGGCCAGCTCCTGCCGTAGGGTGTCGGCCAACTGCTCGGCCTGGACAAGATGCCGCTCCGCCGTAGATGGATCACGATGGATGAGTGAATGCACCGCATCGAGTTGGGCGGACAGGGCGAAGGCCTGTTGTTTGGCGCTGTCGTGCAGGTCGCGCGCCAGGCGGTTGCGCTCTTCGGTCACGGCCAGGTCTTGGAGTTGTTGTTGGGCCGCCCGCAATTCTTCAAGCAACTGCTGGTTGTGGCGCCGCGCAAACTCGGACTGGCGCACGGTGTACCCATAGACCCCCACCACGAAAAACGCCGCCGCGTTGAAGAGGATGTTGGTGAGGCCCGGCGCACCACGATTCCACAGTGCGCTGCCGCTACTGATCAGATAGAAGAGCGCAATCCAGGCCACCCCAGCGCGGTTCGACAAGATCAGCATGGCCTGGATGCCCAAAATGAAGAATGGGAAGTTGAATGGATCGCTTCGGCGTGACACGACGATCAAGGCGGTGACCAGGATCGTCTGCACGGCAAAGTAGATACTGGCGCGTCGCAGGGTGATGGCGGCCGGAAACCCAAACCGATGCACCAGGCCAAAGATAAGGCACACCGCTGTGGCGGCCACCTTCGTCAGCGCATCCGGTAAGATCGTGAGACTAAGGCTCACCATGATGATCACCGTCAGGTAGACCGTCAGATTCAGCAGCTGGTTGTTCCGAACCGGAGTCACTCGATCGTTTATCATAGCCATCATTGTACTACCATTGAATAGCGGTAGGATGACGTGGGTATGCCGGCACACCACGCTCCGGTAGAGCCAGGTACCACCACGCGCCTGGGCCGCTGTTGTGATTGACGCTGGATACGTTTTAGAGGCTGGCGAGCGTCACCGTGCCGACGCCCATCTCGACGGTGATCGTCCAGGTTGGGCCGGTGCCACTCGTCGTGTAGGTGGCGCCGCCCGCCGTCCACGCGCCCTCGGTCACGACGCTGGATGGCCCCCGGTGGACCGTGACGCGGGCATTCATGCTGGCCGGAACGGCGAGACGCAGGTTGCCCGCCCCCATCTGGACGCTGATCCTGCTGTCAGGCGGGAGCGTGTCCGCAAAGGCGAGCGTGAAATTGCCGGCTGGGCACTCCACCTGCACGCTCCGCACCTGATCGCCAAGTTTCAGATCCCACTGGTTGATCGCGTCATTCGGCGCGCTGACGATCGCGTCGTCCGGCGAACGCTGGGTGATCCGGAGTGCCGCCGCGCTGGTGGTCAAGATCGGTTTCCAGTCCGGCACGTTCGAGGTAATCGCGCCTTCCGTCAGGCCACTGGCTCCGCCCGCTAAGCCTAGCGTGGCGGTTCCGGGTGCCAGTGCCAGCGTCACGTCCGTGCTGGTTGCTCCCGTGGAGCGCGGTTCATTGATCACGAATGTTTCGGTTGGGCCGGTCTTCAGGCCGGAAACCGGCAGCTTCACCAGCGAGTTACAGGCCGATGTTGTCAAGGCGAGCATAATACCGACGATAAACAGTATGCGTTTCATAGTCTGTGCTCCTCCATCAAAGCCACGAGTGTAGCGATTGTCTCATCCCTGGAGCTGTCGTCGCCGCCCAACCAGTGCTCCACCCAACACGGCGACCGTGATGACCAGATAGATCAGCGGCATCCCGGCGGCACGGGCTGTCTCCGATACGCCCATAAAATCCAGTTGCGGTACGATCTGGTTCAGCGGGCCGAACCACCACAACAGCATGTAGACGACCTCGAAGAGCTTACCGCTACCGCTCCAGACTGCCAGTGCCACGGCCAACGCGGGGATGAACAGCGCGGCGACCGCCCATGCGAACAAGCTCGGCAGGTCGCCTGCGAGCAGCAGATTGAGCGCTACACCGCTGCCGGTCAGTGCGGTCATGAGCACACCGGCCAGCCACGTCGCCGGGAGTTGACGCCCGAGCGGATGTGCGGCGGAGAAGACCAGTTGTGCGGTGTGATTCCGCACCTCGCGCGTCCCCAGTCCTGACCACACCAGGATCGGCCAGAGCCAGGCGGTTGGAAGCAGGTAGTGCTGCGCCACATCGGTGGGCGCGAGCACTCCGCCGACGAGCACGCCCACCGCGATGAGCAACCACCACCAGCGCAGGCTCGTGCGCATCAACCGCAGCTCAGCTAGCAGCAGCCGCCCGAAGCTGAACCGGCCGGCAACAAGCGCTGACAAGCTGACAAGCTGAACGGGTGATACCGGCGTTTCATGCGCCTCCACCGGCACCGCCGTCATGGCACTATCTTGCCGACGCACTATGGTATGTGATGGGTCGAAGCGGTTGAAGCATAGCGCCGCGAGCAAGGCAATCGCGCCGGCGACAGCCAGCCAGAGCAGCCGCGCCGCAATCACCGCCGACGTCCACTGCACCCCCGCCCAGACGAATGTTTGGAGCGGGCCGGCCAGCGCGAGGGGCACCGGCCCAATCGAGTTGTTGCCGACATCCAGACCGGGGAACGCGGCGCTGGTCGCATGCAGCATCGACGCGAGCGGCAGACCGATGCCGAGCACGTCTATGGGCAGGGACGCAACCGCGGGGCCGCCCGCGTTCATCATCACCGGCAGAAACGAGGCCATAGTGACGGCGGTACAGACGAAGAAGTAGATCACGTTGCCCAGGCCACCGCGCAACCAGCCGACCGTCTCGAACAGCACCGCCAGGGCCGCCACCAACGCCAGCGTCGGCAGTACGACCCACAGCATTGGCGACAGCAGGGCCAGCAGATCGAGTTGGCGATCCTCGCCGCGCGCGAGTTGAAGCACAACCGCAGCCAGAGCGGTCACACCCGCCATCAGGGTGAGCACGGCGAGGTTGCTCAGCCATTTACCCAGCGTGTAGACCGGGCGCGTCAGCGGTGTGGTCGCCATGATCTGCCCGACCCCCGTCTCTGTATCGCGCGCGACGGCATTCTTGACCAGGTAGAAACCCAACAGCGGTAGGGTGATGCCGGTCAGAATCGCAACTAGGCTGCCGACCCAGGCCGAGTTGTACACACCGCGCGCACCCTCCACGGCCAGTGTGATGTAGCCGGCGTCGCGGGACGGCACGTAGCTGTAGGCCAGGAAGACAATCAGCCCGAGTGTGATCAGGAAGCTATAGCGCCGCATCCGCTCCAGGAAGTCAGCGTGCGCCAGGTGGTAGATGATATGTACGGTCCTCATCGTGGACCTCCATTCTGGTACGGTGCGGCCGCGGGTGCTATGACGCTCAGATACACATCTTCGAGATTGGGCGCGACCGGCGCAGCATCCGGGCTGGGCTGGCTCTGGGCCACGGCTCGCACGTGGACGCCGTCGCCGCGGCGCACCTGGCTACTGAAGCGATACTGCTGGGTGAGCGCGGGCAGATCGGCGCTGGCGACGACCCATTCCCACACCTGGCCATCGAGTGCGCGGAGTAGCGTCTCCGGCGCCGCGTGCTGCTGCAGTTGGCCGTTGCGCATCAGCGCAATGGTGGTGGCCGTAGCCTCGACATCTGAGACGATATGGGTGGAGAGAATCACGATGCGCTCGCCGGACAACTCTGAGAGCAGGTTACGAAAGCGGGCGCGCTCTTCGGGGTCTAAGCCGGCGGTCGGCTCGTCGACGATCAGCAGCTGCGGGTCGTTGAGCAGGGCCTGCGCGATGCCCACGCGCTGTTTCATCCCGCCCGAGTAGCCGCCCAGTCGACGCGTGCGGGCAGCAGTCAGGTTGAGCAGTTGCAGGAGGTCGTCGATACGACGGCGCGCCGCTTTGCCGTCCAGCCCTTTGATCGCCGCCATGTAGGTGAGGAATTCGACCGCGTTCAGGTTGGGATAGACACCAAAATCCTGGGGCAAGTAGCCGAGCGTCACACGCAGCGTGTCGGGCGACCGGCTGATGTCGGTCCCGTTCCACAGTACCCGGCCGGTCGTGGGCTTGGTGATAGTGGCGAGGATGCGCATGAGCGTGGACTTGCCCGCGCCGTTCGGTCCAAGCAGGCCCACGACGCCGGAGCTGAGCTGGAGGCTGAGATCGCGCAGGCCCCAGGCATCGCGGCCGAAGCGTTTGCCGATGCCCTCGATGCTGAGCGTCAAGGACGCTGGTTTCATTCGCGTTGCTGCCCGCCCCATCTGGTGCTGGGCTGGGGTTGTCGTTGGTGCGGTGCTGGTATGCCCAATCGTGTTGATGTCCATTGGACAGTCTCCTTTTAATAGGTGCAGTTATCGGAGCTCGGTAGCTAGTCACACCGTATAACCTGGGTGCATGCTGATGTGTGGGTCATGGTGTGGTGCGCTGCACTGCAGGTCTGTCGAACGGCCGCCGTGTTCATCACGTTCTGGGTTTCACGGTACGCGCCGCAGGCGAGCGCAATGCGATGGTAGCGCGTACCGTGGCTCCCGTGCACTACTGCACCAGCGGCTGCCCTGTCCGCGCCACGTCGACCACCTGGCGAATCGCGGCAATGGTCGCCTGGGCATCCTTCTGGCTGTAAACCAATGATTCATGCGTCGCCCCAGCGATGGTACGTTGCGTACTATTAGATGACAAGGCGACCAGATCGTGCTGGAGTTCATTCCAGCTGCGCTGAGTCTGCGGGCTACCCGGAAAGGTATTCTCCGACGTCACTACTACCAGTGGTGTGCCACCCAGCTCACCTGCAGCGCGCACCTGCGCTAAGGACGCAGGGATGGCCCGAAGCTCACCGGCAATGGCGGTGGTTGATTTGGTTGAGACAGTGAGTGCCGTGATCACCGCGTGTTGCTGTGCCGGTAAATTGGGATCCACAGGAAACGGGTCGACCAGCCCCAGACGCGTGACACCAAGACGTGCCAGAATGGGGAACAGTGCCAGAACCGACTCGCTCGGGGTGAAGCCCGCAGCGAACTCCGGCGGGAGGCGCGTCAAGACATCGGGATGGGTCGCGTCGACCAAAACCATGCCCGCCAGCTCATTCGGATAGTGAGCCGCATACCGTCGGACAAAGAGACCGCCGAGCGAATGCCCGACGAGCACGTAGGGGGGCTGAATGCCAGCACGGTGGAGCAACGTATGTAATTCGGCCGCAATCTGGCTGGCATCGCGTGGTTGCGGGCCAAGGTCACTCCAGCCCATCCCGGCGCGGTCGTACGCACAAACCCGCGTGGTGTTGGCAACCTGCGGCTGCACCCACGCCCAATCGGCCGATATCCCAGGGAAGGCTGACTCCAGGATAACCGTTGGGCTGCCCGCGCCAATGCAGTGAATATGCAGCTGATAGCCGCCCACATCCACCAGCTGGCCAGGTGCTGGATATACTCGACGGTCGATCGCCGTGGCGACCGCCTGGTAAATTGCGCCGGTAGCGGCAAGTGCAACCAGTGCGATGACCAGCACCAGCAGTATTCGCCCGGTCCAAAAGCCCAACCCCTTCCTGCGCCGCGTTCCCTGCGGCTGCGCCGATGTTGCACTGGATGTTATGATCGTACCCATACCTGCCTCCATAGCTGAAGCCTTGGCGTTCTTGGCGCCGCGGCGGTTTTAGCGGTTCTGTGGCGTGTTGAGGTCAGTGTGTGCAGAGATGCACCTCCTGTCGTTGCTACGTCTCTCGTTGCTAGGTACAGAGTACGCCCAATGCTTAGATGTGGAACGCCCCCTGCGGGTGGTTTGGGACCCCACGCTAGTGGGGGCACAAACGGTAACAGCGCCAAAGATCGGCGTTCAGATCGAAACTGTTTGCAGAGCGGTGTCAAGGGTTCCGAGGTACCTGTGGATGGAAATACCGCGTAGCAGAGCCAGGCGTCGCACCTCGTTGTCGCCAAATGCTTGACAACAATCTGAGAACGTGCTATACTAGAATTGCGCGGAAAGGGCAGAGGCAACCATCAATACAGCCATCATTGCAGAAAGGACAAAACCAATGAACGCCACCCACCGCACCGAGCCCACCGGCAAGGCCGAAGTTCACCACGACGTGACGCACCGCATCCTGGCGGTCAGCGCCCGACTGGAGGCGATGCGCCAGATGATCCGCATGCAGCTAGACAACCGGGCTGACCTGCTCGATATCATGGCCCAAGCGGAGCAGCGGCAAGCGCAGCAGCGGATCGCCGAGCGGAACCGCTCGACCATCCCGGCCCCCCAGGCGGCGGCCGACGAGGCTGAGCGCATCGCCGATGCCGCGCTGGCAGTCATCAAAGCGGCCAAAAAGCCCGCTGAGGAGCTGGCCACTGCTGGCCGCAAGCGGGCAACGCGCGGCCAGTACATCGAGCGCGCCAAGACGATCTTCCAGCAGGCCGGCGTCGAGGTGCGGATGGTGACGTACCCGAACTACCGCTACGACGTCAATAACCGCACGGGCTAATGAAGATGAAGAAATTAATCGGGTAGCCCGCTTCAGCGGGCTTGGGCTGTTAGCGCGGGCGCTTTAGCCCCGCGCGTGCGGCGGTGCGAAATGCCCGATTTAATAATAAAAGTTCATAAGCCCGGCGGCTTGTGTCTTCGGATACAAGCCGGGAGTGACCAGGACCGAGTCCGTTTCACACGGACTACGTTCGGAAGGAATAGATAGGCACTCCGAGATACGAAAGCGCCAGTCTCGGACTCTGCGGCCCAACGTTAAAAGCTCTGCCGGAAAGGGGCGGTGCGTTGGGCATACAAAACCCTTCCAGAACATGGTCGAGGCGCACATGACCTGGGCGACCAGAGTGCCCCTTACCGGGCAAAGGTACCACCATGGTGTTTGTGCTTTCATCCGATAGCCAGCCGCTGGACCCGTGCCACCCGGCGCGCGCTAGGAAACTGCTGAAAGCCGGCCGGGCGGTCTCCATCGTACCTATCTGTTTACCATCCGCCTCACCGATCGCACGGCAGCCGAGTCGGTCGTACTTTCGCACCGGCTGAAAATCGATCCGGGCAGCAGAACGACCGGTATTGCCATCGTCCAGGAAGCGACCGAGCGGGTGGTGTTCGCCGCTGAGTTGACGCACCGAGGCCAGGCCATAAGTTCAGCGCTGCTCCCACGCCAGGCCATCCGCAGCAGCCGCAGGCAGCGCAAGACCCGCTACCGCAAGCCGCGCTGCCTCAACCGGCGCCGAAGCGAAGGCTGGCTCGCGCCGAGTTTAGCGCACCGCGTGCTGACCACCCTGACCTGGGCGAAGCGACTGGAGCGGCTCTGCCAACTCTCGGCTGTGTCAATGGAGTTGGTGCGGTTCGACACCCAACTGATGCAGGACGCCGAGGTTGCCGGTGTAGCCTACCAGCAGGGCGAGGTAGCCGGCTACGAGGTGCGCGAGTATCTTCTTGAGAAGTGGGGCAGGAAATGTGCTTACTGTGGCGCGACGAACATTCCGCTCCAGGTCGAGCATCTCGTGCCGAAGATCAGGGGCGGGAGCAATCGGGTGTCTAACCTCACGCTGGCCTGCGAGCCGTGCAATCTGCGGAAGGGCAACCAGACCGCCGCCGAGTTTGGCTATCGGCACCTGATGGCGCAGGCCAAGCAACCGCTGAAGGATGCGGCGGCGGTGAACAGCGTGCGGTGGGTGCTCTGGTAGGAGCTGGCGGCGTTCGGCCTGCCAGTGGAGGCCGGCACAGGCGGGCGCACGAAATGGAACCGGACGCGCCTGGGCCTGCCTAAGTCGCATTGGGCGGATGCAGCCTGTCACCCAGAGGGTACCCGGCACGTCTACATCCGAGCACCTCCAAGCCCGACCAGGCAGCGTGCTGGTGATCGCGGCCAAGGGCCACGGAACAAGGCAGATGTGCGGGACAAATGCCAGTGGCTTCCCAGTGCGTCACCGGCAGCGCCAGAAGCGCTACTTTGGGTTTCAGACTGGCGATCTCGTGAAAGCAGTGGTGCCGAGTGGCAAGCACGCCGGCACGCACGTTGGGCGGATTGCGGTGCGGAGCCGGCCGAATTTCAAGCTGAATGGATTTGACGTGCATCCGAAATACCTGCGCTTGATACAGCGGGCGGATGGGTATGCGTACTCATTTGGGAGGCTATAGATGGCGATGTGCATTGTCTCAGTCCGAATCGTCGCGCACCGCCCGCGCAGATCCTCTGCTGCAATTGAAACCCCGCAGCACCCGTTCGCGTTTCTTTTGGTGGTCGGCGGCGGCGAGACGTTGCGCGTAGTGGCCACTCGCCAGTGGCGCTCCCAGCGAGCCCAGGCGCTGGCCGAGGCGGCGCGGCGGATTGGCGCGACGGCGTAGGAGCTGAGCGGAGCAGGACACCAAGGGGGCGGTCGCCGATGCGATCGCCCCTCAGTGTGCCAGGAGGTAGAACGATGACGCTATTCCTGCCCAATCAGATGAAGTGGTTCACCAACGGCATGACGTTGGAGGAGGCCGAACAGCAGCGCAAGCGCTACGCGCCAATACCACCCCGACATCTACAAGGACGGCGGGGCGACGATGCGCGAGATCAACGCCGAGTTCCAGCAGTACAAGGACTACCTGACCAGGCCACAGCCGATTCCGTTCCAGGTAGGCACCAGCGACCCGACCGCGTTCTGGGCGGTCGTCGGCAGCGCCAAGGCCAACGCCGGCACGATGCACGCGCAGCCGACTCAGGCGGCCGCTCGCGCGGCCCAGGCCGTAGCGCCGCCACCGCCACCCTCGCCGCCAATGCAGAGCTATGCACCCCCGCCACCGCCTGCTCAAAGCTATGTGCCGCCGAGCCAGCCAATCCCAGCTCCGCCAGGCAGCACAGCGATGCCCGCGCCGCGGCGCAGGGCGAGCAGGCCACACACACACCGCCCAGGCATCCTGCAACTGGAGCACCGCGACTACGAGCTGGCACTCTCGGAGCCGCCGAACAAGGACGGCCTGCGGGTCTATGGCCGCGTCGCGATCATCTGGCAGGAGCGCAACCGGAACGGTGAGCTGGTGGTGGTCAACGACATCCGCCAGGGCGACTACCGGCTGCAGATCCGCGTGGATGGAGAGGTGAAGGAGGAGTTCCCGTTAAGTAGGGCCTGGAAATCGGAGAGGGTGGCCGCGATTGCCCATGCGAAAAGCCAGTATTTGTAATAGACAAGGAGCACAGACGTGACACAGTTCGACCCGACCGGCACCTTCGAGATCGTGCCCGGCAGTATCGCCCAGACCGCGCTCGCCAACGGTGGCGAGTTGCCGGCCCCGCCCGTGATGGTCGTCATCCTCGACGTATCGTACTCGATGGACGAGCGCGATGCGATGTACAATGGCCAACGCTGCCGGCGTATCGACGCGGCCAAGGCCCAGCTGATTGAGATCCAGGCCCGCTTCCCCGGCCAGGTGGCGATCATCGCCTTTAGCGATGAGGCCGAAGCCGTGCCCGGCGGCGTAGCGCCGGAGCCGAATGGCTGGACTAATTTGCACCTGGCGCTGGCGATGGCGCGGGCCGCAGACACTGGCTCGATGAAATTCTGCATCATCTCCGACGGGCTGCCCCAGCAGACCGAGCTGGTCTATTGCGAGGCCGAGAAGTTCAGCGTGCCGCTGGACGTGATCTACGTCGGCAAACAACCGGAGGGCCGGGCGTTCATGGAGGACTTCGCTAAGAAGACCGGCGGCCAGTTCTATACTGACACCTCGACGATGCTGCTGACAAGCACCATCAGCCGCATGTTGACGGTCAGCGACGGGCCGCTGGTGTCTGAGACGGAGGTTTAGCGACATTCGCGACACGGAATGTCGCTAAACGGCGACCGGTGGCGCAGCTGCCGCCCTCGGGTCAAAAGTCCGTTGTCAAGGCGGGTCGAACATAGGCGATCAGGATGGCCTAAAGCTCGACACTGACACGACGATGTGCTATACTTCCCTCCCCGAGCCAATCTGGAGGAAAGTGTGGCTGACGAGGAACCCCGACTCCCGTCCATTGAAGTTGAGCCGAGCAGCGCACCGTTCGAGCTGCCGGCAACGCACAAAACCTGCCCCGATTGCGAGCGCGCGGTGCCGGCGCCCGGCATCACGTACCCGCGCAATCCGCTGCGCCCGCTCTCCGAGTTCTACGTCCAGAAAGCCAAACGCTACGAGGAAGGCAAGCGCTACTCCGCCTACTGCATTCCCCACCAGAAACAGCGCAATAACGCCTATCGCAAAGCCAAGCCGAAAACCGACCAGGAGCGGCGCGAGCACGCAAAGCGGCAGAAACAGTGGGCCGACAAGACCGGCTACGAGCAGCGTTCGGAGCGGGTCGCACAGAAGAAGGCGACCAGCCAGGACTGGCGCCAGAACAACAAGGAGCGCGACCTGGAGCGCTGGAAGCGCTGGGTGGCCAAGCATCCGAAGAAGCGCCGCGCACAGGCGCTGGCTTCGTATCACCGAAGGAAGCGTCAAGGCGTCACTGAGGGAGAGGATAAACCTCATCAGGATGCCGGATAACTGGCTCTTCCACAGAGGCCGGTGGGCGCGCTGCTAAACGCAGAGTAGCCAACTGGAATTGCTGATACCACATCTTTATTCCAGCGTCACCCAAAAAATATATGTAGGAGGCTAAGATGAGACTCCCTACTTCTCGACAACGCCGCCGTACTTCCCGTCAATATGCCGTGAGTTTATTATTACAACGCGAAGTTCGTCAGGACATAGCCAGCGCGGGTCGCCGCTTGGGCGGACGGCCCGGATAGCGACGCCGTTTTTGGGCCTCTTGTTCGGCTAAAGCTGCAAGCTCTTTACGCTTACGCTTGCGATGGGAAAGGTACGCTGCGTGGTTGCGCCGCTGATGATACCGCACCAGGAAAAGCGCTCGCTCTGCGTCAAAGACCACGCTCGGCAAAACGCTTGCCAGCAACAGCCGCACCTGATTGAGCGTCAACGCCGGCGCTCGGTCTTTCCACTCCACCCGTACCCAAACCAAGAAATGGTGCGCCAGCATCACCACTACCATATGATGATGCCACCCCTGCCAACTCCGCACCTCATAGTCTTCCATTCCGATTTCTTGTTTTCCTTGCTCAAACGTCAACTCCACTGGCCAGCGCATCCCCAGAAGGCGCGCCAATTCCGCCTCCGTCGTCGTTTCAGAGGCGTTGCTCAGGTAGTAATGTACATCACTGGGATCTTCCCCGTTCCGGCGTATGACCAGCCACAGACGAGCACCTGGCAATCCGTCTCGCGCTTCCGTCACGCGCACCATCGCCACATCGCTCACGATCGGCCCTTTGCTGCCTTCCTTGATGGTCGTCCGCTTCCAGGCGCTTTTGGGCAATCGTTTGGCCAGTTCATCGACCCGATAGGGCGCATTCGACGGCGTTTTCAGCCTCACTCTGCTCGGCTTACGGCCTTTGCCGCTAGAGTAAGGCACAACCAGCGCGACCTGACGTCGCCAGATCAATGTATCGCACGAGATGGCGGTGAAGTAGTACAGAGAGAGTGCGGCTACGCCAGAGAGAAAGGCCGGACTGTTGCCATACAATGCATCGGTGGCCAGCCAGCGAGCACTCACGCTGCCGCGCGCCAGCGCTTGTCGCAACAGTTCGAGTGCAATCTCAGGCTTTGTTTGAAACGAGAGCGTTGTTGGCATCTCGGTCGCCTCGCGCATGCGGACAAGCGCGAGGCCAAACCACAGCTCGGGAATAAAAAGCTGGCCATCAAGCAGCGTGTAGCCCTTGCGGCTGGCATAGCCGAGATAGACGCCAAGTTGAGCGTTGGCGACTTTGCCGACCGAGCCGCAGTACTGGGGCGCAAAGGCGACGCTGTCGTGGCCCTGTTTGACGACACCACATTCGTCGGCCAAGAAGACACCATCTTCCTCAGCGAGGGTCGAGCCGACCAGCAGTTGATGCTGGGCAATAATGGGCTCAATCGACCAAGTGCTTTGGCCGATAAAGTACTGCAAGGGGCGGATAGGTACTCCCAAATGCAAGGCCATGGGTTCAATCGATTTGCGTTCGCACTCGCTGAGCAAGCCATGCAGATACATCTCGGCCCAGTAGGTCTGTTCGGGACGAGCAAAGGCGGGGACGAAGTGCGCGTGATAGGCGGCAAGTTGATCGAGCAAGCCGACAACGTCTCGGGGCGTCAGATTGCATTCGGGCGCTGGGCAGGTGTCGAGTACAATATCCATGGGTATGGGGTTGCTTTCGCCGATCGCTTTGCGGGCGTCCGAGGGAGGATACCATACCCCTTTCTGTTAAGGTTCAGCTCGGCTCACAACTTCGCGTTGTAATACTATAGAGGCTGTATAAATAAATTATCTCACGTTATCGAACTTCCTAATCTTTGCAGCATTAGGCGAATAGAAGCAAGATACATATCACTCTCGCTCGATTCTGTGGTACATTCATATTCTTTACTGAGGATGCGGCTCCAATCCAGCCACCCAAAGGTTCGCTCCATCTTCCACCGTTGCGGTTGCACAACAAACGTGCGCTGTCCCGACGATCTCGTCACCACATCGACGAATATGCTGCGACCGCAAAGCGCCAGGAATATGTCAAGCGTGCGCCAGCAGAGTCAAACGTACGCTACCATAATGATATCCCTCTTCTGTCAAACTGGGATGGTGCATGGCGGAGATCCCTTCTCAATGCGCTATTTCGCTGATCGACCGCAAACGAGCCACCGGCTCAAATTCCGCATCAGCAAACGATTCATGCTCAGCGCCTGCCCAAAGTGACACGCAACGCGACATTGTACGCATTCCGCCTTGATACCGCAATCTTCCAGCATTGTATTCCAGCCAGCCTGAGATTATCATACATCAAGCCGACATATGGGCGGCGCGGGTGTGGATTGCTTGGGCAGTGGATTGCCGTCGTCGCGCGCATCCCGAGATATAACGCAAACTTCTCGGCCGCCGCAGATCTAGCGCTTCCAACCCCCTGTCACGAACTGCGAACGACGAACCTACCCGGCATGAAAAGCGACACGGTGCACACTCGCGGCCAGTGACTGCGATGTGCCACCATACTGCTGCCCATCCAGGAGGTGCCATGCATCCTCCGAAACGATCATTGTCACGCGGCTTACCACCATCGGAGACATTGTCGCATGACCACACAGCACCGTATCGCACTCACATCATCACAGCTTCTCCGAGCCTGGCTCCGCGATTGGGGCGGCATCCTGACCCTGAGCACGGTTGGATTTACCTTGCTCTATGCGGTCGGTATGTTCTTTCAGCTGGGGGATGCTGATACTCGCGCCTACTTCGCCAATCTGGGTATGCCTCTAATCACGTTTGTCGCCGCCGTGCTAGCCATGCGCGCCGGCACGAATCCGACTCTCGACATGCGCACGCGCTGGGGATGGCGCGTGCTCGCGCTCGCATTCCTTGCCAACGCCCTGGGTAGCACGGCCTGGTTCATCTACGAAAGCATCTTGCAGGTCTATCCCGAGGTGTCGTGGGCCGATGTCTTCTGGCTTGGCTTTTATCCGCTGCTGCTGAGCGCGGTGCTGCTGTTCCCAACCGCCCCGCGCGGCCAGCGCGAGCAGGCCACCTTCTGGCTCGACACCTGCACCGTGCTAATCGGCGGCGGGATGCTCGTCTGGTACTTTAGCATCGGCCCCCGCGCGAGCGCGGAGTCCACCAGCAGCTTCCTCCATCTTGTCTCCCTGGCCTACCCGATCGGCGACTTTGTGACGATGTTTGCGCTCACAACCATCGCGCTGAGCCGGCCGGATCCACGGAGTGCGTGGCCGCTCCGGGTCATCGGTCTTGGGCTGTTCTTCAACATCGCGGCCAATCTGGGGTATGCCGCGCTCTTGTTTGATGGCACCTACCAGAGCGGGATGTGGCCCAGTGCGGCATGGGCGCTGGCCTTTGGTATTTGCGCCATCGCTGCGCACGTGCAGCATTGGCAAGCGCAGCACGTGCCTGCGGGCGCGGTGCCACGAGCCGCAAAAGCCCACGCGATCAGCATAGTGCCCTATCTCGCGATTGCGATCGGCTTCAGCTTGCTGCTCACCGTCGCCTATCAAACGTGGATTCGCCCGCTGGGCGATCTTATTCTCGGCTGCGTCATCCTCACCGGCCTGGTGATCGTGCGCCAAATCGTCGCCGTGCGCGAGAACATCCGCCTGGCCGCCGAGCGCAACGCCGACATCAGCGCGGTCAACGCCCAACTCGCGCACGCTTCGCGCCTCAAAGACGAGTTCCTGGCGAGTATGTCGCACGAGCTGCGCACGCCACTCAATACGATCCTCGGGATGGCCGAAACGGTGCAGGAGGGGGTCTTGGGAGGGGTCAACGCCGAACAGATCGATGCGTTGCGCCATATTGAGGAGAGCGGTCGGCATCTGTTGGCCCTCATTAACGATATCCTTGACCTCTCCAAGGTCGAGGCGGGCATGGTCGAGCTGGATGTCGAGGACATAGCGATCGCGCAGGTCTGCCAGGCCAGCGTGCGGCTGGTCAAACAGACGGCCACGCAGAAGCGGCTCACCATCGTGGTGAACATCGATAGCACAGTGACCGTACTTCAGGCCGATGCTCGGCGCCTCAAACAGATGCTAGTCAACTTACTCTCAAACGCGGTCAAGTTTACGCCGGAGCGCGGTACGATCGGGCTCGACGTGGTCGGCGATGCGGCGGCGCAGCTGGTCCGCCTGAGTGTCTGGGATACGGGGATTGGGATCGCTGCGGACAATCTGCCGCGCCTGTTTCAGCCGTTTGTGCAATTGGATAGTCGTCTGGCGCGGCAATATGCGGGAACCGGGCTGGGGCTGGCGCTTGTGGCGCGGATGGCCGAGTTGCATGGCGGGAGCGTCGCGGTCGAGAGCACACCGGGGCAAGGCAGTCGGTTCACTATCACGCTCCCCTGGATGGCCGCGCCCCCACTTGCCGATCCGCGTGACACTGTCGATCTGGTCGCGCCATCGGCCGTGCGTGGCGCCAACATACAGCGCGCGCTGATCATCGAAAACTCACCGACAGCCGCAGCCCAGCTGGCGCGGTATCTGCGCGAACTCGATGTGGAGGTGAGTGTGCATCCGTGTGGCAGGGGTGCGCTGGAGGCCGTGCTGGAGCTGTGCCCAGACGTGATTCTTCTGGACATTCAGCTGCCGGACTGCTCCGGTTGGGATGTCCTGGCGCAGCTCAAGGCCACCCCCCAGGTGCGCGCCATCCCGGTCGTGATCGCCTCGGTGGTCGATGATCGGGCTCGGGGGACGGCTCTCGGCGCGGCTGCCTATCTGGTCAAACCGATCGCGCGGCAACAGCTGCGGGACGCCTTGGACACACTTCAGGCAGGCGCAGCGTTCCCGACCGGACCTACCGCGCTGAGAGGCGTGTTGGATCAGCCGCCGGCCCTGCCGGCGCCGGTCATTCTGCTGGCGGAGGATGAGGGAAACAATATCTACACCCTCTCGACCTATCTTGTAGCGAAGGGGTATCAGGTGGTCGTCGCACGCAATGGCGCCGAGGCGCTCGCGCGCGCCCACGACTCCGCGCCCGCGCTGATCCTGATGGATATCCAGATGCCGGGTATGGACGGGTTGGAGGCAATTCGCCGCATCCGTGCTGACACGACGCTGGCGGCCATTCCGATCATTGCCTTGACGGCGCTGGCGATGCCGGGCGACCGCGAGCGCTGCCTGGCGGCTGGGGCCAATGAGTATCTGAGCAAACCGGTCAGTTTGAAAGGACTGGTCAATGCGATTGAAGCGCACATGCACCAGCCCGCCGCTTCCTTCTCGACGTGATTCTGCTGGGCAGGATGGCATCGAGGTCTGCGGCGACTTCCGCTTACCCAGGCTCCAGCAGATCCACCGACGACTGAGTGAGGGGGTGGAACCTCCACAAGTGATTACTATGTCAGGCCGTAGTATCGCACGTGGAGGGAACCAGGCGGGCACCAGGTCCCGGCTCTGACACCGCGCAGCACCTATGCTATACTCGCCTCAACAGAAAACCCGCCCGGCTTGAGGAGCACTGGGGTGGGCTTCTGCGTATTCGTTTGTGTGCGCTGTGCCTATTCTAGCACTCTCCTGCCCTCATTAGCATGGTATTTTAACCGTTAATGCAGTCATTAAGCGCTAATGATGTTGTTGGCTCATAACGAAAAGATTTATTTATACAGCCTCTATAGAGGCTGTATAAATACAATTCTTCACTTAGTGTTGATTACTGCACAAGCGCAGTATTTACTATCGTAATCGCAAAAATATATCGGTTCGCTCAACAAGTGCTCGTTCCATGGCACTACATTAGCGCGTAGCAGGGACCAGCGGCCTAGAATTCGGAGCGGTAACGATTTACATCTGTGGCTCTTGGCTCTTACGCAGACAATCACAGATGAGTTGCGCTCGCATCTGTTAGCCAAGCAGCTTGCGCAAGTGGATCGCGCGGCGTTGGTAGCCCATACGTTGTTCGTAGAAGGGGAGCGAAATCGGGCTCTCACTGTATGTATCGAGCAGAGCAATGCTCGCACCCCTACTGCGCCCCCATTCCTCAGCAGTGGCCAGGAGCTGCGTTCCAATGCCGTGCCGCCAGTAGGCCTGCTGGACTACGAGGGCGTGGATGCCCAGGCGTGGGTAGGCCACATCACGGACAAATTGACGTGCTGCGGTCGCGAGGGGCGGCTGGATTGCAGCATGGATGAAGCCGACCGCTTGCTCAGCATACTCAGCCACGAGGATGAGTTCATCTGAGGGCACGTTCAGCAGCCCGTCTTCGAGCCACGCTGCAAGTCCATCCTCTTCCGGAACCTGAAAGAGATCAGGTGCAAGTTGGGCATAGTAGCTACCAGCATCGATCCAACTGCGCGCAAGACCCGCACCATCACCAGCGCGCGGTGCACGAATGTACAAAGGCTCGTGATGAGGCATGTCTCCTCCATCGTTTTTCGTGACCTGCACTCGGGGAGGAGTATAGCAACAGAGGCGCAGGCGGGGTAAGAGTTGATCGCCCGAGCGGGGGACGGGCTACTGATGGGCCGCATGATACCACGTTCAGTGTCGTAGGGAGTGGGCTTGTCTCGCGACCAAATGATAATAACCCGTGCCAACAGTGGTGAAACGCCGCAAAATATGTAAGCATCAATAAGTGCAACGTTTTATTTATACAGCCTCTATAACGATACTGAAGACCTTATAGCGGCGAGCAGAAGCATTGAGCCAATAGATCAGAACAAGATGGCTTTCCAATACGATATGTCTACCTGCGGACTGGCTTCTGCATACTGCTCACTGCTATAGAGGTTCCGTTAATAGGATTCTCAGATCCTCTGTGACATGTCCAATAGGCACGCCATCCTCCGGTACCATATAACCGCCAGATGCTTGTGCTATCTGAACCGATCTCCTAGCTCCTTCTCGGGTCCCGACAGCAATCACTTGCCATATCTGTTAGCCCGCTGTGTCTAGCGTTTCCGTTGCGCGCATCGCGATGGAAAGCCCAACGTCGCACCTCGTTGCAGTGAAATAGTTGACAACAATCTGTCAATGTGCTATAATCAGATGGGCGCAGAAGACGACCCCCGCACACCGTAGGGAGCACACCTTGACCGCTGCGTCGTCCACCATACCGATCGGCATCTCTGAATTCGACCGGCTGGTGCCGTGCTGGGGAACGGATCCGCGATCACCGCGTTCGTTCGCCAGTACGTGCTACACTGGAGCCACGTTCACCACGTATCGTGACGGCTTGTTGAAGCGAGGAGGCAATGCAGATTAGTGAGCGACAAGCCAAGACGATCCTGTCGCCTCAGTCCGGCGGATTCCTGGTCGACGGAGAGTTTCCCTTCACCCATGCGCTGTCGCCCTATACCGGCTGTGCTTTTGGTAACACGACCTGCGGCATGTACTGTTACGCGCCGTTCCTGCCGAGCTGGACCTACCGGCCGCCGAATATGAAGACCTTCGCGTGGGGCGAGGCCGTCGAGGTGAAAGAGAACGCCGCCGACCTGCTCGCAAATGAACTCGGCCGGTTGAAGCCTGAACGAAGACAACTCCTACGGGAATTTTGTTCGGCTACTACCGACCCCTATCAGCCGATCGAGAAGGAGCGGCGAATCACCCAGCTGCTGCTGCGGGTCTTCACACAGTACAAGGACCTCGACCTGCTGGTGGTGCAGACGCGCAGCCCGCTGGCTGAGCGCGACCTGGAGTTGATAGCGCGCATACCGTACCTGTGGCTGTCGATCACCATCGAGACCGACGACCAGGAGTATCTGGCCAAGTTCCGGGGCGGGCCGCCGATCGCCAGGCGACTCGCGCTGGCCCGCAAGGCGGTGGCAGCGGGGATCCCGACGCAGATCGCCATCTCGCCGGTGCTGCCCTACACGAACGCCCACGATTTCGTCCAAAAGCTGCTGGACACCGGCGTGACCCGGTTCGTGGTGGACACGTTCAAGGCTGGCGATGGGCTGAATGGCAGCCGGACGGCGCGGAGCGCCTACGGCCAGGCGGTCGAGGATTGGGACGACGAGGCACCAGCCGGCGAGCTGTATGAGGCACTGGTCGAGGCCGGCGTGACAGTCGGCTGGTCGAGCGAGGGGTTCTGCGGCATCCCCTACCGCAACGAGGCCGCCCGGCTCGCCGCCGAGGAGCGCGAGCAGATCGGCAGCGGGCAGACCTCAATGTTCAGCCAGAATATCGCGAAGCCAATCGCGGCGCCCGGCGATGCGATCGTGCTGCACTTCGGGCAGCCCGGCCGGCCGCGCAAGCGGCTCAGGGGCTTCAGCTACCTGTGGGTCAAGTATGTGACGGGCTTCGACGGCCGCTATCATTGTGCCAATGGCCTACGGGGCACCTATCACTGGCCGCTGGGCGTGCCGATCTTCACGCCGTCGAGCCACACGCTGAACGCCGGCAAGTACCGCTATGTGTACCTGTGCGGCGTCGCCCAAACGCGCTGGGCCGACAATCTGCACCTCCCGATGGAACATGCGCTCGGCGAGACCATCAGCGATGTAACCTACAATGGGGTGCCGATCTTCATTCAGAACGCCAGGAGGCTGGACATCCCCTGGATCGAGGACGGCTGGCGTGACTTCCCGCGCAGCTACACGACCTGCCGGAATTGGCAGTTTGAGGTACGATACTTCGGCCTGGACGACCAGGCGCGGCCGTTGCAGCGGGATTTCACACGAACCAACCCCGACCGATCGGCAGCAGCGCTCCAGAAAGCCAGGCGGCCGGCGATGAAAAAGGGGCGAGCGCGTCCGAAAAAGGGAGACTCTGATGGCAAGGCTTGAAGTCCTCGAAGGCCCGAACATGACCAACTGGCTGCAGCTGACCCTAAAGGCCAGCGTCAGCGACAGCCCGGAGATGAAGGCCGTGCTCGCGGCGCAGAACCGCATCGTCGAGCTGGAGCGGAAGCTGGCCGCAAGCGACGCGCCGGCCATTCCGATGCCGTGGGAAGGCGGCGAGCCGCGCTGGCGAGCGGAGGTCGGCGACCTCGTCGCGGTCGTGGTTACGCTCGACGACGAAGCGGTGCCGGAGAACTATATGTGCTGGATTGCCCGGAAGGGCAACGAGGACCGGCCAGTCGAGCACGGCGGGCCGGCGACGGCGTTCACGCTGATGGGCGCACAGGTCTGGTGCGCCGACCGCATCCAGGGCTTTGCGGAGATACAGAACGGAGGCGATGGTGCAATCCCTGTGGGTGGCGAGTGACCCGGGCCGGCTGCGCCTGCTGGAGGCGGTTGATCGGCTCACGGAAACCTTCATGCTCCAGGCGCTGGCGTCCCGCGCCCAGCGCGAACTGGATGCGCAGCGGGCGGCCGAGGCGCAGCGCGAGCGGACCCGCGCGCTTGCACGCGACCTGCTGCGGCAGGATCTCGAAGCGGCGTTCGGCCTGACCGCGCTGACGCTGCTGCAGGCGATGATTGCCGATGGCCGGCAGGAGGACGACGACGCGCGCGCCCTCCTCACTTACCGCCTTCGCTACGAGCTGCGGATCGACCGCCGCGAGCGGCTGTGGGTGCTGGCCGTCCTTGAGGACGACGGCGAGGTGCAACACGGACGGCATCGGCCGTTGCTGCGCTCCTTTTCGTCGGACATCCACGGCCAGGAGGCTACCGAGCTGCTCTGGTGTGCTGTCGCGGAGCTGTATTCCCTTTGGGCAGAAAGATAGTCCGATGCTCAACATCCCAACGAACTGCCCGCGCTGCGGCGGCCCGATGGGCTGCCACTCAGTCAGCTATTTTAACATCGAGGATATCTGCTGCGACTGCAAGCACGACGAGCGGCATTTTCCTGGATACGCGGAGGAGACTGCCGTGCGCGGCGGCAATCTGAACTTTGCGGGCGTGGGCGTGTCGGACCTCGACCGACAGGTGATGCAGCAGCTGCTGGCGGAGCGCAGGCAGACGAGCAAGCATGCTTAAGCACAGCGTCGGCGCCGCGACCCGCACCGGCGAGCTGGCACAGCGCAGCGGCTACAGCCACCAGAGCGTGGTGTTCGGCTGGGGCATCGTTTCTCTCATGCGATCGTGACCTGGCAGCCACAGTGTAACGTGATGGTCTGCGGCGCGGTCAGATGCTGCGGTTCCTCAACCCCACCCTGCTGGTCAAACCACGTAATCGCCTGGGTCTGCGGGTCGTAGACCAGCACATCGAGCACGCCGGCATGCAGATAGGCCGGCGGCAGCGTCTCCAGGTCCTTCTCCTCATAGCGTGGGCTGACGATCTCAATCACGGCCGCGGGCACGATCCGGAGCGCCGTCTGCTGGCGCGGCGGCCGTTCGCAGTAGATCGCGATATCCGGGCGCACCTGTGAGTGCTTGCGCCTCCTAGGAGTGAGGGTGAGATTAGTGTCCGCGAGGTGATAGCACCCGCAACCGCCCCCGCTCCCGCGTTTTTCGGCCGGCCGGATGCTCGCGCGGATGTCGTCGACGATCATCTGATGCGCCGGCGAGGGGCTGGCCTCCCAGATATGACGACCCTCGACGATCAGCAGCCTGACATCCCCCTCGGCTACAAGTTGTTCAAGCTCGACCTCGTCGATCATGCTGCGACCTCATAGATGGATCCTCGTACGAGTGTTCGTATTCAACGATCATACCCGCAATTCCACACACCGTCAAGCCTCCCAAGTTCGACCAACAGACCAGCCGTCTGGTAGTACGCGGGCAATGCAAGCGGGGTCGACAATGCTCCGGAATAGGCTAATCGGTAGACCTCCACACGACACGCAGCGTCATCCACCGTGGAAGTTCATCTGTGCTACAATAGTAGCGGAAACCATCATTCAAGAACATGTTCAAACACAGGAACCTGCTATGCCGGAGTGATCAATGGAACGCGAACTCTCCCGCGATCATGGGCTGCGACGCGGCGGCGCACCGCCGATGTTCAGCCCGCACCTCTACCCACGCGACCCCAACCCCTTGACCATGGACGAGGTCCAAGCCGAGCAGGAGCGCATCCTGGCCGAGTCGATGCCGATCGTCAGCATGGCGACGATCCAGGGGCAAACGGTCAAGCGCACCGACATCCTGGAGATGCTGTACGCGCCGGTCGAAATCCTGGTGCGCAGCGCTAACCACCCCGCCGGCGAGGCCTTGCGCACGATTCTCGCCGCGCAACGGGCAATCGACAAGCCGCTGGAACTGCCGATCTTCAGCCAATGGTCGATTTCGCGCAGCGAGAAGTACCTGCACGCCATCCTGAGCATGCGGCTCGAAATGGGCGCGGTTGCGGCCGAGTTTAATATGGTGTTCGACATCAAGGACGCCAAGGCGCGCACAATGCTCGCCCAGATCGAGGACACCCGCGTGATTATCCTCGACGACGTGGACTCGCCGCTGCCGCCGCCGAACGCGCGGAGGATCGCGCCCCTGCCGACGACGGTCGAGGACCTGATCACCGGCCAGGCCCGGTTCGGCATCGTCGAGCGGATGCGCGGCATCACCCTCCAGATCGTCAGCAGCATCGAGAATGCCTTCTCGCACGACGAGATCTTCAGCCTGGCGTTCAAGGCCCACGATGGGCTCGCGGCGGCCTGGCCGCGCGTGCTCCACCTCGATCGCAGCATCTCGAACGCCCACCACAAGCGTCCGATCGAGGAGCCGCCGCTGGATCGGCACACGAGCCTGGCCAGCGCCAAATTCATTCACCTCGATGTTACCTACTCCAGCTGGTTCGGCAGCCCGCTAGTCGAGGGCTTCTCGATGGGCACGGCGCTCAGAATCGGCAAGGGCATCAGCACGCAAGCGCAGAAGCGGCTACAGCCGGGGTGGTCGCAGCTGGCGGTGTGCGCCCTGAACGTCGAGTGGACCGCGGGCGCGCTGCCGGTGTGGGAGATCGTGCTGACCTGGCGGAACGGCCACGATCCATGGCACGAGCTGCTGCACGCGATGCGGCTGTCCGACCCGATTCCATTCGACCTCACGCCGATGATCTTCTTTCTGGCGCAGCACGCGCTCCTTCCCGACGGCGGGCAGCGCGCGCAGGCTTGGGCGCCACACGTCCAGTTCTACGAGCTGGGGATGATGAATCTCGTGATGGCGCTCATTCACGAGTGGTCAGCAGTCGACGAGGCGCGGCCGCACATTGAGGCGATCTCCCAGTTCGTGCTCGATCCGGAGCTGGCGAGGAAGGCGGGCATCTGCCGCACGCTACTGCTTGCCCTGGATGCGGATCTCAGCGCCCTTCATGCGACCGACGCCGATGGGCTCGACGTGGAGCTGCTCAAGACCTTCGCGCAGTTGGGCCGGCTGGTCTGGAGCACCCGCATGGGCAGCACAATCGTGGGTGGGTTGCTCAGGCATCCGGACGTGGATACGGTGGCGCTGGCCGGCATTGGCATGCTCGACGCGCTGCTCATGTTGGCGATGTGGCAGCAGGACCCGCCAAACCCCCTCGGTATCAGCATCACCACGATCGACCTGCTGCCGTTCCTCTGGTACCAGTGGCAGATGATCAACCGCTACCTACCCGGCGACTGTGGCCGCAATGATATTCAGTACCTGGTGTTCGACCTGCTGGAGTCGTTCGAGAGCATTCCAGTGCCCTTCGGCAAGCGCGTGCTGCCCTGGTCCGGCTACGACCGCGGCAACGAAAGCGACGAGGAACGCAACCAGCAGATCGCTGCCGCGGTCTTCTGGTACCTCGACCAGGTGCGGAAAGCGGAGGAGGCCGGCCGCGCCCGCCCCGCCGCCGGCCGCTTCGAGCTGCCCGTCCCTGCTGGCTTCTACGACATGGAGGCCTACGGCGTTGAGCGGCTGCGGATTGCCGCATTCGAGGATGGCTTGCTGGTGCGGCTTATTCTGAAAGACACTCTCGGCGGTCTGGTCGTGCCGTGGTATCCCCACTCCGAGTGGCCGCAGCACTGGCGTATGCTCATTCCAGAAGAGGTGTGCTGGCAACTGCACCTGGCACGCGGGGCGATCTGGCGCGATATGTGGGTGGCCGGCCGCGAGAAGGTGATCATCGGCGTGCAGCACGATCGCCCGCGCAAGGCGCCTGCATCGCAGCAGCAGATGCCGCGCGGCCGAGCGCCAGGCCGGGCCGACTTCCCCAGCCACCCGGTCGAGCGCATCCGCATCGGTCGCGGCGCCGGCCCCACGCCGCGCGTCCAGCACGTCGAGTGGACGACGCTCGAGGAGCGCACGTACATTCAGAAGCGCAAGCACGGCGTGCGCGGCCGATTCGTCAAGCTCCCATCCCATTGGAAGGCCTCGCAGATCCAGAGAGACCTCGTCCAGTCGCTGGGTCTGCCTGAACTGCCCGAGTATGGCATGACCTACCGGCGACCGCACACCCGCGGCACCGACACCCCGGAGACCAAAGCGCGGCCAGTCCTCGCCCAGGGCCCGCTCATCGCCATGGGCGTGCTGGATAGTCTCCGACAGGACAAGCATATGGAGGAAGCGCATGACTGAGAAGTCAACTTACTGTCGCCTAAAGGCAGACAGCTTGCGCCTCACGACCGAACGAGTCGGGCGTGGACACGATAGGCTGGTTGCGCAGCCCACCAGCAGGGAACCTGCCCACGCTGGTATGGTACTTGGCCGCGATATTGCGAGCGCCATTCAGGTCGGCATTGAGATGAAAACCGCATTTCCGACACTTGAACATGCTCTGAGAGCGGCGGTTGTTGCGAGCAGTATGCCCGCAGCAGCTACACGTCTGCGAGGTATGTCGCGGATCAACCGCAACCACCATACAACCCCGTTCTTCGGCCTTGTACTCGACTTTGGCCCTGAGGTTTGCAAACGGCCACGAGTGCATCCGGCGCTTGGTTGCGGTGCGCCGTCTCGCCTTCATGCGTTTGCGAATGTCTTTCAGGTTCTCCAACGCGATCGTCGCGCCGGGCTCAACGGACTGCACGATCTGCTTGCTGAGGACATGATCGGCATCCTTGCGGAAGCGGGCACGGCGGCGTTTGGCCCGTCTCAGATGCCGTTTGGCGCTTTTCGTGCCCTTCTTTTGCAGCGCACGGGTCAGCTTGAAGTAGCGACCCTCGATCGCCTTCCAGCGGCGCTGGCCCAGGAAACAGTTGTTCGACGTGACGGCAGGCCGATTGAGACCCAGATCGACGCCGACGACCTGATCGGATGGCGGAATGTTGGGCGCGGGAACGGTGACAACGACATGCAGCCACCACTGCCCATCTCGCTCGATCAGGTCGGCGGTATCAGTCGGATTTTTGGCATACTTCGCTGCATAATCGGGAACCGAGAAGCGGATCGTTTGCCGGCCCGCCGTCGTGCTTATCCGCACAGTCTGGCTTTCCCAATCCATGCGGTAGGTATGCACGTTGTAGCGCGGCGGACAAGCGGCCGATTGGGGCATACTAACCTTCCGTCCGGCTTTTCGCAAGGCAAACGCGCTTCTGAGCGCCTCAGCCGCCCTGACTCGTGCCTGGTTGACCAGATCGCTAACCAGCGTCGGGTGGTCGGTCTTGACCGGGTAGTAGGCCAGGTAGTGCAGCTTGGTCGCATTCGAGAGATTGGCTTCCCATCCCAGATGCACCGTCTGATTAAAGGCACTGGTGAACTGCCTGCTCGTTTCAGCAAGTGCAGCCGCTTGTGCTGGCGAGGGTTGCAATCGGATGCGAATCGTGCGTTGCATAGGGATATTGTGCCATATATAGCACATTTGTGCAAGATACGACTGCCAGCCCGGCGCTTCCACTGCTCCCTAAAGGAAGCGGCCCCGCGCCGTAGTGATGCTGTACCAATACAAGAGGAGTTCTCTTTTTGTGGTACGTCTTCTTAAACCAAGACACCGGCGGCTACGAGGTCAACCAGCTCGGCAAGCAGGCGCCGCGATCGGTGCCCATCAGCCTGCCCTACGAGAGCGCGGCGCTGGCGCACGACAACATGATCACGCGCCAGTTCTTCCCGCGCAACGAGCGCCAGCTCCAGGCGGTCGACCAGCTCAAGCGAGTGTTCGGCAATGGCGGGCCGAAGGCCGCCGCGCGCAACCAGACCTTTCTCGACGCCCTCATTCTCGAACATCGGTGGCGAGGGCGTGAGTTGCGGCCGGCGATCGCCTGCCGGGACGCGGTGCGGATGGTCTTCGATCCGAGCTATACGCCCTCGCCGGCAGTCGCGGAGATCGCGCGCTCGGTCGGCGTTGGTGGGTCCGCGCCGCGCGTCCCACGCCGACAGGTACGGCGGTCGCACGAGCGGGAACGGGAGGTTGGCGCATGACCGAGCAAGCACGGATTGTGGAGCCAATAGCGCCACCGGCGCAATCGACGCTGAGCCGGCCATTCGTGCGGTTGGAGCTTCGCTTTCGCGACGGCACGACCTACAGCCGGCGCTGGGCGACCAACGCCGACGGCGCACCGGCCTGGCGCGGAGCCTACGCGGTCTCCGGGCCGCCAGCGTGGGCGACGATGACCGACCCGCGACCGATGCACGACGCCGGCGCAATCGTGGCCAGCGACCTCGGCCGCGCATTGGTGGCCGCCCACGGAGATGTGGTCGAAGTAGACGCGATGGAGGCGCCAAACTGATGATGATCAATCCCCGATCAGGTAGCGGTGGCTACTACCAGCGAAAGAAGAAGTCGCCCGATGCTAGCGCCTGAGCAGTACCACTACGGGCGCAGAGGGCTCGTGCTAACAGCAGCGTTCCCGATCGGAGACGGATGCCGGTCGATTTCCATACCGTCGTGCGGTAACGCTTCCGGTTGTGGGGGTACTTCCCACCAATCGCACGGTTGGCCCTGGCCGTCTTGCATGCTTTATGGAAGGCTTGCTGGGCAGCATCCCGACTATGGGCGTGGAGCGTGGTGGCGCTCATGGCATCCCCAAGTCGTTCGGACGCACCTGGCGAGAGCCAGATGCCCTTGCGTCGATAGATGCGGTACTGCCAGATCAATGTCTCGCTATAGATCCGCCCACTCTCACGGTTCAGGGCATCCGCGTCAGCCCGGGGAAGCTGGCAGGGAACGATATGCGTGCGAATCATCACCACCACCGAAAACGAACGTCTGTGCTGTTGGTATTATATTGCATCAGGACGCCATAGGCAAGGGCTAAAACGCCCAAGAAACCTGCCGAACCGCTTGGGTCAAACCCCGGCGACTTGCGGCGGGTTCACCTTCGGTCAAGCCCAACAAAGAGTGATCAAAGCAGGTATAGTGATCAGAAACGGGTTTGTCCACTTTGGGCTTCGCCCTGTCTGCTACGGCGCAGCGGTTACAGGTCAGGAGGACATTTCAGAGTTTCCGATCACTATCACCCTATGTGTGCCACCTGATGCTCACTGTGGCCCGTCCGCTCCACTGCTTGATTAGGCTTGGGTCCCTGCGCCATGCGCGCAGGAGAATGTTCCCGGCACCCACCACAGCTATCGCTGGTGCCTACTCGTGCCCAGAGGAGATCGTTCCCTTGAGCACGTCGGTATACGGGATACTGTCCGAAGTCCCCAGCGGAACGGCAAACGTGATGATCTGCTCGTAGGAGCCGGTCGCCCCCTCGAAGCGACCCGTGCCGCCCACGACCGTAAAGGCCCCGAACCCATGGGTTGCGTCGATGCCGTGTCCGCCCATCGCCAGGAAGAGCATGTCGCCGTTGGCCGCAGTGAGCGTCCAGGTTCCTTGTGGTATTCCTGTGGCCACATCGACTGCGACGTCCCCGCTCACCGTGAAACGCCCGAGATGCGTTGCCTGTCCCTGCCCCTCGACACGGGTGTAGGCGATCCCCGCCACCGGGTCAAAGCCCACCGCGGTGACGACCCCGCTCGATCGGCCTTTGAATGGCACCTGTTTCCCTGCCGCCATCGCCGGCGCGCTCAGAATGAGCGCGGCCAGGAGCGCTGCCAGGACGCTGAACCGGTACAATCGTTGTTTCATGGTCTGTTCCTTTCTGAAGTTCGAATCCGCCAACACACTGCCGTTCCGTTAACGTGATGCTAGTAAAGCATATGGCCGCTATTCATCGGTACCATTTCGCAGTACAATAAGCTGTACAAAAGACACTATACGATGAGGATTAGGGGAGTTGCCGATGAGCGATATCATCTCGCTTGGTGTGTGGATCAAGCGGCGGCGCAAAGCGCTGGATCTGACCCAGGATGCCCTGGCGGCGCTGGTCGGCTGCTCAAAACACCTAATCGCCAAGATCGAGGGCGATGCGCGTCGTCCCTCGCGTGAAATCGCGACCCTGCTCGCTAGCCACCTCCAGCTTGCGGCCGATGAGCGTGTTCGATTCATCCAGGTCGCGCGAGCCGAGTTGGGCGCGGATCGGCTCGCGCCGCCGGCACAGTCCCTTGCACGCGGCGCGTTCGTGCCCGCGCAGGCGGTGTCAAGTGCCGCCAATACTCCTGGACAACGCCGTACCACGCCATCAACCAATCTGCCCACGCCGCCGACGGTGCTGATCGGGCGCGCGCGTGAGATTGAGCAGATCTGTGCGCTGCTGCGCCACGCGGACATTCGTCTGCTCACGCTGACTGGTCCGGGCGGCGTTGGTAAGACGCGCCTCGGCCTACAGGTCGCGAACGATCTGATCGAAGAGTTCACCGACGACGTGTACTTCGTCGACCTGGCGCCGATCCGTGAGCCGGCGCTGGTCATCAGTGCGATTGCTCAAACGCTCGGGCTACGAGCAACCGGCCGCCAGCCACTGGTCACCCAACTGCAACAGTATCTGAGCGACAGGCGCATGCTGCTGTTGCTCGACAACTTTGAGCAACTCCTCGACGCCGCACCACTGCTGGCCGACCTGTTGGCGACGGCATCGCGATTAAAGCTGCTGGTGACGAGTCGCGAACGCCTGCACCTGCGTGGCGAGAAGGAAATGGTGGTGCCGCCGCTGGCGCTGCCGGATCGTGCCGATCTGCCGCCACTCGATCAGCTGTCGCAGTATGCCGCGGTTGCACTCTTCATTCAGCGGGGGTTAGACGCCAGATCCGACTTTCAGCTGACAAACGCCAACGCTGCGGCGGTAGCCGAGCTCTGCTATCGCCTGGACGGCTTGCCGCTCGCGATCGAGCTGGCAGCAGCGCGGCTCAAGCTCTTCCCTCCGCAGACGCTGCTCGCGCGGCTCGACGAGCGGCTGAAATTCCTGACCGGTGGCGCGCGCGACCTGCCCGAGCGCCAGCAGACGATGCGCACTACGATCGACTGGAGCTACCACTTGCTGGGCGCTGGTGAGCAGACGCTGTTCGGGCGGCTGGGGGTGTTCGTGGGCGGCTGCACGCTGGAGGCGGCCGAGGCCGTGTGCAACGGAGACAACGACCTGCCTATTGAGGTTGTGGAGGGGCTCGCGGCGCTGGTGGATCAATGCCTGTTGCAACAGGTCGAAGCGCCAGACGGTGCCTCACGCTTTATGCTACTGGAAACGATCCGCGAGTATGCACAGGAACGGCTGGAAGTGAGTGGCGAAGCCGAGCAGCTGCGCGGGCAGCACGCGGCATACTATCGTATTATCGCCAAGCAGCTATGGTCGACTGGAGGAGCATCGGCACGCCGACTCCAACCGGAATACGATAACTTGCGCTCGGCGCTCGCGTGGAGCCAGACGACGGCGGGCAACTCGGAGATCGCACTCGAACTCAGCAACACGCTGGACGGTCTGTGGGCCAGCCGTGGTATGCCGCATGAGGCCATTGCTGCATTGGAGCGCTCGCTCAATCATCCGCTTGGGGTCGGGCGCTCGATTGCCCACCACGGTACGCGTATGAATCTGGGCCGATTGCACACAGTAACCGGCAACTATGCAGCAGCACATATGCAGTATGACCAAGCTCTAGTGCTTGCGCGTGAGCTCGGCGATACTGAACGCTCTGGCCGGACGCTGGAACGGCTTGGATGGTTGGCGCGCGAGCGGGGCGATAGCGCGACCGCTTGGGCGCGGCTCGCGGAGAGTCTGGCGGTCTTCCGTGAGCTCGATCGCTCTGCTGAGATTGTTGGGGTGCTGAACTCAATGGCCGGTCTCGCAATTGCGGAAGAAGATCCGGCGCGGGCCGAGGTGCTGCTGGCCGAGAGTCAGGCAGTGGAACAGCGCGTAGCACCTGACTCGACCCGTTTGGCCTGGACGCCGAACCATCTTGGGCTCGCCGCACACGCGACCCGTTTGGGCTGGACGCTGAACCATCTAGGGCTCGCCGCACAACTGCGGGGAGCCTATGACCGCGCGGCGCAGCTGCATCAGGAGAGCCTCGCCCATTTCCCCAGTGATTACTTTGCCGGGCCGCTTGAGGCCTATGTGGGTCTGGGCGCGAGCGCGCTCGGTCTGGGGCAGATCGCCGAGAGCGCACGTTGGCTGGCGCAGGGGTTGGCGATCAGCAGGACGGCGCGCGCCCAATACGGCATAGCGTGGTGCTTAGCCGGGCTGGGGAGCGTGGCCGCCCTGGACGAAGAGCCCGAGCGCGCGGCGCGGCTGTGGGGTGCGGCCGAGCGGCTGCGGCAGGCAATTGGCGTGCGCCCACCGCCGGCAACCCGCGCGACCTACGAGCGGGCGGTCGCTACGGCGCGCACCGCGCTCGGCGAAGAAGCCTTCGCTACGGCCTGGGAGGCAGGTCGTGCGCTGACCGTAGAACAGGCCATCGCTGAGGCGGTGGATGGCGCAGCCGAAGCGCCGATTAGCTGATCGGCGACGCACGGATGCCGGAAACCGATTCTCCCGTTTTGGCGCGCACCGCTTCGGCCTGGTATGATAGTCTAGAGTAGCCGATCACAGGATTAGACCATGCGCGAGAAGCTGTTTACCCTTCGCCGCACCCAACGCGAGGATCTGTGGCGGCGCTTCAAACAGACTGATGATCGCCGCATCGCCGAACGTCTGCACGCCATCCTGCTTCTGGACAGTGGATAGAATACGGACTCTGTCAGCCGCATCCTCTACACCCATCCCAAAACCCTCAAACGCTGGGTCAACGCCTTTGCGAGTGGTGGCGAAGCCGCACTCACGAGCTTCAACTATGCCGGCGGTGATCGATGGCTGACCGACGAGCAACAGCACCAATTCACCACCTGGCTGGATGCCGATGTCCGCAGCACTGCTGAGGCAATCATCTGGGTCGAACAGCAATTTGGCCTGTCGTATAGCGATAGCGGGATGCACAAACTGCTCAAGCGGCTCGATAATCGTTACAAACAGCCCGCAGTGCTCCCTGCCAAGGCCGACCCTGAAGCACAAGCGGCGTGGGTGGACACCTACACCGCAAAAAGGGGGCCTTGACGCGTCGTGGCAAGGTGTATTTCCTCGATGCTGTGCATGTGCTCCACGCCGCCATCCCCAGCCAGGGCTGGATCAAGCGTGGTCACTCCATTCAACTGAAGACCAACTCCGGCCGCAATCGGCTCAACATTCTTGGGGCTTATTCGCCCGACGATCATGACCTCATCAGCCTGGAAGGTCGGGTGTCGTGTGATGCCGAGCGGGTCGCGCAGTTACTTCGTAAGCTGCGGGCCGCCAATCCAGGCAGGCGGCTGCTGATCGTGCTCGATAACGCGCCCTACAACCATGCCAACCCAGTGACTCGCGTCGCTAAAGCACTACGGATCCAGTTGCTCTATCTCCCGCCGTACTCGCCGAATCTGAACTTGATTGAGCGCTTCTGGAAGTTCCAGAAGCGCAAGGTAGCCCGTAACCGGTTCTCGGCAACCTTTGCGGAGTTTCGAACGGCAGTCCAGAACGTCTTGAACAACATTGATGTCTATCGTGACGACCTGGCCTCGCTCATAACCGAGCGTTTTCAGCTCTTCACCACGCCTTAGGACAAACCAGTTTCTGATCACTATATGATCCAGGCTGGCCCGCTGTGGGCCGACCGCTTGATTCTCTGGAGGCAGAAACGTGTTTCAGAGCGCCGACTTGATTAAAACGCCACTGCGGATGGCGATCTACGGCCCGGCCGGCTGCGGCAAATCGCTGACCTCGCTGCTGATAGCGCGGGAGATCGTCGGCCCAAAGGGCAAGATTGCGGTGCTGGACACCGAGCACGGCTCGTCGACCAAGCACGCCCGCAAGGTCAGATTCGACGTGGAGATGCTGACCGGCAATTTCCACCCGGCCAAGTACATCGAAATCATCCACGCCGCCGAGAAAACCCACGACATCCTGATTATTGACTCGCTTACGCACGGGTGGGCTGGAAAAAACGGGGTCCTGCAAATTGTCGACCAGGCCACCGCCAGGAGCCGCTCGAAGAACAGCTTCACCGATGGCTGGAGCATCGGCACGCCGCTGCACCAGGACCTGATCGAGGCAATTTTGGGGTGCAAGATCCACGTTATCGCCACGATGCGCTCGAAGCAGGAATACGCGCTTCAAACCAATGATCAAGGCAAGATTGCCCCGGTAAAGCTTGGGCTTGCGCCGATTCAGCGCGCCGAAGTCGACTACGAGTTCGATATCGTCGGCCGCATGGATGCCCAGCACGTCTTAGAAATTGAGAAGGAGCGCTACGAGCCGCTGGCCGGCAAGAGCTTCGTCAAGCCTGGCGCCGACCTGGGCCGGATCATCCGCCAGTTCCTCGACGAGGGCGTGCCGGGCGAGCTGCCGTCGGTCGAGCCGCTGACCGCACTCATAGAGCGGTTGCGGGTGCTCAGAGACGCCGAGCGGCAGGGCCTGGGCGAGCCGCCGTCATTCTCGTGGAATGCCAAGCAGGGCGCTGCGCCGCTCATAGAGGAGATCGAGGCCAGCCGCGATCGCATCATCCAGGCGATCGTCGCCGCCGGCGGCGGCAGCCGCGAGGCGTTGGAGGTGCTGACCGACGACGATCTCATTGCGAACCTGGTGGTGCTGAGCGTGTAATGGGTCTACGCGGTGAATCGTGCATGGACCAGTCATCGCAACACGGATGGCGGTTTTGTTCCTGTTAGGCCGAAACAACTTGCAGGTTTCCGCTAGAAG
>WNFU01003139.1_pt1 | contig 42598 bp, 30 predicted proteins | sample 5400121 | NCBI WGS metagenome assembly WNFU01 (sample SAMN13153360, study PRJNA577476) | soil metagenome | isolation source: 100 cm soil or saprolite under grassland replicate 1 | place: USA:California | collected 2016-06-15
CGTTAGCATCTGCCCAGGCGCGAGCATGTCAATCCTCTCGAAGGTAAGACCACCGACTGGAGAGCCGGATGCGGGAGAACCGCCCGTCCGGTTCGGAGGGAGGGGGAGCCGAAACCAATCGGCTCTTCCTACCCCTATAGCCTAGCCCGGCTTTAATGGTGTTTGAAAAATAAATGCAACAACAAGTACTCGTCGCGGAGCGACGGTTGACCCTAGCCCGGCTTTTCAAAGCCGGGGGAGCAGTCGCATAGTGGTTTTAGTCGCGGCAGCGACGGTTGACACCGATCTGCAAAATCAACCGTCGCTGCCGCGACTCACGGACGGATGCGCTGATGGTCCCGGCTTTGAAAAGCCAATGAGGTTAAGTTAGCGATTAGTGGCGCGGACTTTAGTCCGCGCGCCAGCCGTCAGCGCGGACTAAAGTCCGCGCCACTAATCGCGCCAGATGCCTAACTTAACCTCATTGGCTTTGAAAAGCCGGGCTAAGCGACCGAGAAAACGGTAGTCGCAATTATTTTTCAAGGACCACGCATCCACGGCCAAATTCCTGGCGCTGCGAATGCGGTAAAAAACTTTGCGCAAGCGCCCCTTGCGGTGAAACCAAATCTCACGTTCGGCCACTAACTAACAATGCTTCTCGGAACTGCGCTCGCGCGCTAATCGCTCTGATCGGCCTGCTGGCGTCATTAAAACCATAGATATTGGAGCGCAAAATGTTTCAAGACCTGCGCGTCAGTTTGCGAATGCTGCTCAAAGACAGAGGCTTCACCGTAGTAGCCGCGCTCACGCTGGCTCTCGGCATCGGGGCCAACACGGCGATGTTCAGCGTGCTCAACACCTATTTGTTTCGCGCGCTGCCGTATCCGAATTCGGACCGGCTCGTGCGGGTGTTTCGCACTTCGATACATTCGCAGAGCTGGCCGCATTCGCCGGGGAACTTTTTCGATCAGCGTGAGAAGAACAACGTCTTCGAGAAGATGGTCGCCTACACCTTTAATAGCCCAAACCTCGCGGAGCCAGGAGCGCCTGCCGAGCGCATACAGGCGGTCGTCGCCACGTCTGACTTCTTCCCGGCGCTGGGCGCTCAGCCGGCGCTGGGGCGTGTCTTCGTTCCCGAAGATCATGAGACTTCCGAACGGGTCGGCGCCGGCCCTGTCGTCGTCCTCAGCGACCGCTTTTGGATGAGGCATTTTGGCGGGGACCCGAACGTTATTGGGCGCACGCTTCGATTGGACGGGCAGGACGTGAAGATCATCGGCGTGATGCCTCCGGGTTTCGATAACCCGCTGTTGTGGGGCGCGGTCGATATCTGGCGTCCGCTGGCGTTCAACGCGGAGGAGCGGCGGAACCGCGACAGCAACTGGCTGCGGACCTTCGCGCGCCTGAAACCCGGCGTGTCGCTCGCGCAAGCCGATCAGGCGATGAAGGCGCTCGCCGCCGCCATCACCAAGGAGACTTCGCAGAACCAGAACGAAAGCTTGCGCCTCGAACCGTTGTTTCTATCAATGTCGAGCGAGATCAACCGGAAGGTCATGTGGTTCACGTTAGGATTGGCCGGCTTCGTGCTGCTTATCGGCTGCGCCAACCTGGCGAATCTACAGCTCGCCCGCACTGCGGCGCGCGCCCGCGAGTTCGCCGTTCGAGCCGCTCTCGGCGCCGGGCGCATCCGGTTGCTCCGGCAATCGCTCGTCGAAAGCCTCATCATCTCGCTCATCGGCGGCGCGCTGAGCTTGCTACTCGCGGTGTGGGGCGTAGGGTTCATTAGTCGCCGTCTCTTCAGCGAGCTGCCGGGCGCGAAAGTGTCGCTCGATTTTAGAGTCTTCGGCTTCGCATTGATTTGTTCAGTGCTGACCGGCCTGATCTTCGGCATGGTTCCGGCTTGGCTGGCCTCCCGCGCGGATGTCAATCAGGCGTTGAGGGAGAACGTGCGCGGATCGAGCGCGGGCCGCTCGCATCAACGCTTGCGTAACGCGCTGATCGTAGGCGAAGTCGCGTTCGCGTTGATTCTGCTCACCGGCGCAGGCCTCTTCCTGCGCGGGTTGCAGCGCTTCGCCAACCTCGACTCGGGCTGGCGCGTGGACGGACTGGTGACAGCGCAAGTCAGCCTGCCAAGGGCAAAGTACACGAATGATGCCCAGCGAAGAGACTTCCATCAACGGCTTGAAGAGCGTCTGGCCGCCATGCCCGGCGTCCAGCATGTCGCGCTTTCCAACTCGCAACCGGTTTGGGGTTTTAACAGCAGCGGAGGTTTCGTCGTCGAAGGCCAGCCGGAACCGGCGCCGGGCCAGTATCCGGAAATCTTCCGCGAACCGGTAAGCACAGGCTACTTCGAGACTCTCGGAATCCGGCTGATTTCAGGCCGCACATTCACTTCCGCTGACACCGCCGACCGTCCCGCGGTCGTCATCATCAATGAAACGACGGCGCGACGCTTCTGGCCGAACGAAAGTCCGATTGGCAAACGCATCGGCAGCCCGAATCCCAACAGCCGGAACTGGCAGGAAGTCGTAGGCGTGGTAAACGATGTGGCTTTCCCCGCTAGCCTTGGCGAACCGTACACGCGCCTTCAATCTTTCCGGCCACTGGCGCAATCGCCCACGGACAGTGTGAACGTCGCATTACGTACTTCCGCGGCGCCGGAATCGATCGCGAACGCTTTGCGCAGCGCCGTCGCCGAACTCGACCCCGCTCTGCCGGCGCATCAGATCCGAACCGCGCGCAGTCTGGTGGAGCGGAGTCTGGGAAGCGTCTCGCTGCTCGGCTCTTTGCTCGGCGCGTTCGCCGCGATCGGACTCGCTCTGGCGGCCGTGGGCATTTACGGCGTGATCTCGTACTCGGTCGTTCAACGCACGGGCGAAATCGGGATTCGCATGGCGCTCGGCGCGCGAACGCTCGACGTGCTCCGATTAGTGTTGGGCAAAGGGGCGCGCCTGATCTTGCTGGGCGCATTGCTAGGCCTCGGCGGCGCTTCCGAAGTAGCGCGCTTCCTGGCGACGGCGATCCCGACGCTGCCCACGCGCGATCCGGCGGCGATGGGCGCAATCGCGCTCGCGTTGATCGCCGTCGCGCTCGCGGCCTGTTACCTGCCTGCGCGGCGTGCGACAAAAGTTGATCCGATGGAGGCGCTCCGCCACGAGTGAATTCGCGGCCAGTGGCGGTAGCCCGACCGTGAGGGAGGGCGCTGAGACCGAATCCGCGCCCTCCCTCACGGTCGGGCTACCGCCACACGGATCACTCAGTTCGCAGCGCGATCATCGGGTCCACCTTCGTGGCTCGCCGCGCCGGGATGTAGCAGGCCAGCAACGCTCGGACTCAGATCAGTTGTTGTGAAGACTTCTGATACCGACTGCCTCACTGACAACTTCAGGCAATCGGGGAGGACGTAACACTCTGTCCGCCTCCCTTGAGTCCCACACCCGATTAGCCACCGTGGGTGTGTCTATGCTTATAGGTGATCTCGAATTCGCCATTAACCGGCTGACCATATCAGCTTCCGCGACGTGCTCATCTTGATGGTGTGGCTCCATCTCAAGCCTCGCCTGTTTCCCCGACGAGCTTGATCTCATGCCCGCCTCTGATGGCAATCCCAGAGGCTTCGGTCGGGTCAGGACAGGTCTGCTTCACCAGACCTGACTGGATTATCCAGCTTTACTTTGCGGCCTAGCGCCGCGCCCGAGTGTCTGCATAATTCTCTCCTGACTATTGATCACGCGGTTTTAGTGGTTTGAAGACGCAACCTGCGTCTGGATTTCCATCGCCAGGCGAGAGCGACGCAGGCAAGGACGACGATGATTCCCCCAAGGATTACATAATGGCGGTTGAAATCAATCGCCATGACAAGTTCCGGCGTCGCGCCGTCTCGCAATCGGATGACACGCGGAGCTGCCCAAACGCTCAACATGACCAGCGGGCCGTTGGGGCGATCCTCGAGCGCGTAGATCGAATTTCCCTCCGCCGCAACCCCGGTCGGCGTCCACAGGTAGCCTGATTGGTAGAACTGCTCTGGCGAGCCGCCGGCGGTGATCTTCCAGACTATGCGGTATTGGCTGTCGGCGACATACACCGAACCGTCTTCCGCAATCGTGAAGCCGCGAATCGAGTCAGGTTTATGAGGCAATCCGGCGAACTGGTCTCCTCCTAAAAGCGTCGTCTCGCCGGTAGCCCGGCGCGCGACCAGGCGAAGGCCATCACTGCGGAGCGCCAGTCCCTGGCGGTCTGTGGCGTCTTTCACTTTCTCCGGAATCTCCGCGATTCGGGTCAGTGTTCCGTCGCGCGAGAGGCGCCATTTGTAACCATCAAATCGCCGCTCAGTCTCGACATAGTAAACATGCTCTCCGTATAGAGTATCGTCCGCGACGTCAATCCATAAATCGTGGGAGTGTATTCCGCTCGCGAGCTGGGTTAGCCGTCCATCAGTTTCGACGCGCCAGACCGCGTTCTGTCCGACATCGGTGAAGACGATTCTCTTCTGCGAGTCGACCACGATGCCCCACGCGGGATGCGCGGACACTTGCAGCGCAAGCGAGAGCGCGACCACCGGCGCGAGCGTTTTATAGGAGAGGAGCATCCGCGCGTCAAATCTCAAATCTTGAAACATCTCATCCTTCAATCTTCATGGCTGTCTCTCATTTCGATGCGCTATCCAAATTATCGATGATCACTCGCTCAAGATAGTCGGCGCCTCGTTGCGGATTTTCGCCGATCAAGTGCTCGATCACGCGGCCCTCGCGCGAGAGGACAAATATTTGCGGAATCGGCGGCGCCCCGGTTTCATCTTCCGTGCCTTTCAAGAACGCAGACGACAGCCATCGATTCTCGTACCCGACGGTATAATCAGCGCCGGCTTTCTTGAGAAACTCGATGACATTGCTTTGCTCGCTTTTCTCATCGGAGGTCAGACCGACAACTTCTACGCCCTTGTCGCGATACTGCCTGCTCAGTTTGGCAAGTTTCGGAACGAGTCTGACGCAGCCTCCGCAATTAGTCGCCCAGAAGTCCACGACGAGAATCTTGCCGCGAAAATCGGCCAGTTTAAATGTGGCGCCGTCCAACTTTTCGATTTCGACATTCAGCGCTGAGGCGACGTCCTGCTCGTCCGGCATCGGAATCGGGAGTGTTTCGCGCCCCGCCTGCTTTGTGGCCGCGCCGCCTTCAGCCGGCCGAGGTGGGAGGGCAGTATTGCAGGCAAAAGAAAACACCGATGCGCTTAAGAGAATGGTTGTGATATTTCGCTTGCTCATTATTCGCAAGCCATAACGCGAGTCTTGAAGCATTTCATCCTCCAATCTTCGTACTTGCAGTAAGAAGTGGTTATTCTTTCCGTACACGCAATTGAAATCCGGCCTAATAACCTCCTCGGATTTCTCTCTCGTACTCTTCACGCAGGATGGACATCACTACCAGCGATTCATAGCCTGTCTCTGTTTTTAAGCTCTGTCGCAAGACTCCTTCGACTATGAAACCTTGAGATGTATATAACGATTGCGCTCGCCGGTTGCCCTCCTTCACGTCCAGCCATAGCCTGTTGGCTCGGTAGCGCTCGAACGCCAGTTCTTTGACGAGTTGAACCGCCCGTTTGCCAAAGCCTTTTCCTTTTTCGGTGATTACAATCCGCCGAAACTCTATGGTTTCGTTCGGGTCTTGTAAGCCCGCCAAAATAACATACCCCAACTCGCGCTCGCCTTGAACAATCAGATGCGCCAGGTCAGGTTTTACCAGCGCCTGGCGGTGTTCGTCTCGTGACCAGGGTATGACAAACATACGGTTTGCCGGGTCTTGTTCTGCGGCGAGAACATAATCCAGATCCTTTTCCTCAGTTTTGCGTAAGCTGATTTGAAAGTTCATTGGGTTCTCAATCGCCTCAATCGTGTCGAAGCGCGATCAGCGGATCGACTTTCGCCGCTCTGCGCGCCGGCAGGTAGCAGGCCAGCAGCGCCGCGCCCGCGAGCGACGAGGTGGCCACCACGAATGTGATCGGGTCGGTTGCGCTCACGCCGTAAAGCAGGCTTGAGAGGTAGCGCGTCATCGCCATCGCCCCGGCCAGCCCCAGGCCGATGCCAAGGCTGAGAGTCAATACTGCGATGATTGTGAAGCCCGGACGCTTGGCGAGCATCCGCAGGCTGTAACGCAAATCTTGAAACATGGTGTCCTCCCGAAAATAGCAGTGTAGGCCCCGAATTTATTCATCACGTCACATGGCGAATATATAGTCTCGAAAAATAAAATGCGACAGCAAGTGTGGCGCGATTTGTTTAATCGCGCAGCCTTGCGGCCGAAGCGGCGCGATTGAACAAATCGCGCCACACAGTCGAGGGCGCTCTTTCGCCGGCAGGTTTTTATCCGGCGCCCGAATTTTCGATCATTGGAAAAATGGAAAGAGCCGTTTCAACTCGGCCTTTTCAGGCCGCCGCCCGTATTCGCAAATCTCAAACGCCTCGGCGTGTCGCACCTTCGCCGCAGCCTCGTCGCCGTACCATTCTTTCAGCACGCTTCGAAAACGATCCGCGACGCCGACGTTGCGCGCGGCGTGGCCGTCGCGGACCTGCTTGACGCGTTTGGCTCGCTCTTCGGCGTTCTTGGGAATCAACCCCTCGTGGCCGTTCGCGCCGCCTTCCAGGAACTGCGACTCCATCACGGCCAGCGCGTCCAGTTTCTTGTCCATCACCGCGTCAATCGAGACGGCGATGTCGGGCTGCGACGCGTTGGGTTTCATAAATCGGTCGGTGTAATACATAAAGACCGGATTGTTCTTCATCGGCGGCGTTTCGGGACAGATGAACGGCACGGTGACCATGTAGGCCGCGTCCTGCACCAGGATGCCCGTGTAGCGATGGTCGGGGTGGTAATCGTTTGGGCGCGGGCTGAGGACGATGTCGGCCTTCCAATCGCGGATCAATCGAATGATCGCGCGCCGGTTTTCGAGCGTCGGCGTCAACTCGCCGTCGTGATTGTCCATGACCTCGACCGTAGTCCCCAGGATTCTTGAAGCCTCTTCCACCTCTTTTTTCCGGCGCGTGGCGAGCGGCCCGCCGGCCTCGCGCCAATGGCCGATGTCGCCGTTGGTGACCGAGACGAATTTGACGTGATGGCCTTTCGCGGCCCACATCGCCCCCGTCCCGCCGACCGACAACTCGCAATCGTCGGGGTGCGCGCCGAAGGCGATGATGCGCAACTTGCCGTCGCCCGTCTGCGGGCCGGCGGCGGTCTTTTCAAAATTGATCGTCAGAGCGACGGCGAGCGCCGACAGGAGCGCCAACGCGACGCGACGGAAAGTGAGCAGGGATGTCCTCTTCATTTCGCTAGTCCTCCGAAAATCCTGGGTACGCGCCGCTTGGGAGCGCGCCGACTTCGGTGAAGAGTCGATGGCGGAAGCCAAGCGCTCCGGGAGCGCCGCGCGCCCAGGATTGATCTGATGGTTTTGTGTTACGCAATGCAGCGTGGGGTGATATGCTGAAGTTGTTCGGCAATGATTTCAATAGCGTTTCAGTCAAAAGTAATGAAAATGTGGGACGGACTTTAGTCTGTCCCGGCTGCGGACAGACTAAAGTCCGTCCCACATTTTCCGCAGGAGGCAAGAGATGTCCACCAATTATGAGAACCTGATTGTCGAAATGAGCGCGCCCGTAGCGCGCGTCACGCTCAATCGTCCCGAGCGGCGCAACGCGCTATCGCTGGCGTTGATGCGCGAATTGACCGCCTGTTTGCGGGAGATCGGCGGATCGGATGAGACGCGCGCAATCATTCTCTCCGCCGCCGGGAGCGTCTTTTCTTCGGGCCATGACCTGACCGAGATGCGTGGACGTTCGATCAACGATTACCGCCGGATATTCGACGCCTGCGTCGAGATGATGAACGCCGTCCAGAGCATCCCGCAGCCAGTCATCGCCGAGGTTCAGGGAATGGCGACCGCCGCCGGATGTCAACTGGTCGCGGCCTGCGATCTGGCCGTCGCCGCCGAGGAGGCCAAATTCGCCACGCCGGGCGTCCGCATCGGATTGTTTTGCAGCACGCCTATGGTCGCGTTGACGCGGGCGATCGGCCGCAAACGCGCGCTCGAAATGTTGATGACCGGAACTCCGATTGACGCGCGCACGGCCGCCGAATGGGGTCTGGTCAATCACGTCGTCCCCGCCTCCCGGCTTCGCGACGAGACTCTGGCTCTGGCCCAACGGATCATAGAGGCAAGCCCGCTCGTCGTCGGCATAGGCAAACAGGCCTTCTACGCGCAGATCGATCTCGATCAGGCCAAGGCTTACGATTACACCAAGGAGGTCATGAGCCTGAACATGATGGCGGATGACGCGCAGGAAGGCATCGGAGCGTTTTTGGAGAAGAGAGAGCCCTGCTGGAGCGGACATTGATAGAGCTTTTCAACACAAAGGGTCAAAGGTTCAAAGGGGCAAAAAGGAAGAAAGCTCAAACCTGTCTCACGCCTTCGTCCCTTTGAACCTTTGACCCTTTGTGTTGTTTCAGTTCTTTGTATATGAATATCCTATCGCTCGAAAACGTCACCAAAACTTACGGCGTCAAGCCGCTGTTTGAATCCATCTCATTCGGCCTGGACGAATCGGACAAGGTCGGAGTGATCGGCGCGAACGGCAGCGGTAAATCAACGCTCTTGCGCATCATCGCCGGAGAAGAGTCGCCGGACGCGGGCCGCGTGGTCGTCGCCAACGAGAAGATCGTCGCCCACCTTTCGCAAAACCCTTCCTACGATCCCGATCAGACAGTCATCGAAGCGGTATTCACCGGCGGAAACGAAGCGCTGCGGCAGAAGCTGGAGCTTGTGCGCGAATACGAAGAAGTTTGCGAGAAGCTCGCCGAGCAAGGGGGCTCGGACGAAAAGTTGATGAACCGCGTCGCCGATCTCACCCGGCGGCTTGAGACTTCGGGCGCGTGGCGGCTCGAAACCGAAGCGAAAAACATTCTGGCCCGGCTCGGCGTCTCCGACCTGCGCGCGCGAATGGGCGCGCTGTCGGGCGGCCAGCGCAAACGCGTGGCGTTGGCGCACAGCCTGATCATCGAACCCGACCTGCTGATGCTGGACGAGCCGACAAACCACCTTGACGCAGAAACGGTCGAGTGGCTGGAAAGGTATCTGGCCGAATTCAACGGGGCGCTGTTGCTGGTCACTCACGACCGTTATTTCCTGGACCGGATCTCAAACCGCATGCTCGAAATTGATCGCGGCCGGGTACAGACCTTCGCCGGCAATTACGGCTACTACCTCGAAAAAAAAGAGGAGCAGGAGGAGCGTCAGGCGGTCGAAGCGCAGAGGTTGAAACAGATGGCGCGGCGCGAGCTCGAATGGCTGCGGCGCGGCCCGAAAGCGCGCACGACGAAAGCCAAAGCCAGAATTGATCGGGCGAACGAATTGATCCAACAGTCGCGCCAGGCCGCAAGCGAGATCGCGGGTAAAAGGTCGCTCGACATCGCGTTCGAATCGGCGCGGCTGGGAGGGAAGATACTGGGCCTGCGGGGCGTCAGCAAATCTTATGACGGACGCGCGATCATCAGTGACTTCAATTATCAATTCAAGCGCGGCGACCGCATAGGCGTCATCGGCCCGAACGGCGCCGGCAAAACCACTCTGCTCGAAATCATCGCGCGGCGGATCGATCCTGACGCGGGCGAAGTCGAGGCTGGCAAAACTCTGGTCATCGGGTATTACGATCAGGAGAACTGCGAATTCGACGAATCGCAGCGACTGATTGATTACATCAAAGATGTGGCCGAACGCATCCGGACGGCGGACGGCGGTTGGGTCACCGCCAGCCAGATGCTCGACCGGTTCCTCTTTCCGCCCGCGATGCAGTATCAACCGATCGCCACACTGTCGGGCGGCGAACGTCGTAGACTCTATCTGCTAAGAATCCTGATGGGCGCGCCGAACCTGCTGCTGCTCGACGAAATTACGAACGATCTTGACATTGCGACGCTCTCAGCGCTCGAAGATTACCTGGAGACTTTCCCCGGCTGCCTGGTAGTCGTCAGCCACGACCGATACTTCCTCGACCGCACGATTGATTACATCTTCAGGTTTGAAGGCGTCTCTGAGGGGGCCTCTGAGGGGAGAGGACGGATTCGGGAATATCCCGGCGATTACTCGGCCTTCATCGAGATCCGTGACCGCGAAAACGCTGAAAGGGCATTGACAGAAACGGCCACGAAAGGCGCGTCCGAACGGCGGGAAGAGAGCGGGCCCGCGCGGGATTCGACGGCCAAGCGCAAATTGTCGTTCAAAGAAAGGCGCGAGCTGGATGAATTGGAAACGCGCATCCACGCCGCCGAAGCGCGAAAGGCGGAGGTCGAAAGGGAACTCGACGCAAATTCGAGCGACCATGTACTAGTGCAAAAACTTTACGAAGAGCTGCAATCGCTCAACGAGCAGCTCAACCGTGATTTGGATCGGTGGTCTGAACTGGCGGAGTTGGCTTGATTATTTGTAGGGGTAATCGTCTGGTAATTTGAAGGGAGGAATCAGCCTGCCGTCCACGTCGGTGAATCCATACTCTCTCGCCAGATCGCCTACGGTCAGAATCCTTCCCGACTTTTCCATCACATTCGAATCTGCAGCGAGCGCGGCGACTGCCCGGCCAACGTATTCGGGCGATTCGGTGAAACTCTCGTAGCCTTTCATCCCTGCGCCGTCAAACGCCGCGACCACCCGTTCGGTGCGGATGAATCCAGGCGCAAGGGATACGGCGGCGATGTTGTGCTTTTTGAGTTCTTGCCCCATTCCGAAAGCCATTCGATTGATTGCGTTCTTTGCGGTGTCGTAAAAGATATTGACCAGATAGACGTCATCAACCCACGCGGTGATATTGACGATCAGCCCCTGGTTCCGCTGCAGCATTAAAGGGGCGGCGAAGCGGCTGGAGATCAAAGTCGCTCGAACGCCTGAGACAAACATTCTGTCCCAGTAATGCGGCGGCTGTTCCCAGAAAGGAGCCTGGCTGATCCGCCCTTCGACTTCGTAACCGCCCCACGCGCAATTGACCAGCAAGTCCAGCCTGCCTTGTTCCACCTTCACACGCTCGAACAGGGCTTCGACATCGGCGTCAATAGTGTGATCGCAGCGCGCGGCCACACCTACGCCGCCACGCGACGTTACGGATTCAGCGGTCTCGTCAATTGTGCCGGGCATATTGTCGGTCGTAGGTTGACCTTTCACGCTGCGACCTGTGACATAAACCGTGGCGCCACATTCGCCCAGAGCGAGCGCGATTCCACGTCCCGCGCCACGGCTTGCGCCGGTCACGACCGCGACACTACCTTTTAGATTCGGCATATTTCACTCCGATTTTTGATACTCAGCCAGCGCCCCGCGGAACCAATCCGGAAGCTCGACCGCCTGTTCCGCCGCGTAATTTGCCCACGCGTTCACGTTTCAGTGTAGGGGCTAAAAGCAGCTAAAGTTTGCGCTGACAAAAGTGTTTATTTGTGATTAAATACGCCCGCGAAAAACCGCCGGTGGTAAGTTGCCATCGATAGCAGATCAATCCGGCCTCAGACTTGGCAAATAGATCAAACCCGCTCAACAAAATCTATCGCGATAAAATGGTGGCGTATTTGTCATCATTTTATGGAACGGCCGTAGAGAATACAGATAAAGACGGAAAAGACGGAACTGAAAACCTAGACAGGATGAACAGGATTTTTCAGGATGAAGAGAAAGGGGTGAGAAATAAATCCTTTACGGCCAATCCTGTTCAATCCTGAAAATCCTGTCTAAATATTTCCGTTTGTTCCGTCTTTTCCTGTTTTCCCCGCTACTTGCGTTCGCGTTGTTCACGCATTCGCGAATCTTCGGGCGTTAAGCTCAACGTCAATTTTTCGTTTCGCCGGATGACGGTCAGGTTAGATTCCACGCCGACCTTTTGATCCGTCAGCAGGCGGTGCAGATCGTCAATGCCCGCAATGGGCCTGTCGTCATAAGCGACGATCACGTCGCCTTCTTGCACGCCGGCTTTCGACGATGGGCCGCCGGGTTCGGTCGAAACTACGAGGACGCCTGTTTCGACCGCGAGGTTGTGGTAGCGCACGAGCCTGCGGTGAAGCGGGGCGGCCTGCCCCGCCACGCCAATGTAGCTGCGGCGCACGCGGCCTTCTTTGATCAACTGCGCGGCGACGAATTTCGCCGTGTTGATGGCGGTGGCGAAGCAGATTCCCTGCGCGGGCAGGATGACGGCAGTGTTGACGCCGATCACCTCGCCGCGCGAGTTGATGAGCGGCCCGCCGGAGTTCCCCGGGTTCAACGCCGCGTCGGTCTGAATGATGTTGTCGATCAGGCGGCCCGTCCCCGAACGCAGTGAGCGCCCGAGCGCGCTGACCACGCCCGCGGTCACCGAGTACTGGAAGCCGTATGGGTTCCCGATGGCGATAGCGAGCTGGCCGACGCGAATCTTATTCGAATCGCCGAATGCGACGGACATCAGGTGCGGCGCGTTGACCCGGATTACGGCCAGATCGGTTTCGGGATCGTCGCCGATCAATTGCGCCTCGCCTCGCCGTCCGTCGAGCAGCGTCACCTCGATCTTCGACGCGCCGTGAACGACGTGGCTGTTGGTCAACAGAAATCCGTCAGGCGTGAAAACGAATCCCGAGCCGCTGCCGCCACGCCGCCGGTCGCCGGTCGAAACCTCGATGTTGACCACCGAAGGGCTGACCTTCTCGGCCGCCCCGATGACCGCTTGCGAATAGGCGTCGAGCAGTTCACCGTCGGACAGGGCCGCCGCCTCGTTCGATTCGCTTCCCTCGGCGTTGAAATCCCGGCCAGTTACAAATTGGAAAAAGTCTTTCATGTCCCCTCCCTCGTTCAGCTCATCGCAACTGTCGCGTGAGCCTCGGCATCTTGTATAGCATTTAAACGCGGCTTCGTGAAGTAGGGGGGCAGACAGGATTTACAGTACTTGGAGGGTAAGCGACCTGAGCCTTGATCAATAGACCTCTTGATTGAAGCTCAGATCGCTTACGCCACTTGTTACCCCACAAGTCTTTGCGCCGGAGGCGCAGCGGATATTAGCCGGTGGTGGAGCGCAGCGTAACCACCGGAAACGCCGCAACAGGAGCACGCGCCCTGGAAGGGCGCCGGATCAGGATTGGCTCCTGCTAGGCGCCCCAGTCCGGCGTCCCTGCCGGGACGCAAAATCGGTTATGTCCAACTCCGGCGCCTACGCCCGGGCTTCGGCGCCGGCTAATATCCAGCGTCCCTCCGGGACGAAAACCCGTCTCTTGATTTGTGGGGAAACCAATGGCTTACGCTCTCTGTACTGTGCCGCCGGCTCATTGGCCCGCTTCCAACTCTTTCTCGTGGGCGTCGCGCAGCTTGAATTTTTGGATCTTGCCAGAGGCCGTCATCGGGAATTCGCCGACGAAGCGAATGTATTTCGGAATCTTGAACCGCGCGATCTTAGCCTGGCAGAAATCCCTCAACTCTTCTTGAGTGGCCGCCTCGCCGGGTTTCAATCTGACCGATGCCGCGACCTCTTCGCCGAAGAATTCGCTCTTCACGGCGTAGACATAGACGTCCGAAACTGCGGGGTGATGGCGCATCAGGTCTTCGATCTCCTTGGGCGAGATGTTCTCGCCGCCGCGAATGATGATGTCTTTGATGCGTCCGGTGATGCGCACGTAGCCGCCCTCGTCCATCGTCGCCTGGTCGCCGGTGCGCAGCCAGCCCTCGCCGTCAATCGCCGCGCGGGTGGCTTCGGGGTTGTTGTAATAACCCTTCATCACGTTGTAGCCGCGGACTGTCAACTCGCCGGGTTGGTTCGGGCTCAGAGTCTCGCGGGTCGCCGGAGCGACGATCCTGACCTCCATCTCGGGCAAGACCGCTCCGACGGTCTGGGTGCGGCGTTCGATCGTGTCGTCGCGCCGGGTCTGCGTAATGCCGGGCGAGGCTTCGGTCAGTCCGTAAATGATCGTTATCTCGCGCAGGTTCATTTCATCAATCGCGCGCCGCATCAAAGCCTCGGGACAGAGCGCGCCGGCCATCACGCCCGTCCGCAGCGTCGAGAGGTCGAAGCGATTGAACTCGCGGTCTTCCATCTCGGCCAGGAACATCGTCGGAACGCCGTAAAGCGACGTGCAGCGTTCGCGCTCGACCGTCTCCAGGACTTTTCGCGCGTCGAAAGACTCGATAGGGCAAAGACAGGCCCCGTGCGTATACGCCCCCAGCACGCCGATCACGCAGCCGAAGCAATGGAACAGCGGCACGCAGAGGCACAGCCGGTCCTGCGGCGTATAGCCCAGCGCGCGCCCCAGCCAGTAGCCGTTGTTGACGATGTTCCGGCTCGACAACATCACACCTTTCGGAAATCCCGTGGTGCCCGACGTGTACTGCATGTTGATCACGTCGTCCAACCCGACCTCGCGCTCGCGAAGGTCTAAGCGATCCTCAGTGACGTTCGCCGCCATCTCGCGCAGCTTTTCATACTGAGTCAGGTCTTCAGGACATTCATCGTCTTCGCCGCGACCGATGAAGATCGCGCGCTTCAGGCTCGGCAATTTCGCGTCTCCGACCGCGCCGATTTCGCGCAGCGCGCCGACGTAATCGACGTCTTTGAACCCGCGGATCGTGATGACCGTGGCCGCCTCGCTCTGCCGCAGCAGGTAATCGATTTCGTGGGCGCGCAAAGCGGTGTTGACCGTCACCAGGATCGCGCCGATCTTGGCCAGCGCGAATTGCAGCGTCACCCATTCTGGTACGTTCGTCGCCCACAAAGCCACACGCTCGCCGCGTTCGACGCCGCAGGCCATCAGGCCGCGCGCGATCAACCGAGCTTCCGATTCGAGTTCGGCGAAGTTCAATCGCAGGCCGCGCTCAGAATAGACGAGCGCTTCATTGCCGGGAAGTGTTTCGGCCAGTCGCGTGAGGAGCGCGCCGACAGTGATGTCGCGATATTGTGAATGTTGGGGATCCATGGCTCGTGTAGTATTTGATCAGGGCGCTGCTGTCAAAGAAGCTCTTCAATAATCGGATCGGTAATCATTCTCCTGTTCCCAGTTCTTGCGGCGCGCCGATAACCTATGCTACCTCAAGTTCCCGCTCCCTCAAATACTTGATCTTGTCCCGCAACTCCGCCGCGCGTTCGAACTCGAACTTCCGGGCCGCGTCGCGCATCTCCTGGTCGAGTCGCACGATGGTCTCGGCCAGTTTCTCGGCGCTGTACTCTTCGAAATCCTCCAGGTTGACTGGTACCTTGAAGTAATCGGCCTCGTAAGCCGTGACCAGCGTGGCCTCGATCGGCTTGATGATGGATTGCGGGGTGATGCCGTTCTCTTCGTTGAACGACGTTTGTTTGGCGCGGCGGCGGTCGGTCTCGTTGATCGCGCGGAGCATCGAATTAGTCATCGTGTCGGCGTAGAGGATCGCTTTGCCCCGGGCGTTGCGCGCGGTGCGGCCTATGGTCTGGATCAACGACGATTCGCTGCGCAGGAAGCCTTCTTTGTCGGCGTCGAGGATCGCCACCAATGAGACTTCGGGCAGGTCCAGCCCCTCGCGCAGCAGGTTGATCCCTACCAGAACGTCGAACTCGCCTTTGCGTAGGTCGCGCAGAATCTTGATGCGTTCGAGCGTCTCGATTTCCGAATGCAGGTAACGCACGCGGACGCCGAGGTCGCCGTAATAATCGGTCAAATCTTCGGCCATTTTCTTGGTCAGCGTAGTGACCAGAGTGCGTTCGCCCTGGGCGGCGCGTTCGCGGACTTCATGCAGCAGGTCATCGATCTGGCCGCGTATAGGGCGGACTTCGACTTCGGGATCGAGTAGTCCCGTCGGGCGAATGATCTGCTCGATCACCACGCCGACCGATTTCGTCAACTCGTATGGCCCCGGCGTCGCCGAGACGTAGATCACCTGTCCGACCCGCTTCTCCCACTCCTCGAATTTCAACGGACGGTTGTCGAGCGCGGAGGGAAGGCGGAAGCCGAAATCGACCAGGTTCTGTTTGCGCGAACGGTCGCCGTTGTACATTCCGCGAATCTGAGGGATCGATTGATGACTCTCGTCAATCACCACCAGCGTGTCTTCGGGCAGATAATCGAACAAGGTCGGCGGAGGCTCGCCCGGATTTCGCCCGGTCAGATGGCGCGAATAGTTTTCGACGCCGCGACAGTAACCGAGCTCGTTGAACATCTCCAGGTCGTACATGACGCGTTGATGCAGCCGCTGCGACTCGACCAGTTTGTTCTGATCGATCAACTGCGGCTCCCACCATTCCAATTCTTCTTTGATAGATTTGACGGCGCGTTTGACCGTGCCGCGCGTGGTGACGTAGTGCGTCTTCGGGTAGATGGGCAGGCGCGAGTCGTGCTTCCTGATTACCTCGCCGAGCAGCGGGTCTATCGTCGAGATCGAGTCTATCTCCTCGCCCCACAGCTCGACGCGGTATGCCTGATCCTGATAACTCGGGTAGATTTCGATCACGTCGCCGCGCACGCGGAACGTCCCGCGACGGAACTCGGTGTCGTTGCGCTCGTAAAGCAACTCGACCAGCTTTTTGATGATCTCGTCGCGCTTGATGCGCTGCCCCGGTTCGAGAAAGAGCAGCATTCCGTAATAGGCGTTGGGGTCGCCGATGCCGTAGATGGCCGAGACCGAGGCGACGATGATCACGTCGCGCCGTTCGAACACCGACCGGGTGGCCGACAACCGCAGCCGGTCGATCTCGTCGTTGATCGTCGCCTCTTTTTCGATGTAGGTGTCGGTGGCGGCGACGTAGGCCTCCGGCTGGTAGTAGTCGTAATAACTGACGAAGTATTCGACCGCGTTTTCGGGAAAGAATGATTTGAATTCCTGGTAGAGCTGCGCGGCGAGCGTCTTGTTGTGCGCCATCACGAGCGTGGGCCGGTTCACATGCGCGACGACCGACGCCACTGAAAAAGTTTTGCCCGATCCAGTAATCCCCAATAGCACCTGATGCTTCTCGCCGTCTTCGAGACCGCGCACAAGGGCGTCAATAGCTTCGGGCTGATCGCCTTGCGGTTTGTAGTCAGAAACGAGTTTAAAATTCATAGCTCGATCTCACGGTTGATTGTCGCGGATTTTTCGTCTTTGTTCGGAAACAATTGATTATATGAGGAGGCGAAGCGGGCGGCAAACATCGTCGACCTGCGCGTGAGCAAGATTTTCAGCTTCGGAGATCGGTTCAAAGCGCGTGGCTATGTCGACTTCTTCAACCTCTGTTCGAGCGCCCTCTTGAATCAGAACAACCGACATTGGCGCATTCGGTTTAACTACGCTCTCTTCCGATGGCTGTAATTTCATTCAATGCGCCGGGGCCGGTTATCTCGATTAGGCGCCCCAATCTCTCAGATCGACAATCCAGGCATAGGGTAGGCGTTGTGTGACCAATATCTCGCCAAGATTGATCCAGCCCTTCACGCCGTCGAGTATGTTCGAATCGGATGTCACAACGATCTGATCGGAGGATCGCAAGACCTTGTCAGGGTTCATCACGACTTCGACGCCCCACGGCCAGTTGTGTTCGGCGGCCATCTCCCGGATTCGCTGCGCCAGGCGGCCGCTGTTCGAAACGGGTTGATCCAGCAGCCACAAGGCCGAAGCCGGTTTCGCATCGAGCAGAGTCTCGCTGATCAGTCGGATCGCCTCCTCGGTCTCGGCTACCGATCTGTACGAGCCGTGAACGCTCGACATGTCGCGGACGCAGCCGTCGCGGCAGCGGATTAACACGCCGCCCGAAAGCGCGGCCTCAGTAGTGACGATGATGTTGAACCCGTCTATCAGCAGGTCTTGTCCCTTGACGGATTCGAGAGGCAGGCGGGTTTGTTCGCGCGATTCTCTCTGCCGGTCCGAGCAGGCGGCCCTGGCGACGGTCAGCCGCTGCCGCTCTTTGAGCGCGAAATGATCGCCGACCAGTTTCAGCGAGGCCGCCGCCGGGTAACCGCGGCTCAAGAGCCACGACAGATCGGCGACCGCCCCCCGCAGCGCCGGCAGGAACGCGGCGTCGAACAGTCGTCGATCTTTAGGATGCGCGCCGCGATGGCGGCGGTCTTCGCGCGTTCGATTCACTTCTTTCTGTCGTGAAGGATTGAGATGTAGGCCTGCCACGGCCCGACTTCGCTCGCATACTGTTTGGCCATCGTTCTGGCCACCTGCGCTATGTGATCCAGATCATGCGTCACCCATCGCGGTACTGATCTAAATCGAACAACGCAAGATTGGTACAGTACCGCGCGCGTAAGCAAGCGGCCGTCTCATCAGTAGGCCGCTTGCTTACGCGCGCGGTACTATACCGGCGTCCCAATGTTGCGTGGCCTGATTTAGCGCTCCACCGAATTCGGGAAATTAATTTTTACGCGCCCTAAGCGCGAGCTCCTGCGGATTTACTTCGGAAACTTCTCCGCCTTCATCCCCGGCACGAGCTTCAACGCGTTCTGATAGTAAACCTTCTTCAACACTTCATCCGGTAGATACAAACCGTAAAGACGCCAGAACGCGTGGCGGCGGCGGTAATATTCGATGTAATCGTCGCGCGTCTCCATGACGCGGAAGTAGTAGGTGTACTCGCTCGGCTCGTAGATGTCTTTGCCGAACAGAATGCGATCCTGGTATTTGATGAAGAAGTCGCGGGCGAAATAGGGCTGGCGTCCGAACTCGGCCAGTACGGCGGCGATGTCCACGTAAGCGTTCGGATACGCGTCGAACAGTTTGCCCAATCGCGCCAGGTCATTTCCGTGGTAGCCCAGGTGAGCGAGAATGAACGTCGTGTTCGGGTGCTTCGCCAACATATGGTTCCGCTCGGTCATCAGCGTCTCGAACTTCGGGTATTTCTCAGGGGGCCGCGCGCGGTTCGGAAATTGTTTCAGCTCCAGCCATCGCTCGTTGTATTTGTCTATCGGGTCGAAGAATGCGGAGGGTTCGGCGGTGTGAATCAGCACGGGGATTTTCAGCCGTCCGCACGTCTCCCAGACGGGGTCGAATTCAGAGTCGTCAACCTTGACGCGCTCGCCGTTCTTGTACTTCAAATCCATCCCGAAATTCTTGAAGACCTTCAAACCCTGCGCTCCGTTCTGCACGTCCTGCTCCAATCGGGCCGCGGCGCGGGCGCCGTAGCCGGGTTCGTCCAAATCGTTGAAGCTCAGATTGGCGAATACGACGAACCGGTCAGGGTAGCGTCCCTTCATCGCCGCGACAGTCTGTTTCAAACGTTCGCCAGTGCCGCCGCTCAAATTAACGATCACGCGCAGGTTGATCGAATCCATCTCCTTGATCAGTTTGTCAACGTACTCAGGCGATAGAATTGTATGATGGCTGTGGATGTCAATCAGCGGGAATTTAGCGCTGGGGATATGATGTTCCGGCACGACCATCGTCGATTTCGGCTCGTACTCTTCGAAGGTCAGAGTCTGAGCGAGAGCCTGATCAACCGACGCGGCAAATAGCGACGATGCGAGAGCGGCGAAGACGCGTAATGACAGCAGAAGACGATTCTTGATGTTCATCTTGTCCCTCCTGAAAGTTTCCGCAGTGACAGTGATCGCGGAATTCAGGGAATTTATCACGGCATCGGCGGTTGTAGATGAACAATAAAGTTGTTCCCTAAAACGGCTGTAAGTCCATTGTTTAGGCACTGCGTTGGACCCGCTCGGATAAATAAAGTTGTTCCCTGAGCCTTCCATTCAATCTGTGGAGTGATTGCCTGCGCAAGTTTCTTCTTTAACGGGGGAACGGTCTTCGAGCCTTGGGTGAAGAAGGCTTTGGAGCTGGTTGATGGATATCTTGGATATCTTGTCGCCAAATTATTAGCTTTGCCCTTGGTCACGTCGCCTTATTACTCAAAGCATGTCGCCCGCAGTTTACACGCAGGTCACTCCCCGCTTGGCGCGCTATGTAATGTAACGCTACAGCGGTCTTGTGAGCGCGGCCAATTTTCGCAGCATGTCGCCCGCAAGTTAGGCGCAGGCCACTCCCCGCTTGGCGCGCTATGTAATGTAACGCTGCAGCGGTCTTGTGAGCGTGGCCTATTTTCGCACGGTCACTCGCCGCTTGGCGCGCTATGTAATGTAACGCGCTACAAAAACGATACAGCGCGCTACAAAGAACTTAGCCAGAAGGGGATTCTTTGTATTTAAGCAGGCACAAGATTTGCTTAGCCTCATCACTGTTTAATGCCCTTATTACTACACGCCTTTATTCCTACGTGCCCTTATTACTAGCGGACACAGTTCGCGTCGGTAGGGCGACCATATTTTATTGATCGAGTTCAGACAGTCAGTATGCTGCCTCGGCACGAGGTTTCCTTTACGGTCCTAGCGAATCTGGGGAAGGTGTATCAATTGCGCCTTCGCCTTGAGCGCAAAAGGCTGTTTGCATCCTGATTGCCGCGAGCTCCTTCCATCAGGAGCACCACTATGAAAGTCGAAGCATACTATCCGCAAAGACTACTCATCAGCTTAGTTGTCCTGTTTTGTATCATGGCGCTCGGACCTGCGATGGGAGGTCTGATGGATTGTCAGGCGCAGGAAGGCGCCCGACGGGCGCCAAGCAGGCCGCCGGCTCAGCCGCCGGCTCAACCGTTGGATACGCCGGGCGTGACCGGCGCTCTCGCCGATGTCAGTGAAGATTATCTGATCAACCCTGGCGATGTGATCGAGATAGAGGTGGATCGCGCCCCCGAGCTGTCCGGCATGCGACGCGTCTCCACTTCCGGCACGATCAGAATGGTGTATCTCGGCAGTATAAAGGCGCAGGGGACGACGGCGGATGAGCTGGCCAGCTTTATCGCTAACAGCTTGAGCGACCGATATCTGAAAAACCCGCGCGTGACTGTGACGGTCAAGCAGATCAACAGCCATATCTTCTTCATTCAGGGAGCGGTCAATCGCCCCGGCGCGTATCAGATAGAGGGGCGTCCGTCGCTGCTGAAGTTGATCACCGTGGCCGGCGGGTTGATCGAGAATCACGGCTCCACCGCCTTTATCATCCGCGAGGCTTATCGTCCGGAGATGGACGTTCCTGACAAGCGCGACCCCAGGAGGTCTTTGGACTCGCAGCCGGAGTCTGACGCCACGAACTCGCCCTCTCAACCCGGAGGTCGCAATCAGGAGGCGGAGGAGCGGGAGAGGTCTGAGTTGATAAAAGTCAATATTAACGGGCTGTTCAGGGGCGATTTCGATAAGAACATGCGCCTCGATCCCGGAAGCATCGTCCATATTCCGCAATCGGAAGTCTTCTTCGTTGGAGGCGATGTGAACGCGCCTGGCTCCTTCATGTTCAAAGAAGGCGCCACGCTCAGGCAGGCGATTACGCTCGCGCAGGGTATGAAATTCACAGCCGCTTCAGACCGCGCGATCATCTTCCGTGATGACCCTGTAACCAGGAAGAGGCAGGAGATAAGAGTAGACGCAGGCAAGATAATGAACGGCAAACAGGAGGACGTCGCGATAACCGCCAACGACATAGTAATCATCCCCAACAGCCGAGCCAAGTCGGTGAGCGGAGCGCTCCTGTCGGCGTTTTCATCGGGCATCAATGCGCTCATTCCTGGACGCTGAACTGTCAGCTATTCCGAACTGCCTGAATGGATGGAGTCGAATGGAGGTGTTACATGAGAAGGCTGTTCGTTCCTCTCGCTCCGCAGCGCTTTTTCTCAGTCTGTAAATGTGTGGCGCTGGTCTTCGGCATCGCCTGCCTCGCCATCATCGGCGCAGTCCCCGGCGCTCCGCAACGCGGGGGGGCCACTTACCATGTCTCGCCTACCGGCTCCGACTCCAACCCCGGCTCCGAAGCGCGACCTTTCAGGACGATTCAAAAAGCCGCTGACAGCGTCAAACCCGGCGATACAGTCCTGGTAGGGGACGGCGTCTATGCCTACAGCGGGCCTAACGATTGCCACGGCAAAGTGGTCGTCTGTGTTTCGAGAGGCGGCGCGCCGGACAACTGGGTTGTCTTCAGGTCCAAGAACAAGTGGGGGGCGAAGATCGACGGAGGGGAAGGAAAAGCCGGCGCCGGTTTTGTGGCTCAGGGCGGCGCGTCTTACGTCCGCATCCAGGACTTTGAGATGACCGGATTGGCCAACGCGAATGGAAGCGCCGGCGGGATCGATCTGTTCGACGGCGGGAGCCACTTCCAGGTTATAGGCAACCGCATCCATAACATTGGCCGGGTCTGCACAAATACCTCAAACGGGCAAAACGGAGTATTCATCGAGGCGGACAACGTTCTGGTGGAAGCTAATCTCATCCACGACGTCGGCCGTCTGGCGCCTGGCCAGCAGGGATGCCGGCCGAGCAATGAGTACTGGAAAAACCACGATCACGGCGTCTACCACGACCGCGGGGATCACGTGACCATTCGTAACAACGTCATCTACAACATAAAACAGGGATGGGCCATACAAGTCTGGCCGAAATCGCGGGCTCACATGAACATCCTGAACAACACCATCGCCTTCGGCAATCAGCATAACGGCAAGCTCGGAGCCATCGTAATGTGGGCGCCGTCCTCGGGTGGCATGAAGGTGTCGGATTCGACGATCGCCAATAACATCTTTTACGGGGTGAATACGGCCGCCATCTGGATGGGAGGCGATGGCGGGGAGGAGCCTATGAGATTTGCGAATGTCCGGATCAGTAACAACATAATTTCGAACGGCGTTCTGCTGCGCGCCGAAGAGAACATCAGCGCCTCCGGCCTGATTCTCGCCGACAACCTGGAGAAGACCGATCCTAAATTCGCCGACCCGGCGGCGTTTGACTTTCACTTGCGGTCAGACAGCCCGGCGATAGACGCGGGCCTAGCCCTGCCCGGCGTCGCTACCGATTATGACGGACGCGTCAGGCCGCAGGGCGGCCGTGTGGATATCGGCGCCTATGAGTATGCCGATTCTTCCTCACGAACGTCGCGATTGAGGGCGAAGTCCGAAACTAAGCCGTCAGATTCAAATAAGGCGGTTAACCCGAACCGTCTAAAAGGAGCCAACCAATGACAGACGAAAAGACTGCCCTGGAACGTCGTCAAGAGTTAATCGACGCGCAGCCTCAGCGGGCCGGTTATTACCGAACCGATTACGCGGAGGGCCATTACAATGGAGCGGAGGAGGAGGGAGTTCAGCCGGTTGATTGGGCCAGGTGGGCGCGCGCGATCTTCAAGCGGAAATGGCTGATCGCCGCCGTCGTCGCCGTCGGCACGGCCTTCAGCCTGTTCGCGGCGTTCCGAACGAGAGACGCCTATCAGGCGTTTGCAGTGGTCTCTGTTGGCAAAGAGGATACAGCGGTGATCAAGGCCAGGGAGGGCAATCTGATCGTCCAGAACGACGAGCCTTTGACGACGAAAATGTATCTGCTTCAAAGCGCCCCGCTGGTTGAAGAGGTGATCGTCAACATGAAGCTCGATCGGAGCGAGGATATCCTCAACCCCAGAGAGCGGACATTGAAGGAAACATTCGGCAGCATGTCAGAGCTCGTTAAACAGGCGTTTCAAGGGCGGAGGAACGGGTCGGAACCCGCGCCGGGCATGCCCGATTCATTGTCCGCGCCCACGAGCTGGGGCGAGCCCGAGCCGCAGGGTTCTCCCGCGGAGAGTTGGCGACTGGCGCCTTTCGTCGAGATTTTCAGAAAGAATCTCTTCGTGGAACCGGTCTTGGACGCGCGATTAAAGAACTACTCGGCGGAACCGGTCTCGGATACGCGATTACTGAAGGTCGCATACACGCACCCCGATCCTGCGCTCGCCGCCGCCATCTGCAATCAGCTCGCTCAATCTTTGATCATCCGCAACACCGAGAACAAGTCTGAGAAACTCAAGGGCGCGTCGAGTTGGCTGGATCGCTCGACTCGTGAACTCAAGGCCAGGGCCGAGAGGGCCGAACAGGCGCTGGCCAATTACACCCGCGCGCATAACAACATCGCGCCACAGGGCAGAGGCTCGTTGAGCGCCGACCGTCTCTTGCGCCTGCAGGCCGAAGTCACGCGGTCCGAGACCGAACGCATCATCAAGGAGTCGCTCTATGAAGACGTCAAGAATGGGCGCGTCGAACACGTCCCCACGGTCTACTCCGACGCGAATCTTGGGGAGCTTCAGAAAAAGCTCGGCGACCTCATGGTGCAGGCCGCCCAACTCGACGTGAATTACGGCCCCGACAACCCGCAGACCAAGGAAGTCCAGCAGCAGATGGCCGCGATCCGGAAGCAGATCGAGTCCCATCGCAAGTCGATGGAAGTCAAAATGAAGCTCGACTTCGATCGCGCCGTCCGCGACGAACAGAGGTTCAATCGGGCGCTGGAAGAGGCCAAAGACAACACTGCGAAAGAGAATGTGGACACGTTCCAGTACGGGATACTTCAACAAGAGGTCGATACTACCAAGACGCTTTACAATAATTTCCTGGAGAAGAGCAGCGAAGCCAAATTCGAACTCGCTCAGCAACAGAACAACCTGCGCGTGGTCGAGCCGGCGCGGGCGCCGAGAAAGCCGGCCGGCCCGAATCGCCCACTATGGACGATGATCGGGTTCGTCTTCAGTCTGACTTTCGGCGTCGGCCTCGCTTTGCTGCTCGAATTCCTCGACCGCAGCATCAAGAGCGCCGATGGTCTCAGTCACCGACTGCAATTGCCCGCTCTCGCCGTAATACCGACTTTCAGCCGGAAAGAGGCTCGTGTGCTCAAGGGTAAATTCAATCGCAAGCTTAAACTCCCGGCCGTCGCCGCGGCGAATGGAGACGCGGCGGTAAATGGAGACGCGCATGGGAGCCTGGGAAACGCCTTGAGTCTGGGAAATGCCTTGCCGAGCGAACCAAAACTGATAAGCCTCGGCGGCCGTTCGCCGGCCCACGAGGCTTATCGTCTGCTCAGGACATCGATCCTGTCCTCGGAAAGTGGCGCAGGTATTAAGGCCAAGACCTGGCTCATTACCAGCAGCCAACCCGCTGAAGGTAAAACGACAACGGTCATTAATGTCGCGACCAGCATAGCTCATCTCGGACGGTCGGTGTTGATCGTAGATTGCGATCTGCGCAGGCCGACGGCTCACAAGAGGCTCCGTGTCGATCAGGAGCCTGGTTTGTCCACGTACCTTTCTGGCGACGTCGAATTGGAAAACGTGATCCAGAAGTTGGATATTCCGGGTCTGTCATTTATCCCGAGCGGCGCCCTTCCGTATAACCCAGGCGACTTGATCGGCTCCAAAAAGATGAAAGAGATGGTGGAGACGCTGGCCAATCTCTGCGATTACATCGTGTTCGACTCGCCGCCACTCCTCCTGGCCGATTCGCTCATCCTATCCACTATTGTCGACAGCGTGATCCTCGTCGTGAACGGCGGTAAAAGCAATTGGGAAACCATGAGCCTTGCCCGCCAGGAGCTTTCAAGCGTAGGAGCCAATGTTTTTGGTGTGGTCCTGAATGATGTCCCCGCCAAACACATCCCGTATTACGGCCACTACTCGTGACGCTCCCCTCACTAATCTGTGTCCCTGTAAGGGACAATACGTCCTCTGCCCCCGACGTCTACTTACAACAACTTCAAGATGAGGCATGTATCATGGGCATGTTTAATCGCTTGAGTATTAATCGGGCTATGGTGTTACGGGGTTTGGCCGACGCCGTACTCATAAATGTCGCTGTCCTTACTTCGATAGCTATCCGCCTGGTTAAATTCGTAATGACCGCGGATACTGCTAACGAAGCTGATTACAAGAATTACTTGTGGAATAACATTATTGGGTACCGTAGCTGCGCTATTCGACTTACGCTGATTTGTCTGATAGTATTCTCCCTCAGCGGGTTTTATTCTTACGGCCGCACTTATCGAGGACGATATAAGACTCTGGTTGTAACTCATGCCGTCAGTTTGGCTTATATACTATATGGTTTTCTTTCGTACTTCATAAGCGGTACTGGCCTCCAACCTGGCACGTATCTGTATGCCTGGTTTGTCAGCATAGTGTTGCTAGTGGGTTCTCGGCTTTGGTCTTCCCTTTGGTCCAATGTAGTTCGCGCGGAGACCCATAGTTTTAAGCAGACCGATGAAGATAAAGCGCGGAAAGTTCTGCTTGTCGGAGGCGCAGGGTATATCGGCTCCGCCCTACTACCAATGCTGTTGGAGAAAGGGTACCACGTGCGCTTGCTCGACTTATTTCTCTATGGCGCCGAACCGATTCGGGATTTCTTGCATCATCCCAGTCTGGAAATCATGCGCGCTGATTTTCGCCAGGTCGATAAAGTCGTAGAGGCGACGAAGAACATGGATGCGGTTATTCATCTTGGCGCAATCGTCGGTGACCCGGCCTGCGCGCTGAATGAAGATCTAACCATCGAAGTCAACCTGATGGCCACGCGTATGATCGCCGAGGTGGCCAAGGGGAGCGGGGTCAGCCGCTTTATCTTCGCCAGCACCTGTTCGGTCTACGGCGCATGCGACGAAGTCCTGGATGAACATTCCGTACTTAACCCCGTTTCTCTATACGCCCGCAGCAAGATCGCGTCAGAGCGGGTTTTACTGAGCCTGTCAGATTCTAATTTCGCCCCTACCGTACTGCGCTTTGGCACAATCTATGGCCTTTCCGGCCGCACCAGGTTCGACCTGGTGATCAACTTGCTTACTGCGAAAGCCCTCGTTGAGGGCCAGATTACAATCCGTGGGGGAGATCAGTGGCGCCCTTTCGTGCATGTACACGACGCCGCATTGGCTGTTTTCAAAACTCTGGAGGCCCCATTTTCGCTGGTAAAAAATCAGACCTTCAATGTCGGTTCGAATGAACAGAACTACACCATTTACCAGATCGGTAAGATCATAAATCAATTCGTACCCGCCGCCCAGATCGTAGACCAGGGGCCGGACACGGACCGCCGTAATTACCGCGTCAATTTCAATAAGATACGTGATATTTTGGGTTTTGCGCCGGCGTGGGTCGTGGAGAAAGGTGTGGCGCAGGTCATCGAAGCTATCGAAAGCGGAAAGATCATGGACTACCGCGATCCGAGGTATAGCAACGTAAAATTCCTCGGCAATGAAAGCGCCTCGAGCCTTGCACTCCAAAATGGTTGGGCGGAGGAACTGATTAGAGAATCTGCGGCGCAGTATACAATCGCGGCCAGAGGTTGACGAGGAATGTGCGGAATAACAGGTTTATTGGATTTCAACCAGGGGGCTATTGAAGCCGATCTCTCCTCAATGACCGGCTCGCTAGTCCATCGGGGGCCGGACGATTCGGGCTTCTTCACAAGTGAGGACCATGCCCTCGGTTTCGGCCACCGGCGCCTCTCGATCATAGACCTTTCGCCGCGCGGCAGGCAGCCGATGCGCGACGCCAATGACACGATCATAATCACCTTCAACGGCGAGATTTATAACTACCGTGAGATCAAACAGGAGTTGCTCAGGAAAGGGCATCGGTTCGCCAGCGAGACCGACACTGAAGTCATTTTGTACGCCTACAAAGAGTGGGGGGCCGAGTGCGTTTCGCGTTTACGCGGGATGTTCGCATTTGCGCTCTGGGACAAGGAGCGCCGGAAGTTGCTACTGTTCCGCGATCGGCTCGGGGTCAAGCCGCTCTATTACTATTACGACGGGCGCTTGCTGTTATTCGGGTCGGAGCTGAAGGCGCTCATAGCCCATCCGAGGTTCAGCAAGGAATTGAACCCCGACGCGGTGTCGCTCTACCTTTACCTCGGCTTCGTTCCGGCGCCATTGAGCATCTTCAAGAACACGAGCAAGGTGCGCCCCGGGTGTTATGTCGAGTTTTCGATTGGCGGGAAGCCGGAGGAGCGCAGTTACTGGTCGATCACCGATTACCATACGACCGGCGACGATCATCGGACGGAGCGGCAGGTCGAGGAAGAACTGACCGATCTGTTGCGCGAGGCGTGCGCCTATCGAATGGTCTCCGACGTGCCGGTGGGCGTCTTCCTGAGCGGCGGCGTCGATTCGTCTTTGGTGGCGGCGGTGCTCAAGCGCGAGGCGGGCGAGAACATCCGCACCTTCACGGTCGGCTTCGACGACGCCAAGTCCGACGAATCGCGTTTCGCCAGGGCGGTGGCGGAACATCTCGGCGCCGATCACACGGAGCTGCATTGCGCGGAGAGGGACGCGATCGAGATCGTGCCCCGCCTCTGTGAAATCTACGACGAGCCGTTCTCCGATGAATGCGGCATCCCCACTTACCTGCTTTGCAAGGCCGCCCGAGGCGCCGTGAAGGTCGCGCTGTCCGCCGATGGCGGCGACGAGTTCTTCTGCGGCTACACTCACTACACAATGCTTTCGCCTGCCTGGGAGAGAGTATCCAGCATTCCTCTGGCCCTGCGGCGGGCCGGCTCGGCCGTCCTGAGGCGGGTGGGAGTGGGAGCGGTGAAAGCGATGGAGCCGCTGCTCGTGAGAACGACCAACAGGTTCTACCCCGACCTGGAGGCGGCCGATTTCAGCGACAAGCTGCTTAAATTGTCACATGTTCTATCCGCGCCAGGCATTCGCGCGGCTTACACTTCGTCGATCAGCGTCTGGCCGAACGAGTCGATTAAAGACCTCGCCCCCGGGCTCAAGCCGTGCAACGCGCTCGGCGTCCTCACCAGGGATGAGAGCGCCGACCCGTCTCTGGACATGATGCTGGCGGACGCGCAGACAACGCTTCCCGACAATTTTCTGGTCAAGGTAGACCGCGCGAGCATGGCGGTGGGACTGGAGGTACGTGAACCGTTGCTTGATCATAAACTGGTCGAATACGCGCTGGCTTTGCCGGGACGGTACAAGTTCGATGGCCGAACGACCAAGTATATCCTCCGAAAAATACTCTACAAATATATCCCGCCGGAGCTTGTGGATCGGCCCAAACATGGATTCTCCGTTCCTTTGACCGATTGGATGAGGTCCGCGTTGAAGCCGCTCGTCTTGCAGGCCCTCGATCCGGCGCGAATCCGCCGGCAGGGGATATTCTCTCCGGACTATATTAAGAATACGGTTGGGTCTTTCATGGCAGGCGATCGCATCAGCGGGAAAAAGATGTGGAATCTGCTGCAGTTCGCGCTTTGGCATCAGCGGTGGATAGAGGAATGAATAGCCACAGAGATCACAGAGAACACAGAGGTCGTTAATTCCCTCTGTGCCCTCTGTGCGCTCTGTGGCTAACAGTCTTCATACATTTGAGAACGGGTATAATGCAAGCAGTACAACACGTGAAGTCAAATCCCCTAGAAAGCGACGTGTTGAGCCTCGCCATGCCGATATTGGTTTGTCCCGCATGCGACGCGGGTGTGGAGCTGAAAGATTCGGGAGTGTTGTGCCGCGACTGCGGGCAAACCTACTCACGCATCTCCGGTAATGGGGTCATATATTTTGTCGAAGAGGAATCATATGCTGAATCTTTCGGACTGCAATGGAATACTTTTTCGCGTGAGCAATTGGATAATGACCGGCTTCACGACTCAGAGCGCCGCTTCCGCGGAGAGACGGGGCTTTTTCCTGAACAGATCGCGGGAAAGATCGTCCTCGACGCGGGTTGTGGCATGGGGCGATTTCTTGACATCGTCTCACGGGACGGCGCGAGGCTTGCGGTCGGCGTCGACTTGTCATCGGCTGTAAATGCGGCGGCGGCGAACCTGTCTGACCGCGACAACGTGCTTATCGTAAAGGGCGACATCTTCCGCTTACCCTTCCGGCGAGGGTCGTTTGACGCGGTCTTTTCAATCGGCGTGCTCCATCACACGCCGTCAACCGTGCAAGCGTTCCGGGCGCTCGTGCCGATGGTCAAACCTGGCGGCGAGATCGCAATCAGCGTATACGCGGCTACCGTGAAGCCGGGCGTCGGCTGGGCGCTCAACATGTTCCGCCGGCGTTTCTTCCGAGTTTTCACACGGCGCCTTCCGAAACGGTTCATGCTATGGTGGTCGTTATATTGTGTTCCGGTTTTCTGGGTCATAGATAAAATTCCGCTTGTACGTTGGATTCGCTATCTCTTCCCGGCTGTGATCTATAAGAATTATCCGCTGAGATGGTCTGTGCTGGACACATTCGATACCTATGCGACTGAGTTGGAGTCCCGGCATCATCCGAAAGAAGTATTTCGCTGGTTTCGCGAAGCCGGATTGATCAATGTTGATTTGCTCGACAGTGATGATGGTTGGGTGAGCGTTCGGGGGCGGGCGCCTGCGCATTCGAGTTTAGACTAATGACCATATCGGGACAAACACAACTGAAAGAGCCGACAGGCGCGCCGTTAACGGCCGAACCGCTTTACGGGCGCGCGATGAGCGCCATTTCTTGGCGCTTCCTTTCGGAGTCGTCGAAATTTATCCTCCAGTTGACCGTTATGGTTATTCTGGCGCGCCTCATCCGCGTGGATCAATTTGGGTTGCTGGCTCTGGCGATGGTGGTTATGAATCTCGTCATCGAAATATCCGAGATAGGCGTTAATATCGCCGTGATACAGCGTAAAGATCTCACTGACATGCACATCCGCGTGGCTTTTTCACTCTCAATTCTCTTTGGCCTGTTATTTACAATAACTGTCTATGTGATGGCGCCATTTGCGGCTATTCTTCTTCAGAATGATGAGGTGATTCCGATTCTGCGGCTGATCTCGGTGACTGTTATACTGACGAGCGCCGGCAAGGTCGCCTTCGCCCTTTTACAGCGAAAACTGGAATACCGGAACTTACTTATCGCCGAACTGGGCTCATACGCTTTCGGGTACGTTCCAGTTGGTATATCGCTCGCGCTGTTAGGTTACGGGGTGTGGGCTCTCGTGTGGGCCAGCCTGATTCAAACTCTGCTCAGGACCATCTTGTTTCTTCATGTGGCGCCTCATCCGATGCGGCCCAGTTTCTCTCTGTCCGAAGCGCGCCAATTGTTGGGCTTCGGCGTAGGCCAGAGCTTATTCAATCTAGCGAACTATGCTGCGCATAACGGCGATTACTTTGTCGTAGGCCGCCAGCTCGGCGCAACCGCTTTAGGCTTATACTCCCGCGCCTACCAGCTTATGATCATGCCAATGTACCAGTTTACGTCAGTGATCAGTTCCGTGCTCTTTCCCGTCTATTCTTTGATCCAGGATGAGAGCGAGCGGTTGAAACGGGCCTATCTTGTTTCTTTATTTTTATCAGCAATTATCGTCGCCCCAATACTCGCTTGTCTCGGGGTTGCGGCGCCGGAGATTATGGCCGGAGTCTTTGGCCCGGAATGGATAGGCGCGGCGGCGCCTCTTCAGATCCTCTGCGTTGGAGGGCTCTTTCATTCTATGTATGGCGCAGGAGACTCACTGGCGCGCGCCAAGGGAGCGGTCTACTTGAAGTTCGCCTGTCACTCTATATATGCGGCTTGCGTTTTCTCCTGCTCTTTCATAGGTAGCCGGTGGGGTATAAATGGCGTAGCTGTTGGCGTGGTCGTCGCTATAACTGTGATTTACCTGTTAATGGCGTGGCTAACTACCAAGCTTGTTGGGGCGAGCTGGAAGGAGTATTTCCTGTGTCAGGCGCCTGGGGCAATCCTCGGCGTGGTGGTGGCGGCTTTCACTATTCTAGCCACACAATTGTTGCGCTACGCTCATTTACCTCGCCTGGTTATTCTGGCCGGCGCAGTGATCACGTCCACAGTGGCAGGCGTACTGGCCGGCCTGTCGCTGCCTCGCGCCTGGCTCAACAACGTTTCCTTCGGAGCGGTTGATAATATAGAACAACTCGCTGATACAGTTGGCCGGCGTTTGCGGGCTTATCCTTGTCAGAACCGACTTGCGTTTAAGCTCGTCGCCGCTATTTACAATCGGTATAAAATCGCGCGGTATAGGCATGATTAACACACAAACAGCTCTCGAAACTCAAGTTCCTTTCCATCGCCCCGAACTTACCGGGAATGAAATAGAAGAGGTGACCGCCGCATTGAAATCAGGGTGGCTGACGAGCGGGCCGAGGGTTCGCCGTTTCGAGCGGGAGTTCGCCGACGCGGTGGGAGCGAGCCAGGCCCTGGCCGTCAACTCCTGCACCGCGGCGCTCCATCTCGCCGTGAACGCCCTGGAGTTGGAGCCGGGAATGGGCGTGCTCGTTCCCACTATGACCTTTGCCGCAACCGCCGCGGTGGTTCGCTACCAGGGCGCGGTTCCGATTCTCGTCGATTGCGATCCGGTGACGTTCAATATGAGTCTTGATGACGCCGCAAGGAAATTATCCCGCTTCCGAGACGATAAATCGCCGGGCGGCGCGCCGAAGGCGCCGCAGGCGGTGGGAATGATTCCCGTTCACGTCGGCGGCTTAATGATGGATATGGAGGAGGTGAACAGGTTCGCCTCGGATCACGGATTGTGGGTTGTGGAGGACGCCGCGCATGCTTTCCCGGCGGCCTGGAGGCGCGGCCCCGGCGATCCCTGGCGGCGATGCGGAGAGGGAACCGCCGCTGTAACTTGCTTCTCCTTCTATGCAAACAAAACCATAACTACCGGCGAAGGCGGCATGGCCGTCACCAATAACGCTTTTCTGGCCGAGCGGATGAAATTGATGTCGCTGCACGGCCTTTCCCGCGACGCGTGGGACAGGTACTCGGGGGGCGGAAGCTGGGATTACAGAATCATCGCGCCCGGATTCAAATACAACATGACCGACATCGCCGCCGCCATCGGCGTTCATCAGTTGGCGCGCGCCGAGGAGATGCGACGCAAGCGCGAACGAATAGCCGCAACCTACCGGGACGCGTTCTCCGGTGTGGAAGAGATCGAGCTGCCCGTTGAGAATAGTAATCGGATCCATTCCTGGCACCTGTTCCCGATCCGGCTGCAATTGGCCCGATTGACGATCGACCGCAATAAGTTCATCGAGGGGTTGGCGCAATCCGGCGTAGCCAGTTCCGTGCACTGGCGGCCGTTACATTTGCATCCCTATTATCAGGAATCGTTCGGATGGCTGCCTGAAGATTGCCCGGTGGCGACAGAGACCTGGCGCCGCCTTGTCAGCCTCCCTCTGTTTCCGGGCATGCGCGAGGAAGAAATAGAACACGTGATTCATACAGTCAAATTGTTGTGCGCTCGTTACGCGCGCTTAGCCAAATGACACCATCACCTCAAATTGAGCGACCGACTGGTAGAGTCGCTATGAAAATGATCCCTCTTCCCGGCGCCGCAAGCCGCCGGCAAGTCCCAGGTCAGAGGGCGAAGGGCACGAACCATCGCGCCGTAAATCCGCTGGTTCGCGGCGCGTTCTATGTTTTTATCTTCTCGCTCCTCTTCGAGTGGCCGGGCAGGCCGATCCCGATGGAGATACCGACGTTAATCGGGTTTATCTATCTCGCGTTCACCCTGCTCCAACCGAAAGTGTGCTATCGCTACTTTCCCAAAGAACTCGGGTTTTATGCGGTGTACATCCTTTTTTTCGCTCTCCTTTGCGGCTTTGTGAAGCGGCAGGACGACGCGATCAAGCTGCTTACGCTCATGGTTCAGATATTCTTCCTGATGTGGAGCGGCTACAACCTGATGCGATACGAGCGGATCATGAAGACGGCTCTGATGACGCTCGTGATCTCCTGTTCGGCGATCTCGGTTATGCAATTGTTGGCGACGCAATGGGAATTCTATGGTGTCGGCTCGCGAACCTCAGTCCTGGGGCAGAACCCGAACAACTTGGCCAATAACATATCCCTGGGTCTGGTCGCGCTGATGGGATTCGCTTTCGGTCGTAACAAAACCTCGCCCTGGGCCAAGTACGTGGCGGCGCCGCTGGCCGTAATAATGGTGGGCGCGATTATCGATACCGGCTCTCGCGGCGCTCTGCTCGCTTTGGGGATCGGTTTTGCGGCCTTCGCTATTCGGGGGAAGACTCTGTGGGCGAAGGCGAAAAGCCTGGTTATCGTCCTGGCGGTTCTTGGGGGATTGGTGTTGGCTGTCTTGCAGACGCCATCATTGGTGTCGCGGTACAAGCAGACAATATATGGAAGCGACATGGCGGGCCGAGAGAATATATTTCCCACGGCCTGGGGCATGTTCAAGGAGAAGCCGTTCATCGGGTGGGGACCCATTGATAACATGTACGAACTGGGAAGGCGTTTGCAGATTATGTATGGGGGACCAGTTGGTCCCGACGGATCTAAGGATGCTCACAATATGTTCCTGGACGTCCTGACTTCGACTGGGCTGTTTGGGACTGTTCCTCTACTAATCTGCGTTATTCTTTGCCTGCTGGCGGCATGGCGTGCGCGCCGTGGGTCACAGGGGGCCTTGCCGATTGTCATGGTTATCACTGTCATTCTGATAAACATGAGCGGTAACTGGATCGCCTCCAAACTCGATTGGCTCATGATGGCGTGCGTCCTGGCCAGCGCCAATTTCCTGCATGCTGTAAGACCCCGCCTGGCGGCGGCCAATCCAACATCGCCGCCCCGATCTCTGCATGCGACGCCGGCGCCGGCGCACGTCACACAGGGCCAGGTTGGCGAAGCAGGTTCGGCGGCCTACCCCGATCAACAGAGAGGCCAGGAATGAACGGCGCTCTCCGCATCTTAACGATCACCAGCGAGTGGATTGACACAGGGCACGGGGCCCCGTTTATCGCGCGCCAGGTAGAGTTTCTTCGACGCGCCGGTATTGACGTAGAGGTCTTCGCCTTTCGCGGCGCCAAGAACCCGATCAATTATCTGAAGGCCTGGCGCCGATTACGGCGTAAGCTCAAGCGGGAGCGATACGATCTGATACATGCCCAGTTTGGTCAGAGCGGGCTGCTGGCCTTGCCGAAGAGCATGCCTCTGGTGGTGACTCTTCGAGGAGATGACATTTTAGGCGTGAACCGCCCGGGGCGGCGGCCGGCGCTCTATGGCCGGTTGCTGCGGCAATTGAGCCGGCTGGTGGCGACGCGCTCCGACGCGGTGATCGTGGTGGCTGACCACATGCGAGCCCACGTCCCTTCATCGACGCCGATCCATGTCATCCCGTCCGGACTCGATCTTGATTCTTTCAAACGCCTGCCGCAAATGGAGGCGCGGCGAAGGCTGGGGCTGCCGGAGGGCGGGCGGCTGATCCTCTTCGCCTGCAATCCGGCGGACGAAAGGAAGGGATTCGATCTGGCCCAGCGCGCGGTGGAGATACTCAATGAGAGATTGCTCGCCAAGCTGATCGTCGCCTGGGGCGTGCCTCACGCCGAGATCCCCGTCTATATGAGCGCATGCGATGTCTTCGTCTTCACGTCCAGCCAGGAGGGATCGCCGAATGTGGTGAAGGAGGCGTTGGCTTGCGATCTGCCGGTCGTCTCTGTCGCGGTCGGCGACGTGCGGCAGCGATTGCAAGGCGTCGAAGGCTGTGAGGTTTGCGTCGACGAGCGACCCGAAACCATCGCCGCCGCGCTTGAAAGGGCGCTCAGAAGGGGCGGGCGGATCAGAGGACGTGAGGCGGTCCAGTGCCTGGACGAGAGGCTGCTCACCAAGAAGGTGATTGACATCTACTGGTCGGTGACGGGGAAGGCGCCGGCGCCAGAGCGTAAAAAATAATATGAAGCTGTGCATAAATCGGCGGAGCCTTTGGAGTGCGGTAGCTCGGTACCGCTTTGGTAGTCATCTCCGATTCCCGCGAAATGCCGGAACGACAGGAGCAGTGAGCTACTTCCCGATCATCGCCGCAACAACGGAAGGGACTACCAAAGCGGTACCGAGCTACCGCACTCCAAAGGCTGCCGCCAGCTCAATCTGTTGATTGCCTTCGACTTTAATTTGCACAGACCTCAAATAATATGTGTGGAATTGTAGGAGCCGTCAGTCTCGACGGAGTTCCAATAGATCTGACGGCTTTGCAGAGGATGAATGATCTGCAGGCGCATCGCGGCCCGGACGGCGAGGGCTTTATGCTCGGTTGGATCAAAGACGGGGCCTTCAAACACTCGTTCGCGCAAGGGGCCGGGCGGTTGAATTCAGACGCCCCTGCGCGCGTCGGACTCGGTCATCGTCGTCTGGCGATTATCGATCTGTCGGATCGCGGGCTTCAGCCGATGTCCTCGAACGATGGCTCGACCTGGATAGTTTTCAATGGCGAGATCTATAACTTCCAGGAACTGCGGTCGGAACTGGAATCGCGTGGGTACAGCTTCAAAACCGGCACTGATACGGAAGTGTTGCTGCAATCCTATCTGCATTGGGGTGAAGATTGCCTGGACCGGTTGCAGGGGATGTATGGATTTGCGATCTGGGACGGGCGGCGCGGACGCCTCTTCTGCGCGCGCGACCGGCTGGGGATCAAGCCGTTCTATTACGCCACGCCCAAAGGCTGTTTCGTCTTCGCTTCGGAGATCAAAGGGTTGCTCCCGTTTCCGGGCGTCGAGGTGGAGGCCGACGACGACGCGGTGGTGGGTTTTCTGGTTCACGGGAATTGCGATTACGGCGAGCGCACGATCTTGAAAGGCGTCAAGGCGCTGCCCGCCGGTCACGCGCTGACTCTGGATGTGGCGACTAAAAAGTTCGCCATCAAGCGATACTGGAGCCTGAAACCGGGTCATGATTCGGGCGCCTCGGCGAGTCCAACGGGCGCAGCGAACATGGACGACGAGAGAGTTGCGGCCTTGAGGGATCGTCTGCTCGACACGATGCGGCGCCACCTGATCAGCGACGTGCGCGCCGGCAGTTGTCTGAGCGGCGGCCTCGACTCCTCGGTCGTCGTCGGGCTGATCGGAAAGATTCAGAGCGAGCAGCCCGAGGCGGCCAGCGCGGTCGGAGAGAACCTCTACACCTTCACCTCCTGCTACGAGTACAAAGAGATAGACGAGCGTGAATACGCCTTGGCGGTGGCGAACGACATCAAGGCCAAAGCTCACCTCGTCTTCCCGTCGGCTGAAGATTTTTGGTCGGACTTCGAGCGCATGGCATGGCATCAGGATATGCCCTTTAACGGGCTGGCCTATTACGCGCAATGGCGTGTGATGCGCGCGGCCAAGGACGCGGGCGTGAAAGTTCTGCTCGACGGGCAGGGCGGCGACGAAGTCTTCGGCGGTTATGCGAAGTTCCGTTACGCCTATTTGGCTTCGCTGCTGCGTTCCGGACGGATCTTCAGGTTCGCCCGCGAAGTGGGGGCGATGATCAGACAGGGTGACAGCCGTTACGCGCTCAACATCAAGAACGGATACCGCTATCTCCCGAAGCGCGCGCGCCGTCTGCTCAATCTCGACTCGACGCTCCAAGCGGCTATGAAGGCGGACTGGAATCGAGTCGTCGCCGACAACAGCAGCCCTGCGACGCGCTGGTGGCGCAACGCCGCCGGCGGGGGGAACGGCGATGGCGCCGGGACTGCGATGCAGCGCATTCAGATCGATGACATCCTGGTCGATACGCTGCCGCTGCTCCTGCGCATGGAGGACCGCTCCTCCATGGCGTTTTCGATCGAAGCCCGCGTGCCGCTGCTCGATCACAAGCTGGTCGAGTACGGCGTGTCGCTGCCCGACCGCCTCAAGGTCCGTGACGGATGGAGCAAGTACGCCGTCAGACAAGCCGTCCGCGGAATAATTCCTGAACGCGTCAGGCTTCGCAGCAGCAAACTCGGGTTCGCCGCGCCGGACCGCCTCTGGGCGCAGCGGGATTTGCGCAAGCATATCAGCGAGTTGATAGCCGATGATTTGCGCTGCCGGAAATACATAGACCCGGCGCATCTGCGCCGTTGGATCTCCTCCCCCCAAGCCGATACGGCGACCACCGAGTCCTGGCTCGGCCTATTCCGAGTCCTATCTCTGGAGATGTGGATGCGCGTCTTCAAAGTCCCGTAGCGAATGGTGGGACAGACTTATTACTCTGTAAATTAAGTTTTTTGGTATTGTTCAAGCCCGCGGAGCGGGCGGCAGAGTAAAGCCTGGGGTGGAGCCGAAGGCGGAACCCCAGGTCAGGTTCGGAGCGCCATCAAGCCCGTGAAACGGGCGGCAGCCATTGCCGCCTGCTCCGCAGGCTCAAAGCAAAGATTTTAAAACACAAAATATCAAACAACTTAGTTTCCAGAGTACTTATTATTCTGGTAACTAAGTCTTTCGGTGTTTTTCTTACCATCGAATGACAGCGTTCAGAGTACCGGCTTCAGCCGGCAGGGCTTGGATCCCCAACACTGCCGGCTGAAGCCGGTACTCTGACTCGACTTTATCCAAACATGAAAATTATAGGCATCAGTGGACTGGAAGGCTCAGTCCCATTCAAACAGAAGCATTGGCCAGGGCTCGACGAACGCGAGTACCGCATCTCACAGGGTCACGATTCCGCGGCGGCGCTTGTCATCGATGGAGAAGTGATCGCCGCCGCCGCTGAAGAGCGCTTCAATAGGCGTAAGCATTCAGGAGCCTTCCCAATCGGAGCGATTAACTATTGTCTGGCTGAAGCTGGCGTCACGATCGACGAGATCGACGAGCTGGCGCACGGATTTGATTACTCCCCCTACCAGAAATTCTATTCGCTCGATCCGATCAACGCGCAGCATTACCGCGAGGTCCTCTCGAAAGAGGCGCTGCTCGCCCTGGCGCGGCGTGATCTGGGTAGGTTTTCCGCTGAGCGCATCCATAGAGTCAATCACCACCTGGCGCACGCGGCTAGCGCTTATTTCACTTCGGGCTGGGACGAATGTTTGGTGGTGGTGATTGATGGTATGGGCGAGGCGCACTGCGTCACGGTCTTTCATGGCCACGACGGTAAGCTCGAAAGGATTCATCAACTACCCGCGCAGGATTCCATAGGCATTCTCTACTCACTTGTCACGCTCCACCTCGGATTCGATTTCAACGCTGACGAGTACAAAATCATGGGTCTGGCGCCTTATGGGGACGCCGAACGCTTCCGCTCGTTCTTTAATGAAACTGTCGATTTGCGCGCGGATGGGAGGATTCGCATTCCCATTCTGCGTTTGAACCAGACGCGGGATGAGCGCGAGAACCACCTTCGGACGCGCCGACATCTGGCGGAGCGTCTGGTCAAAGAGCGCCGCCCGGAGGAAGAAGTCACCGACACCCACCGCGACGTCGCGGCATCGCTGCAAGCCTGCCTTGATCGGACGATGGAACATTTGTGCGGCCACTTTGCGCGCAAGCTGGGGCTGCGGCGTTTGGCGATGGCCGGCGGTGTGGCGCTCAATTGTACGGCCAATGGCAAGCTGCTCCGCTCCGGCATCTTTGATGACATCTACATTCAACCCGCCGCCGGAGATGACGGCACGGCGCTGGGCGCGGCGCTATATCGCGCGGCGCAAGCGGGCGAAGTGGTCAATCGCCGATCGCCAGTTCCGTTTTATGGCCCGGCGTATTCGATGGCCGAGATTGACAATGCATTGGAGCAGTTTGCAGGCCGCGTCGAAATCATGCGCTTCGGGTCGCTTGAGGACACTTGTGTCGAAGCGGCGCGGTTGATTGCGGCGGGCAGAGTGATCGCCTGGTATCGCGGGCGAATGGAATTCGGGCCGCGCGCGCTGGGGCATCGCAGTATTCTGGCCGATCCGGGCCATCCGGAGATGCGCGATCGTATCAATGCGATGGTCAAGATGCGTGAGGCGTTTCGTCCTTTTGCGCCGGCCGTGACGCTTGAAGAAGTTCATCGCTGGTTCGAGGTCGAGCCGCGAACCGAACTTCCGTACATGATTATGATCGTGAATGTCCGCGAGGAGCATCGCGCGAGCTTGCCGGCAATCACTCACGTGGACGGGTCGGCGCGTGTGCAAACGGTCTCTACTGCGGACAATGCGGAGTTTCATACGCTGCTGCGTGAAGTGGGCAAAGTCACTGGCCGCGAGATGGTCTTGAACACCAGCTTCAACGTCAAAGGTCAGCCGATCGTCAATACGCCGCGTGAAGCGTTGGAGACATTCCTGGGGACCGGGATCGAATATCTCTTCTTAGAGAACACGCTGGCGCGGCGGTTGGATCGCTGACACGCTCGCGGCCCGTCAAACCGTCCGAACGCATTAATTGCTCATGTTGCCGAATCGAAAGGGAGTAGAAAATGATTGATACTTTGGCGCTCCAACAACAGGTCACGGCGCTGTTTGCGGAGAAGTTAAACCTGGATGTGGCTTCCGCCGAAACCGACTTGATTGAAGCCGGACTGCTCGATTCGTTGGCGCTGGTCGAATTACTGGCCCAGTTGGAAGAGTCTTTTGATGTTTCGATTTCCACTGATGATATGGAACTCGAAAACTTTCGCTCCATCACCAGCATCGCCATGTTTGTGATGCAGCGCGCGGCGGTCGGTGTAGAAGTGTAAAAGATCGGTCAGGCATGAAAATGAACCCGATACGTCCATTTCGTAGTATGAATTGTGGAAGGATGAATGGAATGGAGACAGGCGAGAGTACAACCGTGACCGTTGGCGCCGCGCCGCTGGTGAGCGTCATTCTGCCCATCCGAAATGAGGCTCATTACATCGCCCGCAGCCTGGGCGCCGTGCTGGCGCAGGATTACCCGGCGGATCGCATGGAAGTCATGGTGGTTGACGGAATGTCCACCGACGGCACGCGAGAAATTGTCGAATCGATGAGAGCAGGTTCTCCGCGCGTTCATCTCATTGATAATACCCGCCAAATCGCGCCGACGGCGCTGAACGCCGCCATTGCGCGGGCGCGCGGCGAAATCATCATCCGCGTGGACGGGCATTGCGAGATCGAGCGCGATTACGTGCGTCGCTGCGTCGAGCATTTGCGGAATGACGAGGTCGACGGCGTGGGAGGGCCGCTGCAGACAATCGGCGAGTCGCTTGTCGCCAGAGGCATCTCCGTCGCGATGAGTTCGACTTTTGGCGTGGGCGATTCCGCTTTCCGCACGGTTAGTAACAAAACGATGCTGGTGGATACCATCGCATTCCCCGCCTACACTCGCGACATTGTCGAACGCGTGGGACTTTTCGATGAAGAGTTAGTACGCAATCAGGACGATGATTACAATTACCGCCTGCGCAAGATCGGGGCGAAGGTTCTGTTGGCTTCCGATGTGCGCTCCCGTTACTACAGCCGCAGTTCGCTTCGTTCTCTCTGGCGACAGTATTTCCAGTACGGCTATTGGAAAGTGCGGGTGACGCAGAAACATCCGCGCCAGATGCGGCCGCGCCAGTTCGTCCCCCCCTTGTTTGTCGCCGCCCTCTTACTTTCGCTCGCGGCGGCGCCTTTTTCATTCATTTGGGGAGCGTGGTTTGCAGTGCCGTTTGTTCTGGCGCCAGGCTCCTACGCGCTCGCCAACCTCGCGGCTTCGGTTTTGATAACGGTGAAGAGACGTGATTGGCCGTTGTTTTGGCTATTGCCAATCGCCTTCGCCATTCTTCACGTGAGCTTTGGCCTCGGCTTTCTGGTTGGGCTGTTAAAGTTTCGGAATCGCTGGGGCGATCACGATGATAGGCGGTTTAATTATGTTGAACGGAACATCTAAAATCATGTGGCCTCAGGGCAAACGGTTCGCCTTCACGATAATTGACGATACCGACCGATCCAACGTCGAAAACATAGGCCCTGTGTACGATTTCCTGTACGAAAACGGATTCATTACTACGAAGACTGTATGGCCATTGTCTCCTCGAGGCTCCCCCATAGGAGGCGGAGATTCGCTGGAGGATCAGGACTACAGGGACTTGATCTTGGACCTCAAGGCCAAGGGGTTTGAGATCGCCTTGCACGGCGCCTCGGATGAATCCTCGCCCCGTCCCAGAGTCATCGAAGGGCTTAAGAAGTTTAAGGAGATTATCGGGCACGCTCCGCGAATCCACGCCAATCACACCGGCCAGGCGGACTGCCTCTACTGGGGCGCGGACAGGTTCGATGGCGCCGTGAAACTGATCTATGCCTTCGCGCGCAAGTATCTGATGAGGAGCGACTCGAAATTCTATGGGCAAATGGCGGACTCCGATTATTTCTGGGGCGATTTGTGTAGGGAGACGATTACCTTCGTGAGGAACTTCGTCTTCACCGACATTAACACCCTGAAGATGGATCCGCTCATGCCGTATCACGATTCGCGGAAGCCATATGTGCCGTACTGGTTTAGCGCTAGCGCGGGCATTGATGTCGAAGAATTTTGTCAGCTACTAAATGAGCGCAACCAGGACAGACTGCTGGAAGAAGGGGGAGCTTGCATCGCATACACGCATTTAGCGTTCGGGTTCTATCGAGACGGCCAGTTGGATCCGCGATTCGTCGAATTGATGCGTAGGTTGGCCGGTCTTCCGGGATGGTTTGTTCCGGTTTCCACGTTGCTCGACTACGTCGGAGAGCGGAAGGGTTGGCAAAAAGTGGACAGTAACAGACAGGCCCTCTCCAGAATGCAGTGGAGGTGGCTGGTGCAAAAGATCAAGCGTGGCGATGAGGGTAGCCCAGCGCCTATCAAATTCTAAAGGAGGTTGATTATGACATCTAAAGCGTCAATAGAAGTCTTTTCCACGTGTCCGTACTCCAGCGCTGTCGAGAGGGAGCGCTTCCTGCCTTATGTTGTGGACGTGGCGCGTTGGAGCGAACAGGCCGGCTGCCGGGGGATTCTGGTTTATACGGACAATTCAACTGTGGACCCCTGGCTAGTCTCGCAAATCATTATTCAATCTACGGAGGCGTTGTGTCCGCTCGTGGCGGTTCAGCCTGTTTATATGCACCCATATTCCGTCGCCAAGATGGTCGTCTCCCTGGGCCATTTATACGGACGGCGCATCTACCTGAATATGGTGGCCGGGGGCTTTAAGAACGATCTGGAGGCGTTGA
>WNFU01000855.1_pt1 | contig 42573 bp, 38 predicted proteins | sample 5400121 | NCBI WGS metagenome assembly WNFU01 (sample SAMN13153360, study PRJNA577476) | soil metagenome | isolation source: 100 cm soil or saprolite under grassland replicate 1 | place: USA:California | collected 2016-06-15
GGACGCCAGGCGCGGGACGCGCCCGCGACGCGCCCTCGTACTCCACGGCGGTCACCCTCGGCGCGGCCTGCCGGGCGACCACGTACTCCTGGAGCGACAGTCGCCCCTCCTCGGAGACGATCATGGTACGGACAGGGTCATCGCTCATTGGCAGGATTCGGGCGTTGAGACCCCACCGGTGGGTGAGGCTGGCGGTAACCTCCGACAGGGATCTACCTGATTGCAGCAGCGCGGTGCGCTTCAGATGGAGGGCGAGGTCCTCGTCCCCGACGTGAAACCAGTCATCGCCATAGAGCGCCAGCGCCGCGTTGCAGCGGAACGTGTCACCACGCACTCCCCAGCCACGCTCCTCGTCAAAGCATCCCGCCAGCGCGTAGAGCACGCTGTCGACGTCGGGCGCCACGTGCAGACCGAGGTAGTCGAGGTCGTCGCCGGTGTTGACGACACAGCACAGGTCAGCCGCCACCTGGTGCAGCCCGGGGAGGAACCGCGCAGCACCAAACCCTCCACACAGCACCGTGATCACTCGCACCCCCTTTCGTCACGCCGCTTGGGTCCGTAGCATGAGACACCGTCACGGCAAGCGACAACATCACCCGTCCGGCGTCTCGTCAGCTCGCCGCTTTCCCGCCGCCATGGCGAAGGAGGCCTTCCGCGAGCCTCCCACGGACCCGACCGCTGAACTCCCTCAAGGCCCCAGCCTTCCGGACAGGAGGCAGCCATGACGACCACGGGCAACGAGCGGTACTGGGGCATCGTCGCACCCGTGATGCCGGCCGGCATGATCGCCGAGGCGGCGAAGCAACAGGAGGACATGGGGCTGCTGGGCACCTTCGCGGCCCAGGTGTACAGGCCACCCTGGACCGCCTTGGCGGCGGCGACCACGACGACCCGCGTGCAACTCGCGTCGGGCATCGCACAGGCCTTCGTCCGCAGTCCCTTCGAGACCGCCATGGCGGCGATGGACCTGGATCGGATCAGCGGGGGGCGGTTCGTTCTCGGCCTTGGTCTCACGGTACGAAGCTGGAGCGAGGGTGCCTATGGCGTGCCGGGCTACGGGAGGCCGCTCGCACACCTTCGAGAGGCGGTCGAGGTGATCCGGCTCGTCATCGCCAAGAGCCACACAGGCGAGCTCAAGCACTTCAAGGGCAGCTACTACGAGTTGGACTGGAGCGAGTTCCAGGGTGCGCCCCCTCCGCTCCGCACCAGCTTCCGATCTGGCTGGCGGCGGTCCGCGGGGCGCTGGTGGAGCTCGCAGCCGAGATCTCTGACGGCCTCATTGGCCATCCGATCTGGTCGGTCAAGTGGGCGACCACCACCGTCCCGGAGCGCCTCAAGACCGGACTTGCACGTGCTGGCAAGCAGCGCTCGGACGTGCACGTCTGCACCTGGTTCTGGGTGACACCGAACACGGACGTCAAGGAGTCCGTGAACGATGCCCGCGCCTGCGTGGCCTTCTACGGTGGGGTCGAGCAGTACGAGAGCTACTTCGCCGCCCACGGCTTTGGCGCCGAGGCCCGGCAGCTCCAAGAGGGTGTCAAGCGGGGCGACTACCGCAGCGTCGCCCACCTCGTGCCCGACGAGATGGCGAGCACGTTCGTGGTGACTGGCACCCCCGACGAGGTCAGGAGGAAGCTCGAGCCGGTGTGGGAGTTCGCGGACTCCATGCTGCTCGTGCCACCGCTGCTCACCATCGAGCCGGAGAAGTCAGCGCAGTACTTCGCGACCATCGGCGAAACGTTCTTCGCTTGACGAGCTTCGCGCCCTGCGTTCCAGCACGGCCCCTCGGGCGCTGGGGGGCACGAAGGCGAACCTCAGCCGTATTCAGCGAGCATCCTTGAAAGGTGTCGACTTCGACATGTCGCCTGTCCTGTGGACTGATCTCAACGCGGCAGCAAGCCGAGACTGGAGGGACCATGCGGGCAGCCATCTACGACAGGCTGGGTTCGGCAGACGTCCTGCATGTCGTTGACCTGCCCCGGCCGGAGCCAGCGCCGGGCGAAGTCCGCGTGCGTGTCCGCGTCTCGGCCGTGAACCCGACCGACTGGAAGGCCAGGGCAGACGGCCCGGGCAAGACAATGCCATTCCCGTTGGTGGTCCCCAACCAGGACGGCGCCGGTGAGATCGACGCGGTTGGCGACGGCGTCGATCCCAGTCGGATCGGCCAGCGGGTCTGGGTCTACTTCGCCTCCTGGCGGCGCCAGTACGGGACGGCCGAGGAGTGGGTGTGCCTGCCTGAGCAGCAGGCCATCCCGCTTGCCGACAGCGCCAGCCTCCAGCTCGGGGCAAGCCTTGGCATCCCGGCCCTGACCGCGCATCGTGCGCTGTTCTGGGATGGGCCCCTCCAGGGCAAGATCGTGCTGGTCGCAGGCGGCGCCGGTGCCGTCGGGCACTTCGCCATCGAGCTGGCCCGCCGGGCGGGGGCGCGGGTCATCACCACCGTCAGCTCGCCGGAGAAGGCCGAGCTGGCGCGGGCCGCCGACGCGGACACCGTGGTGGACTACCGGGCCGAGGACGCCACCTCGGCGGTGCGCGCGGCGGCTCCCGACGGGGTGGACCACATCGTCGAGGTCGCCCTCGACGCCAACCTGGAGCTTGACCTGCGCGTCCTCGCCCCGAACGGGTCGGTGGTCACCTACGCCGAGACTGGCCCCGATCCGGCGATCCCGATCCGGCGGCTGCTGCGCCGGAACCTCACCCTGCGCTTCATGCTGATCTACACCGTGCCACCGGCAGCCCTGCGGACCGCCGTCGCCGAGGTCAACGCGGCGGTGACCGCGGGCGACCTGACCGAGCTCCCGGTCATCCGGTACGGGCTCGACCAGATCGCCGAAGCCCACCGGGCAGTGGAGGGCGGGGCGACCGGCAAGGTCGTTGTCGAGCTGTGAGCGCCACACGACAACGTTCTGATTGGGGTCCCTGCAGCGCGAATCCCGATGACCTCGGCGCCCGCTCGCCGCTGTCAGCGTGTTGTCACGAGCACGTCGGTGTGATTCCAGTCGCGGAAGGTTGCAGGTTTGCTCCGCTGCCGCCGGCCGTGGGGCTGCGGCTACCGGGGCACGCCGACCAAGCCGCCCTGACCAGCGGCGATGGTATCGGCTGACAGCGCGATGACAGAGGCTTGACAATGCTCCGGCGGCAGGACTCGAACCTGCAACCATGGCCTTAACAGGGCCCCGCTCTGCCGATTGAGCTACGCCGGATCGGTCTGGCCGGGTCGCGACCTCCCAGCCACCGGGCGCAGATGGTACACGAGCCGAGCGGTGCCGTTCATCTTCGTTTCGCGCCTTCGTTTCGCGCCCGCGGAGCGCTACAGTCGCACAGTCCTGCCCCCGAGGGTTCCAGTGGGTCGGGCGGGGTAGACCACGAGGCAAGCGACCGTACGCAGGAGGGTTACCCATGAGGTTCAAGACCGGCTTTCTCATCGGGCTCGGTGCCGGATATGTGCTGGGTGCCAAGGCCGGGCGAGAGCGCTACCAGCAGATCGTGGAGGCGACGCACGCGTTCCTGGACAACCCGGGGGTGCAGCGACTGACCGAAGAGGTCAGCAAGACGGTGAGCATCGGCAAGGATCGGGTGTCCAACGCCGCGAGCCGTCGGGTCGAGCAGGTCTCCGACACCCTGGCCGAGCAGGCGAGCAAAGCGAGGAGCTTCGTCGCGAGCGGCAGCGACGCCGAGGAGAGGGACGCCCCAGAGAACAAGGAGCCGAAGAAATCGACGGAGGGGACCGCCGGGGTGCCGCCGGCGACCACCACCTCGACGACGCGGGGCGGACGCTCAGGGTGAGCGCCGCGGCCGCACCCTACGGCTCCTCGGGGACGAGGATCCACATCGCCAGGTAGATCAGCGGGCCAGAGCCGCCCAGCACGGACAGCACGACGAAGAGCACCCGGATCAGCGTCGCGTCCGTATTGAAAATCGTGGCCAGGCCGCCGCACACGCCGGCCACCTTGCGATTGGTGCGGCTGCGGTACAGCTTGCGGGTTGCATCCATGGCGCCGCCTTTCGCGAGTGGCGGACGTCCTACTCGAGGTAGTCGCGGAGCTTCTGGCTGCGTGATGGGTGGCGCAGCTTGGACAGCGTCTTGGACTCGATCTGTCTGATCCGCTCGCGGGTCACGCCGAACTCGCGGCCGACCTCCTCCAACGTGCGCGGGTGGCCGTCGGTGAGGCCGAAGCGGAGCTGTATGACCTTCTTCTCCCGCTCCGAGAGGGTGTGCAGCACCGAGTCCAACTGCTCCTGGAGCAGGATGAAGCTGGCCGCGTCGACCGGGACGACCGCGTCCGAGTCCTCGATGAAGTCGCCGAGGTGGGAGTCCTCCTCCTCGCCGATCGGGGTCTCGAGGCTCACCGGCTCCTGGCTGACCTTGAGGATCTCGCGCACTTTCTCTGGCGAGAATTCCATCTCGCGGCCGATCTCCTCGGGGGTGGGCTCGCGCCCGAGGTCCTGCAGGAGCTGGCGCTGGATGCGGATCAGCTTGTTGATCGTCTCGACCATGTGCACCGGAATACGGATGGTGCGGGCCTGGTCGGCGATCGCACGGGTGATCGCCTGGCGGATCCACCAAGTGGCGTAGGTCGAGAACTTGTAGCCCTTGGTGTAGTCGAACTTCTCGACCGCCCTGATCAGCCCCAGGTTGCCCTCCTGGATCAGGTCAAGGAAGAGCATGCCGCGGCCCACGTAACGCTTGGCGATCGACACCACCAGCCGGAGGTTGGCCTCGATCAGCTTCTTCTTGGCGAGCTGGCCCTGTCGCTCGATGCGTTGCAGCTCGCGCATCCGGGTGGTGGGGGGTTTCTTGGCACTCGAGATCGCCTTGTCCAGCTCCGCGGTGGCGGCTTCGCCCTCCTCGATGGCCTTGGCCAGGATGACCTCCTGCTCCGCCGTCAGGAGCGGCACCTTGCCGATCTCCTTGAGGTACATGCGGACGGGGTCGTTGGTGGGCGCCTTGAGGGCAAGCTCCTCGTCCCGCGCCGATCTGGCCTCGCGAGCGAACTCCTCGGCATCGAGCTCGTCGACCATCTCGACGACCTCGATGTTCTCGTCCTGCAGGTGCTGGAGGATGTTGTCCATCTGCTCGGCCGACACGTCGACCGGCGCCAGCGCCTCGATCACCTCTTCGTTGGTGAGGAAGCCGCGCTCCTTCCCTTTGACGACGAGCTCGCGCACTTCGTCGATCTGGGCTTCCTTGGCCATGGCCATCTGGTCAAGTACCTCTCGTATCGTGCGGAACGTACAGGGGCGTCACATCCCCTTTTACGTCTCGGTGCGCATGGGAGCTCTTCCGTCACCCTCGGACCGCGGCTCCCGCAGGGCTCGCCGTCGGGCCTCGAGGGCGATCAGCTCTTCGAAGAACCGAGTGTACTCGCCGGGGTGCTCCACTGGGTTCATCCGCTGCAAGGTCCCCTTGAGCTGGTCGATGACACGCGTCAGGCGGAACTCCTCAAGCCGCCGGAAGACTTCGTCAGCGTACGCCCGTGTCTCCTCCGCCGCGAACACCTCGACGGCGAGGCCGCGAAGGAAGCGGCGCTCGCCTTCGTTGGCGGCCACCTCCAGCACCGCCGCCAGCGACGCGCCGGCGCCGCCTGCCTTGGCCAGGGCGGCGAACGACGCCTTGGTCGCCGGCGTTGTGAAGCAGTCGTCCTCCCAGCCGGCCGCCGCCTCGGCAGTCCACTCCGGGTGCTGCAGGGCGAACTTGAGCGCCTCGCATTCGACACGCGCCTGCGGGCTGCGCGAGCGCGGTGGCACCTTGGAGGGCGCCTGGACCGCGACGGTGGGCCGCTGGCCGGCGACCAGGGCGAGATACTGCGCCTCGTCGAGGTGCAGGCGCTGCACCACCGAGCGGGCGTACTCGGTGCGCTGGAGGGTGTCGGGGATGCTGCGCAGGATCGGGAGCAGCTCGCGGGCGGCGCGGGCCTTGCCCTCGGGGTGGCGCAGGTCGAACTGGGCCAGCCGCCAGTCCAGCCACCAGCGCACCAGCGGCTGCGCCTGGTCCAGCAGCTCCCGGAAGGCGTCGCCGCCGCGCTGGCCGACGAAGTCGGCCGGGTCCTGGCCGGCGGGCATGGTGAGCACGTACGCCGACAGGGACGCCTCGGGCGCGGCGACCAGCTCGCCGATGCCCCGCTCCGCGGCCTTGGAGCCGGCGGCGTCGGCGTCGAAGGCGAGCACGACCTTGCCGGTGAAGCGGCTGAGCAGCTTGAAGTGCTCGCCACGCAGGGCGGTGCCGCAGGTGGCCACGGCCTGGGGAACGCCGGCGCGGTGGCAGGCGATCACGTCGGTGTAGCCCTCGACGACCACGGCGAAGCCGGCCTGCACGATCGGGACCTTGGCCCAGTTGAGCGCGTACAGCGCCCGGCCCTTGTACCAGATCGGCGTCTCAGCGGTGTTGACGTACTTCGGCGCGCTCCCATCGCCGTCCGTGAGCAGGCGCCCGCCGAAGGCGACCGGGTCGCCGCCGACGTCGAAGATCGGGAACAGCACCCGGGCGTGGAAGGTGTCGCGCAGGCCACGGCTGCCAGTGCGGGCGAGGCCGGCCTCGGTCAGCTCCTCGGGCCGGAAGCCCTTGCCCCGCAGGTGCGTGACGAGCGCCTCCCAGGACCCTTCCGGCGCCCAGCCGAGCCGGAAGCGCTCGGCGGTGACCCGGTCGAAGCCGCGCGAGCGCAGGTAGTCGCGTGCCGGGCGGCCGTCAGGCGACTCCAGCAGCGCCCGCTGGTAGAATTCGACCGCCCCGGCGTGGGCGCTGACCAGCCGGCTCTTGCGGCCGAGGCTGCCCCGCTCCCCCGCCGAGCGCCCCTCGTACTGAAGCTCGATCCCCGCCCGCTGGGCGAGCCGCTCCACCGCCTCGATGAACGACAGGGACTCCTGCTTCCGCAGGAAGTCGATGACGTCGCCACCCTCCCCGCAACCGAAGCAGTACCAGTGCTCCCGAGAGGAGTCCACCGTGAAGGAGGGGGTCTTCTCCTGGTGGAAGGGGCACAGGCCTTTCATGCGGCTGCCGCCCCCCGGGCGCAGGGCAACATACTCGCCGACCACGACGACGGCGTCGGTCGCCTCGCGGACCTGGGCGATCGACTCGTCACGGATGCGGCCGGCCACGGCTTCCCTCACCTCGACCCGATACTCACGCTGACACAACCCTTACGCGCCACCGAGCCTGGCGATCACAGGGAAGCGGGGCCGGCCGGGCGCTTGCCGGCATTGTACGCGGCGGGGCCGACGGCGAGGCCGCCTACCGGGGCGGCCGCCTACCGGGAGAGGTGCGAGCGGGACCGGTGCCGGCCCGACCACCGCTGGGCGCTGGGGCGGTTGCCGTGGGCGCGGGACCAGGGGTCACGGGACCAGGGGTCACGGGGCCAGTGGGCGTTGCGGTCGGGAACGTCATCCTGCGGTCCGAACGCCCGGATGGCGTGGAAGCCGAGCGCCAGGCCCCAGCCGAGCAGCGTCCACAGCGGCCAGAAGAACAGCAGGTCGGTTGTGGCCAGGCAGCTGAGCATCCAGACCAGCACCAGGAATGCGTTGGTCCAGGCGTAGCCCAGCAGGTGCCGGTAGAAGCGATGTCTGGCCACCATGGCCGGGTCGGACCCCAGTGGCTCGGGCAGCGGCGGCAGGATCGGGGGAAGGTCACGCGTCAGCGGGTCGAGCTCACCGAAGGTCTTGGCGCCGAAGGCGTGCTGCATCCGCTCGGTGAACTCGTCCACGGTCAGGCGCCCTTCGCTGTGGTGCTGTCGCAGGGCGGAGACGATCTGCTCTCGGTCGGCGTCGGATGCCCGCAGCGCGGCCCGCCGCTGGCCCGGCTCTAACTCCATGCCGAATGCTCCCACTTGAATGCCCTCGCTATGGCTAGCGTAGCAGCCCTTGCTCCTCTACCGGTCTAAAGCAATCGCCGCCGACGACACAGTCAACCACCTGACAGCCGGCGAGCTTGCTCCGTTCACCGGCTGGCCACCACGCGGGGGGCGCGGGGGCAGGCCGAGCTCGTCACGGCTCCGTCGCGAACGCGGCCTTCCAAGCGGCGAGGGCGTAGCGGTCCGTCATGCCGGCGATGGCATCGACCACCTGCTGCTGAACCGGATCACCGGCAAGACTTGCGCCCATCGGCATCGCCTCCGGATGCTCCAGGTAATATCCATGGAGATCGGTGAGCAAACGCTTTGCCCGGTCCGATTGCCGTTCAGCCTCTGGCCGTAGGTAGACGCGCTCGAACATGAAGCCGCGCAGGGTGATCATGGCCGCCGCGCAGCCGTCCCCCTGGACCACGTGGGGCTCGCCGCGCGAGTGGCGGATCGTGTCCTCGACGAGCGTCCCCACCATGTCCGACGGGGTCTCGCCGAGTGCGCGCCGGACCTCGGCCGGGACCTCGTCGAGGCGGGCGAGCACCCCGGCGCGCAGCGAGTCGGTCAGGTCGGCGGTGAGGTAGGCGATCCGGTCGGCCAGGCGCACGCACATCCCCTCGAGCGTCGATGGCGGCCGGTGCTTCCAGGAGTGGTGGCCGATGCCGTCGAGGACCTCGGCGGTGAGGTTGCGCGGCTCGAGCAGGGTGAGCAGGCGCACGCCCTGCGCGGCGTGGTCGAAGCCGCCGGGGGCGAGTGACTGGAGGGCGGCCTCGCCACCATGGCCGAAGCAGGCGTGGCCGAGGTCGTGGCCGACGGCGATGGCGGTGGCGAGCGGCAGGTTGAGGGAGAGCGCCTGGGCGATGGTGGCGGCGATGCGACCGGTCTGCTGGACGTGGGTCGCGCGGGTGACGTAGTGGTCGCCGATGTAGGGACCGCCGTGGCGGCCGCCCGCCGGTCCCTCGCCCGAGAACGCGGGGATGTACGACTGCGTCTTGCCGTGCGCGCGCATCATCGCCCGGGAGAAGGTGATCCGGTCGAGGTCGCGCATCCAGCAGGTGCGCACCGGGTCCTCCGGTTCCGGATGGCCACGGCCGGTCGACTCGGCCGCTTTGGCCGCCCACGGCGCGAGCGTGCGCATCTCGGCAGCCTCGACCTCGGCCCGGATCGTCCCCCGCTGGACCCAGTCCTGCGTTGCCCTCACCCGGCGCTCCTCTTCGCTCCAGTCTCCCTGGGTTCAAGTTTCCCTGCCGCCTGTGACAGCGGAGGGGCCGCTGGCGCGGGCGGCCCCTCGCGCGCGGCGCTCGGTTACTTGGTCGAGCTGCTCACCTCGCCGATGGCGGACTGGCCGGCGGCCAGGCGAGCGGTCGGGACCCGGAACGGCGAGCAGGAGACGTAGTCGAGCCCGATCTCGTGGCAGAAGCGCACCGAGTCAGGGTCGCCGCCGTGCTCGCCGCAGATACCGAGATGCAGGTGCTCCCGGGCGGCGCGGCCCTCCTCGCAGGCCAGCCGCATCAGCCGCCCGACGCCCGGCCGGTCGATGGTCACGAACGGGTTGGCGGGCACCAGCTTGCGCTCCTCGTAGAGGCCGAGGAACTTGCCGATGTCGTCGCGGGAGAAGCCGAAGGTCGTCTGCGTCAGGTCGTTGGTGCCGAAGGAGAAGAACTCGGCCACCTCGGCGATCTCCCCCGCCACCAGGGCGGCGCGCGGCAGCTCGATCATAGTGCCCCAGAGGACTTCGAGCTCGACGCCGCGGTCGGCCATGACCTGCCTGGCGACCGGCTCGAGCTCCTCGCGCAGCTGCGCCAGCTCCTCCCGGGTGGCCGCCAGCGGGATCATGATCTCCACCACCGGGTTGCCGCCCTCGGACCTGGCCTTGCAGGCGGCCTCGACGATCGCGCGTACCTGCATGGCGTAGAGCCCCGGCTTGACGATGCCGAGCCGCAGCCCGCGCAGTCCCAGCATGGGATTGGCCTCGTGCAGGTCGTTGACCTTGGCGAGCAGCTCCTCGGCCTCGGCGAGCGGCATGCGCTCGCCACCGACCTCCGCGTCCGTGGCCCCGCTCTGCCTGGCGAGCGCCACCGCCACGGCAACGTCCACCTGGTTCGGCAGGAACTCGTGCAGCGGCGGGTCGAGCAGCCGCACCGTGACGGGCTTGCCGTCCATCTCCTTGAAGATGCCGACGAAGTCCTCGCGCTGCAGCGGTGCCAGCGCGTCGTAGGCGGTCTGCTCCTCCTCGTCGGTGGAGGCGAAGATCATCTTGCGCACCACGGCCACGCGCTCCTCGCCGAGGAACATGTGCTCGGTGCGGCACAGGCCGATGCCCTCGGCGCCACGCTCGATGGCGTTGGCGGCCTGCTGCGGGGTGTCGGCGTTGGCGCGCACCCTGAGGCGCCGAACCTCGTCGGCACGGGTCATGAACCGCTCGTAGGCGCGCCAGATCTTCTCCTTGCGGGCCTCGGTGTCGCCCGCGCGCGCCCGCTCGATCGGCGAGTCGGCCAGCTCGAGCTGGCCTTCGTAGACCTTGCCGGTGAAGCCGTCGATGGTGACCCAGTCGCCTTCGGCGACGGTGATCGAGCCGACCCTGAAGCGCTTGCCCGGCCGGTCGACGTGGATGGCGTCGGCGCCGCAGACCGCCGGGATGCCCTCGCCGCGGGCGACCACCGCCGCGTGCGAGTTGGTGCCGCCGGCCGAGGTCAGGATACCCTGCGAGCGGATCATGCCGTGGTAGTCGTCCGGGGTGGTCTCGCGGCGCACCAGGATCACCGGCTCGCCCCGCTCGGCCCACGCCTCGGCGTCGTCGGCGGCGAACACCGCCCTGCCCACGGCCGCGCCCGGCGAGGCGTTCAGGCCGGTGGCGATCGCCTCGGCGCCCTTCCCCTCCGCGATGACCTTCTTGAACAGCTCCTCGAGCCGGTCCGCGTTCAGACGCAGCACCGCGGCGTCGACGTCGATCAGGCCCTCCTCGAGCATGTCGTAGGCCATGATCCACTCGGCGAAGGCGGTACGCTTGCCGATCCGCGTCTGCAGCAACCACAGCTTGCCCTGCTCGACCGTGAACTCGATATCGCACATGTCACGGTAGTGGCGCTCGAGGGTCCGCATGTGGCGCTGCAGCTCCTCCCACGCCTGTGGCTGGACGTCGGACATCTCCTCGAGCTTCATGGTGTTGCGGATGCCGGCCACCACGTCCTCGCCCTGTGCATTGGGCAGGTAGTCACCGTAGGGAGCGGGGTCGCCGTTGGCCGGGTTGCGGGTGAAGGCCACGCCGGTCCCGGAGTCGTCGCCCTTGTTGCCGAAGACCATCGACTGGATGTTGACCGCCGTGCCGAGGTCATCGGGGATCTTGTTCTTGCGCCGGTAGTCGATCGCCCGCTTGTTGTCCCAGGAGCCGAACACCGCCTGGATGCCGAGGCGGAGCTGCTCCTGTGGCTCCTGCGGGAAGTCGCGGCCGGTGTCGGAGGCGATGATCTCCTTGAACCGGTCCACCAGAGCGCGCAGGTCACCCTCGTCAAGGTCAACGTCGTTCCTGACGCCCTTGGCCTGCTTGGCCTCGTCGATGGCCTCCTCGAAGCGGTCGCCGTCCACGCCCATCACGGTCTTGCCGAACATCTGCAGAAGCCGGCGGTAGGAGTCCCAGGCGAAACGCTGCGAACCGGTCTGCTTGACGACCCCCTCCACGCTGTCGTCGTTCAGGCCGACGTTCAGCACGGTGTCCATCATCCCGGGCATGGAGAACGGCGCCCCGGAGCGCACCGAGACCAGCAGCGGGTCGGCCGGCTCGCCGAGCCTGCGGCCCATCTTCCGCTCGAGGGCACGCAAGTGCTCGGTGACCTCGTCCAGCATGCCCTCGGGGAACCGCCTGCCGGCCGCGCGGAAGGCGTTGCACGCCTCGCAGGTCACGGTGAAGCCGTGCGGTACCGGCAGGCCCATGTTGGTCATCTCGGCGAGGTTGGCGCCTTTCCCGCCGAGCAGGTATTTCATGTCCTTGTTGCCTTCTTCGAAGTCGTAGACGTACTTCCTGGCCGTCATGGCTCCTCCCCGTATCGCATGGTCCCAGTAAGCCTATCGAGAGCCGGGCGCCCGAGGGGGGACTCGGGAGGCGTAGCCGCGATGGAGGCGGGACAATAGGTCCATGCTCCGCTCACTGAGCCCGCGCCGGCGCCTGCTCCTCCTCGTGGTCGCGCTGCTCGCCGTCGCCGGGAGCCTAGCCGGTCTCCTGCTCGGTCTGCGTCCTGGGGAGATCGGCAAACCTCCCGAGGGTCCGGTGCCGATCGTGCTGGTGCACGGCTACGACGGTACGCCCAGCACGCTCGACGCCCTCGCCACCCGGCTGCGGCGGGGCGGGCGGCAGGTGGTGACGGTCGAGCTGCCCGACCGCGGCACCGACGACATCGACGTCTCCGCCGGGACGGTGGCCCGCGCGGTGGACGCCACCCGGGCGGCGCGGATCGACCTGGTCGGCTACTCGGCCGGCGGGATCGTGGTGCGCGACTACCTGGGTCAGCCGGGCCGGGCGGCCCGCGCCCGCCACGTCGTCCTGCTCGGCACCCCGAACCACGGCACCCGGCTCGCCGACATGGCGTCGCTGCTGGGACCGCAGCTCTGCGGCGGCGCCTGCCCGCAGCTGGCGCCAGACTCGCAGCTGCTCCAGCGCCTGAACCGCCTGGTCAGCGGGGTCGAGATCCCGCCCGGCCCGGACGTCACCAGCATCTGGACGGCGCGCGACCGGACCGTGACCCCACCCACCTCGGCGGTGCTGGCCGGTGCCCGCAACATCCGCATGCAGGACGTGTGCGCGGACTCCGCCGCGAGCCACGGCCAGCTGGCGCGCGACCCGCTGGCGATCGGGATGATCGTGCGCGCGGTCGACGGCGCGCTGACGCGCCAGCCCGGGCCTGGAGACTGCACCGCGCTGCGCGCCGCGGGCGCCGGCACGGGCGGCGCGGGGTGACCGTCCCGGCCGGTGGCTGCCAGGAGTTGGCAGGCGGAGGCGGCGGAGCTACGGCGGGTCCTGCAGCGGCGGCTCGCGACGGAAGACGCCGTCCGGCTGGCCCCCTTCCCGGCCGCCGTCGCCCGCGTGGCCATCGAGCGGGCCGCCGTCACCGGTCCCGCCGAGGCTTGGGATCGACGAGGGCGAGGCTCGGACCGCCGGTCCGGGCCCCCACGGCTCCAAAGAGCGCCTGTGCCAGGGTCGCCGGGACCGGGCGGTCACCGCCGGCGTCAGCTCTTGATGTCCTTGGTGGCGAAGTTCGCCCATGCGGCGCCGAGGAACACCGCGATGTAGACAGCCTGCAGAGCAAATCCGCGCACCACGCCATGCCACAGGATCGGGACGCGGAACAGGTCGACGAACGACAGCCAGTAGTGGGTGGGCAGGTAGGGCTTGACCGAGGCGGCCGCGTCGAGGAGGTCCAGCACCTGCGAGGTGATCAGGGCGGCGAGCGCACTCAGCGCCGCCGCCAACGGTGAGTCGGTCACGGTCGAGGCGAACAGCGCGATTGCCGCCACGCCCAGCATCGACCAGGCGACGTAGACCACCGTCACCACGGTGCGCCAGGTGGCGTCCTGGGCGGCGATGGTCTGGCCGGACACCGACGGCAGCGGCTGGACTCCGAACAGGCTGGCGCCGACCAGGAAGGCGACCGCGGCCACCACCAGCACCGCCAGGAACACGAACACGATCGTCACGGCAAGCTTGACCACCAGCAGGCGGGTGCGCCCGACCGGCCGCACCAGCAGGTAGCGCAGGGTGCCGAGGTTGGCCTCGCCCGCGATCGCGTCGCCGGCGGTCACCGAGACCGCGACCGGCAGGAACACCGGCAGCACCACCGCCAGAGCGGCGGCCGGGAACAGCGCACCGTTGCTCAGCACCGCGCCGAGGAAGGCCGGCCCCTCCCCCGGCCGCGGCCCGATCCCGGTGACCTTGAGGAACACCGCCACCAGCGTCGGCAGGCCGGCGAGCAGCGCGATGCTCACCCAGGTGCGCGGGCGCCGTACCAGCTTGCGCAGCTCAACCAGGAGCATCGCCGGTCTCCTCCGCCTCGGCGGCGCCGCGGTCGCGGCCCGCGGCGCCGCGACCCGAACCGCCCCCGGTGAGCTCGAGGAAGACGTCCTCAAGCGAGGGGCGCTCGACCAGTAGCTCGCGGACCCGCACCCCGCCCTCCACCAGATGGCGGTTGAGCGTCTCCGGGCTGGTGCCGTCGAGCTGGACGACCAGGCGGTCGTCCAGCCGCTCGCCCGGTTCGGTCCCGATCAGTTGGGCAGCCAGCTCGGCGGCGCGGCCGAGGTCCGGGGTGGCCACCTGCACGCGGCCGGTCGGGGCGAGCAGGGCGCTGACCCGGTCCTGGATCACCAGGCGGCCCTGGTGCACGATGGCCGCGCTGCCGCAGATCTGCTCGACCTCCGCCAGCAGGTGGCTCGACAGGAACACCGTGGTGCCGCCGGCCACCAGCTCGACCAGCAGGTCGCGGACCTCGCGCATGCCATGGGGGTCGAGGCCGTTGGTCGGCTCGTCCAGCACCAGCAGCCGGGGCGCGCGCAGCAGCGCGGCGGCGAGCCCCAGGCGCTGGCGCATACCGCTGGAGTAGGCCTTGACCGGGCGGCGGCCGACCGTGTCCAGCCCCACCCTGGCGAGCGCCTCGCCGATGCGGTGGCGCCGGTCCGCACGGCGACCGCCCGGCCCGGCCGCGTCGAGCAGCGACAGGTTCGCCCGGCCGGACAGGTGCGGGTAGAACGCCGGCCCCTCGACCAGCGAGCCGACCTGCGGCAGCACCGCCCGGGCGGCGCGCGGCATCGGCCGGCCCAGCAGCTCGACCCGGCCCGAGGTCGCGAACACCAGGCCGAGCAGCATCCGCACGGTGGTGGTCTTGCCCGACCCGTTCGGCCCCAGGAAGCCGAACAGGTCGCCCTCGCGCACCTCGAGGTCCAGGTCGCGCACGGCCTCCAGCGAGCCGTACCGCTTGGACAGCGCCTCGGTCCGGATCGCCAGGCTCACCGGAACGCGACCCCGTCGCGGGCGAGCTGGGTGGCGATGCGCTCAAGGACCGGGACGCCGACCGTGCCCGACAGCGCGAAGACCACCTGGTCGCGCTCGAACACCATCGAGCTCAGCAGCGGGGTGGCGATCACGCTCGCCTCGCCCCACGGCCCGTTCACGCTCGGCACGGAATCGAGGAAGGCGCGGGTGCGGCGCGAGACCCGGGCCGGGAAGGCGAGCACGGCGACCAGGTCGAAGCGCTCGCCATAGGTCGAGGCCGCGCTCGCCACCTGGTTCCGCCGCGGCTCCCCGCCGAGCCGGTCGGGCAGCACGAACGGCGAGAAGCGCTCCACCGCCCGGGCCAGGTCGGGCGCCTCGTCAACCTCGAGCCTGGCGTCGGGCGGGTTCCGGAAGCGAACCTGGCTGTCGCTCGGCCGCGCCTGCCGCAGGTCCAGGAAGGTCGTCACGATGATCGGCCCGCCACCGCCCCGGGCGGTCAGCTCCACCCTGACCGGCAGGCCGCTGGAAGGATCGGCCCACAGGTCGACCCGGCCGACGGTGGTGCCGCCGGAGCGCGGCGTGATGCGCAGGCCGAGCGCCTCCACCCCGGCCACCCGGCGCGGGCGGATGGACCGCACCTCGTCGGCGGTGGCAGCGGCAGCCAGCCGGCGTCCCAGCTCAGGTGGGAGGAGGTCGGCGGGGCGGGCGAACCGGGCCACCGGCTCACCGAGCGTCTGCTCGACCCGGCGGGAGCCGGAGCTCCACTCGAGCGTGCCGGACGCGTCGTGGTAGAGGTCGCGCTCGCCGACGGGGCTGAGCTCGTCCACCCGCCAGTCCACCGGGCTGGCGACCCAGGCGCGCATGTGGGTGATCCCGCCCAGCAGAGCGGTCATGCGGTCGACCGCGGGCAGATCCGGCACGCCGAGGCTCGCCCTGGACTCGACATAGCCCTGGTAGGGCGCTGCCGTCGAGGCGCGCACCCGCGCCAGCAGGTCGGCGGCGGCCAGCGTGCGGGCCGGGACCGGCAGTGCGGAGACCAGCACGGGCAGCGAGGCCAGCAGCGCCACCCCCACCACCAGGACCAGCCAGCGCCACGGCCAGGAGCGCGGCTGCTGTGGTGCTTCCATGCCTTCTACCGTACGGCGCCCCCACCGATTGCGCTCCGGCGGTCGATGGGGTAGTGCCGGAGGCCGGCAGCGCCTGCCCTGTCGATCTCGGCGTTCCCCGATCGTCGTAATGATCGAGACGGCGGGAAGCGCCGGCACGGACAAAGGAGCGCGGGATGCGCTATGCACTGCTCATCTACACCAACGAGGCCGACCGGCCGGCGTGGGGCACCGCTGAGGGGGACGCAGAGGCCAAGGGATACGACGCGTTCTACGGTGAGGTGACCCAGCGGGGCGTCCTGCGCGGCGGGGACCCGCTGCTACGGGTCGCGGAGGCCAAGAGTGTCCGCGTCCGTGACGGTGGCACCCGGGTCGATGACGGCCCGGCGGTCCAGACGCCCGAGCAGCTCGGCGGCTACTACCTGGTGGAGTGCAACGACCTGGACGAGGCGCTGGAGCTGGCCGCCAAGATCCCGGGTGCCGGTTACGGGACGATCGAGGTACGGCCGGTCCTGGAGCTCCCCTCGTAAGCGCCCGGGGACACCGGCCGTCAGCGGTCCGCCCGCCAGTCGTCGGGGCCCTCGATCCCGTCCATAGATGTCCCTCTGTCGCATGACGTGGGGAAAGATCACGATGATGGAGGTGCAGGATGCATCCCTGCGCCGGACCTCTCCGGGCCGGAGGATGGGGGAAACCATGGCGGAACGCAAGGCAACGAAGCGGACCTCCAAGCGTGACAAGCAGGGCAAGGCCAGCGCCGAGAGCGATGCGCCGGGCCTGCGTCTGGAGGCGGGCGAGGAGGAGGCCGCGCCGAGCGCGCCGGTCAAGATGACCCAGAAGGCCTATGAGCGGGAGCTGGCCCGGCTCCAGATCGAGCTGGTCAAGCTCCAGGAGTGGATCAAGCATGCCGGCCTCAAGGTCATCGTGCTGTTCGAGGGCCGCGACGCCGCCGGCAAGGGCGGCACGATCAAGCGGATCACCGAGAGCCTGAACCCGCGGATCTGCCGGGTCGTGGCGCTCGGGGTCCCGACCGAGCGCGAGCGGACCCAGTGGTACTTCCAGCGCTATGCCGAGCAGCTCCCGGCCGCCGGCGAGATGGTCCTGTTCGACCGTAGCTGGTACAACCGCGCCGGGGTCGAGCGGGTCATGGGGTTCTGCACCGAGCGGGAGGTGGAGGAGTTCTTCCGCTCCTGCCCACAGTTCGAGGCCATGCTGATCCGCTCGGGCATCATCCTGGTCAAGTACTGGTTCTCGGTCAGCGACGTCGAGCAGGAGCGCCGCTTCCAGCGGCGCCTCGGCGACCCGACCAGGCGCTGGAAGCTCAGCCCGATGGACCTGCGGTCACGCGAGCGCTGGCTGGAGTTCTCCAAGGCCAAGGACGACATGTTCGCCTACACCGACACCAAGGATTCGCCGTGGTGGGTGGTGAACGCCGACGTCAAGCGCCACGCGCGGCTGAACTGCATCAGCCACCTGCTGAGCATGATCCCCTACCAGGACCTGACGCCGGAGCCGATCACGCTGCCGCCGCGGCAGGACCATGGCAAGTACGTGCGCCCCCCGATCACCGACCAGACCTTCATCCCCGAGCGCTACCCCATCCGGCGGTGACAGTCGAGCGGTGACGCTCAGCCGGCCCACAGGCCGATGCTGGCTGGGGTGGACAGCGCGGCGGCGGGCGGCACGTTGGCCACGGGGGCGGTGCGCCCAAGGCTATGGGCGGCGGCCGCCGGCTTGACCCACCGGACGATGACCAACACCAGGGCGGCAACCGCGAACACCACCTTGGCAACCCCTACGACGATCTTGGTCATCCAGCCCCAGTAGAAAAACGCCCAGCCGAAGCGCCCCCGGCTGCGCTCCAGGCCTGACTTGAGCTCTTCCACGAAGGCACGCCCCCGCTCCTCCCACCCCGCCTGCGCGCCGTCGTCCTGCCCGGCCCACACGACCTCGCTGCCGAAGGCAAGGTCGTGCAGGCATCGACGCCGGGGAGACACCAGCGCGGCGAGCGCCCCGACGCCGAGCACGTCGATGACCAGATAGCCCCAGGAGTGCCGCCCCACCGCCCAGGCCAGGCCCCCCAGCGTCGCCTTGGGCTTGGTGCCGCCGACGCGACGCTCGGTCAGGCCGAACAGGGCCTTGCCGACCGTCTGCCCGCCGGTCAGCCACACCGACAGCCCCGGCACAACGGCCAAGGCGACGCCGAGCGCCACCGCCACGGTGACCAGCATGAACCGGGCGATGTCCGGCGCCTCGATCTGGCCCAGCAGCGCTGCCACCCCAAACGACACGGCAACGGCGGCCCCGTCGACCATGAACGCCCCGAGCCGCCGCGGATGTGGCGCCAGCCGCACCAGCTCGCGCTGCTGGCTGTCGGTGGTGACCTGCTCGACTGGTTCAACGTGCGGCGCGGCCGCATCCTGGACCCAGAACTGCCACCCTGGGGGAGCGGGCGGCCAGGACGGGTCGGGTTGCCAGCCTGGCGCTGGCGCGAACCCCGGTGGCGCGGGAGGCCAGCCCGGAGGCGGGTTGAACCGCCACACCATTTGCTCATCAACCCCCTACTACCCGCCAGATGGCCAGGCATTCGTATAGTTCATAATAGGTCAAGCAAGGCCAGATGCCCATAAGCTGGCCGAGGCGCTCACCGCCCAGGGCCACCCGGTCAGCAACGGCACCGTTGGGCGGGTATAGGCTCCGCCATATGGGACACTTGCCTCTGCTCCGGCCGCACTCCCCATCCGCTTGAACGCCTGCCCGCGACGCGGGGCAGCGGGCAGACTTGTCAGCGACGAGCGCGCCGACCCAGGGAGCCCTCAGGTGGTGTGGGTCCCAGAGACTGCTCTGCCGCTGCAAGCGGCGAACCTACCCGATCCGGATACCCGTCCGAGTCTCTAGGGCTGGTGTCCAGCCAGGCGGCGCAGGGCGGCTTGGAGGGCGGCGGCCGCAGGTCCTGGAAAGCCGTCGCCCACGGGCCGGCCGTCGACGGTCACGACCGGCATGACCTCGCGGGTGGAGCTGGTGAGAAAGGCCTCCTCGGCCTCGTCGAGGTCCTCTCTGATGAACACGCCCTCGACCACGCGGTAGCCGGTGGGGGTGGCGAGCTCGAGCACGGCCGCGCGGGTCACGCCGGCCAGGATGCCGAGCTCGAGCGAGGGTGTGTAGAGCGTCCGCCCCGCGCGCCACCAGAGATTGGAGGTGGGCGCCTCCAGCAGCTCGCCGCCGAGGCCGACGAACACGGCGTCGTCGGCACCGACGGAGCGGGCGGCACGCTGCGCGGCCATGTTGACCGCGTAGCTGATGGTCTTGACGCCTGGCAGGAGCCAGCGCGAGGCGGTGCGGATGAGCGGGTCGACCGCCATGGTGAGCAGCGCGACCCGCAGCCCGTGCCCGCGCTGCTCGTCGAACTCGGGTGGCACCTCGGTGACGATCGCGAAGGTGTTGGGAGCCAGATCGGCCTCGATGCCGCGGGTGCAGATGATGCGGAGCACGACGTCGCCGGCGCCGGCCGCGTCGACCGCGCGTTCGGCCAGCTCTTCGAGGCCGGCCGGCAGGGTCAGCTCGAGGCTGGCGGCGGAGTGGGCAAGGCGGACGAGGTGGGCGCCCAAGCGGAAGGGACGGCCGCCGTAGACGCGCGCGGTCTCGAACACGGCCTCGCCCCGGAGCAGGGCGAGGTCCAGCGGGGAGAGGGCGGGCACGGCGCCGGGCACGACCCCGGGGCCGGCGGCGATCACCGCCAGCACCCGGGGGCGCTCAGAGTCCTGGACTGCCATGTCGCTATGTCCGTGGGAGGCGTTCGTCCAGGTAGCCGACCAACTGGTCGAGGCTGACCCGGTCCTGGCCCATCGTGTCCCGGTCGCGCACCGTGACCGCTCGGTCCTCGAGCGAGTCGAAGTCCACGGTGACGCAGAAGGGGGTGCCGATCTCGTCCTGCCGGCGGTAGCGGCGCCCGATCGAGCGGGCGTCGTCGTAATCGATCATCCAGCGCTCGCGCAGCGACCCGGCCACCTCGCGTGCCAGCGGCACCAGCCGCTCGTTGCGCGACAGCGGCAGCACGGCGGCCTTCATCGGGGCCAGGCGCCTGTCGAGCCGCAACACGACCCGCGTCTCGGTCCCGCCGGAGGCGGTCGGTGCCTCCTCCTCCCGGTAGGCGTCGGCAAGGAACGCCAGCGCCGAGCGGTCGGCGCCCGCGGAGGGCTCCACCACGTAGGGGATGTAGCGGGTGTTGGACTCCTGGTCATAGTAGGAGAGGTCCTGGAGGGAGAACTTCTGGTGCTGGGTGAGATCGAAGTCGCTGCGGTTGGCGATTCCCTCCAGCTCCGACCAGCCGAAGGGGAACTTGTACTCGATGTCGACCGCCCGCTTGGCATAGTGCGCCAGCTCGTCCGCGCCGTGCTCGCGCACGCGCAGGTTCTCCTCGCGGATGCTCAGGTCGAGGTACCAGCGCAGGCGCTCGTCGATCCAGCGCTGGTGCCATTCCTCGTCGGTGCCGGGCTCGACGAAGAACTCGAGCTCCATCTGCTCGAACTCGCGCGTGCGGAAGATGAAGTTCCCCGGTGTGATCTCGTTGCGGAAGGCCTTGCCGATCTGGGCGATGCCGAAGGGGATCTTTCTGCGGCTGGCCGCCTGGACGATGGGGAAGTCGACGAAGATCCCCTGGGCAGTCTCGGGCCGGAGCCACACGACGGCGGAGTCGTCTTCGACCGGGCCCATGTAGGTCTTGAACATCAGGTTGAAGTTGCGCGGGTCGGTGAACGGGCCCTTGCCGCAGTTGGGGCAGGTCAGCTCGCCCCGCTCGGGCGGGCGGCCGTGCTTGGCCTCGAACGCCTCGATCAGGTGGTCCTCGCGGAAGCGCTGGTGGCAGTTGGTGCACTCGATCAGCGGATCGGAGAAGGACTCCAGATGCCCGGACGCTTCCCACACCCGTGGCGCCATGATGATGGCGGCGTCCTGGCCGACCACGTCGTCCCGGAGCTGCACGACCGAGCGCCACCAGGCGCGCTTGACGTTGTTCTTGAGCTCCACGCCCAAGGGGCCATAGTCGTAGCTGGAGCGCAGCCCGCCGTAGATCTCGCTGGACTGGAAGGCGAAACCACGGCGTTTGGCGAGGTTGACGATCTGGTCCATCTGGTCGGTGGCCACCTGAGTTCCTCCTCGAGGCCGCCCGCATGGCCTGCAGGCGGCGGGGATCTGGAAGGTCGGAATTGGATCTTGAGCAATCCTACCCGAGTCCGACGAGCGGATTTCACGGCTGTCCACAGGCTCAGGCGGACGGGATGAACTCGTGGCCGGAACGGCGCAGGAAGCTCTCGGGAAACACGTGGGTGTCGAGCTCGGCGGAGAGCAGGCGTGCGAGGAGCTCGGTGACCGCAAGGCGGTGGATCTCGTGGCGGGTGGAGCGGGCGGCGAAGGCGACCACGCCCCAGGCCGCCGGCTCCCCCTCGGTCAGCCAGTACAGCTCGTTGCCGTTGTCGCTGCGGCCGAGCGGCAGCAGGCCGCCGGGCTCCGGAAAGGGCGGCAGCGGCAGCCGCTCGGGGAACTTGGCCCTGGTCTCGGCGTAGGCGGCGAGCATGGTGCCCTTCTCGTGGAGCAGGTTGCCGGCCTCGTCGTGGGCGAAGGGATTGAGCAGGTAGAGGAGGTCATCGAACTTTCCAGAGCCGTAGATCCCGATGAATGCCTTGTAGTCGTCGGGCAGCGCGGTGCCGAGCGCGGCCTCGACCTCGGGCCAGCGCTCCGCCGCGCCCGTCTCCAGCGGCTCGGCGGGCGGCGGCGCGATCGCTCGCAGGCGATCCAGATCGAGCGCCACTGCGGTCGGTTCCTCCTCAGGACTGGCGCGGAGGCGGGATGTATTCTCTGACGCTGGCCTGGGGCGTGTTGGCGATCTCAACGTCCATGCGGAAGCCGCGGTTGCCCCCGGCGCGGATGCGGACCGCGCGGGGAGCGCCTCGGGCCGAGGTGCTGGTGTACAGCGGGCGCACCTCGTAGCGGACGATCTCGCCGGCCTGCACGGCGTCGGCGACCATCGTCTCGTAGTCGCGCATGACCGGCGAGTTGGCGCGTGACTGGAACATGGCGATCAGGTTGCCGGCGACCTGGCCGGAGCCGCCGAGCTGACGTCCGAGCAGGTGGCCACGGGCGCGGTTGCGCGACGGCAGCTCGGTGAACCCGGGCGGGCGGATCGACTCGTCTGGCTCCGAGCCCAGCTGGTCATGCTCGGCCGCGTCGACCATGGCCGGGGTGATCGTGGCGGTGATGCCGCTGCGCTGCCCGGTGCGAGGGTCGACCCTGCCGTAATCAACATTGCCGCCGAGGCGCCGGATGTTCCGGACGTTGCCGGCGAGGTCGTCGCCGCCGCGCTCTCCGCCACGGCCACCCGGCGCCGGCACGGTGGCCGGCGCCTGGCGCAGCTCGGGGGGAAGCGCTCTGTGGATCTGGGGAGGAAGCGACCTGAGGGCATCGGAGCCGACTACCCAGAGCCCGACCAGGATCACCAGCGTGACCACGAGCGTGAGCGGGTTGATCCGGCCGCGGCTCGTGCGTCGGCGTCTTCGAGCTGGGGACATACCGGCGGGCAATCCTTTCGGACGGGACGTCTCGAAGTGGGGCGTCCCACTCTTTCTACCCAGTCACGGCTGCCGCTAAGTGCTACACCCCGGCCGGGTGCCAGACGGTCTTGATCTCCAGGAAATGCGCCATCCAGTAGGGGTCCTGGCCCTTGGCGTCGTCGAGCCACTCGCGCGGGGTGAGCCGGAGCGGCGCGGTCACCCGCTTGACGTTCTCGGCGGCGGCCAGCTCGACGTCCCGCAGCAGGGCGAGATCCAGGCCCGCGAGATCGAGGCCGTCGACGTCCATATGCGCGGCCAGCGGCTTGACCAGCTCGGCGGTGAAGCCGGTGAGGAGGTTGACCACGCCGCCTGGGAGGTCGCTGGTTGCCAGGACCTCGGTGAGGGTGACCGCGGGCAGCGGACGCGCCTCGGAGGCGAGCACGACCGCGCTGTTGCCCGACACGATGATCGGGGCGAGCCTCGACACCAGCCCGAGCAGGGAGGAGTCGGCCGGGGCGACCAGGCCGATCACCCCGGTCGGCTCGGGGACGGAGAAGTTGAAATACGGGCCGGCCACGGGGTTGGCGGAGCCGAGCACCTGGTCGATCTTGTCGGCCCAGCCGGCGTACCAGACCCAGCGGTCGATCGTCCTGGCGACGGCGTCGGCGGCCGTGCGGCGGCTCGACCCCTCAGCGCTGGCCACCTCGTCGACGAACTGCCGGCGCCGGCCCTCGAGCATCTCGGCGATCCGGTAGAGGATCTGGCCGCGGTTGTAGGCGGTGAGCCCGGCCCATCCGGGAAAGGCACCGCGGGCGGACCGGACCGCGTCGCGCACGTCCTTGCGGGAGGCGCGGCAGGCGTTGGCCAGCGGCCTGCCGCGGGGATCGGACACCAGGTAGGAGCGCCCCGACTCGGTGCGGGGAAACCTCCCGCCGATATACAGCTTGTAGGTCTTGCGCACCTGGACCCGCTCACCCTCAGCCAAGATCGCAGCCCCCATCGGTCGGCGCCTCCGCGACAGCGTACCGCGGGCGAGCGAGGCGGCGGCCACGCCGCGCCCGCCGGCACATTTGCGCGCGGGGCGGTCCGGCGGCAAAGCTGGCGGGCAGTTGCGGCAGTTGCCACCCCGGAACGGAGCGACGCATGACGTTGAGCGCTTCCCAGCAGTTCGACAGTCCGCTCGGCAAGCCGATCCCGCGGACCGAGGACCGGCGCCTGCTGACCGGGCAGGGCCGCTACGTCGCCGACCTGCCGCTGCCGGGCGCGGCCCAGGTGGTCTTCATCGACTCCCCGATCGCGCACGCGCGCATCGCCGGCATCGACACCACCCGGGCCAGGACCGCCCCCGGCGTGCTGGCGGTGGTCACCGCCGCCGACCTCGGCCTGGAGCCGACTCCGCCGGTCCAGCCCATCCACGACCAGCGCATGCTGCGGCCGTGGCTGGCCGACGGCGTGGTCCGCTACGTGGGCGAGCCGGTGGCCGCCGTGGTCGCCGCCGAGCAGGCCCAGGCGGTCGACGCCGCCGAGCTGGTCGAGATCGACTACGACCCGCTCGACGTGGTGGTCGGCGCCCGCGCCGCCGCGCGCGACCAGGTGCTGCTGTTCCCCGAGGCCGGCACCAACACCTGCATGGAGCTGCCCAGCCCCTGGAGCACGGACCTGTTCGACGGCTGCGAGGTCGTCATCCAGCTGTCCATGACCCAGCAGCGCATGGCCGCCTGCCCGATCGAGCCGCGCTGCGCGGCGGCCGACTGGGGCGGGGACGGCCGCCTCACCTTCTGGGCATCCACCCAGGCGCCGCACCGCCTGCGGGACCAGCTGGCCACCGCGCTCGGGCTGGCGCCCGGCCGGGTGCGGGTGGTCGTCGGCGGGGTGGGCGGCGCGTTCGGCGCCAAAGGCGGCACCTACCGCGAGGAGGTGCTGGTCGGCTGGCTCGCGCGGCACCTGGGCCGGCCGCTGCGATGGGTCGAGACCCGCTCGGAGAGCATGGTCGGCATGTTCCATGGCCGCGCGGTGGCCCAGGACGTCGAGCTCGGCGGCCGCCGCGACGGCAGCCTGCTCGCCTACCGTGTGCGGGTGATCCAGGACGCCGGCGCCTACCCGACCTTCGGCGGCCTGCAGGTGCTGCGGGCCAGAGCGCTGGCCTCGGGGGTCTACGCGATCCCGCGGGTGGAGGCGGGCGGCCGCGCCGTGCTCACCAACACCACGCCGATCGGCCCGATCCGCGGTGCCGGCCGGCCGGAGGCCAACGTCGTGATCGAGCGCGCCGTCGACCGGTTCGCCGCCGAGATCGGCATGGATCCCGCCGAGGTGCGCCGCCGCAACCTGATCCCGGCCGCTGCCTTCCCCTACACCACGGCGACCGCCACCACCTACGACTCGGGCGACTACCAGGCCCTGCTCGACTCGGTGCTGTCCGCCGGCGGCTACGCCGAGCTGCGCGCCGAGCAGGCCCGCCGCCGCGCGGGCGGCGACCCGCTGCTGCTCGGCGTCGGTCTCGGCATGTTCGTGGAGGTCGCCGACCCGCTCGGCGGCGGCGAGTACGGCGCGGTCGAGATCGGCGCCGACGGCGGCGCGGTGGTCCGGACCGGCTCCAGTGCCCACGGCCAGGGCCACCAGACCACCTGGGCGCAGATCGTCGCCGACCGGCTCGGCATCCCGATGGAGCGCGTCGAGGTCCGCTACGGCGACACCGATCAGGTCCCGGCGGGCATCGGCACCTTCGGCTCCCGCTCGGCCCAGGCGGGCGGCGGGGCGGTGCGGCGCTCGGCGGTGCGGGTGCTGGAGCAGGCCAGACGGCTGGCGGCCGAGCTGCTGGAGGCCGACCCCGCCGACGTCATGCTCGACCGCGCCGCCGGCCGCCTGCACCTGGCCGGCAGTCCGGACCGCGGCCACAGCTGGGCCGAGCTCGCCAAGGAGGCCGCGGGCTCCCGGACCGTGCTGCGCGCCGAGGTCTTCCCCGGCGACGAGCAGGCGTCGCCGCCAGCATGGCCCAGTGGCGCCGTGCTGGCCGCGGTCGAGGTCGACTCCGAGACCGGGGTGGTCCGCATCCGCTCGCTGGTGGCCTGCGACGACGCCGGCAAGCTGCTCAACCCGCTGATCGTCACCGGGCAGGTGCACGGCGGGCTCGCCTGGGGGGTGGCCCACGCGCTGCTGGAGGAGTTCGTCTACGACGAGGACGGCAACCCCAGGACGGCCAACTTCGGCGACTACGGGGTGATCACCGCCGACGCGCTGCCCCGCTACGAGCTGCACGAGATCGTCTCGCCGGCGCCCGGCAACGAGCTCGGGGTCAAGGGCGTCGGCGAGGCGGGCACGGTCGGCGCTCCGGGCGCGATCCTGAACGCGGTGGTCGACGCGCTCGCCCACCTCGGCGTCCGGCACCTCGACCCGCCAGCCACCCCCGAGAAGGTCCTGCGGGCCATCATGGAGGCTGCCCGGTGATCCCGGCGGCGTTCGCCTACGCCCGGCCGGGGTCGGTGGAGGAGGCGGTCGAGCTGCTGGCGTCCCACGACGGCGATGCCAAGCTGCTGGCCGGAGGGCAGTCGCTGATCCCGTTGCTCAAGCTGCGCCTGGCCGTGCCGGCGCTGGTGGTCGACATCGGCCGGCTCGGCGAGCTCGCCGGAGTGCGGGACCGGGGCGACCACCTGGCGATCGGCGCGCTCACGCTGCACCACGACCTGGCGCGTGAGCCGCTGGTCCGCGAGCACGCACCGCTGCTGGCGCACGCGGCCGGACAGGTGGGCGACCCGCAGGTGCGGCACCGCGGCACCCTCGGCGGCTCGCTTGCCCACGCCGACCCGGCGGGGGACCTGCCGGCGGTGGTGCTGGCCTACGAGGGCACCCTGATCGCCCAGGGCTCCAGGGGCGAGCGGGCCATCCCGGTCGCGGACTTCTTTGCCGGCTTCCTGGAGAGCTCACTGGAGCCCGACGAGGTGCTGCGCGAGGTGCGGGTGCCCAAGCTCGGCCCGGTGGGCTGGTCGTTCCAGAAGCTCACGCGGCGCGCGATCGACTGGGCGACGGTCGGGGTGGCGGTGCTGCACGGCCAGGGCCTGGCACGGGTCGGGCTGGTGAGCATGGGACCGACGCCGCTGCGCGCCCGCGCGGTCGAGGCGCGCCTGGCCGCGGGCGCCTCCCCCGCCGAGGCCGCGGAGCTTGCCGCCGAGGGCACCGAGCCCACCGGCGACGCCTGGGCCAGTGCCTGGTACCGCCGGCGGCTGGCCCGCGTCCTCACCCGCCGCGCCCTCGAGGAGGCGGCCAGCCGGTGACGGGGGGTGCGGGCAGGAGCTCGCGCGGCGGCGCCCGGCGCTAGCGACCGAGGTCGAGGTAGGCGGCGAGGCCGTGGCGGCCACCCTCGCGGCCGAAGCCGGACTCCTGGTAGCCGCCGAAAGGCGAGGCGGGGTCGAAGCGGTTGAAGGTGTTGGCCCACACCACCCCGGCGCGCAGCCGCCTGGCCAGCTCGAGGATGCGGCTGCCCTTCTCGGTCCAGACCCCGGCGGACAGCCCGTAGGGCGTGTTGTTGGCCTTGGCGACCGCCTCGTCCGGGGTCCGGAAGGTGAGCACCGACAGCACCGGCCCGAAGATCTCCTCCTGAGCGATGCGGTGGGACTGGGCCACGCCGGTGAACACCGTCGGCCGGAACCAGAACCCGCGGCTCGGCAGCTCGCAGGGCGGCTGGTACAGCGCAGCGCCCTCCGCCTCGCCCGCGGCGACCAGCTCCTGGATCTTCTCCAGCTGCTGGCGCGAGTTGATCGCGCCGACATCGGTGTTCTTGTCCAGCGGGTCACCCACCCGCAGCGTCGCCATGCGGCGCTTGAGCTTGTCGACCAGCGCCTCGGCGATCGACTCCTGCAACAGCAGGCGCGAGCCGGCGCAGCAGACGTGGCCCTGGTTGAAGTAGATGCCGTTGACGATGCCCTCGACCGCCTGGTCGATCGGCGCGTCGTCGAAGACCACGTTGGCGGCCTTGCCGCCCAGCTCCAGCGTCAGCCGCTTGCCGCTGCCGGCGAGGGTGCGCTGGATCGACTTGCCCACCTCGGTCGAGCCGGTGAAGGCGACCTTGTCGACGTCGGCGTGGGACACGGCCGCGGCGCCGGTCTGGCCCGCCCCGGTGACGATGTTGACCACGCCGGGCGGCAGCTCGGCCTGCTCCAGCACCTGGCCGAGCAGCAGCGCCGTGAGCGGGGTGGTCTCCGCCGGCTTGAGCACGACGGTGTTGCCGGCCGCGAGCGCCGGCGCGAGCTTCCAGGCCGCCATCAGCAGCGGGAAGTTCCAGGGGATGACCTGCGCGGCCACGCCGAGCGGCCGGGGTGTGCGCCCGGGGAAGGCGTACTCGAGCTTGTCGGCCCAGCCGGCGTGGTAGAAGAAGTGCGCCGCGGCCAGCGGCACGTCGACGTCGCGCGACTCCTTGATCGGCTTGCCGCCGTCGATGGTCTCGAGCACCGCGAGCTCGCGCGCCCGCTCCTGCAGGATGCGGGCGACGCGGAAGAGGTACTTGGCCCGCTCGGCGCCCGAGGTCTTGGACCAGACCCTGGTGTAGGCGGAGCGGGCGGCGCGCACCGCCAGGTCCACGTCCTCCTCGCCAGCCTCGGCGATCTCGGCGAGGGTCTCCTCGGTGGCGGGGTTCACCGTCTTGAAGTGCCGCTCCGAGCGTGGCTCGACCCATTTGCCGCCGATCAGCAGGTCGTAGCGCTCCCGGATCTTGACGTGGTCGGTCGCCTCCGGCGCGGGCGCATAGCCAAGGTCGAAGCGGGACGGCGTCGCCTTCGCCCGCGTGGTCATCTCCTCGGCCATCTGCGCACCCCTCGTTGGCTGGTCACGTGTTCCCAGTTCGGCCGCTGCCCGCCGGCCTGCCGAGCTTCGAGGATACGCCGGCCCATCAGGGTGTCGGACCTGGCCGCCGCCAGCACCGCGGCAGCCTCCCCGCCGTCCGATGAATCCCGGTACCGTGGCCGCGTCCACACGGTATCTCCTTCCCGGAGGTCCAGATGCCTGAGCGACGGTTGCGTGGATTGCGCCCCCTCCGGCGGGGCCTGCCCCGGCTGGGCGGGGCCTCCGGCGACCGACCGGTCGCGCCAGAGCATTCGATGGACCCGCGAGGCGCTGAAGCGCCCGCCCCGGTGGAGAACAGCATCGTCGACAACGCCGTCTACCTCGACGGCCGCCGCGTCGACTCACCGGCGACCCTGGCCGACACCGTCGACCGCCTGAGCGACCACAACGGCAGCATGGCCTGGATCGGGCTGTACCGGCCGGCGGAGTCGCAGCTGCTGTCGCTGGCCGAGGAGTTCGGGCTGCACGAGCTGGCCGTGGAGGACGCCATCGTGGCCCATCAGCGGCCCAAGCTCGAGCGCTACGGCGAGGTCCTGTTCCTGGTGCTGCGCGGGGCCCGCTACCTGGACGCCACCGAAGAGGTCGACTTCGGTGAGCTGCACGTCTTCGTCGGCAAGGACTTCGTCCTCACCGTGCGCCACAGCGAAGCCCCCGACCTGGCCCCGGTGCGCCGCCGCATGGAGGACGACCCCGATCTGCTGCGCCGCGGCACCGAGGCGGTCCTGTACGCGATCCTGGACGCGGTGGTGGACGGCTACGCCCCCGTGGTCGCCGGGCTGCAGAACGACATCGACGAGATCGAGACCCAGGTCTTCGGCGGCGACCCCAAGGTGTCCCGGCGCATCTACGAGCTGTCCGGCGAGGTGATCGAGTTCCAGCGCGCCACCCGCCCCCTGGTGGGCATGCTCAAGGCGCTCATAGCCGGCTTCGACAAGTACGGCACCGATGAGGAGCTGCAGCGCTACCTCCGCGACGTCGCCGACCACGCCACCATCGTGGTGGAGCGGGTGGACGGGTTCCGCCAGATGCTGCAGGACATCCTCACCGTCAACGCCACCCTGGTCAACCAGCAGCAGAACGAGGAGATGAAGAACCTCACCGAGGCCAGCTACACGCAGAACGAGGAGGTCAAGAAGGTCTCCGCGTGGGCGGCCATCCTGTTCGCCCCCACGCTCATCGGCACCGTCTACGGCATGAACTTCGACCACATGCCCGAGCTGCACTGGATCCACGGCTACCCATACGCCCTCGCCCTGATGATCTTCACCAGCCTCACCCTGTACATCCTGTTCAAGCGCCGCGGCTGGCTGTGACCGGCCGGCTCAGTCGTTGCTGAAGTAGTCGGCGGACTGGTAGCGGCCGGTGCGCTCCTTGGCGAGCTGCATCAGGCAGTCGTTGAGGAGGCTGGACGCGCCGATGCGCAGCCAGGTGGCGCTGAGCCACTCCTGCCCGAGCGTCTCGTTCACCACCACCAGGTACTGGATCGCCTGCTTGGCGGTGCGGACGCCGCCGGCGGGCTTGAAGCCGACCATCTGGCCGGTGCGCTGGTGGAAGTCGCGGATCGCCTCCAGCATGACCAGCGCGACCGGCAGGGTCGCGGCGGGCTGCACCTTGCCGGTGGAGGTCTTGATGAAGTCCGCGCCCGCCGCCATCGCCAGCACGCTGGCGCGACGGACGCTGTCGTAGCTGCCGAGCTCACCGGTCTCCAGGATCACCTTGAGGCGGGCCGGGCCGGCGGCCTCCTTCACGGCGGCGATCTCCTCGAAGACCTCGCGGTAGCGGCCGGCCAGGAACGCACCCCGGTTGATCACCATGTCGATCTCGTCGGCGCCGGCCTCGACCGCCTCACCCACCTCGGCAAGGCGCACCTCGAGGGGAGACTGGCCGCTGGGGAAGGCGGTGGCCACCGAGGCGACCTTCAGCGCCGAGCCGGCCAGCTCGCGCTTGCACGTCGCCACCAGGCTCGGGTAGACGCAGACCGCGGCCACCGGCGGGATGCTCGGGTCGGCCGCGTCGGGGCGCCTGGCCTTGGCGCACAGCGCCTCCACCTTGCCGACCGTGTCCGCTCCCTCGAGGGTGGTGAGGTCCATCACCGAGACCGCGAGCCTCAGCGCCGCGACCTTGGATTCCTTCTTGATGCTGCGCTTGGCCAGCGCGGCCGCGCGCTCCTGGGCGCCGACCTGGTCCACCGCGAAGCGCGACAGCACCGGTCCCAGCTCGAACTGGTGCAGGAACCCGTCCCCCGCCTCCGCGAGCCGAACCGGCGTCGTCGCCATGACCTCCCCTTTCCTGTCCCTCATCAGCCGTGGATAGGGCGCTTTGCCGATTGTAACGAGGCGGCCCGTACCCGACGCTGTTAAACAGGGCAGGCAAAGCAGCCACACGAGCGCGACAAACCTGTCACCATCTTGTGATCCCGAGGGTCGATCCTCTGAGGGCGGGGGTCGTTCACCCGAGCCGTGATCGGGAGGAGGTAACCGCCACGCGACCACTGCGCACCCTCTTCCTGCTCGTCATGGTCGGCGCGTTCCTGCTCGGCGCCTGGTCGGCCCACCGGCCGCCGGCAGCCCGCAGCCAGGGCACGTCCCCGTCGGCTCCGGCCTTCCACACCGCCGCCGCGGGCCGGGCCCATCCCGGCCGGCCCGCCGGCCGGCTGGTCGCTGTCCAGGCCAGCCGGCAGGCCGGCTTCGACCGGGTCGTGTTCGCCTTCGACCGCGCGCTGCCTGGCTGGCAGGTCGCTTACGTCCCCGCGGTCCAGGACGGCGCCGGCAGGCGCCTGCCGCTCCAGGGCGACGCCTTCCTGGCGGTGACCTTCCGCCCGGCCCAGGCGCACGACCCGGGCGGGGACCCGAGCTACCAGCCCCAGTCGATCACACCCGCCTACGACTCGATCCGCCAGGTCCGGCTTGCCGGCGACTTCGAGGGCCGGGTCCGGCTCGGGCTGGGCCTGCGGGCCCGCACCGGCTTCCGCGTGCTCGAGGCGAGCGAGCCGCCTCGCATCATCGTCGACGTTCGCGCCTGAGCGGAAGGGACGGACGGCATGAGCATCGACGTGTACGTCGGCTCACTCACCCACTACTACCTCGAGAGCCCGGTGACGGTCATCGAGCGGATGGCCCGCCAGCAGCGGGTTCCCTACACGGTCGTGCACCACGCGGACGGCCCGCCCGGCAACCCCGCGCTCGAGCCGGTGACCCGCGCCGCCGTGTGCGCCTGGCGGGACGGCCTGCGCCAGCAGCTCGGCGACCGCCTGGACGGGCCGCTGGAGTGGGACGAGTCACCCCAGGGCCCGTGCTTCACGGACAAGCCCGGCTGGGGTGGTTACGGCGCGACGGTGCTGCTGGCCGCGCACGCCGAGCATCCCAGGCTGCCGCTTCCCGACGACATCTCGGCTGACTGGCCCGACGACCCCGCCTACCTGGCGGTGATCTCGGGCAGGGCGGGCTCTCGATTCGACCAGATCCTCATCCCGGAGCTCTGGCTCCCCTGGTCGTTCGCCTTCACCTTCCGCACCCAGGACGCGACCGGGCAGGAGACCGAGGTCGGCTCGAGCCCCATCCTGCTGGACCAGCTCAAGGCCCTGCGCGTCGAGCATCCCGACGGCGGCGGAGCGCTCGACCCGGTCGCCCACGCCGGCCTCACGGTCCTGCTGCGCATGGCCGAGCGCTCCGTGTGTCACCACATCCCGATGAAGCTCGACTTCTGAGCCGGGGCCCGCTCAAGGGCATCAGCCCCAGAACAAGGTTGAAGGCGCTGAACAGCGCCGGCGGCCGCCATTCGAGCGGCGGGCCGAGGCGCATCCGGGGCGAAGCGGGCCACCTCCGCCATGCGAAGGTTGAAGCCGGCCCGCTCGTAGAGGTCGCCGAGCAGAGCCAGCTCGTGGCCCCGGCAGGACGGATCAGACCAGCAGGTGTCATAGGTGGCTCGGAACGGTCAGGACGGCGTGCCCGCGGGGGTCTCGGCGGGCGGCACTGCGCCGAAGCGCCGCTGGCGCCGCTGGTAGTCGCGCATGGCATTGAACAGCTCGTGGCGGTTGAAGTCGGGCCAGCGCAGGGGGGTGAAGTACACCTCGGCGTAGTACAGCTGCCACAGCAGGAAATTCGACAGCCGGTGCTCGCCGGCGGTGCGGACCAGCAGGTCCACGTCCGGCATGTCGGGCGCGTCCAGGCGTGCGGAGATGGCCCGCTCGTCGATGCGCCTGGGCGCCTCACCCGCGCGGGCCTCGGCGACCAGGCGGCGCACCGCGCGGGTCAGCTCGTCCCGACCGCCGTAGTCCAGCGCCACCGCCAGGGTCATCTGCGTGTTGTCCGCGGTGAGCTCCTCGGCCTCGCGGATGCGCCGGCGCACGTGCGGCGGGATGCGGTCGCGGCGCCCGATGAAGCGGATGCGCACGTTGCGCTCGTCGAGCTCGCGCGAGCGGCGCACCAGCAGCGACTCGTTGAAGTTCATCAGGAAGCGGACCTCAGAGGGGGGCCGGCGCCAGTTCTCGGTCGAGAACGCCCACACCGTGAGCCAGCCGAGCCCCGCGTCGAGGGCGCCCTCGACGGTGTCGAACAGCGCCACCTCGCCCGCCTCGTGGCCCTTGTTCCTGGGCAGCCCCCGATCCCCCGCCCAACGGCCGTTGCCGTCCATGACGATGGCGACGTGATCGGGGACCGCCCGGGGGTCGAGGTCGGACGGGAGCGCGCGCGGGTTGCGACTGGCCATCAGCGATTCACCAGAGGGTAGGAGCGGAGGCGGCGGTCGAGGTGGTACTCAACGTAGCTCTTGACGACGCTGGCCGCCTCGCGGCGCGGGAAGGACGCAGGCTCGCTGGCGCCGAGCTGCTCCATGTCCCCCCCGAGCAGGTCGGCGAGCAGCGGCACGGTGCCCGGGTCGAGCAGCGACTCGGTGCCGTCGCGGCATGCGGCGCACAGCGCCCCGCCGCGGACCGTGGAGAAGGCGCACAGCTGGGTGGTGCGGCCGCAGCTCGCGCACTCGCCCAGGATGGGCCGGTAGCCCTCGAGGGCCATCAGCTTCAGCAGGAAGGCGTCCAGCAGCACGGCCGGCTCGCGTGGCGCGGCGTCCAGCGCGCGCAGGGCGCGGACCAGCAGCAGGAACACCCGCACGGCCGCCTCGCGCTCCTGCGCCACCTGGTCGACCGCCTCGAGCATGGCGCTGCCGGCGACCATCCGGTCGTAGTCCTCGCGCACGGCGCGGAAGGGGCTCACCACCTCGGCCTGGGTGATGATGTCCAGCTCGCGGCCGCGGTACAGCGACAGGTCGACGTGGCTGAACGGCTCCAGGCGGCCACCGAAGCGGGATCTGGTCTTGCGCACCCCCTTGGCCACCGCCCGCACCTTGCCCTCGCCCTGGGTCATCAGCACCACGATGCGGTCGGCCTCGCCGAGCTTGTAGGTGCGCAGCACCACGCCCTGCTCCCGGTAGAGGTTCACACCACCACTCCCCGCGGCACGCCGGCCGGGTCGGGCACGGCCACCCGCGGGGCCCCGCCCCGCTCGAGCTCGATCAGGGGAGACCTCCTGGGCCAGGCCAGACAACCAGATGACGCTGCCAGCCTAACACCGGCGGTCCTGGATCCACGTGGCGGCGGCCGCCGCCCGGCCCGGCGCCGAACTGTTACCTGCTTGAGGACCCGACCGAAGCCGACCGGCTCCCATTCCGTGATCGGGCCGGAGCACGCTACCCCCGCAATCGACGCACACGCGAAAGGCGTGTCTCACGGGGGGAACCGTCGTGCAATCAATTCGAATGCGCCGCGCCCGAGCGGGCGTGCTGGGCCTGGCGCTCATGGGGCTGGCGCTCCTACTGACCGTCCTGCTGGCCGGCCAGGCGCTCGCGGCCACGCCGTCATCGCGACTGCGGGTCAGCGACCTCGGGACGCTGGGAGGGTGCTGCAGCTTCGCCAAGGGCATCAACGACCGGGGCGAGGTCGTGGGCTCCAGCGTGGTTGGAGAGATGACCTCGCACGCCTTCGCCTGGCGCCGGGGCACCATGACCGACCTCGGCACGCTCGGCGGATCCTTCAGCGATGCCGACGACGTCAACGACCGGGGCGAGGTCGTCGGCAGGAGCGGCACTGCGGATGGGGCGACGCACGGCTTCCTGTGGCGCCGCGGCGCGATGACCGACCTCGGAACGCTGGACGGCGGCTCGCAGAGCGCGGCCACAGCCATCAACGAGCGCGGCGAGGTGGTCGGCTGGAGCGACACGGCCATTGGTGAGCTGCACGCCTTCCTGTGGCGGCGGGGCACCATGACCGACCTCGGGACGGCCCCGGGCGACAGCCTCAGCATGGCCTACGGCATCAACGACCTCGGCCAGGTCGTGGGTGAGGGCTCCTCTGGCCCGTTCCTGTGGCAGCGTGGCGTGATGACGCACCTTGCGACGCTTCAGGGGGCCGAGTACGGCATCGCTTATGACATCAACAATCGGGGCGAGATCGTTGGCTTCGCGGGCTTCCCCAGCGGGCGCCGGATCAACCGCGCGTTCCTGTGGCGCAGAGGCGTGGCCACCGACCTCGACAGCCTCGGCGCCGGCAACAGCGTTGCCAGCGCGATCAACGAGCGCGGCCAGGTCGTCGCCTGGGGCGAGCTGCCCGATGATGCCTTCGGGTCGTTCGTCTGGGAGCGTGGGGTCACGACCCGCCTCGGCTCCCTGATCGGCCTCGGCGGGGAGGCGGTGGCGATCAACAACCACGGACAGATCGCCGGCAGCAGCCCGGTTCCCGAGGACACCATGCTCACTCACGCCGTCATCTGGCGGTAGGCGAGAGCGATCACCGGGAGCGGCCCACGTGGGCCGCTCCCCGACTGTTGTGCGGGGCTACCCCACCGAGGTCGGCAGCGGCACCTCGCGGACGTTGCCGGCGGCGACCTCCAGGCGCCTCGTCACGCGCAGGTTGGCCAGCATGCGGCGGTCGTGGGTCACCACGACGAGGGTCCCGTCGAACCCGGCGACCGCCTCCTCGAGCTCCTCGAGCGCGTCGAGGTCGAGATGGTTGCTTGGCTCGTCGAGGATAAGCAGGTTCGTGCCCTTGGCCATCAGGATCGCGAGCCCCGCCCTGGACCGCTCGCCGGGTGACAGATCGGCCTCCGGGCGGTCGGCGTACTCGGCGGTGAGATCGAACTTGGCCAGCAGCGAGCGTGCCTGCCGCGGCTCCAGACCGGTCTGTGCCAGGACGCGCCCGAGCAGCGTCGGCGCCTTCGCATCCGGCGCCGGCGGCTCCTTCGCTGGCGGCTCCGCCCCCGCCGTGCCGCGGTCCTGGCCGAGGTAGCCGACGACCACGCCGGCACCCAGCCGCGCCAGGCCGGCGGCGGGCGGCAGCTCGCCGGTGAGCAGCCGCAGCAGCGTGGTCTTGCCGGCACCGTTCGGCCCCGTCACCGCCAGCCTGTCCTGCCAGGAGATCTCCAGGTCGACCGGGCCGAGCTGGAAGTCGCCACGGCGCACGCGCGCCCCGGCGAGCGTGGCCACCACGTCGCCGCTGCGGCGCGCCGCCTTCAGCGACATGCGCAGCTCCCAGCCCTCCCAGGGCTTCTCGGGGGTGCCCAGCCGCTCGATGCGCCGCTCGAGCGCCCCGGCGCCGCCGGCCGCCGCGGTCATCCGCTCCCGGCGCCGACCGGCGAGCGCCTTGTCGTTGTCGGTCGTGCGCGCGCCGCGGCGGCTCACGCTCCACTCCTTGCGGCGCCGGATGGAGGCCTCCAGGCGCGCCCGCTCGCGCTGCGCCTCCTCGTACTGCTCGTACGCCTGCTCACGCCGCCGGCGACGCTCCTCGAGGTAGGCGTCGTAGCCGCCGCCGTACTCGCTGAGCTTGTGACTGACCAGGTCCAGCTCGGCCACGCGGGTGGTGGCGGCCGACAGGAACGCCCGGTCGTGGCTGACCAGCACCACGCCGCCGCCGAGCCCGGACGCGCGCCCGGCGCCGTGCTCGCCGAGCAGGAAGCGCTCCAGCCGCTCGAGACCCTCGAAGTCCAGGTTGTTGGTCGGCTCGTCCAGCAGCAGCACGTCGAACCTGGCCAGCAGGATCGCGGCCAGCCCGAGCTTGACCTGCTCGCCGCCGGAGAGCCGCGCCGCGGGTTTCTCCAGGATGCGCTCGGGCAGGCTGACGCCGGCCAGGACCCGCGGCGCGCGGGCGTCGTGGTCGTCGCCGCCGAGCGCGAGGAAGCGCGCCAGCGCGTCGTCGTAGGCGGCCAGCTCGTCCGGTCGCGGCCGCCGCCGGGCGGCGCCGAGCGCCGTCTCCAGGTCGGCCTCGGCCGCGGCCAGCCCGGTGCGCCGCCGCAGGAAGGCGGCGGCGGTCTCGCCTGGCCGGTAGTCGGGCTCCTGCGGCAGGTAGCCGACGGTGAGCTGGGGCGGGGACCGCTCGACGGCGCCGTCGCTGGGTTCCTCGAGACCGGCCAGGGCACGAAGCAGGGTGGTCTTGCCGGCGCCGTTGCGGCCCAGCACGCCGGTGCGGCTGGCCTCGTCCACGACCAGGTCGACCTGGTCGAGCACCACCTGTGCGCCACGGACGACCGTGAGCTTGCGTGCGGCCAGCACCTTCCGACGCTCCCTCCTTCCCTGCCTGGAACCACCTCCAGCCTGCCATCCAACGCCCCGCGCTGAACAGCGAAATTCCGGGGGGTGGAAGATGTGCGCAATGTCACCGGCCGCTGGTGACGCCTGGCACCGACCATTGCCTTTACGACTGCTGACGGGAATGCAACGATCCAACGGCCTATGCCCGTCCACGCGCGAGGATTCAGTGAAGAGGATTCAATGAAGAGGACGAGACGATGGCTCATCCCGTTGGCAGCGGTTGCCCTCGGCGGCATCATGATGCTCGCCGGGGCACTGGTCGACGGAGCGTATGCCAGCGGGGTATGGCTCCAGCTCGGCGCGGCGGTCGCGGCCTTCGGGCCGCTGTACTGGTTGCAGTGGCTGACCGAGAAGGGAGTGACCGAGGTCCGCCGCCAGGCGCAGGAGACCCGCTCGACCGTGGAGCATCTCTCGCACGAGATCGAGGCGATCCGCGAGCAGACCGTCGCCAGCCTTGACGATCTGCGCGGTGTCGCCCTGGAGAGCGTGCGGGAGCGGCGCCGGACCGACGAGGACGCCTTCAGGAGGTTCAAGGAGGAACCGACCTTCGAGAATATCGCCGGGCTGATCCAAAGAGCGCGGGAGCTGGGAGCCATCTCAGAGCGGGGCGTGCGGGTCCGGCTGCCCGACACGACCCTGAGACTGCGGTTCCCGCTGCCGGGCCGGCCCGACAACGGGAACTCGCCGGTGCTCGAGGTGGGGCTCGAGGAAGAGGACGCGACGCTGCCGCATGACGCCACGGCACCCAGGGTCACCGTGCGCGGGCAGCGACCGGTTCAGTGGGCGGCGACGCAGACAGCGGCCGAATGGGCGGCCTCGGTGGCCCCCGAGCTGCAGCGGCTCAACCGCTATCCGGGTGACGAGCTCTTCGATCCCGCCGGGGCGCTGGAGCAGTTGATAAGCCTGCTCCGACTGGCCATCGAGGCTCGAACCCGGCCGCCGTCCGCGACCACGCCCATGCCCCGGCTCAAACCGATCATCGAGATGGCGAACGATGAATGGGTCGTCACCGATGACGGGCTCCAGAGCCTTACGTCCGAGACTGCGTTCACCGTCAAGGAGCTGTTCGACACTGCCGGCGCCGAGGACGCCGTCGCGCAGCTCCCGACGGAGCGCGCCGACAAGCTGCGCGAGGCATGGCGGCTTGCCCAGGGCCTCTTCCTCTCCCCGGGCTCCGCGACCTACTGATGCGCCGATGATGGAGGGGCGGGATGCACGTCCAGAAGGACGACAACCTGATGTCCGAGGGGTTGTCCGAGCCGACAGGCCCGTTCGGCAATCCGGACGGCTCCAGGGCACCGATCGAGAACGTGCTGAGTCATTTCGTCGACTTCCACGGCAACCCGGTTTTCGGAGCCCTGGCGACCCGCCCCGACGACGCGACGACCCGCGTGATCGTCGGAAGGCTCGGCGCCGGGAAGACGGTGTACCTGCGCCGCCTGCGCGACTTCCGGGCGCGCCAGGAATCGGTCTACGCCGAGCATCCGCAGCAGAACCTTCCCTCCACGGAAACCATCGTCAAGGCCTGCCAGTGGTTCCCGGAGCGGTTCCTCACCGAGAAGTGGATGCAGGTCTGGAGCCGTGCGGTGCTGAGCTCGCTGACCACGCACCTCCTGGCCAACGAGGACCTGCGCCACTACATCGACCACGAGCAGGCGGAGGCGATCAGGCGCGATTATGGCCATCTGCTGGGCCAGTTCCGCAGACCGAGAACGATCTATGTGGAGCTCCGCACGATCATCAACGGGCAGAACACCGCCCGGCAGCTGACCAACTTCCTGGAGGACCCCGCATGGGACGACCTCGAGGACGTTCTGGCGGAGGTCCTCCGCACCTGCCCGCCGATCTTCTTCTACCTCGACGCGGTGGACGAGGAGTTCAGCCACGCGCCGATGTACTGGCTCAGGTGTCAGAAGGGCCTGTTCTATCAGGTGATGCGATTCCTCAGGGACCCCCGGCTCGGCGGACGCCTGCACATCGTGATCTCGATCCGGGACATCGTGATGTCGTCGGTCTACCGGTCCGAGCATGCGCCGCGATACCATGACGAGCCGCATATCCGCGTGCTGACCTGGAGCCGGGAGTCGGTCGAGTACCTGCTGCTGGAGAAGCTGAAACGGCTCGACTCGTCGTTCTTCATGGCCGCGGACCGCTATGCGCACCCGGTCGAGGCCTGGCTCGGAACCCCGGTGGTGAACAACGAGGCCAGCGGGGTGCACGAGCGGGTGACCGACTACCTGCTGCGGCACACGCGGCTCATTCCCAGAGACGTCGTCTCCCTGGGCAACGCGATCTGCGCGGAGGTCCTGCGGCAGAAGGCCGCCGGTCGAACTGAGTTCCCCCAGGCGGACCTGCGCCGCGTGGTGTCCCGCGCCGCAAAGCGGTTCGGCGATTCACAGCTCGCCCAGAGCAGCAACCAGATCGCCGCGGACACCATGCCGAACGACGCGGCCCGCCACGGTTACTCCGAGATCTACACCAGCACGATGGAGTACCTGTCAGGAATCGACCAGCAGGTCCGCGAGATCATCAGGGAAGTGGGCTATGACCGCTTCTCGAGGGAGGAGCTGGAGCTGATCGAGATGCGAGCCGCCGAGAAGTTCGACAGCGCCACCAGCTTTCCCTCCGTGCTGTGGCAGAACGGGCTTCTCGGATACGTCGAGGCGGGCGGCGAGACCCAGTTCTACTCGCATGCCGACATGGACCAGTTCGACATCCCGATGGATGCCGACAGCTACGTCTTCCACCCCTGCATCATCCCCAGCGTCCGGATCCGCGGCATCGGCGATCCCGTCTACCCGTTCCGCCGCGGCTAGCAAGGCGCCGCGGCCAGCGCCCGGTCGTCGGCGGCGAAGTCGGCGGCGGCCTCCTCGGGCGGGTGCGCCAGGTGCCAGGCCACCGTCTTGGCCAGTGCCTCGTGCGGGTCTGTCTCCTCCCAGCCGAGGAGGTCCCGCGCCTTGGCCGAGCTCACCAGCACGTGCTGGGGCATGCTGGCGAACAGCCGCAGGTCGTCGGGGAGCAGCACGTCGGGCACTCGCACCAGCTCGGCGGAGGCGCCCGCCGCCTCCAGGACGTGGCGCGCCCACAGCGCCATGGACCAGGTGCGGTGCTCGCCGAGGTTCAGCACCTCGCCGATGCACGCCTCCGACTCGAGCGCGAGCCGCACGCCGGCGGCGACGTCGCGGACGTAGCCGCGCGTCCACAGGAAGGTGCCGGCGCCGGTCGGGATGCGCGCCCGCCCCGCCCGCACCCGCCGCAGGACCGGCTCCTCGCGCCGCTGGTAGTCCCGCTCGCCGTAGACCACCGGCAGGCGGCAGACGGTCGCGGCCCGGCGCAGGTACGCCTCCTCGACGTCGAGCTTGTCGTAGTCGTCCACCCCCTCCTCGCGGCCGTAGCGGGGGTGGCCGCGATAGGGGTAGCGCTGCTCGCGCACGGCGGAGGTCTCGTCGACCGGCACCGGGTCGGTCTCGGTCCCGGCCAGCAGCGAGCCCCAGACGCGGTAGACGTCCATGCTCGAGAGCACCAGCAGGCGCATGTCGCCGAGCGCGGCGAGCGCGGTCTCGGCGTCGGCCGCGGTCATGGCGCAGGCGTCGACCAGGGCCTCTGGGCCGAACTCGTCGAGCGCGCCGCGCAGGTGAGGCAGGTCCCGACGCTCGGCGTGCAGGTGGTCGGCCTCAGGCAGGCCGTCCGGCTCGTGCTCGCCACGGTGCACCAGCAGCAGCTCGTGACCGTACGCGGCCAGTTCCTCCACGATGGCGGCACCGATGAACCTGGTCCCGCCGAGCACCGTCACCCGCATCGTCGCAGCCCGCCCTCGCTCGACCGTCCCGTCCGGGCGAGCCTACCGGCGCGACCGTCTCGCCCGCTCCCGATCCGCCAACGGCGGAACAGGGGCACGCACCCGCGCGCGCTCAGTAGCCGAGGCGGGAGAGCTGCTTGGGGTCGCGTTGCCACTCCTTGGCGACCTTGACGTGCAGGTCCAGGAAGATCCTGGTGGCGAGCAGCGCCTCGAGCTCGGCGCGCGCGCGGGTGCCGACCTCGCGCAGGAGGGAGCCGCCGCGGCCGAGCACGATCGGCTTCTGGCTGGAGCGCTCGACGAACAGGGTCGCGCGGATCACCAGCAGGTCCCCGCGCGGCTCGCCGCGGCCGGGGCCGGCGGGGCCGGTGGGGACCTCGTCGGGCGGCCCCATCTCCTCCACCACCACCGCGATCGAGTGGGGCAGCTCCTCACGGACCAGGGCGATCGCCTTCTCGCGGATCACCTCGGCAATGAAGTGGCGCTCCGGCTCGTCGGTGACCTGGCCCTCGGGGAACAGCGACCCGCCCTCCGGCAGGTAGCGGAACAGCAGCTCGACGAGCAGGTCGAGCTGGCCGCCGGTGAGCGCCGAGATGGGCACCACCTCGGCCCACTCCCCCAGCTCGGTCACCGCCTGCAGGGACTCCACCATGCGCTGGCGCGCGGCGCGGTCCATCTTGTTCACCAGCGCGAGCCTGGGCGTGTCCACCTTGGCCAGCTCGGCCGCGAGGTACTGGTCGCCCCGGCCGACCCCCGCCGCGGCGTCGACCATGAAGCAGATCAGGTCGACCTCGGTCAGGGTGCCGCGGACGAGGTCGTTGAGGCGCTGCCCGAGCAGCGTGCGCGGCTTGTGCAGCCCCGGGGTGTCGACCAGGACGGCCTCTCCCTGCGGGCGGCGCAGCACACCCCGGATCACCGAGCGGGTGGTCTGCGGCTTGTCCGACATGATCGCGACCTTCCGGCCCAGCAGCGCGTTCAGCAGCGTCGACTTGCCGACGTTGGGCCGGCCGACCAGGGCGACGAGGCCGGACTTCACGGACGGGTCTCCCCGCGCGAAAGGAGCCGCTCGGGCCCGAAGCTGGCGGGCAGCAGGTCGCCCAGGGTGGTGACGACCACGCGGTCGCCCGACTCGCCGGCGCACAGCACGCGCAGCTCCAGCGCGCGGGGGAACTCCCGCAGCACCTGGCGGCAGGCGCCGCACACGGCGGCCGGCTCAGGTCCGTCCACCGCCACCGCGAGCGCCTCGAAGCGCCGGTGGCCCGCGGCGATCGCGCTCACCACCGCGGCGCGCTCGGCGCAGAGCGTGAGGCCGTACGAGGCGTTCTCGACGTTGGCCGCCTGCACCACCGCGCCGTTGGAGGTGAGCAGCGCCGCACCCACGCGGTAGCCGGAATAGGGCGCGTAGGCGAGCGCTCGCGCCGCGCGAGCGGAGGCGACCAGCTCGTGGTCGGGGACATGGCGCGCCGCCGGCGCTGCGCCGCTCACTGCTTGTGGGCCTCGGCCGTGCTCTCACGCCCGGCAGTCGGCCTGGGGAGGCGGTGGATGCGCACGCGGCCGACCCGCCTGCCCTGCACCCGCTCGGCCCGCAGCGCCAGGCCCTGGAACTCGATCTCCTGGCCCTCCTTGGGCACGTCGCCGATCAGGTTGAACAGCAGGCCGCCGATCGAGTCCCATTCGGTCGCCGGCAGCTCCACGTCGAGCAGCTCGTTGACCTCGTTGATCGACAGGCGCGCGTTGACGCGGAAGTCACCGTCCGGCAGCGGCTCGACGTTCGGCTCCTCGCGGTCGTACTCGTCGGCGATCTCGCCGACGATCTCCTCGAGCAGGTCCTCGATGGTGACCAGGCCGGAGGTGCCGCCGTACTCGTCGATGACGATGACCATGTGGCTCTTGCGGCGGCGCATCTCGCGCA